>ERZ1673752.233-NODE-233-length-102677-cov-14.142309_pt1 | contig 102677 bp, 113 predicted proteins | sample MGYA00580195_ERZ1673752 | MGnify/ENA primary metagenome ERZ1673752 (study PRJEB41218, sample SAMN15661744) | gut metagenome | host: Homo sapiens | place: Canada: London | collected 2015-08-20/2019-03-30 | study: EMG produced TPA metagenomics assembly of... | reverse complement strand
AAAGTTTACATGACTTTTTTAGTTTTATTTGGCTAACTTCATTTTACAATCTTCCGTTTCAGATATTTATATTTGAAACATTTTTTTTAAAAATTTTTATTTAATGATAAAATGAAAATGAGATGATATTATGTTTGTGAAAATAATTGTTTTAATACTTATAATTTTATTTATTCCTCAAGCTTATTTTTTCCTTTCCGACAAAAAAAGTAAAAGGTATGCTTGGGAGGCGATTGCAAATGGAGAAGATTTTAAGCTTTTATGCTTAGATAATTTATATATTCATGGAAAAATTTATAAAGTTCCAGATCCTAAGGCTGTGGTTCAAATTGTTCATGGGGCTTTGGAACATAAAGAACGCTACATGGATTTGATAAAATTTTTAAACAAAAAAGGTTATAGTGTTGTAATTTCTGACAACAGGGGTCATGGTGAATCAGTAAATAAAAAATATCCATTGGGGCATATAAATTCCCTAGACCAAGTCATTGATGATCAATTAGTCATAAATGATTATATAAAAAGTCATAGTGATAAAGATATATACATGATTGGCCATTCTATGGGTTCAATGATTGCAAGAAATTTTTTGAAAAATTATGACTACAGGATAAAAAAACTGGTACTAACTGGAACTGTTACCTATAATCCTTTAGTATATTTTGCAATATTTGTGGGAAACATTATTAATTTTTATATGGGATTTTATGGAAATTCAAAGATTTTAAAAAGGCTTTATTCTTCAGGTATGTCAGAAGGTTGGTTATCTTTTAATGAAGAAAATCTCATGGAAGCTAAGAATGATAAATTGATGCTTGAATCTTTCACAAATAGGGGATACTTAACGGTTTTTCATGCGATGAAAGAATTAAAAAATTATAGGGCTTATAAGCTAAAAAATAAGGACCTTAAGATTTTATCAATAACTGGTGATTGTGACCAAGTTGTTGGAGGGAAAAAAGGTCTTATGGATACAATAAAAACTTTAAAAAAGATAGGTTATAAAAATTTGTCATATTTTATCATGCCTCATATGAAACATGAAGTTTTAAGAGAAAATAATAAAGAGGATGTATTTAAAATTATTGAAGAATTTTTTAATTCCTAGTCGTGCAAAATGGCACAAACTTGATAATTAAGGCTTGCAATGCTATAATTATCATTTAGAAAAGATTACTTAAAATAGAAGAGGTTAAAATTTTGGAGGGATTATGAAGAAAAATTTTTACTTAACAACACCCATATATTATCCCAGCGACAATTTACACATAGGACATACTTATTGTACTGTGGCGGCTGATTGTATAAAAAGATTTAAAGAATTACAAGGTTATAATGTTTTTTTCACAACAGGTACTGATGAACACGGACAAAAAATTGCAACAAAGGCTCAAGAAGCAGGAATGGAGCCAAAGGCTTATGTTGATAAAATAGTAGCAAATATTAAAAAATTATGGGAAAGTTTAGACATACAATATGATGCTTTTATAAGATCAACAGATGCTCAACATGAAAAAGATGTTCAGGATTTATTTAAAAAATTATACGATAAGGGCGATATTTATAAGGGCGAATATGAAGGATACTACTGCACACCCTGTGAATCCTTTTGGACACAGGCTCAAGTTGGTGATGACCATGCTTGTCCTGATTGCGGCAGAGTTACTCAATTAACAAAAGAAGAATCTTATTTTTTTAGACTTTCAAAATATAAAGACAAACTTCTTGATTTGTTAAATAATAATGAAGAGTTTACAGAACCAGCCTTCAGAAAAAATGAATTAATTAAAAATTTTATTGAAAGTGCTGAAGGACTTGAAGACTTATCTGTTTCACGTTCCTCTCTGACATGGGGAGTTCAAGTTCCTTTTGATAACAAACACGTAATTTATGTTTGGATAGATGCACTTTTGTGCTATCTTTCAGCTATAGAATTTGGTACTGATAAGGAAAAATTTAATGAATTTTGGCCTGCTGATGTGCATTTAGTAGGAAAAGAAATTTTTAGATTTCATGCTTTAATTTGGCCTGCACTTTTAATGGCGCTTGATTTGCCTCTACCAAAGAAAATTTTTGGTCACGGATGGATTTTATTTGATAATGACAAGATGAGTAAATCTAAAGGCAATGTTGTTTATCCTGAACCTATAATAAAATTATACGGAGTAGACGCTTTAAAATACTTTTTACTTCGTGAATTTTCTTTCGGGTCTGACGGTTCCTTTACTAAGGAAAAATTCATGCAAAGATTAAATTCAGACCTTGCAAATGATCTTGGCAATTTATTATCCAGAACCGTTTCTATGATTACTAAATATAATGACGGAATAATTGAAAAACCTAATAGAGAAGAAGAAATAGATAAGGACTTAGAAAACATGGCTATTTCTGTTAAGGCAAAAGTTGAAGAAGCTATGGAACATTTTAAATTTAATGTTGCCCTTGAAGAAATTTGGAAACTTATCAGACGTTCCAATAAATATGTAGATGAAACTACTCCATGGATTTTAGCTAAAGATGAAAAAAACAAAGATAGGTTGAATACAGTTTTATATAATTTAGCCGAATCATTAAGAATAATATCAGTTTTAATTAATCCTTTTATAACAAATACCTCTAAGGAAATTATAAGGCAATTAGGATTAGAAGAAAAAGTGGATTGGGAAAGCTCTCAAAAGTGGGGATTGATTCCAAACGCTACAAAAGTTAATAAGGGTCAAATTATTTTCCCAAGACTTGATATAAAAGAAGAAATTGAAAAACTTGATGATGAAAATAAAAAATTAATGGAATCAAGAGCCTTAGAAAATTCATCAGCTAATAAGGATACTGATGAAAAATTTAAAGATGAAATAAGTTTGGATGATTTTGCAAAGCTTGACATTAGACTTGCCTATGTTGAATCTGTAGAGGACCATCCAAATGCCGATAAATTATATCTTCTTCATTTAAAAATAGGTAATAGCAGAAGAGTTATCGTTTCAAATATTAAAGATAAATACACTAAAGAAGAATTAACAGGCAAAAAGATTTTAGTTTTATGTAACTTAAAGGCTAAAAAATTCAGAGGAATTGAATCTAAGGGAATGCTTCTTGCAGCAGAAGATGAAAATGGAAAATTATCCATAGCTTCAACCTTAGAAGATTTAGTTGATGGAGCAAAAATTTCTTAAGAGGTGAAAATTTGATAGATTCACATGCGCATTTAGACGATGAGGCCTTTGACGATGATAGGGATCAAGTAATAAATGCTCTTTATGAAAATGGAATAGATTTTATTGTTAATATTGCTTGCGATTTGAAGTCTTCAAAAACTTCGCAAGAATTGGCAAAAACCTATGAAAATATATATGCAACTGTTGGTGTGCATCCTCATGATGCTATAACTTATACTGATGAAGTTGAAGAAACTTTAAAAATTTTAGCTCAAGAGAAAAAAGTTGTCGCTGTTGGAGAAATTGGCCTTGATTATTATTATGACAATTCGCCAAGGCATATACAAAAAGAGGTATTTAAAAGACAGCTAAAGTTGGCACATGAACTTAGAAAAAATGTTGTGGTGCATTCTAGAGATGCATCACAAGATACTTTTGATATATTAAAAGAAGCTCATGATAAATATGAATTCAAAGCAGTGATTCATTGCTATTCTCAATCACTAGAGATGCTTAAAGAATATTTAAGACTTGGAGATTATATTTCTCTTGGCGGAGCCGTAACATTTAAAAATTCAAAAATCCGTAAGGAAGTTGCAAAAATTGTGCCTTTGGATAGACTTTTACTTGAAACAGATTGTCCATATATGACACCTGTCCCTTATAGAGGAAAAAGAAATGAACCTAAATATGTAAATATAGTGGCAGAATATATTGCTGATTTGAGGGGCATATCTAAATCTGATCTTGTTAAGGTTACAGATGAAAACACTAAGAGGTTTTACAACATATGTTAAAACATATTGACGATGTTATTGTCGTTGAAGGAAAAGATGATGTAGCCGCAATAAAAAGGGCATGTGATTGTCAAATAATCACGACCCATGGCTTTGGCTACGGTTATAAATTAATAAATCAGTTGAAAGAAGTTTCAAAAAGAAAGAGAATAATTATCTTTACCGACTCAGATTATATGGGTTCACAGATAAGAAAAGATTTAGCAAAACATTTACCAAATGCAAAGCACGCTTATCTTTCTCAGGACAAATCATCAAAAGACGGAGATATAGGTGTAGAAAATGCCAAGCCTGAGGATATTTTAAAGGCACTTGAAAATGCAAGAGCAGTTTTAAACAAAAAACAAATTGAATATTCTCTTAAAGATTTACGAGAAAATAAGCTTGTGGACCATGCTGATGCTGCAAAAAGAAGAAAATTATTTTGCGATATTCTATCTATTGGATATTCAAATGGTAAAGGACTTTTAAATAAATTAAATTCTTATGGCATAAGCCGAGATGAATTTAATTTAGCTATAGAAGAGGTGAACAATGGAAAGACTCTTTAAGCCAAAAAGGGTATCTGAAATTTTAAAAAAATATAATTTCAGATTTTCAAAAACCTTGGGTCAGAATTTTTTAATAGATGGAAATATTGTAAGAAAAATTGTAGACAGTGCTGAAGTGAGTGAAGCTGATAATGTATTAGAAATTGGTCCAGGTATTGGGACACTAACTGAAGAATTAGCCCTGAGAGCAAAAAAAGTTGTAAGCATAGAAATTGATAAGAGGCTAAAAGATTTGTTAGAGGAAACACTACCCTATGACAATGTAAAAATTATTTATAAGGACTTTTTAAAACTTGATTTAAAAACTTTAATTGATGAAGAATTTAAAGGTCAAAATTTTAAAGTAGTGGCAAATCTTCCTTACTATATAACAACACCAATTATTGAAAAATTACTCTTAAATAGTGAAAACATTGAAATTATAAATGTTATGATTCAAAAGGAAGTAGCAAAAAGATTTACAGCACAGCCACAGACTAAGGATTATGGTTCACTTTCAGTTTTTATACAATTTTTTTGCAAGGCTTTTTACGAATTTACAGTTCCAAGGACAGTTTTTATGCCAAAACCAAATGTGGATTCTGGAGTATGTAAATTAGAAGTTAAAAGAGATTTACCTAATATAGATAGGGAAGAATTTTTTAAAATTGTAAGAGCAGCTTTTTCTAAAAGAAGAAAAACCCTTGTAAATTCTCTAAGTCAGTCCCAATTAAACTTAGACAAGAACAAAGTAACAGAAATTTTAGAACTTTCAGGGATTGATACAAAAAGAAGGGCAGAGTCATTAACTTTAGAGGATTTTTTGGTACTTTATGTTAATGTTTTAAAGTTTGGAGGATTCAATGGATGAAAAATTAATGGGAGATTTGGATAAAGATTTTATAGAAGATGTGAAAAAATTTACAGAAGATGGTGACCTTTTAAATTTTATAGCACAAATTTTTAAAACTTTATCAGACCCAACAAGATTAAAAATACTATATGTTCTGAGCAAAAAAGATTTATGCGTATCAGATATTTCTGAACTCTTATCCATGAGCCAATCATCAATATCTCATCAACTTGCCTTGTTAAGACATCAACAACTTATAAAAGTTAATAGGGTCGGCAGGATGGCAATATATTCCTTAGATGATGACCATGTACTTTCAATATTTAATCAAGGTAAGACTCACGCCGAACATAAAAAATCAAAAAATGATTAACATATGAGCCTTTGGGTAATATAATAGATAAAGATACTAAATATGAAGGAGGAAATTATGAAAAAAGTTACTGTATATACCTCAACAACTTGTCCATATTGTCAAATGGCTAAGGAATATCTTCAAGAAAGAGAAATTCCATATGACGAAAAAAATGTTCAAACTGACAAAGAAGCAAGAAGCGAATTAATGGCAATGGGATACACAGGTGTTCCTGTTATATGTGTTGATGACCAAGAAGTTGTAGGTTTTGATAAAAATAAACTGGATGAATTGTTAAATAAATAATAATTTTAATATTAATGGAGTTACTTTAGTGTAGCTCCTTTGTTTTAACAAAATATTAATCTAATTTATATTATTAATTCTTGATATAAATAAATGGGTTTGAAAAATTTTTAAAATTTATATTTTATAAAAATTTAAAACATAATATTGACTTTCTTCTTATAAAATATAGATTTTAAAGTGAAAATATATTAAAATAGGGTATAGTTTTAAAATTGATTTAAAATAAAAATGGAGGGGAAGAAAATGTTAAAAAATAACATATTAGAAATTAGAAAGAAGAAAGGTATAACTCAAAAGCAAATAGCAAATGCTGTAGGAACTACGCCTCAATTTATTTCTAAATTGGAACTAGGAATTTCAAATCCTTCTTTAACTAAAGCATTTGAAATAGCTAGATTTCTAGAATGTGGAGTTGAAGAACTTTATTCATTTGAAGATGATAAATAATAATTCATTTAATTTATAAATAATGAACTTTTAAAAAGTTTGAAAAAATAGTGTTGGTGAGAAATCATCAGCACTATTTTTTATTAGAATACAAAAACAATTATAAAAAATTTGTAGTTAAAGACAAATATTTCAATTATTTACTGATGAGAAAATATATTAATACTAATCGAATGGGCTTAATGATATAATTAATCATTATAAAAGTTTTTGAAATTGTTTTTAATATTGTGTTTTTTATTGAATTAATTTTTTATATGGAAGGACTTTAGGATGAGAGAAAATAATAAGGATATAGTTTTAGCGATTTGTTATGATTTTGATAAGACTCTTTCTCCCAATGATATGCAAGCTCAGGGATTTATTCAATCTTTTGACCTTGAAGTTGAGGATTTTTGGAATGAATCTAATAAATTGGCTGATGATAATGAGATGGATCAAAATTTAGCTTGGATGTATATGTTGACTAAAAAATCAAGAGGCAGGCATATTTTTAATAAAGATACATTAAAAGATTATGGTTCTAAGGTAGAATTATACCCTGGTGTTCTTACATGGTTTGATAGAATCAATAGATACGGTCAAGAAAAGGGAATAAAAGTTGAGCATTACATAATTTCATCAGGTCTTAAAGAGATGATCGAGGGGACTGAAATTGCAAAATATTTCAAAAAAATTTATGCAAGTTCTTTTTATTTTGATAAAGACGGAATTGCAGTTTGGCCTGCCCAATGTATAAATTATACTAACAAAACTCAGTATTTATTTAGAATTGAAAAGGGAGCTGTTGAAGTTAATGACCCAAAAGTTAATGATTATTTTACTGATGATAAGCTCAGAGTCCCTTTTAGAAATATGGTCTACATAGGTGATAGCGATACGGATATACCTTGTATGAAACTTGTTTTCACAAATGGAGGATACTCTATTGGTGTTCATGGCAAAGAGTCTAAAAATAAAGTTTTTAATATGATTGAAGAAAAAAGAATAAAATATTTTGCAGAAGCTGATTATAGTGAAGGTTCTGATTTGGACAAATTATTGAAAAATATTATTGATAGAACAGCGATAAATGAAATATTGGAAATGGACCATGAGAAATGCTTAAGTGAAACAATAGATGCAAGGAAAAATCAAGACAAGGGTCATAGACAAAGAGAAAATTTGATAGATAAGTTAAATGAAAGCTCAACTTTTTCACGAACTCATGAAATCATAAAAGAAATGAAAAAAATTGACACTTGGAAGGATGGTCAAATAGATAGAATTTTAAAAATAGGTCTATCCAATAGTCAAGTTAAATATATTTTAAATGATAAGGATATCAAGGAATTTTTTGAAAATATTTGCAGAGATTTTAATAGTGAGTCTGCAATAAAAATAAGAAAACTTATAGAAAAATAGAATTATTTTAAATTATTATATTCCGAACTTACAAGTTTTTTAGCTTAAAGGTTATCAAAAAATTTAATTTAGATTTTTTTGACAATAAATATAATATTATAGAGCTATTGGCATTTTTTAGGATATGTAGGTAGTGGGGAAAAAATATTTTTCACCAAATGAAAAAAAGCTTGACATTTATTTTATAAGTTAGTAGAATATGTAACATCAACCAAAGATATAAACTTTATAAAAAGAAGAGTAGTTGGAGGGAGTTTTTACAGAGAGCTTCGTTTGGTGAAAGAAGCAAAATGAACTTTGATGAACATGGTCTTTTTCTAGGATTTATCAATATGAGATATTTACGGGAGCTCCCGTTACAGAGCTAGAGTATGTTGGTACTTGAGAGTGGCATTTATGCAAGATAGGTGGTAACGCGGAAATATTTCGTCCTTGTTGTTTTTTTACAGCAAGGACTTTTTTTATAGGCTAATACTTATTTTTTAAAGTAACTCTCATAAAGAATAAGGAGGATTACAAAATGACAAAAAAATTAGAAATTGCTAGAGTGGATGTAGTAGGTTCTTTTTTAAGACCAGATAGTTTAAAAAAGGCTAGGGAAGATTTTGAAATTGGTAAAATTACTGAAGCTCAATTAAAGAAGGTAGAAGACACTGAGATTGAAAAGTTAATTGAAAGGGAAAAAGAAATAGGATTAAAGTTTTTCACTGATGGTGAATTTAGAAGAAGCTGGTGGCATCTTGATTTCTTTTGGGGACTTCAAGGGGTTAAAAAAATTGATGTAAAAGAAGGATATATTTTCCATGATGAAGTTACTAGGGCCGAATCAGCTACACTTACAGGAAAAATTTCTGGTGAAAATCATCCTTTTGTTGAGCATTATAAATTTATCAAGAAATATGAAGATAAGGACCATTTTGCTAGACAAACAATTCCGGCTCCTGCTCAACTACTAAAGGAAATTGACAGAAATCCCAAAGAAGAAATCGAAAAAATTTATCCATCTAGAGATGAGTTAATAAATGATATTTCCAAGGCTTACAAACATGTAATTCTTGATCTTTATAAGAATGGATGCAGAAACCTCCAACTTGATGACTGTACTTGGGGAATGGTTGTTGACAAAAATTATCAAGATAATTTGAAAAAGCAAAATATTGATTTTAATAAAGAAGTTAATGAACTATTGCTTATAAATAACAAGGCTATTTCTGATTTGCCTGATGATTTATTGATTACTACTCATGTTTGTAGGGGTAATTATCATTCTTCTTATGCTTCAAGCGGTGCTTATGATGAAATTTCTGATTTGCTTTTTGCTAAGGAAAATGTGGACTGTTATTATTTAGAATATGATACAAAAAGAGCCGGCGGATTTGAACCTTTAAAAAAAGTAAGTCCCAATAAAAAAGTTGTACTTGGTCTTATTTCTTCTAAATTTCCTAAGCTTGAAGATAAGGGTGAGATTCTTGATAGAATTAAGGAAGCTAGTAAATATATTCCTATTGAAAGAATTTCAATTTCCCCTCAATGTGGGTTTGCTTCAACTGAAGAAGGAAATATTTTAACTATTGAAGAACAATGGAGAAAAATAAAACTCCTTTGGGAAATTGCTGAAGAAGCTTTCAATAACTAATTAACAGTTGACTTTAACCTCTCCACTCTTTATAATTTATATGTAAAATTGCGTTTTTAGTAATTTAATGGCATTTTATTTGTAAATAAATATTTTAAATGTTAAAATATATATTTGAGATAAAGGAGTGGTAAGATGGGTTTAATAGATAAAATATTTGGAACCTATAGTGACAGAGAATTAAAAAAGATTGAACCACTGGTTAATAAAGTTATGGATCTTGAAGACCAAACTGCAAAACTATCTGACGATGAATTAAAAGCTAAGACTGAAGAATTTAAAGATAGATATAAAAATGGCGAAAGCCTTGATGAACTATTACCTGAGGCTTTTGCAGTTGTTAGAGAAGCAGCATGGCGTGTGCTTGGAATGAAACCCTTTAGAGTTCAAGTTATCGGGGGTATTATTCTTCACCAAGGAAGAATAGCTGAAATGAAAACTGGTGAAGGTAAGACCCTAGTGGCAACTCTACCTGTATATTTAAATGCCTTAACTGGCAAGGGTGTCCATGTAGTAACAGTCAATGATTATTTGGCAAAGCGTGACCATGACTGGATGGGAAAAGTTTATGAATTTTTAGGCTTAAGTGTTGGATGTATACTTCATGATCTTGATGGCGACCAAAGAAGAGAAGCTTATGGTGCAGATATAACTTATGGTACTAATAACGAATTTGGTTTTGATTATCTGAGAGATAATATGGTTATTTATAAGGAAGAAAGGGTGCAAAGGACTCTTAATTTCTGTATCGTGGACGAAGTCGATTCAATTTTAATTGATGAAGCGAGAACTCCTCTTATTATTTCTGGTCAAGGTGATGAATCAACAGACTTATACGTTAGAGCAAGAGATTTTGTAAATTCTTTAACTTCAAGAATAAAGACTGAAGATGAAACTAATTTTGAAAGATTTAATAGAGAGTTTGAAGAAGAAACTGTTGATTATGTAATTAATGAAAAGGACAAGACTTCAACTCTTACTGACAAGGGTGTAGCTAAGGCTGAAAAATATTTTGGCATAGATAACCTTTCTGATTTAGATAACATGGAACTTTCTCACCATATTAATCAAGCCCTAAAAGCTAAGGGTAATATGAAAAAAGATATTGACTATGTAGTTAATGATGGTGAAATTATAATTGTTGATGAATTTACAGGTCGTCTAATGTATGGTAGAAGATATTCTGAAGGACTTCACCAAGCAATTGAAGCTAAGGAAGGATTAGAAGTTAGAGCTGAATCTAAAACTCTTGCAACAATAACTTTCCAAAATTATTTCAGAATGTACAAAAAGCTTTCAGGTATGACTGGTACAGCTATGACAGAAGAAGGAGAATTCCGTGACATCTACAACATTGACGTTGTGGAAATTCCTACTAATAAACAAGTTATAAGAAAAGATTATAATGATGTTATTTATAGAGATGAACCTGCTAAATTTAGAGCTGTTACAAGGGAAATAGATGAACTTCACAAAAAAGGTCAACCAGTTCTAGTAGGTACAATTTCAATTGATAAGTCAGAAGAACTTTCTAAATATTTGAAAAGAGCAGGGATTGAGCATAAGGTACTAAATGCTAAGAAACATGCTCAAGAATCTGAAATTGTTGCCCAAGCAGGACGTTTTGGTGCAGTTACAATTGCAACAAACATGGCTGGCCGTGGTACGGATATTGTGCTTGGTGGTAACCCATCTTTTCTTGCCAAAAAAGAACTTAAAAAACGTGGCATGGAAGATGAAATGATTGAATTTGCGGATTCTTACTTTAAAACTGATGATGAAGAAATTATTAAGGCTAGAGAAGATTATCAAAATTTAGTTGAAAAATTTAAAAAAGAAACTGATGAAGAAGCTAAAAAAGTTTCTGAAGTCGGCGGTCTTCATATAATCGGTACAGAAAGACACGAAAGTAGACGTATTGATAACCAACTTCGTGGACGTAGTGGTCGTCAAGGAGATCCAGGTTCTTCAAGATTTTATATTTCAGGTGATGATGATTTAATTAGACTATTTGCCGGAGATAGGTTTAAAAATACAATGGAAAAAATTGATACTCCAGAAGATGAACCTATAGAAGCAGGAATATTGACAAGGCTTATTGAATCAGCTCAAAGAAAGGTTGAAGGAAACAACTTCTCAATTCGTAAAAATGTATTGCAATATGATGATGTCATGAATAAGCAAAGAGAAGTTATCTATGGAGAAAGAACTAGAGTCCTTGAAGGTGAAAATCTCAAAGATGATATCGTAGCTATGAAGGAAGATATAATTTCTCAAACTGTTGATTTTTATAATAAACTCGACCACAACAATACTAAACATTTAGATATTGAAGGATTAGAAAATTTTGTGGAAGATACTTTTGATTTTCCTGAAGAATTTTTAAAGGGTCATGAAAATGACAGCATAGAAAATATTAAAGAATATATTAGTGAAGCTTCAGCGGAAAAATATAAGGAAAAAGAAGAAGAATTTGGGGATGAAAGATTTAGAGAAGTAGAAAGAGTAGTCCTTCTTAAAAATGTAGACTCCAAATGGATGGATCATATAGATGCAATGGATCAACTTCGTAAGGGTATAGGTCTTAGAGCTGTTGGTCAAGTAGATCCTGTTCGTGCTTATGCTGAAGAAGGCTTTGATATGTTTGAACAAATGAATGAATCTATCAAGGAAGACACAGTGAAGATGCTTTATCATGTAATTAATCCTGAAAGAGTAAAAAGGGTTAGAGTTGCAAAAGAAGTAGAAACAGTAAATCCTGATGATGGAAAGAAAAAACCATTTGTAAGAAAAAATAAAAAAGTTGGAAGAAATGACCCATGTCCATGTGGCAGCGGTAAAAAATATAAAAACTGCTGTGGTAAAAATGAATAAATAATTTTAAATATCTGTTGGTGATTAAAAGCCGACAGATATTTTTTTGATAAATATTTCTTAGCAAAATACTAGGATATTATTGAAATGATTAATAATATTTGTTATCATTAACTAGTGAAATTTTTTAAGTTCTACTTTTTTGGAAAGAAGGCTAAATTTTGAAAGTAAACTTTAAGGGTCTAATAAGCTTTTTTGCTATAATTTTCCTTTGGTATTTTTTAACAAAAATAGGAATCTATAGCACTTATTTATTGCCGACCTTTCCTATGATTTGGGAAAGTTTTTTTCAGATGTTAAAAGATGGCTCACTTTTTGTCCATGTATCAACATCTCTTACTAGGGTTTTTATAGGCTATTTTATTGCTTTTTTTCTAGCTTTTTTCCTTTCTATTGCGTCATTAATTTTTAAGTCTTTTGACAAGTATTTTGATTGGCTCATTCAATTTTTAAGAAACGTACCGCCTCTTTCCCTTATACCACTTTTAATATTGTGGTTTGGAATAGGTGAAAAAACAAAGATAATAATAATTATTTTGGCATCATTTTTTCCGATGTATCTAAACATCAACAAAGGTTTTAAAATGACCGATGTAAAACTTATTGAGGTGGGCAAAGCCTTTAACTTTTCAAAGTTAAAATTATTTTTCAAGATAAGGCTTCCATACGCTTTAAACGATATTTTAGTCGGTATGAGAATTGGGCTTGGATATTCCTATAGAGCAATAATCGGAGCTGAAATGATAGCCTCATCAACAGGTCTTGGTTATATGATTAATTTTGCTCGCTCGCTTTCACAGACAGATGTTGTCATTGTGGGCATTATTATTATAGGATTATTGGGATATTTATGCGATTATTTGTTTAAAAAAATGAGCAAATTACTTTTAAAAGGTAGAGAGATTTATGAATGAAATAGAAATTTCTGATCTAAATGTAAGCTTTAAAATCACAGATAGAAAAGTGAAAGTTTTAAAGGACTTAAATTTAAATATTGAATCAGACAAAATAAGTGTAGTTTTGGGTAAATCTGGTTGTGGAAAGACTACTTTACTTAAAGCTATAAAAGGGTTAATTCCAATTGAAAAAGGAATTATAAAAAAAGAAAATCTAAATATATCCTATGTATTTCAAGAACCAAGGTTGATGGCATGGCTAAATGTTTATGAAAATATTATTTTTGGCTTAAAGAAACAAGAAGTCAATAATAAAAATATAGATGAACTGATTGATATGATAGGACTAAGAGATTTTAAAAAAGCTTATCCCAAGGAACTTAGTGGGGGTATGTGCTCAAGGGTATCTCTTGCAAGAGCACTTGCAACAAAGGCGGGTTTTATTTTGATGGACGAACCGTTCGCTGCTCTCGATTATTTTACAAGGTTACATCTCCAAAGAGAACTTATAAGACTTTATAAGCTTAATAATTTTGGAGTCTTATTTGTAACACATTCCATTGAAGAGGCAATAAATATAGCTGAAGTCATTTTAATAATGGATCAGGGAAAAATCAAAAAGAAATACCACAAAGTTTATATGGAAAAAATTGGTATTTCTAAATTACGCTCAGAAATTTTGAGAGACTTAGAGGAGGAAGTAGTATGAAGAAAGTATTAGTTCTTGTTTTATCACTACTTTTACTTACTGCTTGTGGACAAAAGTCTGCAGGAGAAGCGAATAGTGAAAATCAAGCAAATGTTAAAACAGAAGAAAAAGAAACTAAGGACACAAATAAAAAATTAAGTATAGAAAAGCTAAACGTAACTTATGTTACAAGCCCTTTAAATGTGCCATCAATAGTGGAAAAGCAAAATAAATTTTTTGAAGAAAATTTAGGCCTTCCGGTAAATTATGCTGAAATTACATCAGGTGCTGACCAAACTCAAGCTCTAGCATCAGGGGATGTAGATATTTTATATGCCCTTGGAGGCTCATCAGCAGTTTCAGCCTATGCCGGAGGAGCAGATATAAAAATTATCAATATGTATTCAAGAGCACCTAAGGCATTTTGCTTATATTCAAAAGATGACTCTATAAAAAGTCCGCAAGATTTAAAGGGTAAAACAATAGCAGGACCGATGGGAACTAATTTGCATGAACTTTTACTTGCATATTTGAATACAAAAAATATGACTCTTAAAGATGTGAATTTTGTAAATATGGCAATTCCTGATGCTCTTGCTGGACTTGAAAATGGTTCTTTAGATGTTGGTCTTTTAGGTGGACCAGCAGCTTATAAGGCACAAGAAGCAGGATTTCATAAAGTTTGTGATGGAGAAGGTTTGATTGAAGCTATAATTTGTGTTGCTACAAGCCAAAAATTTTATGAGGAACATCATGATGTTATTGAAGCACTAGAAAAAGCTCAAGACCAAGTTTTATCTTTTATGAAAGACCAGCCAGATAAAACTAAGGAACTTGTAAAAAATGAATTAAAACTTGATGATAAAGCATATGATACTATGTATCCACAGTATAATTTCGATACAAAAGTTAGTGATAAGGATGTTGAAGGTCTTCAAAAGACAGCAGACTTTATGTTTAATTCTCAAATGATTAAAGATAAAGTTGATGTAAAGGATATGTTCATTAAATAAAAATAATAATTTTAAATATCTGTTGGTGATTATAAGCCGACAGATATTTTTTATAAAAAATTTACCAACCGATAAAACTTAAAAAAGATAAATTTTAAACCCCTGATTTTTTCAGGGGTTTAGAAAAATTTTATATAAACAGCTACTAACTATTTATTAGCCTTTGGATAGTACTTGGGGTCTTTAAAGTATTGATTCTTCATTTCAACGGCTTGTCCGCTCATAAGAAGTACACCTATCATATTTGTAATAACTACAATACCTAACAAGAAGTCAAGTAGAGAATAAGCAGTTTCTAGACTAAATACAACGCCAAGAACTATAAACACCATATATACGCAACGACAAATTATTGCCGCAGTGTGACCGAATAAAAATTCAGCTTGTTTTTCTCCGAAGAAGATTATTGCTACAACAGTTGTTATAACGAAAAGTAATAAACAAACTGAAACGATAGTAGAACCGAACCCTGCGCCTAGGGCTGCTCCGAAAGCTTGAGCAGGCATTGTTGCTGCTAAATCAGATGGAATTTCTGTCCATACGCCTGATACTAAAACTACTATTGCAGTTACTGTACAAACTATAATTGTATCAACAAAAATTTCAAATACTGCCCACAAACCTTGTTGTGCAGGAATTTCAACGGTAGCACTTGCATGGGCTATAGTTGAAGTACCCATACCGGCTTCGTTAGAATAACATCCTCTTGCAATACCATTTCTCATAGCTTGTGCAACGGCAGCTCCTGAGAATCCACCAACAGCAGCAGCAGGTGAGAATGCGTGAGCAAAAATAGTAGCGAAAGCTCCGGGAACGTGTTTTAAATTAAAAGCGATAACCACAAGACCGCCAAGAATATAAAAAGCTGCCATAAAAGGAACTGCGATTTCACAAAATCTTGCAACACCTTTAAGTCCACCAAAAACAATAGCGCCAACTATAATAAGAAATATTCCTAATCCTACATATTTACTGATTCCTAAAAGCTCAACATTTTGTATAAAAGTAAGAGTTTGAGTTGAAATAGAAGGTGCAATTTCAATCATCAAGAAGAATGCAAATAATGGTCCTAAGAATGGAAGGGGTGAATTTTTAAGATAATACATGGCACCGCCAACAAATTCTCCCTTTTCGTTCTTTTCTCTATATTTTATACCTAAAGTGATTTCTGTAAATTTTGTTGCCATACCAACAAGAGCGGTTACCCACATCCAAAATACAGCACCAGGTCCGCCTAAGGCTATAGCAACAGGAACACCAACAATATTTGCCCCACCTATACAGGAAGCAAGGGCAGTTGCGGCTGCGGCAAAAGCGGATACGGAACCTTCACCGTCAGATTTTTTAAACATTCCACCAAAAGTTTGTTTTATTATGTATCCAAAATACCTGAATTGGAAAAATCCTAAACGTATGGTTAGGTATAAACCGCCACCAACTAATAAAATTAGGATTGGTGGACCCCAAAACCAGTTCGCCAAATTAATTAAAATATCAAGAAACTTCATATAAATCCTCCGTTTTAGTCAAAGACTATTTTTTAATTAAAAATTAAGATTCTAAAAAAATTAGAAAATTTCTGCAATCATACAGCGTGCAGAACCTCCGCCGTAATATTCAATCGTAGAAATATCTACACAAACAATTTCAGTAGTTTCTTCGATTTTTTTGATTTGATCTTTATCAAGACTATCGTAAGCCATTTTGCTCATAACTATAAAACTCTTGCCATCTGAACCCATAAGCTCAAGAGTATTACCAGCACAAGCCTTAGTTTGTTCTAAAGTAAGTTCGACAATATCATTGCCACCTTCGATAAGCTTATCTTTTACTCTTTGTCTATCTTTTTCATCAACAGCTTCAAGGCAGATGATTGCCTTCTTTTCACCTATACCCATTACTATATTTGTATGATATATAAGTTTTCCGTCTTGTCTTGATTCAAAGGCTACGCCAACGTGACCTGTGTCTTTACACCAAGCTTCAAATAAATTCTTGTCGGCACGTGGAGATAGGGAACAATATGCCACCTTATTTTTTCTATCAATAACAATAGAACCAGTACCTTCTAAAAATTTATTCTTGTCATGATTTTCGCTGTAATCAAAAATTTTGAAAAATTCTTCATCCTTAGCCTTGTCTTTACAAATTTTAACAACCTTTTCCTTAAATTTAGTAATTTCCATTTGACGATTTTCTGCAAACATAGGATATATGCACATTATTCCACCCTCATGAGTTGAAAACCAGTTATTTGGAAATATGGAATCTGGTGTTTTAGGTTCAGCAGTATCTTCAAGGATATTAACCTTTACTCCCTTTGCCTTAAGAGCATCACTTAAATTATTAAATTCTTCCAAAGCTCTTTTTTGTACTTCGTTAAGATCAGCTTCATCATTGTGTTGGTAAGCATTATTTACAGCTGTTTGGGCATTAAAGAAAAATCCCTTAGGTCTTACCATAACAACTTCATTTGTTGTGTGTTTAATATCAATCCCTCCCATAAATAAAAAATTTTAATAAGTTATTAACAAACAACTTTCTAACAAGTTCAATTTAACATATTGGGAAAGTTATTGCAAGCGTTTTTTTATTAGATTGGATTAAATCACATAAAAATTATATTAAAAATATTACTTATAGTAATTATAATTGATTATTAGATGATTTTAGAAAGAAATAATTTTAAAGCTGATGAATCGGACTACAAACATTTTGAAAATATCTTTTAATTCTTATCGCCTATATTTTATTTAAAAAGATCATATGAAATTTTGTGAAACTAATAGTTTATTCAACTTCAAATTAAGGGCAAAAAAAATCAATAGTAAATTTTTATTTACTATTGACCTATTTCCATTTCATTTCCTTCAATGTTATTGTCTTTTAAAATTTTTTCTATATCATCTTTTAAGTTACTTTTTGTAATAAATATAGCTTTAACTTTTCCATCACTTCCAAGGGACTTATCTACCAGATAAATATATTTATATAAACCATCAATATCTTCATAAGAAGTTTTGAACAAATCATTTGATTTGATCAAAAGATTATCATTAGGATTTAAAGAAATATTAATATAGGAATCAGAGGACTCTTCCTTTGCAAAACTTGCAGGAATTTGACCTTCTATGGAAGTTTTTAAAAGCTTAATCAAATCATCCTCAGCTTTTTTGTTATCGAGAACATATAAAATTCTTTTTTCTTTTTCTATTCCTGAGTCTGTATAATAAGTTCCATATTCTACACTTAAATCTGAAATTCGTAAATTTTCATTTTCTATAGATAAATTTCCTTCGTGATTTTCTTGTGACTTATCGGAAGAATTGTTGGTAGTTTCTTTGGCAGGTAAAGAAGTATTTACAGAATTATTGTTTAAATTATTTTCTTTATTATCATTTGACTTACCTCTGCCACAAGATTTTACTATAAACATAAGAAGTATAAAAACAAAGAAAACAAAGATAGCTCTTCTGATGACATACTTTCTCTTGAGCCTTCTTTTCCTATAAGGTCTTTTCCTATTATCATAACTTGACATAATTATCACCCTAATTATTATAAAATTTAATTATTAAAACTAATAGTATAATATGGGATAATTCTTGTCAAGAAAATTTAAGACTATTATGCCTTGTCAATATTTAGTATAATAAAAAAGAGGTGAATTATGGAAAAATTTAAAATAATTGCCACGACAAATTTTGGATTAGAAGCCCTATGCAAAAGAGAGCTTTTAGATTTGGGATACAATGATTTAAAAGTGCAAGATGGAAGAATAGAATTAACAGGAACATATAAAGATGTCTGTGCTTTGAATTTGAATCTGAGAACAGCAGAAAGAATTTTTATGGTAGTTGCCTCTTTTGAGGCTCTAAGTTTTGAAGAACTTTTTGATAAAGTTTACGATATAGATTGGACCTATTTTTTAAATGAAGATTCAAACTTTATTCTTCTGGCAAAAAGTCATAAATCAAAATTATTTTCTCTTTCAGATATACAAAGAATTTCTGAAAAGTCAATAATAAAAAAATTACAAAATAAATATAAAAAAGACTGGTTTTCTAAAAGTAATGAGAGAATAAAAATTGAAGTTTCTTTACTTGATGATATAGCCACAATAGCTATAGACACATCAGGAGATGGCTTACACAAAAGAGGATACAGACAAATTAATTACAAGGCTCCTATTTCAGAAACAATAGCCGCATCTATGGTTATGCTTTCTTTTTGGAATCCTGAAAGACCACTAGCCGATCCTTTTTGTGGTTCTGGAACAATAGTGATAGAAGCTGCCATGATCGGGAAAAATATAGCCCCTGGACTTATGAGAAAATTTGACCTTGAAAATTTTATTTTTATTCCTCAAGAAATATTTAAGGAAGAAAAAAGAAAGTGCTATGAAAAAATTGATTATGATAAGAAACTAAACATTAATGCATCTGATGTATCTTATAAGGCAATAGAAGTAGCAAAGAATAATTCAGCCATACTTGGCCTTGATGAAGATATTAATTTCTTCCAAAAAGATATCCGCAATTTAGATCTTGAGGATAATTATGGAGTTTTAATCACAAACCCTCCCTATGGAGAAAGGCTTGCCGTAAAAGAAGCACCGGAACTTAATAGAGAACTGGGAAGACTCTATAAGACTATACCAACTTGGTCTTTATATGCCATTACAGGCTCAGAAACTTTTCAAAAAGATTTTGGCAAAAAAGCCGACAGAAAAAGAAAGTTATACAACGGCAAAATAAAAACCTATTATTTTCAATATTATGGTCCTAGACCCTTTGTTAAGAAGTGATAATTTGATATAATCATAAAGCTGGAGGTGATATTATGGAAGAAGATTATTTATACTCGCAAAAAATTGACCATCAAGTATTAAATGGAATTGCCGATCCCATTAGAGTTTTAGATTCCGATGAAAGAGTTATATTTGTAAATGAAGCAATGGAAAAAACTCTTGGTTACGATAGAAAAAATTTGCTCTGTGACATTGATGAGAGTATCTTCAATCCTGATATCACAAGAAGTGTCTTAAGAACTGGAGAAGTTGTCCAAAGAGAAGAGATAATAAAAGATACAATCTATTCAGTAAAATGCTCTCCAGTATTAGGTCAAAAGGGACAAATAATCGGAGTGGTAGAAGTTTTTAGAAATGTAACAGTGGAAAGAAGACTTCAAAGAGAAATAATAGAAAGAAACAGGTCCATGGTAAGAGAAACCATGGCGGCATCACAAATACAAAAAACAGTCTTACCCGACAAGGGCTTTATAAAAAATTTAAAAATTGACTATATTTACAAACCTTCAAATATGCTTTCAGGCGATATGTTTGATGTTTTTGAAATAAATGAAGATAATATTGCAGTTTATATTTCAGATTCAGTAGGGCATGGATTTGCAGCATCTATGGTAACCATGTTTATAAAATCTTTAATAAGAACTCTTCCAATTTTTATACTCTTATCGCCCTCTAAGACCCTTGATGCCATTTCAAACAGATTCTCTCTTTTGAAGCTTGATATTGAAAATTATTTCACATGTTTTTATGGAGTTTTCAATATAAAAAAAGGTATTTTTACATATGCTAATGCAGGGCATCTGCCCTTGCCTTTAAAGGTTTCAGAAAAAATTGAATATCTTCACGCTGAAGGAAATCCCATATCAAGATTTTTTAAAAGTGCAAAATATAAAGAATACAAAGTTAAATGCTATGCAGGAGATAAAATATTACTTGCAACTGACGGCATAACAGAAGCGAGAAATATGGAAGGACAAACTTACGGTATAAAAAGGCTAGAAGAAATAATTATTGAAAATGATGTGGATGAGCTTAAAATCTTAAAGGAAAATATAAGGTCATTTTTAAATATTATTCAAACTGATGATATGTCGGCGGTTTTATTAAAAGTATGGTAGGTTATTAAGGGACTGTCCTTCAGGACTGTCCCTTTCGTGCAGCACATTTTAACATAATCATTTTTTAAACCTTAAATCAAAAAAATAATTTAATAAACATTTTTCTGCACATAATTTTTTTGTTGGTAATAATTTTATAGTCTTTTTGAAATGTTGTACAGTTTTATTGAACATAGAGGATTTAAAAATATTGTAAATTTTAGGGATAGTCCGCAAGGGACAGTCCCATGGGAAGAAAATTAGGGACAGTCCACAAGGGACAGTCCCTGAACTTCAAAAAACTAAGACATAGTTTACAAAAAATTCACAAAAAATTAATGTTTTCATTAATAATGTAAAAATTACATGATGAAATTTATTTATAAAACTAATGATATAAAAAAACCAATGTTACAAAAAGATTAAATATCTTAAAAATCTCTTAAAAAAATCTTAAAATTCTAGATTTTTATTACTTTTAGGGTATAATAGAAATACGGAGAATGAAAACCGAATATTTAAGGAGGAAATTTTATGAAAACTTATAGAAAACGTTTCATGGCATCGACACTTGCTTTACTTATGACAGTATCGATTCCACTTACAGCACTAGCTGAAGAAGACACTGGAACTGAGGATAATGGCATTGAAATTAGCCAAGAATTAAATGGAGTGCCAGTTTCTGACCCTTCGGGAGGTTCAACAGATCCAAGTGCTGATGATATTAAAAACGCAAAGGACGCATTGGATGACGCTATTAAGAAAGCTGAAGAATATCAAAACAATCCTGATTTCATAAATTCAAAACTAACTGAAGAAAAAGAAAGTTTAAAAGGAGATATAGATGAAGCAAATCGTGCAATGGCGACTTTAAATGGAAAACCTTCAAAAACAGACGTTGCTACTGCAACAGGAGTTGCAAATAAACTAAATAGTGCTTTACAAGACTTACAATCTAAAATAACAGAAGAACAAGCTAAAGATGCATTAAAAAAAGCAAAAGAAGAATTACAACAAGCTATAAATGATGCTGAAGCTTTTAAATCAAATGAAAAATACACTAAAGGTTTAGAAGCTGATAAAACAGAGTTTGACAATGCTTTAGCAGCTGCAAAAACAGCTAAAGATGCAGCAGATGCAAGTGTAGATAGTTTAAATGCAGCAAAAACTAGATTAGTTGGTGCTCAAGAAAAACTTAAAAATGCACAACCACAACAAAAAGAAGCGGATAAATTTATTCCACAAACAAAGGCTTTAGAAGTAGAAAAGGGAAATGCTGTTGATATTAAAACCGGATTATTAAATGCGCCAAATGATGCAACAGTAAATGTAAAAAAAGATGTAGATACATTAAAAGCAGGACTTCAAATTGGAGTATTAACAGTAAAATTTAATGATAATTCAACAAAAGATGTAAATATAACTGTTAGCGTTACAGAAAAAACACCTGTTCCAAGCCCTACTTTAGTAATTTCTGGACAAAAAGTATCTTCTAAAGGTTATGTATCAGGTTATGTAAAAGCTGATGGACTTTTAGTTTCCGGTGTAAGTGTAAGTTTCTATACAAATGATGGAGTATTTGTTGCTAAGGGAAATACTGATGCAAATGGATATTTTGAATTTTATGTAGGAACTGAATATTATAATTATTACTATGATGGATATTATAACGGATATTATAATGGACATAAGGTATATTATGATTCAATTTACGGATATTACTACAAAAATTCCAACAATGATAGAGTTTATCTAAATGACTATTATTGGTATGGTAAGGATTATAGATGTGGCAAGAGTGGATATTTACTTGCAGAAAAATCTCTTTATACAACAAGCGAAAAAGCATATGTAAAAGGAAATTGTGATTACAACAATTACTATTGGCAAGGCTCATATGATAACAAATATTATGATTATAGAGTTTACCCAACAAGCGTATCTAGAACAACTTCTTATGTAAAGGGATATCTACCAAATGAAAAAGGTAGAACAGTTTCTGTTTACTCAAATGACTATTATTATGACGGATATTATAGTGATGGCTACTATGATTCTTATGGAAATTGGCGCTACTACAATTACTATAATGGACACTATAATAGATATTACAGAAATTCCAACTATTATTTAGGCTCAGCTACAGTTGATTCTGACGGATATTTCACTATTTACTTCAATAGAAGTGTTCCAACTTCTGAAAGTTTATATTACTATGTAGATGGCTACAAAGATGGAAGATATGCAACTACTCCTAGTGTAAGTCAAGCTGAAGCTGGCACAATGTTTATAAAAGGTAAGGCAGGAAGCTATGCAAGCATAAGAGTTGAAGATGCCAACGGTACAAAAATTGGAACAACTACTGCTAATGGTGACGGCGAATTTGCTTGTTATTTAGATAGAAAATTAAGTCTTGGTGAAACTATAAAAGTTATAGCTTCTGAATCTTCAAAATATGATTCACAAACTACTTATAAAGTTGTTGATACAAGCCTAAGCGGTCAAACTTATGCAAGAGTTTCTTATATTAAGGGATATCCTGATGGAACTTTCAAACCATCAAATAACGTAACAAGAGCAGAAGCTGCTCAAATGTTTGCTACATTATTAAATGGCGGAACAATTTTTGGAACTTCTTCTGTAACTAAGTTTACAGATGCTAACAACAAATGGTATTCACCTGCTGTAAATTATATTGCTGGTAAGGGTCTTTTAAGTGGATATAGTGATGGAACTTTCAAACCTGATGCTGATATCACAAGAGCTGAATTTGCTCAAATGATTTCTGGATATCTAAAAGCTGGTTATGCTGGTTCTGCTAACTTTAAAGATGTTAAAGGACACTGGGCAAGTGATGCAATAGATAAAGTTTTTGGTAACAAAGCTGTTGAAGGTTACCCAGATGGAACATTTAAACCAAACAAAACTCTTACAAGGGCAGAAGCTGTTACAGTATTAAATGCTGTATTTAACAGATATACAACTTCTAATTCATTAAATAATGTATCATCTTCTAACTTAAAGAACTATTCTGATATATCTTCTTCACACTGGGCATATTATCAAATTCTAGATGCTTCAAATGCTCACGTATCTCAAAAAGTTACTTCAACAAGTAATGAAGAAGTTTGGAAATAAGATAGTTTTGAAAATTGGATATTAAATATTATTTGAAAATTGAATATTAAATATTAAAGGAAGGGATTTTTATCCCTTCTTTTTTTCGCGGTTTTTAAATAAGCTCTTATAAAGAGATTTTGTCAGGTCTTTTTATATAAGAAAATATTTTATGACATAAAACAAGGGACTATCATAAAAAAGTCCCTTATTTTTATATAGTATTTAATTAATTTCTTACCAAGTGCAAGTTCCTGTTTTTTCCTGAACTTTCCAAATAAATCTTAAAAATATATTTTTATCTAAGCCACTTTCAAAGTCTTGTGTATATTCTCCACCAATATTATTCCAAATTCTATCATAATAATTTTCAAATTTTGAAATTAAAGCTGAGTTTTTGTTCATTTTTATTTCAACATCTGTTTCTAAATTGAAGTTATCAAGATTTCTTCTTGTGAAATTTGCTGATCCCAATATTAGCCTCGGCTCTTTATCTTTGTAGGAGAAATATGCAATTTTTGTGTGGAACTGTTCGCCTGTAGTTTTATACCATTTGATATTAATTTTTGGATGTTCTTTTTTTAGCTCACTTAAGGCAGGTCTATTTGGGCATCCGTTTTTCTTTATTCCGAAGGCATCTTTATTTAGGTCTGCTATGATTTTAACATCAACACCCCTATCGGAGGCTTGACCTAAAGCTTTCAAAATTCTAAATTCAGAAAGGTAAAATATGCCAATTTTAATTTGATCTTTTGCTTTAGTTTCATTAATGTTTTTGTATAGGGCATTAAAAATTTCACCTTCACTTATTATTCTAAGCTCTTCATTTGAATTTTTAATATCGACTGCCTTATAATTTTTTATTGTATCAGGCATTTTATCAAAAAATATACTTTCTGATTTTATTAGATCCTCAATCGCTTTTCCTGTAAATATACAGGCTACGTTTGAATGGAAAGCGGAAGGATCATGTGGGTTTGCTGATGCTACAAGGGCTTTATTTTCTGAAATTAGGATTTTTCTGTGGTTTGCTTTGAAGTTTAAAAGTTTAAGTATTGCCCTTATATTAATTTTAGGACCATCTTTTTTGAAAAAATTATTTATATAAGTTTTGCCTCCTGTGCCTAAGTATTTTATATATGCCCTGTATGGTCCAGAAATTATGGGGTTTGAATCCCTCATTTTGTTTAGGTCTGTAATTACAAGTTCTATTCCGTTTTCTTTCAATTTTTTCAGATATTTTTGCTCGTAGGCTCCGTAAAAATTGTTGATGGGGTCTGTTACAAAAAGTATGGGCATATGAGGATTTTCTTTTTTCTTTTCTATTAATAAATTTGTCATTTTCTCAACTTGAGCTGGATAAGCAGATAATTTTTTGTCATATTCATCATTATATAAAAAGAAATCTATCAGCAAAAATTTTTTTGCATTTTTTATTATTTCAATTTCTTCTTTATTAATATTAATTTCATGAATTCTCTTTTGGTCTTTTGTATAGGTCAGGTCATAAATGAAATCAGCTTGAGTTTTTTTAAATTCTCCTGAAACATTTGTGCCTTTTGGATTTTTAGTATTTAAGCTATATATGATTGGAATGATTAATAATAAGATTAAGGCTAACATGATTTTCTTCTTCTTTTTGTCTTTTTTCTTCAAATGTTTAACTCCTAATATAATTTACTATAATTATAGCAAAATTTATAGTAAATTATATTTTTAATTGTAATTTTCTTATATATCAAATATAAAATTAGGGTATAATTTGAATATAAATTTAAGGGGGAATTCGTATGTTTGATATAGGCGACATAAAAAGAGAAGCGAAAACTTACTATAAGAAGCATTTTAAAAGTGCCATTATTTTATTACTTATTTTTACTGTAATTTCGATTTTCTTTGGCGACTTTGAAAGTAATAAACCAATAAATTTGGGTTTAAATTTAAAAACACCATCAGATTATATGGAAAATTATAATAATTATAGAGATCTTAAGTTCATTGATAAGTCAAAGATATCTGTAGGAACAGGAGGAGCTGGATATAATTATAGTAAGAGGCATGATTATGGTTATTATGTTGATATGAGCGGGGAATCAGTTGATACAAGTCAAGGTAACAATGAATTTAAGTCTTTAGGTCTTCTTGGCAAATGTTTGAGCTTAAATTTATTTCTAATAGTAAGCCCCATCATATTTTATATAATTTTATGTATTCAAATTTTTGGCAGAATATTTATTGTTAATCCTGTATTAGTTGGGAAAAATAAGGCTTTAGTTGAAGGACTTAGAAATCCAGAAGAGGACCTTGTAATTAATAAACTTTTTTACTTTTTTGGTAATGAAAATTATTTAAAAGTCTGTGGTAAAATCCTTCTTAAGGATGTATTTATTTTTCTGTGGTCTTTGCTATTAATTTTGCCTGGAATTTACAAATATTACCAATACTTTTTTGTAGGATATATCCTTGCAGATAATCCAGATATGCCATTTAATGAAGCTATAAATATGAGTAAAAAATTAACTGATAATTATAAGTTTAATATTTTTCTTTTGGGTCTATCCTTTATAGGTTGGTATATACTCTGCTTTTTTACTTTAAGTATAGGACTTATATTTTTAAATCCTTATATAGAAATTTCATATGCAACATTGTATAAGGATAGGTTAGAAGAATATAGAAAAAAAGTTGAAGTTGAAGAAGAATTTATTGGTGATTAGAAACATTATATTTTAAGCATTTTAATTTGAGCTTATAATGCTTTGATAAAGTCATATAAGCTATGTTATAATTAATGTAGAATATAATAAAAGGAGTGATTTTATGAAAATATTAGTACCAATTGATGGTTCCAAATCATCTAAGGCATCACTTAAAGAAGCTAGTAGTTTAGGTGAAAAATTACAAGCTGAATTAATTATACTTACAGTTATTCCAGAAACAAGTATTTTTGAACAATATCCAACTAATTTTGCTTATGCACTTGAAGTTGATAAAGCTAATACTGAAAGAGCACAACATATTTTAAAAGAAGCCGAAAAAGATCTTAAAGATTTTCCTAATAAGGTAGAAACTTTCTACACATCAGGAAATCCTGCAGCTCAAATCTGCAAGTTTAGTGATGAAAAAGAAGTCGATCTTATCGTTATGGGTAATAGAGGTCTTGGAGCTTTCTCAAGAACTCTTTTAGGTTCAGTTTCTAATAAAGTAATCAACCAATCTAGAGCATCAGTTTTAGTTGTAAAGGCAGATATTTAATATTTTATTAGTTCAATAATTTAAATTAATTTGGAGGTTTAGACCTCCATTTTTTTGTGTAAAATTTTTTACTTTAAGTTCAATTTTTATAAAATTTATATTTTTGTAGAGTTTTATCTAAGTAATAAAGTATTTCAAATTAAGAATTATTACTCAATCAATTTTTCATGACATTAATAATAACGTTTCGTATAAAATATTGAAATTTCAAATAAAAATAGTAAGATTATTGTTAAGCTTATTCAAGGCTTGAAAATATTTGCCAAAATGATATAATAATTTGTGTGCGTTATGTTAATAATATAACACTCTTTATATAATCAAAGTTAGGGGGATTATAAATGGATTTTAGAATGGACAAAGAACATCTACTTTTACAACAAATGTACCGTGCATTTGCTGAAAATGAAGTAGATCCTGTTGCAGCCGATGTTGATGCAACTGAAGAAGTTCCAATGGAAAACGTTAAAAAATTAGCTAGATATGGATTCTTCGGAATACCATTTCCAAAAGAATACGGTGGACAAGGGGCTGACTACTTAGCTTACTCAATGGCTGTTGAAGAACTTTCAAAGAAATGTGCAACAACAGGCGTAATTGTTTCAGCACATACTTCATTGTGTTGTGCTCCCATTTTCGAAAATGGAAATGAAGAACAAAAGAAAAAATACTTACCTGATTTATTATCAGGACGTAAAATCGGTGCTTTCGGTTTAACTGAACCAGGTGCTGGTACTGATGCCTCAGGTCAAAAAACTACTGCAGTTCTTGACGGAGATGAATATGTATTAAACGGTTCAAAAATATTTATTACTAACGGTGGATTCGCTGATGTATTCGTAGTAATTGCTGTTACTGATAAAACAAAAGGATACAAAGGAATTTCAGCTTTCATAGTTGAAAAAGGAACTCCAGGATTCTCTGTTGGTGAACCAGAAGATAAGATGGGAATTAGAGGTTCTTCTACTTGCGAACTTATTTTTGAAGATTGCAGAATTCCAAAAGAAAACTTACTTGGAAGAGAAGGAAAGGGTTATACATTAGCTCTTAAGACTCTTGACGGTGGTAGAATTGGTATTGCTTCTCAAGCTTTAGGTATTGCAGAAGGCGCTATTGATGAAACTGTTAAATATGTTAAAGAAAGAAAACAATTTGGTAAGAGAATTTCTCAATTCCAAAATACTCAATTCCAACTTGCTGATATGAAAACAAAAACTGATGCAGCACAATTATTAGTTTATAGAGCTGCTAGCACAAAAGGCAATGGAGAAGAATATATGCATCAAGCAGCTATGGCAAAATTATTTGCAGCTGAAAATGCAAGTGATGTAACTAGAAGATGTCTTCAATTATTCGGTGGATATGGATACACAAGAGATTATCCAATTGAAAGAATGATGAGAGACGCTAAGATTACTGAAATTTATGAAGGTACATCTGAAGTTATGAGAATGGTTGTCTCTAACTGGATGGGCGTTAAGTAATAGGAGGCTTTGAGATGTTAAAAATAGTTGTTTGTATGAAACAAGTTCCGGATACTAACGAAGTTAGACTTGATCCTGTAACTAATACATTAATTAGAGAAGGAGTTCCAAGTATTATTAACCCTGATGATAAGTCAGGTCTTGAATGTGCTTTAAGATTAAAAGATGCTGATCCTGATAATGTTCATGTAACAGTTCTTTCAATGGGACCTCCACAAGCTGATGTTGCTTTAAGAGAAGCTCTTGCAATGGGAGCTGACGATGCAATTCTTGTATCTGATAGAGCTTTTGGTGGTGCTGATACTTGGGCTACATCTTGTACTATTACAGGTGCTCTTGAACATTTAGATTATGATATTATCATTACAGGACGTCAAGCAATTGATGGTGATACTGCACAAGTTGGACCACAAATTGCTGAACACATTGGAATCAAACAAGTTTCTTATGTTGAAGGACTTGAACTTTTAGAAGATAAGTCTGGTGTTCGTGTTCAAAGACAATTCGAAGATAGATATCATGTAATAGATGTTAAATTCCCATGCTTAATCACTGCAATTGCTGAACTTGCAGAACCAAGATATATGAGCGTTGGCAAAATTTTTGATGCATATAAAGTTGAAATTCCAATGTGGGGATTAAAAGATATTGAAGATAAACTTGACCTTTCAAATGTTGGATTAAAGGGTTCTCCTACAAGAGTAAAGAAATCCTTCCCTAAACAAGGTAAGGGAAAGGGAGTTCTTCTTACAGATTTAACTGCAGATGAAGCAGCTCAAGCAATAGTAGCTAAACTTCAAGAAAAGTATATAATCTAATGGAGGCTTGAAATGAGTAAAGATATTTATGTATTTATAGAACAAAGAGATAATAAGCTTGAAAAAGTTGGTATTGAACTTTTAGGAAAAGCTAGAGAACTAGCTGACAGATTAAATGAACAAGTAGTTGCTATGCTTATTGGCGAAAAGGTAAAAGGACATAGCGATTTATTGATTCATCACGGAGCTGACAAGGTTATAGTTATTGAAGATCCAATGTTAAAAGAATATGTAACTGAACCATATGCAAAATCAGTTTTCCATATTATCAAAAAATATGAACCAGAAATAGTACTTTTTGGTGCTTCTTCAATAGGAAGAGACTTAGCTCCAAGAATGGCAGCAAGAATCCATACAGGACTTACTGCTGACTGTACAAAACTTGACATTGAAGATGAATCAAATTTACTTCTTATGACAAGACCTGCTTTTGGTGGTAACTTAATGGCAACTATCGTTTGCGAAAACTTCAGACCACAAATGGCAACAGTTAGACCTGGCGTAATGCAAGCTATGGATAGTGATACTTCAAGAACTGGTGAAGTTATTGAAGAAAAACTTGAATTTACTGCTGAAGATATGAACGTTAAGATTGTTGACGTATTGAAACACGAAAGCAAGAAGAAAGATATTACTGAAGCTAATATCTTAGTTTCTGGTGGACGTGGACTTGGTGGACCAGAAGGATTCAAGCCACTTGAAGAATTAGCTGAAGTTTTAGAAGCTGAAGTTTCTTCATCAAGAGCTGCTGTAGACTCAGGCTGGATAACTAAGGACAGACAAGTTGGACAAACTGGTAAGACAGTTAGACCAGAACTTTATTTCGCAATTGGTATTTCAGGAGCTATCCAACATTTAGCTGGTATGGAAGAATCTGATTTAATTATTGCTATTAATAAAGATGCTGACGCTCCAATGTTTGAAGTTGCAGACCTTGGTGTAGTTGGAAACTTAAATGCAGTAGTTCCAAAGTTAACAGAACTTATTAAGAAAGAAAAAGCATTAAAAGCTGAAATTAGTTAATTAAAATTAATTTATAATCTTAAAAGAGTTGCTATAGATTTTTGTAGCAACTCTTTTTTTATGGGTCTATAATATCTGTTGGGGAGTAAATCTATAGAAGATAGATTTTACATAGAGCAAAAATTTATTAAATTGCTAGCAAATCCCTTTTCTTGCAAATTAAAAAGGTAAATGTTAAAATTTATTTTGAGGTGTAAAATGATTTTAATTGATCAATTGGATGAGATTTGCAAAAAATTTCCAGATAAAATAGCTATTGTAGATAAAGAAAAAAAGATTACATTCAGAGAACTTAGACATAAGGCTAGGAGCTTTGGATTTTTTATAAGAGAAAATTTTTCTTATGAAAATGAACCGATTATGGTTGAAACTTCTAGAGATTTAGAAACAATAATATGTTTTTTTGCTATTTTATATTCAGGGAATTTTTATGTGCCGATTGATTGTGAAATGCCTTATGATAGAATTTTATCTATAAAAAATACTTTAAATTCAAAGCTTGGTATTTATCATCACAAAAACATTTTTACAGATTCAGCCTTATCTTTTGATTTTGAAAAAAATTATGAAATAGACGAAAATAAACTGATAAATTTCAGAAGAAAAATAATTGATACAGATCCTTGCTATGTACTTTTTACTTCAGGAACTACAGGGGAACCCAAGGGTGTTGTCATTAGTCACTTTATGATTGTTGATCTTATGGAATGGCTGGGAAATACTCTTGGCTTAAGCCATGAGGATAAAATTGCTAGTCAAACCCCCTTCTTTTTTGATGCTTCCGTTAAGGATATATGTTTATTATTAAAGACCGGAGCAAGTCTATATATTATGGATTCGAAAATATTTATGTTTCCTTTAAGAGTTGTTGAATATTTGAATGATAATAAAATAAGTGTGATTTTATGGTCTGTTTCTGCCTTAAATATTTTGGCAAATTCTAAAGTTTTTGAAAAAATATATCCTAAAAACTTAAGGATTGTAACTTTTGCAGGTGAACAGTTAAGTGCTGCTAAGCTAAATATTTGGAAAAAATATGTTAAGGCAAGTTATTATAACCTTTACGGACCTACTGAAGCCACTTGTGACTGCTGTTATTATAAGGTTGATAGGGATTTTAATGATGGAGATATTATTCCTATAGGTAAGGCTTGCGAAAACATGGAAGTTTTTATTCTTGATGGGGATAAACCTGCTAATGAAGGCGAACTTGTTGTAAGGGGTCGGGGCGTTTCTTATGGATATTATAATAATTTTGAAATGACAGGAAGCTCTTTTGTTCAAAACCCCTTAAATTCTTCCTACAGGGAGATTGTTTATAGGACAGGGGATTATGTCAAATTAAATGATTACGGAGAAATTGAATTTTTAGCTAGAAAAGACAATCAGGTTAAAGTTATGGGTCACAGGATAGAACTTGACGAAATTGAAAGGCTTATTTATGAGATGGGTCTTGATGAGGCGGCTGTTCTATTTGATAAGAAAAGAGAAACTCTTATTTTATTTTATTCAGGCAGAGAAATTACAAGGAAAGAATTTAAAGATTTTATTTTATCTAAATTGCCTAAGTATATGTGTCCCCACAAGTTTATTCATATGGAAAGTCTTCCTAAAAGTCAAAATACTAAAATAGATAAAAAGGCCTTATATAAGTTATATGAAAATAAAGAAGTTTAATAATTTACAAGAACTTGACCTTATAAAAAAGTATATAGATTATCCAAATAATGATTATTTGAACTATGATAATTATGTAAGAAATTTTGAAAATTTATATTATATAAATGAGAAGAATTTATATATCTTAATAAAGAGAAAAGATTATTATAAAACTTATTACTATCTTAAAGATAAAGACGAAATCTTCAATGCCCAGGGGGTTTTTGTAAGTGAAATAGTAGGTAAAAATCCGACTAATGACCTTGTTGATATAGGTTTTAAGCTTTACAAAACAAGAGTAAGAATGAGGTTAAAAACAAGAGAGGAATTTTATTCTGAAAGGGTAAAATTTATTGATGATATTGATTTTTTATATAGGGCAATAGGAACTTTCGATAAGTATTCAGGAGAAATACTTACAAGAGAAGAAATAAGAGATAAAATTTTAATAAAAGAATTCATAGGTATTGATAATATAGGTTTTATAGAGTTTGAAAAGACAAAATTTCAAGATTCAATTCTTCATTTTTATGTGGAAGCTAAGTTAAGGAATCAGGGTTTTGGGAGTGAAATTTTAAAACACTACTTGTCAAACATTGTTGATAAAAAAAGAGTAGGTGTTTGGACAGATTTTGATTCTAAGGCTATAAAAACTTATGAGAGAGCAGGTTTTAAAAAGGAAAATTTAAAATCTTATGTTTATATTGGAGGAGAAGTTAATAATGATAGAAAAAATTAAAGAAATTATTGAAGATATAACAGGCGAAAAAGTTGATGAAAATACTGATTTAATTGAAGAAGGTTTTTTAGATTCTTTTGATATAGTGAGTTTGGTGTTGGAACTTAATGATGCATTCGGTATAAAAATTGAAGTTGCAGAACTTTTACCGGAAAATTTTTCTAACATAAATGATATAGAAAAGTTGGTTAAGTCCTTACAATGAGCTTTACCAGCCTTTCTTTTATAATTTTTATCAGTCTTGCGTTTTTAGTTTTTAAAATCGCAAGATATAAGTGGCAAAGTTTACTTCTTATTTCTATCTTATACTATGCAAGCTACAGTCCCAAGGCATTTGTATATCTTTTTTTTGTAATTGTCAGCACATATTTGGCAGGACTTTATTTGGAAAAGAAAAAGAGTAAGGTTTTTTTGTCACTGGTTCTCTTATTAAACTTTGGGATGTTAGGACTTGTTAAGTTTACAAGTTTTTCCCTATTTAGAAATATAATTCCCTTGGGTATATCTTTTTATATTTTCATGGCAACTTCTTATGTTATTGATATTTATAGGAAAAAGTATAAGGCTCAAAGGAATATTTTTAAATATGCCTTATTTGTATCTTTTTTTCCGCAAATGGTTCAAGGCCCTATTGGAAGATATGATGAATTAGAGGGAAATTTATACGGTGGAAATTCTAACTCCCGCGATATCTCTTACGGTCTACTTTTAATATTATTCGGATATTTTAAAAAACTTGTAATTGCGGACAGGGCAAGGATTTTAACTGCGAAAGTTTTTTCAAGTCCTGATGAATTTTCGGGAATTTTTGTTTTTATAGCAATAATTTTCTATTCTATACAAATTTATGGAGATTTTTCTGGTGGGATTGATGTTGCCAGAGGAGTCGCTTATTTATTTGGAATTAAATTACCTGAAAATTTCAAAAGACCATTTTTTGCCGATAGTCTGACTGATTATTGGAGAAGGTGGCATATTACTTTAGGGGCTTGGATGAGGGATTATGTATTTTATCCCTTATCTCTTTCTAGGGTTTTTGCATATATAAATAAAAAATCAAGAAGAACTTTGGGTAGAAAATTCGGAAAGTACTTAACCCTTAGCATTTCAACCTTTGTAGTTTATTTTATTATTGGAATTTGGCACGGAGCGGGTCTTAACTTTATTGTTTTCGGTATATACAACGGTCTGTTAATAACTTTGGGACTTTTGTTTGAAGATAATTTCAAAAAAATTAAGGATAGTTTTGGAATTTCACCGACGAGCAAAGCACTTAAGCTTTTTCAAATTATAAGGACAAGTCTACTTGTTTTTATTGGCAGATACTTTACAAGGTCTGAGAATTTATCTCAAGCTATTTTTATGCTTAAAAAAACTTTTACGGATAGGAATTTCAGATTTGGACAAATTGGCTTAAAAGCGTCAGATTATTTGATTTTATTTGTTTCTGTCTTAATTCTTTTTATTATTTCATATAGCGAAGAAAAAAATATAGATGTAAAAGAAAAAATACTTGAATTTAAACCTTATTGGCAATTTGTATTTATATTTATAGCATTAGCCTATGTGTTGTATTTCGGTATTTTTTCAAGTAATTTTACCGCTGTTGATTTTATATATAGGAATTATTAGGTGAAAATATGAAAGAAAAAAGATTTAATATTATTTTTTTAACAGTATTTTTTATTATTGCTGGTTTTATTGCATTTTTAAATATTTATACAGACCCTTTTAATGTTTTCGGGGATAAATTCTTCAAGTGGTATACTTATGATTTTACACAAAACCCTAGAACTGCGAAGATAGAATATATTAAGGATAAAAATTACCAAAATTTTATAGTTGGGGCGAGTGGGGCTTCTTCTATTCCAATAAAGACTTTAAAAGAATATACGGGTAAGGATTATTTTAATTTATTTTCCTACGGGGCAGATCTTTTTGTGGCTGAAAAAAATGTGGAATATTTATTAAAAAATTATAATGTCAAGTCAATAATTATGCCCCTGTCAATACCATCAGCTACAAAATTTAATGAGGAAAGAAATTCTCTAAATTATTATATGAATCCTTATGTTTCTGGAGAAAGTAAGTTTAATTTTTATGGAAAATATCTTTTCGCATCTCCTTTAAACGGCTTTGAAAAGATAAAAAATTCCAAGAAAAAATCTTATGTTCAGGAGAGCTTTGATGTTTTTAATATTGACGGTTCTTATGACAAGAGCCAAAGAGATATAGAATATATTGGAAATATTGAAACTTACAAAAATAATTACGGTTTTAACAAGGACTATTTTCATGTGGAAATGTCCCATATGGATGAGGCACTTTCTGCTATTAGACATATAAAAGATCTATGTAGAAAAAGAAATGTAGAAATAACCTTTATCCTTTGTCCCATGTATGATGAGGAAAATAAAAGGTATGATAAAAAAGAATTTGAAACTTACTATAATAAATTATCTGCCATAACTCCTTTTTGGGATTTTACAGGAACAAACTATGAATATGATCCAAGATTTTTTTATGATCCATCTCATTTCAGAAATGCTTTAGGAAAGATGATGGTTGAGAGGATTTATGGAAACAGAAAAGATTTCGGAAGATATATAGATAAGGTAAGTTTCCCCAAATATGGTCAAAATAAAATAGAAGAAAAATCTTTTTATATTTTTGAACTTCATCATATAGACGAAAAACCTTCAAATGATTATATAATTACAAAGGAAAGGTTTGAAAATATTTTAAAATTTTTAAAAAACAACAAGATTGAAACAGTTTCCTTTGAAGATATTTACAATTATGTAAATAATAATGGAAGTCTTCCTGACAAATTTTGCATTTTGACCTTTGATGACGGATATAAATCCAATTATGAAATAGCTTATCCCATGCTAAAAAAATATGGTTTTAAAGCTACTATTTTTCCAATAGGAAAAACTATGGGCATGGATAAATATCCTGGAACTGACAGAAAAATAATACCACATTTCACCATAAAAGAAGCAAAAGAAATGTCAGATATTATTGAATTCGGCTCTCACAGTTTTTGGATGCACCAATCTTTGCGTGAAAATAATGTATGCTTTAGACAGACGGCAAAAATTCTTAAAGGAGAAAGTGAAGATAGTTATTTACAAGCCTTTAAAGAAGACAGTCGAAAATTTAAAAAAATTTATAGGGAATTTTCTACAAAAGATCCCATTGTTTTTGCATACCCTGAAGGGGATTATGATAAGCTCAGTGAACTTGCTTTGGAAGAAGAAGGTTATAAAATCAGCCTGACTTCTGATGAAGGGAACAATACCATAGTAAAAAATTTGCCTGAATCTTTAAAAAAATTAAGACGTGTAAATATTGATGAAAATAGGAATTTAGAAGAATTAAAATAAGCTTTATAAATATTTATAAAGCTTATTTTAGTTAATTTCAAAACTTTGATTTTTATAATAAAAACCTTACATTCTCTAAAAGTATTTAATTTTTTATGATCTACTTATTGTTTAATAGTTCATTTAAGGCATCTTTTTCCATAAGTTCTGTTGAATAATCTAAGGTGACAGTAGCCTTAGTTGACATTTTTTTGGCATCTTTAGTGGGCAAAATTTTTCTTGTTTTTCTATCTATCAGTCTGGAATTTTCAAAAACTCCATCACGAGAATATTCAAAAAGCTTATCGTGTGTAATAAATGAACCTTTTAAAAGATAGGTCTGAGGAAATACAGCATTATTATTTACATCTTCTGAATTTCCTAATAAGTCAATACCAAATGTTGGAATTTTACTCATATCCCATCCCATCAGGTTTAATATAGTTGGGTAGAGATCTAATTGGGAACCAATGTTATCTCTGATAAGATTTTCTTTATAGTTTGGAATATGAATTATAAGAGGAATATTCATCATTGTATCATAATCAACTTTTCTTTCTAGCCATCTTTCTAAAGACGCTACACTTTCTTTATTATTCATTGTCATTGCGTGGTGATCTCCATAGATTACGACCATAGTTTTATCTAAAATTCCATTATCATCAAGTTTTTGGAAAAATTCTTTTATTGTATTATCTGTATATCTTGCACAATTTACATAGTTATAAACATATTCTGTCTTATCCCCAGCTTCTTTTTTTATTTGTCTTAATTCCTTGGGAAGATTGAAGGGGGTATGCGTAGTAAGAGTTACCATAAGTGCAAAAAAGTTTTTTCCAGTCTTATCAATATCTGATAAAGGTCCTACAGATTGGTTGAAAAAGCTTTTATCTGAAAGCCCCATTATTATTTTGTCCTTTTGCTCATAATTTTCTCCAAGATAGATATGAGTGAAATTAAAATTGGGATACACTTTTTGCCTATCATAAAATTTGCCTGTATTTGCGTGCATAGCAACAGTTTCGTATCCTTGTTCTTTTGCAATTTTAGGAAGTGCATAAGATTTTTTTCCGAAGTAGACACTATAGGCTTGACCTAATAGAGTTGGATAAACTGAAGACATTGATACAAATTCTGCATCTGATGTGTTCCCAAAGCCTAAAAGTTCAAAATAATCATTGAAGTAAATAGTGCCTTTTGCTTTTGTGAGCCTATTTAAAAATGGTGTAATTTCTTCTCCGTTATATGTTTTGTTTAAAAAAGTATTTTGCAGGGATTCACATTGAATGAATATTATATTTTTTCCTCTAGCAAGTCCTGTAAATTCGTTAGATTTAATTTGTCTATTTTTGTAGTAGGATTTTATATCTATATTTTTTGCTATCTTTTTAAATTCTTTTTTCTCCATTTTTTTATTAATGGGTCCCAAGATATTAGTTGCATAAATTTCTGTGCCAAATACTCCCTTAATAAAAAATAAGGGGGTAAAGAGAATAATTATAAGAGAAAGCACACAGATGGAAAAATTTTTTATAGAGAAAAAATTTTTATTTTTTGAAAAGCTTATAGTTATTATAATAATTATTGCAAGTATTATCATAAGTCCCATAAATATATTCAAGTCGTTGATGATAACTGGTACTATTGATCTAGCTTCTTTTGCCAAACCAACTCTTTCTAAAATATAAAAGCTTCCAAATTCTTTAAAATAAATTGATAGACATATTTTTAATAGGGTCTGAGCAAGTATAATAAAAGATTTATAAATTTTACAAGGGAATAAATTTAAAATTGATAAATCAATGATACTTGTAAAGATAATAGTTACAAAAATTGGGAAAAAGCTTATTTTCGTGCTGGTATTGACAAGAGTTCCTATGTAAAATATTGAATTTAGAATAATATATAACAAAAAATATAAAAAAAAGGAAAAGGAACAATATTGTTTTTTCAAAAAATCACCTCACAAATTAATCTGTATTTTTCATTATATAGTATTGTAAAATTTTAGTAAATAAATTTAACTGTTTGAAGTTTGGATAATTTTCTTAAGTTTTTGTCACTTTACATATAAAAAAATGTATCAACCTTAAGATTTAATATACTTAGGTTGATACATAAAATTATTCATTGAATTATTTTATTTTTTAGATTTCATAATCATCAACTGTAGCCTTAGCAGCAGCAAGAGCATTTTCCCAGTTAGAAGATAATTTTTTGTCTACATTTTTATATTCATTGGAATTTCTTATTTTGTTTTCTTCTTTTATCATTTCCTTTAAGTCAAAAATATCTCTCACATTAATTTTTTCTTCAGCTTCTAAAAGGTCATAATAAGCATTTTGCCTTTGACTTTTATTTGCTATTTTGTCTTTAGCCACAGATTTAGCGGCAGCAAGAGCACTTTCCCAGTTAGAAGATAATTTTTTGTCAGCATTTTTATATGATTTTGAATTTCTTAGCTCATTTTCATAGCTTATTCTTTTTAAAATCAAACCTGCGTAGTCATTTGACAAAGATTTTTGTGCATCTTCAAGACCGAAAATAGCATTTGCAATTTGTTCTTCGCTTGCTTTTTCATCTGTAGAAATAGATTTTGCAGCGGCAAGAGCATTTTCATAATTTGCCTTATCTTTTTGAGTAGCTTTGTTGAAATATTTATTTGCTCTAACTTCTTTATCTTTTAAAATTTCAGCCTTTAATTTAGAAATATTTGTAACTTTTAGCTTGTTTTCTGCATCTTTTAAAGCATTTAATGCATTTTTAACTTGCTTGATGTCAGCTTTTTCAGTTACTTTCTTATCAGCTATTTTTACATCATTTATTTCTTCTTTTTTTGTATTTTGATCAGAACTTTGAGCAAATAGGTTTGAAGTCATTGGACCTACGCTTAAAAGTAGAGCAAGGGAAAAAGATAATACTCTTTTTTTATTTAGTTTCATACTAACCTCCAAATTTATTATTTTACATTATTATATATTAAGCCTATGAAAAAAATTTGTATAAAGTGTTACAAATTCATAAAAAACAGATTAAAAATTGGTTAATGTGATAATTCTTTCTTAGATTTTTCTTATAAATTTTTAGCATGTTAAAAAGTTTACAAAAATCCTATAATTGTAAATTATTTTACATATATTTTACATAACTTATCTTTCTAATTTACATTGGGCTAATATAATTCAAAGTGAAATAAATTTCTATTATTTTTGAAAGGATGAGAAAAATGAATTTAAAAAAATTAGGTAAATTAGCTATAGTTATAGGACTTGCCACAACTTTAGCTGCTTGTGGAGCAAGTAAAGACAGCGCAAATAACAAATCAGCAAATACTTCTACAGAAGGAAATAAGACTGAAACAGCTTCTGCTGATTTAAGTAAGATTAATGTTATTTCAAGAGAAGCTGGTTCCGGTACTAGGGGTGCTTTTACAGAAATCACAGGTGTTCTTGAAAAGAAAGACGGACAAGAAGTTGATAATACAACTGAAGAAGCAGCCGTTCAAAATTCAACCGATGCAGTAATTACAACAGTTTCAAATGACCCTGCATCTATTGGCTATATTTCTCTAGGTTCTCTTAACGATACAGTTAAGGCTCTTAAAGTAGAAGGTGTTGAAGCAACTCCTGAAAATGTTAAATCAGGTGAATATAAAATTGCAAGACCTTTTAATATCTGCTATCAAGAAGGTGCTGATGAAAAAGCCCTTGATCTTTTAAAATTTATCGAATCTGATGAAGGACAAAAAATTGTTGAAGCTGAAAAATATATACCTGAAGTTAGTGGAAAGACATATACAGCTATTGACAATGATGCCCATATAACAATTGCAGGTTCAACTTCTGTTACTCCCCTTATGGAAAAATTAGTTGAAGCTTATAAAGAACTTAATCCTAAATTTGAAGCTGACATTCAAGCAACAGGTTCATCTGCTGGTATTCAATCAGCTATTGACGGAACAGCTCAAATCGGTATGGCTTCAAGAGAACTAAAAGATGAAGAAGCTCCAAAAGTTAAGGTTGATGTAATAGCAAGAGATGGTATAGCTGTAATAGTTAATAAGGAAAATCCTGCTGAAGATGTATCTCTAGCATCATTAAAAGATATTTTTACAGGATCAATGACACAATGGTCAGAAGTAAAATAAGATAGTTTTTTGGTCAAAGATTGGAATGAAATATATGGATCAAACTAAGAAAGCAGTCCAAAGTAAAAACCAAACAAAGTTATTTTCAAAGGAAGAAGTATTTAAGTATTTCTTCCTACTTTGTTCTATATTGTCAATTTTCTTTTTACTATTAATTTGTATATTTATATTTAAAGATTCCATAAGCTTCATTGCAAAAATAGGAGTAAAAGATTTTATTTTTAATTCTAAGTGGACACCACTAAATAAGCCTGCATCTTATGGTATTCTTTCTACACTTATAGGCTCTTTAGTAATAACAACAGTATCTTGTGTATGCGCTGTTCCACTTTCTATAATGGCTTCATCTTATTTGGCATTTGACTGTCCAAAAAGAATATATAAATTTTTAAAACCGGGTTTAAATTTAATGGCAGGTATTCCGTCAATAGTATACGGGTTTTTTGCTCTTAATATTATTGTACCTATTAACAGAGCTATTTTTGGCGGAGATGGTATGAATATGCTTTCTGCATCAATTCTTTTAATGATAATGGTACTTCCTACAATAATATCCATGTCCGAGGCATCACTTAGAACTGTTCCTAAATCCTATTATGAAGGTTCACTTTCATTAGGAGCAACTCATGATGAAACCTTAACAAGAGTTATGATTCCGGCAGCCAGAAGCGGTATTTTTGCCGGAGTAATTTTAGGAGTGGGCAGGGCAATAGGAGAAACAATGGCAGTAATTCTTGTTGCGGGTAATCAAACAAGAGTAACATTTAATTTATTAAAGGGAATTAGAACAATGACTACTAATATAGTAATGGAAATGGGCTATGCTTCAGGCACCCATAGAGAAGCTTTAATAGCAACATCTGCCGTATTATTTATTTTCATTTTATGTATAAATATAGGATTCTTCTATATGAAAAAAAGAGGTGAAAAGAGATGATATATTTATTGGGATTTATCTTGGCATTAGTGGGTCTTGCTTTAGCTTTGCATATTTTTGGTAAAATATCTTATTACAAAATTTTCTCAAGATTTTCAATAATTTTTACCTTTGGTATGCTAATGCTTATTGTTGTATTTGTAATTGTTAAAGGACTTTTCTCCTTTAAACTTTCAATGCTTTCGCTACATTACACTACAAAAAATGTATCTATGGGTCCTGCTATTGTGACAACAGTAATTACGGTGTTAATGGCAATTCTTATAGCTAGTCCAATAGGCATTTTTACAGCCATTTATCTTGTAGAATATACTGATGTAGAATCAAAACTTGTTCAAACTATTAGACTTGCAACAGAAACTCTTTCGGGTATTCCGTCAATTATTTATGGTTTGTTTGGAATGTTATTTTTCGGTATGGTGCTAAAATTCGGATACTCAATATATTCAGGTGCCTTTACTGTTGCAATTATGATTTTGCCTATAATTATAAGAGCAACAGAAGAAGCACTAAAATCTATACATCCCAGCATCAGACAAGGTTCTTATGCTTTGGGTGCAGGAAAACTTCGTACAATATTTGTGGTAGTTTTGCCCATAGCCATACCTGGAATTTTATCGGGTATTATTCTTTCTGTTGGGCGTGTAATTGGCGAAACGGCAGCACTAATGTTTACATTAGGAACTTCAACCGCAATGCCAAGAAATTTAAGTTCTTCTTCAAGAACTCTTGCCCTGCATATGTATATGCTTTCATCTGAAGGCTTATATGTAGGCGAAGCATATGCCACAGGGATGGTCTTGTTAATTTTAGTTTTAATTATTAATTCAATTTCTTCTAAGCTTGCAGGTAAATTAATGGAGGTTAAATAATGGAAGAAAAAATAAAGGTGGAGGATTTAGATCTTTTTTATGGAGATTTTCAAGCCCTTCACAGTGTAAATTTAGATGTGAGAGAAAATGAAATTCTTGCTTTTATCGGTCCGTCCGGTTGTGGTAAATCAACTCTTCTAAAATGTTTGAACAGGATGAATGACTTAGTTGTCGGTTGTAAAATAGAAGGGAAAGTTACCTTAGACGGTCAAAATATTTATGCAAAGAATTATGATGTAAATAATCTTCGTAAAAGAGTCGGTATGGTTTTTCAACAACCCAATCCCTTCCCAATGTCAATTTATGAAAATATAGCCTATGGTCCAAAAACTCATGGTGTTAAGAATAAGGCTAAGCTTGATGAAATTGTTGAATCTTCCTTAAAACAAGCTGCCATTTGGGAGGAAGTTAAAAATGATTTAAAGAAAAGCGCCCTTTCACTTTCTGGAGGTCAACAACAAAGATTATGCATAGCAAGGGCACTTGCAGTTAATCCAGAAGTAATTTTAATGGATGAGCCCACTTCAGCTTTAGACCCTGTGTCTACTGGAAAGATTGAAGATTTGGCTCAAGATTTAAAAGAAAAATATACTATTGTTATTGTTACTCACAATATGCAACAAGCATCAAGAATTTCAGATAGAACCGCCTTTTTTTTAAATGGTGTAATTGTAGAGCAGGGAACAACGCTAGATATTTTCCAAAATCCAAAGAATGAAAAAACTGAAAGGTATATTACAGGAAGGTTTGGTTGATATGAGAGAAAGATTTGATAAAGATTTAGATAAATTAAATAACTTATTATTAGAAATGGCAATGTTAATAGAAAATGCTATAAAGAAGTCCATTTCTTTATTAACTATAAAAGATGAAAAAGTTGCTCAAGAGGTTTATAATTATGAGGAGAGGATAGATATTTATGAAAGTATCATTCAAAAACATTGCTTAAGACTTTTTGTTGAACAGCAACCGGCTGCTGGTGATCTAAGAAGAGTTTCCTCAGCTCTTAAAATGATTACTGATATGGAAAGAATTGGAGATAATGCAAGGGATATTGCAGAAATTTGCATGATTCTTCCAAAGGATTATGAAAAAAAGTTTCCAATTATTAAGGATATGGCTCTAGCAACGATTGATATTGTAAATAATTCAATTAATTCTTTTGTAAATAATGATTTAGACCTTGCAAAAAAAATTGAGCGTGAAGATGATATTGTAGATGAGTTTTTTGTCACTATTAGAGATCAATTAATTGAAGAAATTAAAGAGGGATTTGATCCTGCGGCAGCAATCGACTTTATTATGATATCTAAATATCTAGAAAGAATAGCCGACCATGCTGTTAATATAGCAAATTGGGTGATATTTTCAATAGAAGGATGATTAAATGATTATTTATGTTGTAGAAGATGATACTTCTATCTTAAAGTTAATTGAATATTCCCTAAAAAGCAAGGGCTATGAGGTTTCTTGCTTTGAAAATGGGGGAGATTTTTTTAAACAGTTGAGTGTTGAGCTTCCAGATCTTTTACTTTTAGATATAATGCTTCCGGATATAGATGGAATTGAAATTTTAAAGAGATTAAAATCTAATCCCATGACGGCAGGAATTTGGGTTATGATGATAACAGCCAAGACAGGCGAATATGATATTATTTCAGCCTTGGATTTAGGAGCTGATGATTATATCAAAAAACCATTTTCTGTAATGGAGCTTTTATCAAGAGTTGGTGCTATAGAAAGACGTGCCAATACTACAAATTCAAATGAAAAATTTATTAAATTCAATGGTATAGTTATAGATAATTTAAAAAGATTGGTAACTATTGATGAAAAAGTTGTAAATTTTACTTTTAAAGAATATGAGCTTCTGAAATATCTAATATTAAATAAGGATATAGTTATTTCAAGAGAAAAACTTCTAACTTATATCTGGGGTTATGACTATGAAGGTGAAACTAGGACTGTTGATATGCATATCAAGCTTTTAAGAGATAAATTAGGAGATAAGAGAAAGTATATTAAGACAATAAGAGGTGTCGGATATATGCTTTCAAGTAAGGAATAAACATGAAAAGACGTGTATTAAAATATTTAATTCTCATAAGTTTTTTAGTTTTATTTCTATCAACAATTTCTTCCTTATTTGTTTATTACAATAATTATAGTAAGGTGGAACAGGAAGATTTGTTCAAAATGTGCCATATTTTAAAAATAGGTGCAGATAGAGAGGAAGATAAACTTTCATATTTAGAAGAATTATCAAAAAATACAAAAAGTTTCAGAATAAGCCTAATAGATAAAAATGGACAAGTACTTTTTGATACTTATGAAAACCCTAAATTTTTGCCAACCCATAAAGATAGACCGGAATTTCAAAATGCAAAAAAATTTGGATTTGCTCAAAGTAAAAGATTTTCTACAACTCTTTCAACAGATTCATACTATGTTTCATTTTTATTAAATAATGACCAAGTTTTAAGATTGTCAAAGGAAGTTGATAGCATAATGGGGGCTTTTTTAAAAATTTTACCTTTGCTATTAACTATATCTTTTGCAATTTTTTTAATAGGAATTTTAGTGGCAAGCCACTTTACTAGAAAGACACTCGAACCCCTTATTAATGTTAAAGGTAGTTTGACCGATTTTAATATTGACGAATTTCCCGAAATTAGCCCCTTTATAATGAAGATTAATAGTCAAAATGAACTGATTGAAAAAAATCTTAGGCAAATTAAAAGGGAGAAAGACACAATTGAAACTATTTTATCAAATATGAAGGAATCATTAGTTATTATAGATGAAAATAGGCGGCTTTTATCAGTTAATAAATCGGCTTTAAATCTTTTTAATAGTTCAAATAATATTATTGGAAAGAATATTTTAAATTTAATTAGAGATGATTCAATTTTAAAATTTGTAGAAGAAGCTCTATCTGGTAAAAATTCAGAAGAGATTATTAAAATTGGCACAAGGGAATATAAATCTTATGTCAATCCTGTTTTTGAAGCAACAAATGTTAGGGGTGTTATTTTACTTTTTATTGATGAAACTGAATCTATAAGAGCTTTACGATTAAGAGATGAATTTTCATCAAACGTAAGTCACGAATTAAAGACTCCTCTAACCTCAATCTGTGGTTTTTCTGAACTTCTGGCTAATAATATGGTCGATTCAGATGAGACTAAGAAGGAATTTTACCAGTTGATTTATAGGGATTCAAAAAGGCTATTAAATTTAGTTGAAGATATTATGAAAATATCGGGTCTTGAAAAGGAAGCTACTTTTGTAAGAGAAAATATTAATTTAAGAGAACTTATTGAAGAAATTTTTAACACTCAAAAAATTGAAATAGAAAAAAGAAATATCAAGACTAAACTTGTGGGTCAAGGAATAGTTTATGAAAATAAGACAATGATGTGGGAATTATTTTCAAACTTAGTCAATAATGGAATAAAATATAATAAAGATAATGGAAATTTAGATATACTAATTAAAGAAGATAATGATAAAGTTATTGTGGAAGTGGTGGATTCAGGAATAGGAATCTCTAGCGATGACTTAGAAAGAATTTTTGAAAGATTTTATAGGGTTGATAAATCTCGATCAAAAAAAATTGGAGGAACAGGTTTAGGCTTATCCATTGTAAAACACGTTTTGTCATCAATTGATGGAGATGTAGAAGTATCATCTAAGATGGGACTTGGTACTAAATTTACCCTTAGCCTTTACAAGAATAGAAAAGAGTAGAAATGCCTTTTGGCACTTCTATTTTTTTGATATTAATATATTTTTGTTATATACTAATAAAGAGGTGAATTATGAATATTAATAATATTTTAAATATAAAATATCCAATTATTCAGGGAGGCATGGCACATATATCAACTGCCGAATTTGCGGCAAAAGTTTCTGAACTAGGAGCTTTAGGGCAAATTGCATCAGGAGGTTTTACTGCTGAGCAAGTGAGAAGTGGAATAAAAAAAATAAGAACACTTACCGACAAAGCCTTTGGTGTCAATGTAGTTATTTTAAATAAAGATATCGATAAACTTGCAGAAGTTGTGATTGAAGAAAAAGTTGATATCATTACTGTTGGTGCAGGAAATCCTAAGCCTTATATGAAAAAATGGATAGATGCAGGGATTAGAGTTATTCCTATTATTGCAAATATAAAAATGGCAAAGAGTGTTGAGGCTCTAGGAGCTAGTGCAGTAATTTTTGAAGGTGCTGAGGCTGGTGGGCATATTGGTTCTTTAAATACTTTTCCGGAACTACCAGCTATTGTTGATTCTGTAAATATTCCCGTTATTTGTGCAGGTGGGGTTTATAATGGAAAGCATATGTTTGCCGCCGAGGTTTTAGGAGCAAGCGGAGTTCAAATAGGTTCAAGATTATTAGTTGCTGAAGAAACCCCTATTGATGAAGCCTACAAAAAAGCCTTAATTGAAGGCAAAGATTCAGATACTATTGTTACAGGAATTACAACAAAAGCTCCAGTAAGAGTAATTAAAAATGAACTTGCAAAAAGATTAAATGAAATTGAAATAGGCTCAAAAGATATGGATGAATTTTTTAAACTTGCAACTGGATCTACTAAACGTGCAGTGGATGGAGATATAGATATGGGTTCTATTCTTTGTGGTCAAGGAATTTATTATCTAAACAAAATAGAAAGTTTAAAAGATATAATAGAAAATCTTATGAAAGATTATTTACAAGTTAAAAAAACTTGGAATTGTAATTAGTATTGGAGGTATTATGAACATTATAGATACGTTAGTAAAAATTTCAGAGTGGCTTTGGGGTCTGCCGCTGTTAATAATTCTTGTAGGTGGAGGTTTATTTTTAACATTCCGTTTAGGATTTTTTCAATTTCGTTATTTACCACATATTTTAAAACATACTTTTGGTTCAATGTTTAAAAAATCTGAAGGAGAAGGTACAGTTTCTGCTTTTCAAGCAGCCACTACAGCTTTAGCATCAAGTATAGGAGGTTCTTCAATAGTTGGTGTTCCAGTTGCCATAGCCTTGGGAGGTCCTGGTTCAATTTTTTGGATGTGGGTCACAGCTTTGGTAGGATGTGCTACAAAGTTTACAGAAATTGTTCTAGGTATTAAATATAGGAAAAAAGGTGTAGATGGAGAATATGTTGGCGGTGCCATGTATTATTTGAAAAGCTCTCCCATACCAATTTTGGCTACAATTTTTGCCTTCATGCTCATGATAGAAATTGCTCCTTCAATTTCAACTCAAACTCTAACTTTTATACAAAATTGTGAGAATTTAGGATTAAATAAATACATTTCATTAGCCGCTTTGCTAGTAGTTGTTTGTCTAGTTATATTTGGTGGTATTAAAAAAATTGCATCTTTTACTGAAAAACTTGTTCCTTTAATGGCAATGTTATATATAGTAGGCGGACTCATAGTTATTTTTTATAATTTTAGAGAAATACCAGGAGCTTTTCTGTCAATATTTAAAAATGCTTTTACACCAACAGCTGCTCTTGGTGGATTTGCGGGAGCAAGTTTATCTGAAGGAATAAGAAACGGTATAGCAAGAGGATGTTATTCTAATGAAGCTGGCATGGGTACAGCTACAACGGCACACTCCTCAGCTTCTGTGGAAATTCCAGCACAACAAGGAATCTGGGCTGTCTTTGAAATATTTTCAAATACTATGATAGTTTGTACTGTTACTGCCCTTGTAGTTCTTGTATCAGGGGCATGGACTAAAGTAAGCCCACAAATGGCAGCGACTATGCCAGCATATGCTTTTCAAACTGTTTTAGGAAAAACAATTGGAGGAGGATTTGTTTCAATAGCACTATTGATGTTTGTTTTATCAACAATCATTGTAATAATATTCTTTGGAGAAAAACAAGCAGAATTCCTATTAGGTCATAAGTTTTCAATCATTATGAGATGTATTTATATAGGATTTATAATTTTAGGCTTGTTACTAAATTTGGAACAATTATATTCACTTCTTGATTTAATGTTAGCTTTTGTAGTTATTCCTAATATGATAGGAATTATCTTGATGTCTAATGAAGCAGTGGAACTTAAAAATGAATACTTTTATAACCCTAAGTTTTATCCTGGAAAAAAATAGATACAACATTAAAAAAGTCTAGTCAGATAATTTTCTGATTAGACTTTTTTAATACTAATTATAAATTATTTCATAAAAGCCTTATATGCCTTGTAGGTCATATAAGCATCTGCCTTTGATGACAATTCAATAGGAGCGTGCATTGATAAAACGGCTGGTCCCATATCAACAACTTCTGCTCCGTGTTCTGCTAGTATATAAGCTATGGTTCCTCCACCGCCTTGATCAACTTTTCCTAATTCTCCAGTTTGCCATATTATATTTTCTCTATTGAAAAGTTCTTTTATTTCATATAAAAATTCAGCATTAGCATCATTTGAGCCACCTTTTCCTCTAACTCCAGTAAATTTAACCATGCAAATACCATGTCCTAAGATTGGAGCATTTTTTTCATCGTGAACATCTTTATAATCAGGATTTAAACCTGCAGCAACATCAGCGGAAAGAACCTTAGAATTGTAGAGAGCTTTTTTAAGCTTTAGGTCGGAATAGTTATTCATTTTTTCAAGAATTTCTCCAAGAAATATTTCAAAATAGGCAGATGACATGGCAGTATTACCAACAGAGCCAATTTCTTCCTTATCAACAAGAAGAGCTACTGCAGTTTTTTTAGGATTTTCTACATCCAATATAGCTCTAAAATTTGCGTAAGAGCAAATTCTATCATCTTGACCATGACCACAAATCATAGACCTATCCAAACCTACATCACGAGCCTTTGCAGCTGGAGTGACTTCAAATTCTGCTACCTTGAAATCTTCTTCATCAAAATTATATTTTTCCTTTAATATTTTTAAAAGATTATTTTTTAGACCATCCTTTTCATCTTTTACGCCAAATTTGCTGTGACCTATAACTACATTTAAAGCTTCACCAGTAATTACTTGGTCTGCAGTTTTTTTCATTTGATCCTTAGCCAAATGGGGAAGAAGGTCGTTTATATAAAAGACGGGGTCATTTTCATCTTCACCAATTACTATATTATGTTTTTGACCATTTTTATCAATAAAAAATCCGTGAAGGGCAAGCTCAATTGTTGGCCATTGATATTTTTTTATTCCACCATAATAATGTGTTTTTAAGTAACAGATGCCTGTATCTTCATATATTGGTCTTTGTTTGATATCAAGTCTTGGAGAGTCGATATGAGAACCTACTATGTGCAAACCATCTTCTAAATTTTCGCCTAAAACTAAAAGAACAAGAGATTTATTTTTGTTGTTGAAAAGAATTTTATCTCCTCTTTTAAGTCCATCTTTATACTCTTCTAAGCTTTTGAATCCTTTTTCTCTTGCTGCCTTTTCCATAAAAGCACAGACTTCACGTTCTGTTTTTCCTTTGTTCAAAAAATTTTTATAATCTTCTGAATATGAAAAAATCTCATCATAAGTTTTTTTGTCTATGTTTTCCCAAATATTCATTTTTATCACCATAATGATTTTATCATAATTTTGCTCACAAAAATAGTCAAAAGAATTTTATAAATTCCACTAAGAGGAATTACATAAAGTAAATTTTAATGATAAAAAGTTAGAAAAAAAAATTAACACAATAATTTTTGTTGCATTTAGTTCTTTATTTAAATAGTCGGCTTAATGCCTTGAAAAACATAAATTTTTCCTCTACAATAGTATTTAGGAAATACAAATAAGGAGGATTTCAATGAAGGCATTAATAATTGACCAAATGTCAGAAGAAATTGATAAAGGTTTAAAAGAAAGAGGCATTGAATTTAAAAAAGTAATGCTTCCAAAAAAAGATGAATTAATTAAATTAATTCCTGATGTAGACGTACTTATTATGAGAGTAGATCCATTTATAGACAAAGACATATTAGATGCAGCTAAAAACTTAAAACTTATTCTTGTAGGTTCAGTAGGAACTAACCATATTGACCTAGAAGAATGCAAGAAGAGAAATATTCCAGTTATGAATTCACCCGGACAAAATTCAAACGCTGTAGCAGAACTTGTTTTCTCAAAAGCACTTGACCTTTATAGAAATACTGTTCAAGCAAATAATGAAGTTAAAAGCGGTATTTGGAACAAGTATAGATGGATTGGTAGAGAACTCAGAAACAAGACTATGGGTATTTTAGGATATGGTTCTATCGGTAGAAGAGTAGCAGAAATTGCTCACGTATTCAAAATGGACGTTTTAGCATATGATCCATATTTTGATCCTAAAAATAATCCATATGATTATGTTAAATTAGTTAGTCTTGATGAAGTTTTAAAAAATTCTGATGTAATCACTCTTCACCTTCCTCTAACAAAAGAAACTAAAAATATGATTTCTTCTAAAGAAATGGAAGGAATGAGAGATGGTACTATTCTTATTAACGCAGCTCGTGGTGGAGTTATTGATGAAGAAGCTCTTTATGAATACATTAAGAATGGTAAACTAGGTGGAGCAAACCTAGATACACTTGCTGATGAATTAGGAACTGGCGGACTTGATACTCAAGATGTTCCAATCTCTTCAAAATTATTTGAATTAGATAGAGTTTATATGTCACCACACATCGGTGGTTCTACAATTGATGCTCAAGATGATATTGGACATTTAGTACTTCAACATCTTGATGAATTCTTAAAAGAAAATAAGTAAATAGATTTTTTATAAATTGAACTTTGCTAAGTTCTAAATATAAGTTAATCTATAAAAATCGGCGTGATAGTTTAAAACTTTCATGCCGATTTTTTTATTCTATCATGAACATAACTTATAATTCTTATCTTATTAAATAATTTCAATAAGCATTCAAAAAGATTTTAATAATTATTATCAAAAAAAGTTGATTAATTGCTTATATGAGAATATAATACTATTATCAAAATAAATTTCATATATTTTTATGTGAAAAATTTATTTATTCAAAATTTAGGAGGAACTAATGAAAAAGATAATAAATTATTTATTATTAATGACATTAATTTTATCAACAGTTTTGCCAGTTTTTGCGGCAGAGAATAATAGTGATGCAATGAAATCATCACAAAAGGTAGTTTTAGATGGTAAAGAAGTCGATTTGCCGGCATATTTAATTAGTAACAAAAACTATATTAAATTACGTGATTTTGCGGCTATTTTAAATGCTACTACAAATAAATTTAGCCTAAGCTATGATGCGAATAAAAAAGTTGTCGTTATTAAAAATAACGAAGGTTATACAAAAGTAGCTGATGATTTAAAAGCTATAGAAAAGGATAAAAACAAAGCAATACTATCAACAACTGAAGTAATAGTAAATGAAAAGTCTCAAAAAATAGCTAGTGCTAAGATAGACGGTTACAATTATTTACAAATAAGAGAAGTTTCAAAACTTGTTGGTGTTGATATTAAATACGATGAAAAAACAAAAACTGTAGAATTACTTACAAAAAAAGTTGCCGAAAATGTACCATTAAAATGTGACAATCCAAGTTGTGGATGTAAGCATAATACAATGGACGAATTTAATAATTGCACATGCTGTGGTCATAAAAATAATACGTCTAATGACTCAGCAAAATCTTCTTCAGGACACTCTTGTTCTTGTGGTAAGAAAATGAAAGATTCAAATTCATCAATGATGCATGAATCTGTAAATAATGATGGAGATGTTTACAATTGCGGATGTAGTTGTCATCATAAAACACTAGAAGAATGTAAAGCTTGCCCATGCTGTAAGGGAAAAGACATTTATAAAAATGGAAAATTATTTGAAAAAGCAGATGGTACAAAAGTAGAAGATACAACAAGTCCAAAAAATACAGAAAAAAAAGAAGAACCAAAAGTTGAACCAAAAGAAGATATATACAACTGCGGATGTGGTTGTCATCATAAAACACTAGAAGAATGTAAGGCTTGCCCATGCTGTAAGGGAAAAGACATTTATAAAAATGGAAAATTATTTGAAAAAGCAGCATAAGTTTTTAATTTAATATGAAAGTATAAGGACTTCTTTGAGAGGTCCTTATTTTTTGGGAAATTATATACGGGCGAAATTAACTATTGTATTTTGGTGGAGAAAAAAATTATAATAATTATTATCAATATTTTGAAAAAATAATTTTTTACATATAATATTATATTTATGTTGTTGGAGGTAGTGATGAAAAAGTTATTAAAAATTTTACTTATTTTTATTTTGACTTTTTCTATTTCCTGTTCAGTTTTTGGACAAGAAAATGGAGTTCAAGTTGAAAAATTAGTTAAAAATGTAATTTTAGATGGTAAGGAAGTTATTTTACCCTTATATATAATAAATGGAAATACTTATTTTAAGATTGATGGGGCTTTAAAACAGGTCGGAATTGATATAAGTTTTAATGAGAAAACAAATAAAATAGAATTTTTGGGTCATAAATTGTCAGCGTCAGGAGAAAAGTCTGATGGTAAAAATTCTGACAATTCTAGTGAAGAAAATTATAGACAACCAGAAGAAGATGAGTTTGTAAACTGTGGTTGCTCTTGCAAACATCATTCAATGGAAGAATACAACTCTTGTCCATGTTGCAAGGGGAAAACACCCCTGTATCATAAAGAAGAAAGTAAATCAGAATCTTCAAAGGAAGAAAAAAATATAGAAACAAAAGAAGATGAGTTTGTAAACTGCGGTTGCTCTTGCAAGCATCATTCAATGGAAGAATACAATTCTTGTCCATGTTGCAAGGGGAAAAAAGCAAAAACTCATAAGGAAGAAGACAAAAAAGATTGTCCATCTTGTTGCCATAAATCAATGGGAGAATCCGATATCTGTCCTTATTGTCAAGCAAAAGAAGCTAGGGCTTACAAAAATTCAAATTCTTGTAAGAAGGCTAATAAAGAATCTTCAAAAGAAATTAATCTTAAAAATGGAGAATATATAAACTGCGGTTGCTCTTGCAAGCATCATTCTATGGAAGAATATAATTCTTGCCCATGCTGCAAGGGAAAAACTCCTCAAATTCATAAAGAAGAAAAAGAAAAAAATCCTAAAAATAAAAAAACTTATAATTGTGGTTGCTCATGCAAACATGAGAGTATGGAAGAATATAATTCCTGTCCATGTTGCAAGGGAAAAACTCCTCAAGTTTCTTGTGACAAATCAGCCAAGAAAGAATTTAAAAAGGCAAAAAATAATAATTCATCAAATGCTTCTATGTCAGATATGGATAAATTAGAACCAGATGGAGGTATGGATTGTTGTTGCTCTTGCAAATGTCACTCAGGTCAAGAATCTAATGAATGTCAATGTTGCAAAGATAAAGATTTACATGAATCTAAGAATGGTAAAGATACACAAGAAGCAAATAATGAGGAAAATGTAGAAGTAAAATCAAGTGATAAGCTTACAGATAAAGATTTGAAACTCAAAGATGGAGAATATATAGATTGCGGTTGTGGATGTAAACATCATTCTATGAAAGAATTTAACGAATGTCCATGCTGCTGTGGAAAAGATGTTCACATTCATAGACTTAGTAAATCTGAACAGATCTTTGATAAAATTCTTGATTTCAGCCAATATGCAGTTATAGTTTTAGTCTTATTATCTTTAATATGGTTTATTTACAAAGTTATTTATGATTCATTAAAGAAAAATAAATCAAAAAAATAGTTTAAACATTCATATTTAATTAATAAAAATCCTAAGTTTATTATTTACTTAGGGTTTTGTTTTTTAAAGGCTTTATAATTCCTTTAATGTATAATATAATTAAAGTAAATATTTTTAGGAGTATTAATGAAAATTTATTTTACAAGACATGGAGAAACCAAATGGAATAAAATTGATAAAATTCAAGGTCAGATGGATTCTCCTTTAAATGAAAATGGAATAAATATGGCAAAAAAATTGAGAGAAAAAGCAAGAAATATTAATTTTTCTCACATATATTCTTCAGATTTAAACAGAGCATTAGATACTTGTAAAATTATTTGCCCAAATAAAAAAATAATTACAAGTCCTCTTTTAAGAGAAATTGATGTTGGATATTGGTCAGCAAAGCAGTTTAATGATATAAAAAAAACAGATCCTTATCTTTATAATTTATATTTTACCAAACCTGAAAAATATAATCGTATAGATGGAGAAAGTTTTTATGAGCTTATAGATAGGGTTAAGAGATTTTTTGAGCTTTATGTTTATAATTCAGATGATGAAAATATATTAATAGTGAGCCATGGAATCACGATTATCGCCATGTTTACAATAATGGAAAATATTGAAATTAAAAATTTTTGGCAAAATAGGGTCAGAAGAAATGCCGAATTTAATATAGCAGAATATAAAGATTCTAAATTTACTATTTTGAAGAAGGCTCCTTTAAATCTAGTAAATAATATATAGGAGGAAAAAATGCAAGCAATAGAAAAATTTGAATTTAATGAAAGTTCTAATGTTAAAAATGTTATCGCCGTAGTCAGTGGTAAGGGCGGTGTCGGAAAAACTTTTACCACTTCTGTTCTTGCATCTCATCTAAGAAGGCAAGGCTATAAAGTTGGAGTTTTAGATGCTGATATTACTGGTCCATCAATTCCAAAGGGTTTTGGTATTGAAGAACTTGCAAGGTCTAACGGTAGAGAAATTCTTCCACTTGTCAGTAAAACTGGAATTGAAATTATTTCTGTAAATTCAATACTTGAAAATAAAACAACACCAGTTTTGTGGAGAGCACCGATAATAAATAATGCAATAAATCAGTTTTTCTCTCAAGTACGTTGGGGAAATTTAGACTATCTTTTAATTGATATGCCACCGGGAACTGGAGATGTTTCACTTACAGTATTTCAATCTATGCCTTTAAGCGGTGTAATTATTGTTTCTACACCTTCAGATTTAGTAACAATGATTGTAGAAAAAGCTGTAACAATGGCAAAAATGATGTCAATTAAAATTTTAGGTTTTATTGAAAATATGTCTACTTTTAAATGCCCAAACTGCGGGGAGGTTCATGAAATTTTTGGTCCAAGTCACATTGAAGAAATAGCTAAGAGGGAAAATGTCAAGAACATCTGTAAATTACCTATAGATGAAACTTTTTCCCAATATGTCGACAAGGGAAATGTGGAATTTTTAGAAATTCCCCAAGTGGATAAATTTATAGAGGATTTAAAAAATGGACTATGATTTAATAATTATTGGAGCAGGGGCTGCAGGTTTATCCGCAGCTATATATGCAGGAAGGTCACTTTTAAATACACTAATAATTGAAAAAGCTGCCTATGGAGGTAGAATTAATGATACTGCATCAGTAATTAATTATCCAGGCTTTACAAATATTTCAGGTAGAGATATAGTAAAAGAATTTAGAAAACACGCTTCAGTTTATGAAACAAATAAATTTTCTTATGGAACTGTTGAAAAGCTTATTAAAGGCAAAGACTCCATAAAAGTTGTGACTAAAAGAAAAAAAGAATTTACTGCTAAGGCTGTGATTATAGCAAGCGGTACTTTTTCTAAAGTAATAAATGCTAAGGGAGAAATGGAATATACAGGTCGGGGAGTATCCTATTGCTCAACGTGTGATGCAGATAACTTTTTAAATAAGGACATTCATATTTTAGGTTCTGGAGATTTAGCTTTAGATGAAGCCGATTATTTATCTAACTTTTGTAATTCTATAACCATGATTATTATCCATGATGAAAATATTTTTGACGGAAATGCCCAAGCATTTGAAAAAATTAAGAGAAACCCAAAGATAAAATTTATTTGGAATCATAAGATAAGTGAGATTATAGGAAATGAAAAATGTGTTAAACAATTAGAACTTGAAAATTTAAAAACAGGACAAAAAAATGTTGTTGCTTCTGATGGAATTTTTATTTTTGCAGGAATGAGCCCTAACAGTAATTTTGTTGAGGGATTTTTAGAACTTGATAAAGATGGTTTTATTAAAACTGATAAGTACATGAATACAAGTGTTTCTGGAGTTTTTGCTGCTGGAGATATAAGAGATAAAGTTTTAAGACAGATTGTAACTGCTGCAAGTGATGGAGCAATCGCAAGTGTATTTGCTGAAAGATATATCAGAAACAGAGGCTTATAATGAGAATTTATCCTAGAGGAACAGTCCTATATAATAAAGATAAGGCATACAACGGAATTAATTTAATTTCTGCTGCAAAAGATGGCGTTTTACTTATTTCCATGTGTGGTGATGAGCTTGCCAGATATAATTTGAATCCTATGCCTGCAAAAATGTTATCAAACGGTAATATTATTTCTCCGACGGAATTTAGAACGTCAGATTTTGGAGTTAGTGACGGAATCAGTTTAGTTGAGATTAATAAAGAAGGAAAAATATTATGGGAGTTTTCAAGAAATAAATTCATCAAGGATAGGGGATATAAGGAAAAATGGATGGCAAGGGTTCACAGTGATTTTCAAAGACAAGGTCATGCCCTTGATTACTGCCATTCATATAAAGAATTTCAAACAAACAAGACACTTATGCTCACCCATGATAGCGTCCATGTTAGCTCTATTTCTGATAAAGATCTTTTAGATGATGTTATCTTAGAAGTTGATGATTGTGGTAATATTTTGTGGAAATTTTCTTTCTCCGAACATTTTGATGAACTAAATTTTTCAGAAGAAGCAAAGAATGTCATCTACAGAAATCCTAATTTAAGAATTACAGAAAATCCAATTGGAAATTATTTAGACCTCACTTCCATTTCTTATTTAGGTGCTAATAAATGGTACGATATGGGTGATTCTAGATTTCATCCTGATAATATTTTATTTACTGCAAGAGCAGCAAACATCATTGGAATTATAGACAGAAAAAAGAATAAAATTGTTTATACTTTAGGACCAGGACTTGACAAATTTAGTAAATTCTCCCCAATAATTGGTTCAGCCTTTGCAACATTAATTCCAAAAGGTCTTGAAGGAGAGGGCAATTTATTAATTTATGACAATGGAGGTCCATGCGGTTATGGACCGGCAACAATTTTTGCACCTAAAGGACTTTTCCCCTTTGTAAGGGGCTACACAAGAATTTTGGAATTAAATCCCCTAACCTTAGATATTAATTGGATGGTAGACCCTAGAGATTTTGGTTTTTCAATTCCTTTAAGAGGTTACAAATTTTATTCTCCCTATGGAGGAAATTTGGAAAGACTTCCTAATGGAAATACTTTGATAACTTTGACAACAGAGGGTATGGCTTTAGAAGTTACAAGAGAAAAAGAACTTGTATGGTTATGGGCATCTCCTTACAGGATGGATACGGAAAATATGTTAAACAATTCTTTAGTGTATAGAGTTTACAGATATCCATATAATTATTGGGGTATAGATGATTATCCGGAAAGAGAAATTAAGGATATTAATCAATCATATTTCAAGCTTCCAGGAGCAGGAGAATTTTCAACTGCAAAGCCAATAAATGTTGAAGGAGCAGAATTAAATAAGGATATAGACCCCTTGTCTCAGGAATCTGAATCTTTGAAAGAACTTAGGGTTTCAAAAGAAATCTACAGCAGAAATCACCACAGAATTAAGACTATTTCTTCCTATGATTTTTACGAAAAAACAAAAAATTTAACAGGAATTGTAATATTCGGTGCAATTAGATGTACACATTGTGGACCACTTATTGAACTTATGACTGATTTATTAGATGAAGAGTTTCCAAAAATTTCCTGCTATTACTTAGATATAGATGCTAATAATAGTATTGCAAGAAATTTAGAAATAACTTCAATTCCCTTAGTTAATTTTTACAAAAATGGAGAATTGGTATATTATTTTAAGGGAGAAAATACCTATGATAATATAGCTGATGTAATAGATAAATATTTAATATAAGAAAAAAGCTGACTTCTTTTTAGAAATCAGCTTTTTAAAATTTATTTATCTATTTTGCTTTATTTTCGTTTACTTTTTCTTCCATTTTTTCTTTAGCGTCGCCAGCTTTTTCAGCTAACTTGTCTTTAAGTCCTTTTGCATCTTCTTTTAATTCTTCAGATTTTTCTTCTATTTTTTCTTTAACTTCTTCTTTTTTAGATTCTTGAGATGTTAAGATAACTTCTTTAGTTTCAGCTTTCCATTCTACTTTGTATCCTAGAATTTCTTCACAGATAACTCTTAATGGAAGATATGAGAAGTTATCAGAAATAAATGGAGCTGCTTCTAATTTTTGTGCCTTTCCATTAACTACCATATCAGTTGAGCCAATTGTAAGAGTCATAACTTTTTCGCCTTTTGTAATGGTGAAAGCTCTGTCTTTTGCGTTCCATTCAATTTTAGCTCCACTTGATTCAACAAGTTTACGTACAGGAATGAAAGTTCTGTTTGCTTTGATAATTGCAGGATTTTCAAGTTCTAATTCTTTTCCATTAACAGTAACTTTTACAGTTTCTTTGGCATCTTTCTTAGCTTCTTTAGCTTCTTCTTTTAGGTCTTTCTTAGCTTCTTTAGCATCTTCTTTTAGATCTTTTTTAGCTTCTTTAGCTTCCTCTTTTAGATCTTTTTTAGCTTCTTTAGCTTCTTCTTTTAGGTCTTTCTTAGCTTCTTTGATATCCTCTTTAGCTTCTTTTGTGTCTTTTTTAATTTCTTGTTCAGTAGCTTTTATTGTATCTTTAAGAGTAGATGCAGGATTTTCTGCAAAAGCAGATACTGGACTGATTAGCATAGCACTAATTGCTGTTAAAGTAATAACTTTTCTTAATTTCATATTAAACCTCCGCATTTAATAAATATTATTTATAATAACAGTATTTAACACTTTTGTCAATTATCGCAAAGTCTTTTTCCAGTAAAGATTCTTAAATCCTGAAACTTTTAATTTTGAATTTATTAAAAATTTATTTGCAACGAGATTTGCCATGAATCTATCGGCTTTATAATTGTCTGTATAACAATAAGAGTTTTCATAGTCTATTTTTATATTTAATTCATCTAAGTATTTATTTATGTTTAATACCTTTTGATGTCCTGAATTATTTTTTGATTTTACTTGGAAATTTTCATCTAATTCAGTGGCTATAATATAATCAAAAGACAGGATTTCTTTGAAGTATTTCATATAATTTAGGGGTGAGGCTGATACTAAGAATTTAAGGTAATCATCACCGAATTTTTCAAGCTCTTTTATGCCATCCCTATAAAAATATTTAGGATTCAATATATTATTGGCAAAAAATTTTAAATCTTCCTCTGATAAAAATTTTAAGAGGGATACCATGGAAGTTTTTATATGTGAAAAATTAAAGGTAAATATGTATTTTATTATTCCGATTAACAGTTGTACAAATAAGTAAATTATAAGATAAGGTTGTTTTTTTATAGCAAACTTCCATAAAATTGTTATTGATTGACAGTCAACTAAAGTGTCATCAAAATCAAAGAATGCAATTTTTCTAGTCATTTTATCACCTCTAGTCGATTATAACAAAAATGATTACTTTAAAAAAGTACAGAAATCATATATAATCTTAGTGGTGATAGAATGCGAGCAATAGTTCATGTTGATTTAGATGCTTTTTATGCCTCTTGTGAAGAACTCGATAATATTTCTTTAAGGGGTAAGGCTCTTGCAGTTGCAGGGAAAAGTGATAGGGCTATAATTACGACTGCAAATTACAAGGCAAGAGAATATGGAATACATTCAGCTATGCCTGTTTTTATTGCTAAGAATTTGTGTGAAAATTTAATAATTGTTCCCATGAGAAGGAAGAGATATTTGGAAAAATCTAAAGAAGTTTTTGATCTTCTTAGCACTTATACAGATATCATTGAGAAAGTTTCTATTGATGAATCTTATCTTGATTTGACTGATATAAATCCTGATTATAAATTCTTAAAAAAAATGCAGGATAATATTCTAAAAAAGACTGGTTTGAGCGTTTCTATTGGCATGTCTACCAATAAATTTTTGGCAAAACTCGCATCAGATTGGAACAAGCCAAAGGGAATCAAAATTATTTCTAAGGATGAGGTTCCTGATATTTTAATGGATCTTGATATTAGAAAGATTCATGGTATTGGTAAAAAATCTGAAGACAAGCTGAGAAATTTAGGGATAGATAAGGTTTGTGACCTATATAATCTAGAAGAGGATTTTTTGATAAATTTATTTGGAAAATCTGGGGAAGATATCTATAAGAGAATTAGAGGTATTGATGATAGAGAGGTTCAAACAAAAATTAAAAGAAAAAGTCTGGGAACAGAAAATACATTCTTTCCAACAGATAATAGGAGAGATTTAGAAAATTATATAAATATTTTTTCAGTTGAAGTATCCCAAGATTTGATTAAAAGAAATCTCTTAGGATTTACTTTAACTATTAAACTAAAGAATGACAAATTTAAAATTAGAACTAAATCAAGAACTTATGAGTATGGTCTTTATAAAAAAGAAGACATATATAGAGAGGGACTAATTTTATTTAGAGAATTTTATAACGATGATAAGATTAGGCTTATTGGTCTAACAGTTTCAAATTTGTCTGATTTAAAGATACATCAACTCACATTTTTATAGGAGGAGAAATGGGAAAAGATGATTTAAGAAAAATGATTGATGAAGGAGATTTTACCAGCCACAATAATATCAGTTTTCATTCTTTTGACGGTGAGCAATTGATATTAAAAATGCTTCCTGATAGCAGACATATTTCAGATCTTAATATTTTACACGGTGGGGTGATTTATACTCTTGCCGATACTGCAACTGGAATTTTATGCAGAATTTTAGGGAAAAATTATGTTACTATAGATGCACACATGTCTTATATTTCTAATACTCCAAAGGGAATAGAAATTTTTGCAAGGGCAAGTTTTGTACATAAGGGAAATACTGTAAGTGTTTGTGAGGTCGAAGTTTATACTAAAGAGAAACTTTTGACTAAGGGAACTTTTACTTACCATGTTTATAAAAAATAGTATTTAGGAGGAATTATGAGTTTAAAGGATAAAGTAAGGGCAATTCCAGATTACCCTAAAAAAGGAGTAATCTTTAGAGATGTAACAACTCTTTTAAAAGAAGGACAAGATTTTAAAGAAGCTATTGATAAAATGGCAGAAAAAATTGATTATGAAATTGATAAAGTTATAGGAATTGAAGCCAGGGGATTTATTGTAGGAGCGCCTCTAGCTTATAAATTGTCAAAGGGCTTTATACCTATTAGAAAACCGGGAAAGCTGCCCTGTGAAAAAATATCTGTTGAATATGATTTGGAATACGGAACAGATTCAATTGAAATGCATGTTGATGGAATAAAAAAAGGTGAAAAGGTAGTAATCGTTGATGATTTATTGGCGACAGGAGGAACAAGTCAAGCAGCCATAAAATTACTAGAATCTTTAGGGGCAGAGGTTGCTGGTCTATTATTTTTAATGGAACTTGACGATATAAATGGTCGTCAAAAACTTAAAAACTACAGAGTCGATTCAATAATACACTATTAAAAAAGGGACTTTCAAAGTCCCTTTTATGTTCTAAATTCAAATTTTTCTTTACATCTTTTGCATCTTACAATAACTTTTCCCTTATTTCTTGGAATGCGCATCTGTAAATTACAGTAGGGGCAAGCAGTATATTTATAGTCCTTTCTGTCCCTGAATCTTACAGCTAAAGAATTAAATTTTTTAGTGATAGGTTTAGTAAGTTCCAAAAATTTTTGATTTTCCCTATATCTTTTAGAAATATCTTTAGATAACATTCTGTAGTAAGAATAAATTAGAATTAATAAAACTCCAAAATTTAGAAAAGAATTTCTGTAAATATTTCCTAAAATTAAGAGTATCAACATAGGAATTAGCAAAAATTTACCAAAGGAATCAACACCATATCGACCAGCCATGAATTTTCTAAATTTTTCTTTCATAATTAACCTTTCTATCAACCTATACTAAGGCTTTATTGTAACTTTTAATAAGCTCTGCAGCCTTATTTAATTTTTTTAATTCGCAAGCTTCCAAGGGAAGTTCAAAAATCTTTTCGATTCCATTTTTATTAATTAAACAGGGAGTGGAAATATACAAATCATCAAGACCATATTGGCCATTCAACATTGCAGAAACATTTATCACTTTATTTTCATCATGAACAATTGCAGAAATAATGGCATTTATAGTATTAGCTATTCCATATTGAGTAGAAGATTTGCCTAAATAAATTTCCCATCCACGTTTTCTGACTTGATCTTCAAAATCATCTTCCTTGAAATTAATAAATTGGTCTTTATATTTATTCTTATAATCATAAAAACTTAGACCAGCAATTTTAACTTGAGACCAAGGGATAAATTGACTCTCACCATGCTCACCCATAACAATAGCATTTATAGATTTTGCACTGATACCTGTGATTTTAGAAAGAAGACTATTAGCCCTTGAAGAATCTAGTGCAGTTCCAGCACCAATAACTCTAGAAGATTCAAAACCAGAAACTTTTTTCACAAGATAAGCCATAATATCACAAGGATTAGAAACAACAATAAAAATTCCTTTAAATCCGCTATCAACAATTCTTTTTGTATATTGACTCACAACTTTTTTGTTAGTCTTTAATTCATCTAATCTATCAGAAGTGTCAGGAATGCCACCAGAAGTTAAAACAATAATATCACAATCATAAAGACCCTCATAGTCACAAGAATATGACTTAACATCATTTGGATAATAAAACCTTGCGTCATTTATGTCCATAGCTTGAGAAATAGCCTTCTTTTCATTAATATCAACAAAATAAATCTCTTGACAAAGACCTTTCATAGCAGCAGTATAGGCAATAATTTCACCGGCAAAGCCAGCCCCAACAATACCTAATTTCATAATTTCCTCCCTAAATATATTGTTTGTTTCATTATAACATATGTAAATTAAGTTAATATATAGAGTAAGAAAAAAGGGCAAAAAAAAATTCGGAATAACCGAATAAAAATATGGTGCGGGAAAGAGGAAGTAAAACCAATTATTCTATAATGGCTAAATCTCAACGTTTATTTTATTAAATTTTGTAAAAGTTGGTAACGAGTTGGTAACGCAATTTAATTATACATTTTATCTAAGACGGCGGCTGCCTTTTCTTTTTCATCATCCATTACATGAACATAGATATTAAGAGTAGTTTTATAGTCACTATGGCCCATTAGTTTTTGTACTGTTTTTATATCAACTCCAGCTTCAAAAAGCCTAGTGGCATAAGAATGTCTTATGGAATGTAGGGGTCTAGGTTCTATGCCTATTTTTCTACATATTGCTTGTAATCTCCTATTGCATCTTTTTTCTTCTATAGGTTGTAAAAAATCATCAGAAAATATAAAGGCATCATCTTTAAAGGGTTGACCAAGCCTTAAATGTTTTTCATAGGATTTTATTTTTAGTTTTTGTAAAAGATTATCAGCCATTTTTGGAAGAGCGACAGTTCTATATGAGTTTTCAGTTTTCAGGTCTTGGGTAGTATTTTTATTTAATTTTCTTGTTCCATCTTTTTCAAAAGTATAAGACCTTCTAAGTTGCTGTTCTATTGTTAAGATTCCATCAGAGTAATTTTTCCACCTAAGTCCCCTTAGTTCATTTCTTCGTAGACCTGTCAAGAAATCTATATAAAGGCTTTGCTCAACAGGATCGTCAAGATCTAAATTATTTATTAAAAGTTTTTGTTCATCAGCGGTAAAAATTCTATATTTGCCCGAATTTTCAGTTTTATTCTTTTTTGGGACCTTTACATATTCGGCAGGGTTTGTGGGGAATACTCCTAGAATTATTGCGTAGTCAAGAAAGTTTTTAATTAAGGCCAGTGTATCTTTTACAGTATTTATTGACGTTTTTTCATCATCAGCAAGTAGGTTTATGAAGTTTTGTAAATTCAAGATAGTAATATCTCCTACCTTAGTTCTTGAAAAAGGATAAGGTGCTATATGAAGATTTAAAAGGCTTTGATATCTGGCTATAGTTGTACTTTTTATTTCCTTAACTTTTATATTGTATAGCCAATAAGAAATAAATTCAGATAGAGATTTATCCCCAGAGGTAGTAAAGCCAGCAATATTTGTTTGACCTAATGCCTTTTGCATTTTTTCTATGACTTCATATTTTTTATAACTAGAAAATGATTTTCTAACTAATTTACCTTCCAAGTCTTGTCCTAAAGTAACACGACCAGTCCAATATTTTTTGCCATTAACCATTCTATAGGTAAGACTACCTAAACCATTTGGATTTTTTTCTTTCATAATTTCCCCCTTATTTAAAAATAAGGATTATGGTATAATTTATTTGATGTGGGTTATATATCATAATCCTACACTATCCTTGGTCTGCTACGAACAGACCAGGGATTTTTTTATTGTTTATAATTTCTTAAAACTTTTCTGCAATCTTTAAACTTTCTCTGAACTCTGTAGCTTGAGGTGCCATTGTAAAGTTTACAGTACTGTTAAAGTTTTCCAAAACAACTTTTTTAACTTCATTCAAGTCTACATTATAAAATTCTTTCCTGAAATTAACTTTATTTACTGCTTGATTTCTAAAGTGCTCATGCAATATATTTTCTAAACGTGGTGCGTCTTCAGAAAATATTAACGCATGAACATCAAATACGAATGGTACTGACGCACTACTCAATTCATTAATTCTGTCCATAGGTTCAAGCCTTCTTGTCATACCAATCTTATATATATTTTCTCCAAAGCTACCAATATTGGATATGATGTACACATAACCTGCTCTTGTATTTTGTTCTCTGTCTAATACATTTTTCTTATCTTTATCTAGTAGATTTAATTTATCTTCAAGTTCTTTGATTTTATCAATATATAACTGCTTTTCAACATCGTTATCAGTTTTATTCATATAAGCCATAAGCTTAGTAACTTCGTTTTTAAATTGTCTTTCTTCTTTTTCTATTTTTTCTTTTTCACGTTCAATTTCTCTACGAACTTTTTCTTCTTCCCTTAGCATTTCTCTTTCTTCTTGTTTAATTTCTTTTTCTTCTTGGATTTTAGCTAAAAGTTCATAATTGATATTCAATTCATCTAATTTTAATTCAAGATAATCTTTGCTGATTTGAACAAAGTCTGTTTCAAATGCTTGGTTAGTTGTTTGGTAAGACTTAATTAAGCGTTCTCTTGATGCATCAACATTGTTAAGGGTTAATTTGTTAAGAATTTCGGAACTTTCAGCAGTATAACATTTTGTAATTTGTTTGATATTTGCTCTAAAAGATTTACTATCTGGGTATGCACTTGTAATAACAAAAGCCCCATCATTTTTTAATAATTCTTTTTCTTTTAACTTTAATAAGCTAATTTCATTTTTAATTTCTTCACTATTTACGTCACTATAATCTTTATGGGATACATACTCATACGTAACCTTATGTAGAAGTTCTTCAAATTCCTTTTTTAAGTCATTGATTTTTGATGTATATTCTTTTTGCAGCTTATCATTATTGACTTTTAAGTCTTCATCTTTTTTATCATACTTAGCTTGTAATTCAGAATTATTATCTTCAAATTTCTTTAACAGGTCTTTATATTCTGATTTTAAATTTTCTAGATCACTTACAGCTTGTATTTTCTTATTCTCAAGAGTTAAGAAGTCGGGGATTTCATCGCAATAATTTTTACTTACCACCCTATATTTAAAATATCTGATTACTAAAAATATTGGGGTTATAAAATTTAGCAAAGGTACAAATGCTATGATTGCTACTACAACATCTGATAATAAAAAGGGCACTTTTACTCTTCTAAAATTCTCACTTTTACCAACTTCGTTTTCGTTTTTGCTCTTATTTTTCATTTTTATACGTCCTTTCTTTTAAATTTGTACGATATATTAAAATATACCTGACTAAGAAAAATGTTAATTTTTATCTACTTCTTTTAGAATATACTCCGACCATTTGTCCGAGGATTAAAACTTTTTTATTGTCGGATTTATTAATAATTATTGGATTATAATTTGTATTACAAGGTTGAAGGATTAAGGTGTCATTGGATTTATTAACTCTTTTTAAAGTTGCTTCATCGTCTATAAGTACAGCGGCTATAGTTCCATTATCTACATCATTTTGTTTTCTAAAAAACACTAGGTCTCCTTCATGGATATTGGCATCTATCATGGAATCCCCTTTAGCCCGAAGAACGAAGTCTGAGTAGGGTAAGTTTTCATCTATCATAAAATATCCGTCATAGTTTTCTTCTGCTAGTATAGGTTTTCCACAGGCGATAGTTCCAAGTATGGGAATTTTTTTCAGTTTAACAGGGGTAATTATACCAGGAATATTTTCTAGGATGGGGTCTGAGTTTTCATCTTCCCAGCCCATAAGATAAGCAGGAGATATATTTAAAGCTTTAGCTAACTTTGAAATTTTATCTCTTCTTACGTTTTTTATTTCACCACTTTCGTATCTTTGGATAGTTGGAGCAGAAACACCAACTAACTTTGATAGTTCTTCAAGTGTATATCCTAATTTTTCTCTGTTAAATTTAATTTTATCTTTAAAGTCCATAACTACCTCCTACAAATATATTATACCTCAAATTTGCGGAAATGCAAATATAAAATAAAAATAATAAAAAATATTGCGTAAAAGTATTGCAATTAAAAATTAAGATGCTATAATTAAATTACGGAAACGCAAAAGAGATAATTAGGGGGTGATTAATTTGTTTAATGAGAAATTATTCAGAATAGTTTTATTAAAAGAAGAAATTTCATTGCGACAAATTGCTGAATTACTTGGTATAAATTTAGCCACATTATATCGAAAGATGAGCGGAAGTAGTGATTTTTATCGAGATGAGATTCAAAAAATTTGTGAATTTTTAAAATTAGATTTAAAAGATAAAGAGAGTATTTTTTTTAATAAAAATATTACGGAAACGCAAAAATAAAAAGAAGGTGAATAAAATGGAAGCTACATTAATGACTGCTAAGGAATTAGCAGGGGAAATACCTCTAGGTGAACATAAGATAAGAAAATTAGCTAATAAGTATCCTGATTTTCCAAAATTAAGATCAGGTAACAGGATGTATTTTTTTAAAGATGAGGTTTTAGCATGGCTAAAAGTAATGTCAAAACAAGGCATAAGAATTTAAGGTGAGGTTAAATGAATAAAAAAGAAAAATTTATAAAAAAAATGAAAGACTTGTAAGAAATGATTTAAACGAGGTTAGTTTTTAGACTATAAACGTATGGAAAATGATAGGGATAAGTGGAGAAACGAGTATCTCAAGTTAAGGAATGCAATAAGTGCATCTGCTAATGACTTGGTAAAAGTCTTAGCTAGTGGTGTGGAGGTGTAAGCGTGAAAGTTTTTGGTTGGTATAAAGTGCCAGCAAGCATAAGAAGGTTTTTAGGGATTTTAATTGTCCTTATTGGTGGCTACTTGGCAGCTTTATTTTGTATAAAATTTATTTTTTACATTTTGTATGTAGGAACAGTTTGGATTGATAAGTTTTTTAGATTTTTAGTGAGGTGATGAAATTGAAAGCAAATAGAAGAATTGCAACAGGAATTTTAAGGGCATATTTTGAGAAAAACAATATTGCCGATGGAGAAGATTTTGAAATACAAGACTATAGGAAGTTCCTGGAAGAGGAAAGGGAAGTTTATCGTAGACAATACGGTATTGAGGTTTTCCATGATTATGGAAAGTTCACAAAATATGTAAAAAATAAGTATTTAAAGAGGAAGTAAGCATGAAAAAGGCAATAAAAAAAAGTCCTCACACCGACCAAAGCAAGAGGACTAAAAAAATTATAAAGATTTGCCTTTATTATATCACAAATAAAGGAGTTTTGAAAATGACAAATATTGAAAGAGAATTTAAAAATACTGTTGACGAGTTGGCTTATGCTGAATATTTATTAGCAGGAGATGAAAATAATAAGGAGCTTATAAAAAACAAGGAAGATATTTTAAAGAAGATGGAAAGATTAAGTTCTGCTATTAATAGGGCTGAGATGATTGCGAGTGAATATGTTATGGATGGTGATTTTTAATGAATTATGTAGGATTGGTTTCATATATTAAGGTTACAAAAGAATCTAAGGATTTCTTTTTCAAAATTTCTTATAAATTAAATTCTTGTGATGCTAGAGAAGAGATTAGACCTATTCTTTCAGAAACTTATTATAAGAATTTGATGATGAAGAATCACAGAAAAAAAAGATTTGATGCTTATCCCTATGAAGAGGCTAACGAATATTTACAAAGTGTAATAGATAAAATTGAAAATGGAGATAGAAGGAGGGTTTATTGATGGAGAATTTATTAACTATTGAAGAGGATTTTGATAAGACAGAAGAAGAAAAGGAAGAGGTAAGAGAAAAGTTTGTTGTTGATTCTTTATCTGCTTGCGACTGGTGTTTTAGGAAGTTGGGACAGATTAAAAAGATTAGGGAAGAGCAAACTGCCTATGTCAAAAATATAATTGATGAATATAAAGAGTATCTTGAGAAAGAAATTAAAAAGCTAGATGATGATGAGGCATATTTTAAGGGTCTTTTAGAGGCTTATGTTAATAAGAGAATGGAAGAAGATCCTAAGTTTAAACTAAAAACTGCTGTCGGTTCTGCTTCATATGGAAAATTACAAACTAAGTTTGACTGGGTTGATGAGAATAAGGTTTTAGAGTTTCTTGAGGATAATGAGCTTTATGATTTTATTGAGGTTAAGAAGTCTATTAAAAAGACTGATTTTAAGAAACAATTAACTGGTTTAAATGGTCTTGCTGTTGATGAAAATGGCGAAATTGTTGAGGGTATTGTAAGTTCTGAATTTAGGGATTTTAATGTTAAATATTAAGGAGATAAATTATGGCTAATTTAATTTTAATTATTGGTGAATCTGGTACTGGTAAATCTACAAGCATTGCAACTTTAGAACCTGAGGAAACTTTTATTATTCAAGTTGTTAATAAACCACTTCCTTTTAGAGGATTTAAAAATAATTATCCTTTGCTTACAAAAGAAAAGCCTGGGGGCAATAGAATTATAGCAAAAGATTATTCCTGGATATTAAAAACTTTACAACAAATAGAAATTAATAAAAAAGTAAAAACTGTTGTGATTGATGATTTTCAATATGTACTAAGCAAAGAATATATGCAAAGAGCAATGGAACGTGGATTTGATAAGTTTACTCAAATGGCTCAACATTATTATGACGTTATAAATTTTGCACAAATGATGAGAGAAGACTTAAATATTATATTTTTATCTCATAGCGAAAATAAAGAAGATGGAACAAGTAAAGTTAAAACAATAGGAAAACTCCTTGATGACAAAATAACTGTTGAGGGTCTTTTTACTATAGTTTTGAATACTAAAATTGAGGATGGAGAGTATTTTTTTGAAACTCAGAATAATGGTTTTAATACTTCTAAAAGTCCTAAAGGAATGTTTGAGGAGTTTAAGATTCCCAATGATTTGAAGTTTGTTGTTGATAAAGTGAACGAATATTATGGAGGATAAAATGTTTAATTTTAACAAAAATTATCTTAATGAAGAAATTCCTACAGGTGGGAATACTATTAATCAAAATGGATGTTATGAAGTTATTATTGATGAAGCAAAAATTAGAACTTATGATAAAACTTATAGTGAATCATTAAATTTAAAGTTGTATGATGAAAAGACTAATAAAAAGTGTTGGCTAAACTTATTTTATAAAAATAGAGATGGCGAAGATATTAAATTTAATAATAAACATATAAGTCATTTAGTATATTTATTACAGATTAAGCCTGAGTTAGATAGTGGTGGAAATATTCCTGGATTTATAAATAAGAGAATTGGAATATTTTTAAGTGTAGAAACGGAAACTTTAAAGAATGGCAAAGAATGCTATAAATTTAATTTACAAGGTTTCTATGACCCAATAAATAAATTAACTTCTAAGGAAAAAATTGAAAAGCTACAGGGAGAAGTTTATAACAATTTTAAGGAAAGGTATAAAGATAGTCCTGTTGTTGAACTTAATAAAAATAAAGTATGCAACACTAATGACATTAATAATGATGAAGATATCAATAGTTTTTTCCCTGTAGATAATAACGATTTACCTTTTTAAATTATGATTAATACAAAAATGAATAAAATAAAAGATAGGATAAGTTATTTATCCTATCTTAAATAATTAGGCGATTAGGAAGTGTTTTTGTGGCGGATAATTTAAAATTACAAAATTATTTTTCCCACGATTCTAACGCAAGAAATGACAGTAAAATTTTAAATTTAAGAATATCTTTAGGTGCTGAAGGATATGGAATCTTTTTTATGCTCTTAGAAAGATTAAGAGACGAAGCAAATTATATGAGTGTCACTGATTATAATGCTATAGCCTTTGACCTTCGTGTAGATGCTTCAAAAGTTAAAAAAGTAGTTGAAGATTTTGGGTTATTTGTCTTCACCGAAAATGGTGAGTACTTCTACTCCGAAAGTTTTAACAGAAGAATGGCAATTAAAGATGAAAAAAATAAAAAAAGAATAGAAGCTGGAAAACTTGGTGCTAAAAAAAGATGGGAAAAAAATGGCAATGCTATAGAAAAAAATGGCAATGCTATAGCAATGCTACAAAAAAATATAGCAAGAAAAGAAAAGAAAAGTAAAGAGAGAGAGTTATATATAAAAAATAACTTAGCTTTATTTAATAATGTCTTAAAACATAAAGTAACTCTTAAAACTCTCTCTAAAATCGCAGAGAAGTATGATTTGGATTTATTTCTTGAAAAAATTAAAGAAAGTACATGGATTAGAGAAAATATAGATTTAAACAAGGCTAGTGATGATTTTCTTTTAAAAATTTCAAAGGGAGATTACAAGACTTATAAAACTAAAAATAAAAATTCTTTTCACAATTTCCAGGGAATTACTGACTCTTACACTTCTGATGAACTTGAGGATGTAGCACGCAAAAAAAGAGAAGAAGCTTATGAGAAGTATGATTTGAGGTGATTTATGGATATTAAAAGGGCTCAAATTATTTTAAAAAATTCTGGCTTTGTGAAATTTACAGATGTTGGTTTAAATATTTTGAGTGAAAAAAATTGTCAACCTATGCTTTTAAGTGCTGTTATTTTAAGAGCTGAAGAGGGAAAATACAAATATTTTGTTGAACTAGAGGATCCAAATGCTAATTCTGTAATTGTTACAAGTCTTAAAGATATTGAGGAGGTAGAGGAGTGCATTTAATTTTATATGGCAGACCTATTACTAAGAAAAATTCTTCCAGGATTGTTAAGTGTGGTGGGTATCACAAACTCCTGCCTTCAAAGGCTTATGTTGCTTATGAGAAAGAGTGTTTATTGCAGATTACTGGCAAGTATAAATTAAAGCTTGACGATAAATATAATTTGAAATGCCTTTATTACATGCCTACAAGGCACAGGGTTGATCTTGTTAATCTCCTGGAAGCTACTTGTGATATTCTTGTCGCTGGTCATGTGATAGCTGATGATAATTCTAAGATTATTGTTTCTCATGATGGTTCGAGGGTGCTATATGACAGGGTAAATCCAAGAGTGGAAATTTTTTTAGAAGAGGTGATGAGTAAAAATGGTCAATGAAAAAGAATTACGAATGAAAATAGTTAAAGCTTCTATGCACAAACTTATTGTTGCAAGAAAATTAGATGGTTGGGAAAATTCTGCTGTTTGGCTCAAACTGCATGGTTTTAGTTTGGAATGTAAATAATCGGTTTTTATCGGTGCTTTCAAGAGGTGGAAGAATGAAACTAAAATGTAAAAAATGTGGAAATGAGGATAATTTCTTTATTATCGAAAAGTTCTCTGGAGTTACTGAATTATGTGTAGATTCTGAGGGAGAACTGACTAATTATAATGCAGATGCTTATGACGGTGCTAATTACAAACTTAAAAGCGTGTATTACTACTGTTGTAATTGTAAGTCAAAAGTTGGAAAAATTCCTGAAGAAAAAAGATATTGAAATCGAGGTAAAAGAATGAAATTAACATTGCATAATCCATACATTAAAAAAGAAATAACGGTAGAAGAAAACAGAAGTTATTACGAAAATGAATTACAAAAAATATACGATAATGAAGTCGAATTTATTGTTATTACTGATGTGAAGACAGGAAATCCAATAACAATAAGACCTAACAATTGGGCGATGATTGAGGTGGAAGAATGAATATTTGTTGGCTTAGTGCAGGTGTATCAAGTTTTATATCAGCGTATTTACTTAAAAATGAGTTGGATAAAGCTATTTATATCCACATAGATGACCAAGAGCCAGACACTTTAAGATTTATTAAAGATTGCGAAAAAGCTTTAGGAATGGAAATCGAAATTATACAGTCTAAAGACTTTAAAAGTGTAGAAGAAGTATGTAGAAAATATAAATACATTAATGGTGTATATGGTGCAAAATGCACAATGATATTAAAAAAGAAAGTAAGAGAAATTTGGGAACAAGAAAATCTTACAGAAAAGCCAACTTATATATGGGGTTATGATTTATCAGAAAAACATAGAGCAGATAGAATTTTAAAAAATGTTATTGAAGCTAATCATCGTTTCCCGCTAATAGAGAAAGGCTTAACTAAGGAAGATTGTCATGCCATATTAAAACAACTAGGAATCAAAAGACCTAAGATGTATGAACTAGGTTACCATAACAATAACTGTGTTGGGTGTGTCAAAGGTGGTAAAGGATATTGGAATAAAATTAGAAAAGACTTTCCAGAGGTGTTTGACAAAAGAGCAAAGCTAGAGAGAGAAATTGGAGCTAGCTGTATAAATGGTGTTTTCCTTGATGAACTAGCCCCAGATGCTGGAAGGAATCAAGTCGAAATACTAGAAGAATGTAGTTTATTGTGTCAATTAGTATTAAACACACAAGAGGTGGAAAAATGAAAAAATCATTAGTTGAGAGCTTTTTAGGGGAAAAAGTAACGGTTAAATGCACAGACAATGATGAATATACAGGCATATTAGAAAAAGGAACTTTATATGAAAAGGGATATTACCATTGTAAAAATGAAATTAATGGACGTGACAATCACTGGTTTAAAAGTAGCCACATTAAATCTATTTTATTAGGAGATATTTAATGAAAGTAAAAATCATAGCACATTTAGATATAAAAAAGGATATTTTAGAGATTGAGGATGGAATGACCGAAGATGAAATAAATAGTTGTTTATTCGAATATGTTTTAGAAAATGTAAACTGGAATTGGAAGGAGATGGAAGAATGAACCAACAAGAACGAAGAAAAACTAAGAAAAACGAAGAAGGATTGAAAAAATATAATGTTAAGTTTTGTTAGGGTTTTTAAGAATAAAAATGGAGGTGGAAGAATGATTTACTATTTAGTTAAAGAAAATTATTCAGTTTTTGTAGAGGATATAGAAAAATGAATGATTTAAAATTTAGAGTTTGGGACAAATCAATTAAATTTTTAGACGATAGAGTTAGAGTAACAACAACAGAAGATTACACAAAAGTAGAAGTCTTAGACACCTTTACAAACTGGAGAGAGTTACAAGAAGGACAGTATGAACTACTACTGTCAACTGGGCTTAAAGACGTAAATGGAGAAGAAATATTTGAAGGAGATGTTGTCGGTCATTGTGATGGAGAATGCTCCTTTACAGGGGTGGTTACCCACAGTCCTTTTGGGTGGTATGTGAAAAGCGAAAATGACAATATAGCATTTGAGCACTTTTCCAATGAAATAGACGGAACTTCAGATTGTAAAGTTATTGGATATTTTTGTGGGGGACGTTGAGAAATGTTAGCACTTGTTCTTTATATGACCGTTATTTTAGGTTTAATTTATGGAGTAGCAACGACTAGTGACTATTTAGGTGGAATATTTTTTATGCTGATAGTTATATCTCTACAGTTGTTTTTAAAAGATTGAAAAAGGAAAGGAAATGAAATGCAAAACATGCCATATGAAAAAATTAAAGAATTAGCAAACCATATAGAAACATATGCCTTTATAAAAGGAAGAGTATTTTTTGATGATGAAAAAGATAGAGAAGTAGGAACTTCAGACACTCAACTCTACAAGCAAGCAGGTAACGCAGTAACTGTTAATGTTATACAAGCAATAGGAAATGAATATAAAAGAACTTATAGAGGACCTATGATAATACAAAGGTGTTTATTAATTCCCTACAAAACAATTAGGGATAAAATAAAAATTGTAAATTATTATAAAAATCGTGGATATTATGTAGAAATTTGGCAAGATTATATTTATTGTTACAGGGGGAAATAATGACTAAGGAGCAGTTAGGGCAATATAAGTGCCTATGTCTTGAAATTAAAGAGCTAGAGAATAGACTTAACAATTTAAAAAGGCAAGAAGTATCTGACAAGGTCCTTGCATCTGCTTCTGATTTTCCCTATAACCAGTATGAGCTTAAGATTCAAGGTTATGAAGATGACAAATACATAGAGAAGATAAGAGCAAGACTACTCAGAAGGATTAGAAGATGTAAGAAGTTAAGGCTTGAAATAGAGGATTTTATAGAGGAGATAGAGGACTCAAGGATCAGGTTAATATTTGAGTTAAGATATATTCATGGTAAAAGCTGGGTATATATATCTAATAAGTTAGGTAGCAGTAATGAGAGTTATGCTAGAAAAAGTCATGATAGATATTTGAATAACACGAAAACATAATTATCAGGAATATAAATAATGAGGTGTTTCAATGAAAGCAAACTGGGAAGATTATCAAGTTTATTTTTGGAAAAAATATTTATACTTAGAAGAAAAGGTAATGGACACAGAGAAATTTGTGACATTCTGCAGAAGTAACAGATTTACTTTTTCTAATGTATTTGAAGAATTATTAGTTGTAATATGCACAGAGATAGAGGCTGTATTCAAAGAGTGGCTACAAGTTGATAAGGGATATATAAATGAATATCTTACAGGGTTATTGAATCTAATTACCATAGAAGAACTTAACAAAACAGCCATTGTTAAATTATCTAATATTGAGTTAACGCCATTTGATGATTTAAGTAACTTAGTTAGCAACAATAAAAATGTGAACAATGATTTAATGGGGTTTGATACGTCAAAACATTTGAAATGGTGGAAAGCTTATAATAACATTAAACATAATAAGCTTAAAGACAGGGAACAAGCTAATTTAGAAAATGTCTTAAATGCTTTAGCTGCATTATTTATATTGGAAAGCTTAAGAATAAAAAACATGGATAATGCAGATTCTAATGATGCGTTTGATTGCCCTTACAAGCCATCACAGTTATTTGATTCCAACATAGAAACTAAAAGATATATTGATAATGCTGGCAACTCGCCAATACCAGATGAAGAAATTAAAAAATACTTCGTAATTAATTAACAACTAAATTGTCCGTTTTGTCCGTTTTTTCTGTGTTAGTATATAAAATGTAAGAATGTAGTTAATGATTACCAGAGAAAATTCATATTTATTCATAAAAGAGACCCTACATAAAGGTCTCTTTTGCTATGCAAAGAAAGGTGGTAATAATATGGCACTTACAATTAAACAAAAGCAAGTTGCTGATGATTTTATTATCACTGGCAATAGGACTCAATCATATCTTAAATTTTACAAGAACATAAAAAATAGAGAGACGGCAGCTGCAGCAGCAAGCCGTCTTTTTAGTACCCAAGAAATGAAAGATTATATTGAAAAAAGAATGAAAGAACTTGATGAAGAACTTATTGCTGACCAAAGGGAAGTTTTAAGAGGTCTTACAAGACAATTCAGAAGAGAAGAAATTGACTATCAAGTTGTTATGGTAAAGAAACCTAGCTTTGACGACAACGGCAACTTCCTAGGAATTGAAGAAAAGCCAGAGGTTATTAAGTTACCTACACAAAATAAGGATTCCATAAAAGCAGGAGAACTATTAGGCAAGAGATTTGGCATGTGGACTGATAAGATTGAACTTGAAGCGTCTAATCAAGTAGTGATAGTTGATGACACAGATTAAATTATCCAAAGTTTTTACAAAAAGCTTTCTCAACCTCCATAAAAAAATAAAGAGTGAAGACTATCTTAAGTATGTGTTAAAGGGTGGACGTGCTTCAGGCAAGTCCTCATTTATTGCCCAGGAAATAATCCTGGATATTATCAAATATCCCATAACTGTCCTATGCGTGAGAAAGGTAGGCAACACTCTCCAAGAATCATGCTATGAACAGATAAAAGAAGCTATAGACCAACTAAGTTTAAGTGATTACTTCAAGTTAAATATCAGTCCACTTAAAATTACATATACTCCAAGAGGTAATGCAATTATTTTTAGGGGTGCTGATGATCCTGCAAAGATTAAGTCCATTAAGATGGCAAAATATCCTATAGCAAGGCTATGGATAGAGGAGCTTGCAGAATTCAAGACAGAAGATGAAGTTTCTATGATAGAGAACTCTATCCTGCGTGGAGAACTTGATGGAGATCTAAAGTATAAGTTTTACTACTCCTACAATCCACCGAAGAGAAAACAATCCTGGGTTAACAAGAGGTATGAAACCAATTTCTTGCCTAAAAATACTTTTGTGCACCACTCTTGCTATTTAGATAATCCATTTATTTCAAAGGCCTTTAGGGAAGAAGCAGAGCATATAAAAGAAACTAAGCCTTTAAAGTATAGGTGGGAGTATCTTGGTGAACCTATAGGTTCAGGAGTAGTGCCCTTTGATAACCTTGAATTTAGGGAAATTTCTACGAAGGAACTTTTAAACTTTGACAATATAAGACAAGGCATTGACTGGGGTTATGCAAATGATCCATTTGCTTTTGTAAGATTACATTATGACAAAACAAGAAGAAGGATATATATCTTTGATGAACTTTACCAAGTCAAGCTATCCAACAGAAATGCAGCACAAAAAATCAAAGAAAATGGGTGGAATGACACAAAGATAATAGCCGATTCTGCAGAACCAAAGTCTATTGATGAGATGTGGGAGTATGGCTTAAAGATTTATGGTGCAAATAAGAGACCTGGCTCAGTTGAGTATGGGGAAAAGTGGCTTGATGACCTTGAGGGAATTATTATAGATCCTAAGAGGTGTCCTAATACTGCAAAAGAATTTGAAAATATAGATTATGCAGTGGATAAGGATGGCAATCCAAAAAATAAACTAGAAGATAAGGATAACCACGCAATAGATGCAACAAGGTACAGCCTATCTGAAGATATGAGAGGCTCACTTGTAGGCTTTTAGGGGGTGAACATTTGAATTTAGAAGAACTAAAAATTGAAGATCTCACGAAATATGTCGAGATCAAAGTATCAGAATTTGAAGAAAAGAAAATAAAAATGCAGGTAGGAATTGACTACTACCACTACAAACAAGCTATTGATGACAAAAAGAGGGCTGTTATTGGGAAAGATGGGAAATTCATCATTGCAAAAAGCTTACCGAACACGATAATCAAAGATAATCAGTACTCGAGAGCATTGGATCAAAAGAGAAACTATGTACTTTCAAGAAAGCCGAACATCAACTCAAAGAATAAAGAAGCGGTGAAGTATTTAGATGATTTTGTAGACAAAAGATTTATGAGAACTTTGAACAAAATCGCTATAGACTCATATAACACCTCTATAGGTTGGATGTACTTATCCACAGATGGTAAAGATATCAAGTATAAGAGACTGGATCCAATGACTGTAATTCCTGAGTGGTCAGATGACAATCATGAGTCACTAGATGCAGTGATTAGAGTAGTAACAGAGACAGAGTTTGAAAATGGCAAACTTGAGGTTAAAACTTATGTTTATCTTTATACCTTGAATTTTATCAAAGTATTTGATTATAAAGACGGAAGACTCAAGTATTTAAAAGATGAACAATATCTCGAAAAAGGCGGCACTATGTATAGCTATAAAAAGCTGCCTTTCGTATATTTTAAGCAGCCTAATGAGATCACTCTTTTAGAGAGAGTTAGATGCCTACAAGATGCACTTAACCTGCTACTATCCAACTACGCTGACAACCTATTTGAAAATCCTATGAACTCAATCTTAGTTTTAAAAAACTATGAGGGCGAAGACCTAGCAGAATTTAGAGAAAAACTAGCACAGTACTCAGCTATTAAGGTCAGGACCGCTGATGGATCTCAAGGCGGTGTAGATACACTTGAAGTTACTGTCAATGCAGAAAACTACAAAGTTATCATCGAGCTCATTAAAAAAGCAATTGCTCACAATGCAAGATCCTTATACTTGGATAATGACAGGACTAGTAATGCTCCTAATACTTTAAATATAAAGGCTATGTATTCTGACATGGAACTAGATGCCAATGACCTAGAATTGGAGTTTACAGCATCCTTTGAATACTTATTCTCATGGGTTGCTGATATTGTTGGAATTGATTTTTCAGATGCAGAAGTTAAGTTTAAGAGAAGTATTATGGTAAATGACGAGTCAACAATTGAAATGATTAGAAACTCTATAGGAATTATTTCTGATGAAACTTTAGTTGCATCCCATCCTTTTGTGGAAGATGTAACGGAAGAATTGAAGAGGATTGAAAAGGAAAAAGAAAAGTCTCTTGAATTCTTTGATGACTATAAGAACTTAGGCGGTGAAGGTCATGACCAATTACTGGGAAGCAAGGATAGAAAGGCTGAATAAAGAGACTTTCAGAAATTCTGACAAGTATGTAAGGGAATTAAGAAAGCTTTATGAGCAAGAAATGGATAACATTGAGGGCAAAATCTATAACCACCTTAGCAAGCTTCAAGAGGAAGCAGGCGACATTTCTTTGTTTGAGGCCAAGAAGCTATTAAATGACAAGGAACGAAATCTCTTTAAAATGGATTTAGATGAATTTATAAAAAAGTCTCAAGTAAATATAAGCCCTGAGTTAGAAAAAGAACTTAACATAGTGTCTCGTAGGGTTAGAATATCAAGGCTGCAAGCAATGGAAGTAGAACTTAAAAAGACTGTAGCAGGTCTAATGTCAAAAGAAGAGAATGGACTCTTTGACGAGCTTGGGAAAGCTTATCAAAGTAGGTTTTATAAAGAATTATACGAACTCCAAAGAATTACTGGATATGACAGCGTTAGAAAAATATCCAAAGAAGACCTAGATATAATTTTAAAGGATCCATGGACCAGTGATGGCAGGGAATTTTCTCAAAGGATTTGGGATAGGGGAGATAAGCTTGTAAACTCCCTAAAAGATAACCTTACAAGAAACATTGCAAGTGGTGCAAGCCCTAAAGAAAGTATAAAAGACATAGAAAGCCAATTTAATGTATCAAAGGCTGCTGCATCAAGACTTGTTTATACAGAAACTGCTGCTATATCATCAAAGGCAACTCAAGATTCCTATAAAAGAATTGGGGTTAAGAAGTATGAAATTTTAGCAACTCTTGACCTTAAGACAAGTGACATTTGCAGGAGCCAAGATGGAAAAACCTATGATATAAAAGATTATAGGGTAGGCATAACTGCTCCGCCTTTTCATCCCAATTGCAGGACTGATACAATACCATTTTTTGATGATGATTTAGAAAGACAACTAGACAAAAACATAGGGAGAATGGCACGAGATCCAGAGACGGGCAAAAGTGTTAGGGTTGAAAATTTAACTTATAAAGAGTGGTACGACAAGTACGTTGAAAAACTTTCAAACAATAATCAAGGGAGTGATATGCCTAATGAGCCAAAAGAACCAAGACTTAAGTATACCGAAGCGGAAACTAATGAAGCTATAGAAGAGTATGTTTCAGGAGATGGAATGTGGATAAATAACAAACTTAGAGGCATAGGAGAAATAGCTGATTATCCACTCAGCGAAGACGATAAGATATATTTAGAAAAACTAGACCAAGCAACTCAAGGTCAAATAGTAAAAGAAAAAACTCTATACAGGTCAGTTGATATATCCTCAATAATAGGCGACATAAGTGACTTTGACTATGATGATTTAAAAAGCGCTTACATTTATGGAGATGACTCAAAAAGAGCTCAAGAAACATTAGAGAAATATCTTAAACACATTAAAGGTAAAGAAATAATTGATAAAGGTTTTATGTCTACAACAAAAGATAAAGAAATTGCCTTAGATTTTCAAGGCTTTACTGGAAGCTCAAAGCCTTGCGTTATTGAATTTAATGTACCTAATGGGGTGCACGGTATAGATTTAAAAGACTTTGATATTGCTGACATGGAACAAAAAGAGGTTTTACTTGCTAGGAATCAGAAGTTTGTTATAAGAGAAGTCAGACAAGAGCAAGGTCAATTCTATTTTAAAGCTGATTTAATCCCTAATAATGGGTATAATAGAAATATAAACGAATTTGATTTACAACTATTCTCAAATAAAGATAAAGAAATTCAAACTGAAGCTCAACTTAAAAAGGGAATAAATTCGGATAAAAAGAACATCGAAAAGCATAAAGACAAAATAAATAATCCTCAAAAGTATTATGAAGATTGGAAAGACACCTCAGAAAATGTTAAAAATGGTCGCATTAAACATTGGAAAAAGGAAATTTCAAATTTTAAAAAGAATATACAAGATGCTGAAGAGGAACTTAAAAAGAGAGGTGTAAAAAGATGAGTGAATGGAATTGGACTGAATCAACACTTGCATCAATAGTTAAAAGGATTATAGATAGGAATAACGACAATAAAGGGGAGGAAGACAACGACTTTAATAGAGGAAGACATGAAGGCTATTGGGAAGTAATTGATATGATCAAAAATGATATAGAGTCAAGAGGTTATGATTTTGATGAATTTATGAAAAAATTTTATTAAAATGCACATTGGCAATTAAATTTCAAAAATATATTATTTTTAGTCCGTTTGAAGTGATAGCATAAAGTTTACTGAGTACTTATTCGATGGCAAAAATGCAGATGGATTAAATAAAGGCCGCTTAATCGAGAAGAAGAATTTCTATTTAAGCCTAATACAAAGTTTAGACTTTTAAAAATAAATTTCAAAGAATTCGATTATGGAAAGCAGTGGGTATATGATTTGGAGGCTGTTGAATGAAATATATATTAATTACAAATTCAAATAATAAAGTTCTAATATTTAGAGAAGGTGACAACGAACATCTGAATAAATTTCTAAATACAGAAAATAAATATATAACAGAAGATAATTATTTCACTGAAGAAGAATGGAAGAAATTTGACCTTTATCGTCATTCTGCAAACTGCTCAAAATCAGATGAAGATTTTGAAGAATATTGTAAAATGGCAAAAAGAGTAGGTCTACCAAAACCAGAAAGAGATTCAACTATAAGACCACTGCATGAATATGGTAAAAATGCTTATAGAGATGAAAATGGAAAGTGGAGAATGAAAATTAATAAACAGATAATATAAGAAAGCACACTGACAATTATGTTAGGGGTGCTTTTTTGATACAAATAATTATATGAATATGGATTTAAGACGACCTTTTATAGTCGTCTTTTATATTGCCTTGGAAGGGCGTAAAACTTATCCACCTGTGAGACTGTAACACTCGTAAAAAAACGTAAGGAGACGAAAGAATGAAGAGAGAATTTTTAGAAGGTTTAGGACTGGAAAAAGAAGTAATCGACAAGATTATGGAAGAAAACGGCAAGGACATCAATGCTGAAAAGGCTAAGGCAAATGCCAAGGAAGATGAAATTAAGACATTGAAAGAACAAGTTGAAACTGCCAACAAAGAAATCAAGTCATATAAAGACATGAACATTGATGAAATCAAACAGTCAGTAGAGACTTGGAAGACTACTGCGAAAGAACATGAAAAGGCTTATGAAAAGCTTAAAAATGATACTGCTTTAAAAGATGCAGTAAGAGGCTATGACACAGTAGATGAAGATGTACTTATGAAGCTAATAGATAGAGATAGTCTTAAATTTTCTGACGACGGCATAACTGGACTTAAAGAGCAAATGGAATCACTAAAGGAATCTAAACCTTATTTATTTAAGGCTGAAGATAATAATCCTGAGGATCCAAGATTCAATGCTCACACTCCACCTGATAGTAATGGTGGCAGCGTAAGTCCAATGGAAGAAGCTATTGCAAATATATTTAATAATTAAGGAAGGATGAAAATATGGCAATAAACACACTAGAATATTCAAAACTAATGATGAAGCAGCTTGATCAACATGCAGTGCAAGGTCTAACATCAGGTTGGATGGAAGCAAATGCAGGTCAAGTAATTTACAATGGCGGAGATGAAGTAAAAATCCCTACAATGTCAACTGTAGGACTAGCTAACTATGATAGAGATGCTGGATTTGTACAAGGCGGAGTTACTTTAAAATACGATACTTACAAGATGACTCAAGATAGAGGTAGAACTTTTCAATTAGATTCAATGGATGTTGATGAGACTGGATTTGTTGCAACTTCTGCAAACTTAATTAAGGTATTTCAAACTGAACAAGTTATCCCAGAAATTGATGCTTACAGATACTCAAAAATTGCAGCTATTGCAAAGGCAGCAGGACAAACAGAAGCTATTGCTCTAACTGCTGATAATGCACTAGATAAAATTAGAGAACATATAAGAGCAGTCCAAGATATAGTAGGGGATAATGTGCCACTAGTTTTAACTATGTCAACTAAGACAAGAGCACTTATTGAAAACTCCTCTAAAATTGGTAAGTCTATCAATGTTGCTGATTTTAAACAAGGTAACATGAGCTTTAAGGTTAAATCTCTTGATGAATCTCCAATTAGAATTGCACCATCTGCAAGACTTAAGACTCTATATGATATCCAAGATGGCAAAACTGGCGGACAAGAAGCAGGTGGATTAAAGGCAGCTGCTGAAGCAAAGGACATCAACTGGATTATTACTCCTGCAAATGTGCCAATTGCAATTAATAAGACTGACAAATTAAGAGTATTTACTCCTGATGTTAACCAAAAAGCAGATGCTTGGAAGATTGACTTTAGAAAATACCACGATTTATGGATTAAGAAACAAAAAGAAAATCAAATTTTTGTATGTACTACAGCTTAAGAGGTGGAATATGAGACTTAGATTAGACAATCTTTATTACACTACTGATAATCCAGATAAAATTATAGAACTTCAAGAACTTGGAGCTGAAATTGTAGGTGGAGAAAAGACAGTAGAAAAAGGAATTAAGATTGACAAAGTATCAAACATTGAAAATTTAAAAGTTGATGAACTTGAAAAACTATGTGATGAAAAGGGAATCGACAGAAGCGGAGCTACAAAAAAAGCTGAATTAATTGAACTGTTAAAGTAGGTGGATTATGTTTAAGGACTTAGTGCCTATGGATGAATTCTTTGCAAGTATCTATGCAGATGACATCTTAGAAGTCTTAAAGACTGCAGGATTTGAGGAGATAGATCCTAGCATAAAAATGATAGCAGTTAAGGAACACATGAGGCTTAAAAACTTCTGCAATATAGTATTTATCCCAGAAAGAATTTACTATCTGCTTTATGAAATGATACTAGGTAGCTACTTAGAAAAAATGTATCAAAATGGCAAGCTTCCTAAGTCCTTTGACTTTGCAGAAATTGCAGGAAGGGTGCAAGTTGGAGATACATCAGTAGAACTACAAGGAGACAAAAGCATAAATGACATGAACGAAGCCAAGCTACTTAACTGGATAGAATCACTTAAAAGCTCCTGGCAGAAAGAGGCGATTACATGCAGAAAGATAGAGTGGTAGCTGCTTATAGAAAGGCAATTGAAAGTTTATACACTGGTCTTTTGACTGCAGTGATAAGGGAGACATCAAGGAATCCAAGTACAAAGGTTAGTGGCCTTAAAGAGAAGACAGTTTATGAGGATATACCTTGTAGATTGTCTTTTTCTAATGCCCAAGTTTTGAAGGAAGACAAGGTTATGGCAGATGAAAACCAAATGACTCTCTTTACAAGTCCTGAAATTGATATAAAGTCAAACTCAAAAATCACAGTCAAACAAAATGGCTATACTTACACTATTACTAATGCCAATAAAAAATCTTATGCAAGTCACAATGAGTACTCCTGCACTGAGTTTTTGAGGTGGTTATAGTGAGTGTAACTTTTGATGTAAGTAGCCTTAAAGACTTTAAGGACCAGTTAAAGGGATTAGGGGGCATAGTCGACAGCATAATACAAGAAGCCCTAGAAGAATGTGTTGCCAGGGAAATGAGGATGGCAAAGAAGTTAACTCCAGTAGATACAGGCTACTTGAGAAAAGCTTGGAGGATAACAGATGTCAAAAAAGATGGAGATAGCTATCAAGTAACTTTATACAACAACACAGATTATGCAGATTATGTTGAATTTGGTCATAGGACTATAGACCACAAAAACTGGGTGCCAGGTAAATTTATGCTGACTATATCTGAAAGACAAATTGAAGCTGTAATTGAAAGCATAGTAGATAGACACTTAGAGGAGGCTTTTAGCAAATTATGATTAACTTATTGCAAGGAATTGTTGATAGGCTTTCTGAACTCTTTCCCGACACTAATATCTATGTAAATAATGCCGACCAAGGCTTAATCGAACCTTGTTTTTTTATAACCATGGTAAATACTGACATGCTTAAGTTAATGAGCGAGAGATACCAGTTTAAAAACCTTATAAATGTGGTCTACTTAAGTCAGTGTGAAGATGCCTTTGTCTTTCAGTCCATAAAGGAGAGACTGCTCTTGGGAATGCGAAACATAAGCATTGATAGAGAGAAGAACAGTGGAGTCTATGGCTATGGTATGAGTGTAAGGACTGAAGATGATAACTTACAACTAGATGTCAACTATGACTATATAGGCAAGTTTCCAATTTTGCCTGATCCAATGATGGCAACAAATAAAATCGTGCATTACACAACGGAAGAACCTTATATCAAGGACACTACAAAAATCAATCCAGGTATGTGGAAGACTCCACCAAGGCAAAGCAAACCACTTAAGATTTATCCTGCCATGAATCCAAGAGATGAAAGGTATGTAGATAAAAACAGGGGTAAGATGTGGAAGCCAAAGGGCTATAAGGATAGATACGAGATAGAGAAGGAAAGATACAAAGAAGAAGCTGAAGATTTAATGAGAACCAAGGAGATGACCATTGATGAAAGATAAAGAAGTTAAAGATACACAAGTGGCAAAGTACACAAAATCTGTAATTTTAAGTGCTGACAAGCTTAGATGGAATAGAGATGTGTTGGCAGTGCTACTTGAAGATGATAAGGAATACACTCTTGATGAAGTTGAAAAAATTGTAGACGACTTCAACAAAAGAGAAGTTCACTAATGAGGAGGATTAATTTATGGCATATGGTGCACTAGGTGGAGGTACTTTTTTAGTACAGAATAAAATTTTACCAGGCTCTTACATTAACTATGTAAGTGTGCCAAGGGCAAGTAACCTATTTTCTGATAGAGGATATGCAGCAATTGGTATGCCTCTTGACTGGGGTCTTAGCGGAGGGGTAATAACTCTTGAACCTGCAGACCTACAAACTGAATCTCTTGAAACTGTAGGCTACTCTTACACTAATGATAAGATTAAGCCTTTAAGAGAAATCATGAAGGGTGCCAAGGTCCTTTACCTATATAGGTTAAATGACAATGGCGGCAAGAAGGCTGAAGGAAGCTTAGGAGAAACTTTAAAGATTATTGCTAAATACGAAGGTATTGTTGGGAATGAAATTATGATTTCCTGTGAAAATGATATTGACACAGAAGGTGCTTTTGTAGTTACTACAAGAGTTGACGGAACAAGAGTTGATGAGCAAGTTGTAAAGAAAGCCACAGAGCTTGAAGACAATAAATTTGTTGACTTTAAGGCAAGTGGTGATGCCCTAACTTTATCTGCAGGAGTTAAACTAGCAGGTGGTGCTAATGGCTCAGTTACTGGAGAGTCACACTCTAACTTCCTAGAAATCATTGAAAAATACGACTTTAACTGCATAGGCTATGCAGGAACTGATGAGGTTATAAAAGACCTATACAATCAATTTACTAAGCGTATGAGAGATGATGAAGGGGTTAAGTTCCAAACTGTTGTATATAACATGAAGCCAATTAAGGCAAACTACGAAGGAACAATTAACATCAAGAATAAGGTTACTGATGATGAAAATGAGGCAGCTCTTGTTTACTGGGTTACTGGTCAAGAAGCAGGTGTTGATGTAAATAGATCTATAACTAATAAGCTTTATGATGGAGATTATAAAATCTTTACTAAGTTTAAAACTAGAGATGCTAAGGAAGCTATCATCAAGGGATATTTCTTCTTCTATGAAAAGAATGAGGAAGTTAGGGTACTTGAAGACATCAACTCATTTACAGAATTTACTCTTTATAAGAATGAGGACTTCTCAAAGAACCAAGTAATGAGGGTGCTAGACCAAAGAGCAAAAGATATTTCAATCATCTTCAATAAGAGATACCTAGGTAAGGTACAAAACAACGAAGATGGCAGAATTGCTTTCTGGAACGAACTTGTTAGACACGCAAACACACTAACAGAACTTGGTGCCATTGAGGACTACGATCCAAAGGACACTACAGTAGAAAAGGGTTATGCAAAGGATGCAGTTGTTGTTAAAGACTACTTGCTACCAGTAATGGCAATGCAAAAACTTTATATGACAATTTGGGTAAGATAATAAACTTTTGGAACTCGGAAGGGTTCCTTTTTTAATATAAAAGGAGTGAGGAAATGGCGGACTTAAATCAACCTATAATGCACGCTAGAGAGCCAATCCATGGTGCTGAAGGTACTGCTTATGCAACTATAGAAGGCAGTAGATATTTACTATTCCAACTTATAGACTGTGAATTTACCCTAGAAAAGGGCAAAGTTGAAATACCTAGATTAGGTACAAGAATGGCAGGAAATAGAAGTAACTATGCCAAAGGTAAATGGAAGGCAAAGTTATATTACAACACTGATGTGTTGAGAAAATTAATGATGGTCTATATCAAAGACCACAAAGACATCTACTTTGACATCCAAATTACAAATGATGATGCAAATTCTAATGCAGGAAGACACACAATGATTTTTAGAGACTGCAACATTGATGGAAGTGTTATGGCAAAGCTTGATGTAACTAAAGAGTATCTTGATGAGGATTTAAGCGGCACATTCGAAGATGTCGAAATGGCTGAAGAATTCCTAGTATTGGAGGGAATGAATCAATGAGTTTAACTGCATTTTTAAAGGATAATGTTGCGAATCCTTTTGAAGAAGTAGAATTTGTAGTATCTGATAGATTTAAAGATGATAAGGGTGCTATAGCTTGGAAGTTAAGGGCAATGTCTCCTGACAATGCCCTTCTAGCTTCTGATAGAGCTACAATCATGAATGGAAGACACAGCGACTTTAAGACAAGCACATATTTTAAAAATGTTGTTGCTGAAACTGTAGTTTTTCCAAATTTAAGGGATAAGGAATTACAAGATTCTTATGGGGTTATGGATCCTGGGCAACTTTTAAATAAGATGCTTAATTCTGCAGAATTTAACATCTTGCTTGAAAAATGCTTGGAAATCAATGGCCTTAATAAGACATTTGAGGACTTAAAAACTGAAGTAAAAAACTAATCAGGGAGGACTTAGAAACCTCCCTTGCTTATTATGTTTTTGTATGCAGCAAGTTCCAGGTTAGACCAGAAGAATTTATAAAGTTTGACGAGCCTACGCAAGCAATGTATGTGGCTATGCTTGAGCAGTATGCAAAAGATACTAAGCCAAATTAGGAGGTGTATATGGGAGTTTTATCAAGCACAATAATTTTGAAAAATCAGATGACTGGGGTCTTAAATAATATTGTCGACAGTATGAACATGGTGGTAAGTGCCGCTTATCAAGTAGAGGGGGCAAATAAAAAAGCCTTTGATCCCACTACACTAAATGCTGCCAAAGACAAGTTAAGAGAAACTCAGGCATCTATACAAGCATTAGCAGCAGAACAAGAAAATTTTAATAATAAGCTTGAAAAAGGTTCAAGTGTTGCAGATAAATTGAGAGGAGCTCAAGCTTCCATACAAGGTGCAGCGGCTGAACAAGGGAATTTTAACCATAAAATTGAAGTGGGTTCAGATGCTGCAAGCAAATTAACAGGGATGCTTAAGAAAGCTTTGATAACATATGCCTCTTTTAGGAGTATAAAGGCTTTTGTGGGTCTGTCTGATGAGATGACACAAATAAAGGCAAGACTTAATTCAATTAATGATGGTCAACAAACAACAGTAGAGTTGCAAAACATGATTTATGAAAGTGCACAAAGAGCAGGGGGAGAATATAAAACAACTTTAGACATTGTCTCTAAGCTAGGTGCACAGGCTAAGGATGCCTTTAGCAGCAATAAAGAAACAATAGCCTTTGCTGAAAATCTGAATAAGTTATTTACAATTTCAGGTACTTCTGCACAGGGTATGGAATCTGTAATGTACAACTTAACTCAAGCTATGGCTTCTGGAGTCTTAAGGGGTCAAGATTTAAATGCAGTAATGGCAAATACTCCTCAACTTCTGCAAATTGTATCGGACTATATGGGAGAACCTATAGGAAGAATAAGGAAGTTGGCAGAAGAAGGGCAATTGTCGGCTGATGTCATTAAAAACGCACTCTTAGGTGCAACTGATGACATCAATGCACAATTTGAAAAGATGCCTATGACCTTTGGTCAAATTGCAACATCCATGAAGAATAAGTTCATAAAAAACATAGAGCCTGCACTTAATAGGTTAAATGACTTTGCAAATTCTGATAAATTTACGGCATTTGTTGACAGAGCATCAACTGCAATTGGGGTACTTGCAAATGTAATTGCAAGTGTTACAGAACAAGCAGTTAACTTTGGTAACTTTTTAGCTGACCATTGGGGAGTTGTCGAGCCTATTATTTGGGCTTTAGCAGGTGCCTTTGGCGGACTTGAACTTGCAACAGTTGCTCTTACAATTAAGACTATGGCTTTAAATACAGTTCTTAGTGGGAATCCTATTTACTTAATTCTTTCAGCAGTGGGAATTGCAATTGCTTTTTTTGTTAAGTGGATAAATTCAATAGGCGGTGTTCAAGTTGCCTATTTAATGATGGTAAATGGAATTAAAAATTATATGGCAAGCTTTGTTATACACACTAAGCAATCCCTAAGCCTAATAATTGCTCAATGGGGCATGTTTAGAGTTGGCATCTTGAGGGTTAAAAATGGTGTTTTAAATGCACTAGATATGATGAAGGTTCAAGGCTTAATCATTGTAGAAAACTTCTTAAATGGTGTAATTGCAGGTATTAACAGACTTATAAAACTTGTAAATGTAATACCTGGCGTAAGTATTGACACTATAGATAAGATTTCTATAAGTGCAGGGGCAAAGGCTCAAGCTGTACAAGATAAGAAGCAAAGAGACGAGGCAGCCCAAGCTGCTGAAGACAAGGTTAAGGCTGACAAGGTCACTAGAGATGACAACATCAAAAAACTTGCAGTTAAGTATGATGAAGAAAAGTATGCGAGAGAAAAAGAAATTGCCCAATTAAAATCTGAAAAGAAGAAGGCTAGTGCAGAAAAGGCTAATTATAGTCAAAAATTCGATATTCCTGCTTACGCAGATATGCCTGGCATTGCAAAAGATGTTAAGGCAGGCAAAGATGCTGCCAAGGGAACTAAAAAGAATACTGAAAAGCTTAAAGATGGTATAGAAGTTAAAAATGATGATATATCCTATCTTAAAGATTTAGCAGAAATGAGGGCAATTCAAAACTTTAGCTTTGATAAGATAGAAGTTATTGCTAATAATAACTTTGGTGATGTGCACGAAACTGCGGACTTAGATGGGTGGATGGATAACTTGACTGATAATCTATCTGAGGCAGTTAATGCAACTATGGGAGGAGCGATAGCTTATGAGTAAGGGATATGACTTTTATATTGACGGACTTTTGCTGCCTATCACTCCTGGATCCATAGACACAAAGATTGGCAATAAAAATAAGATAGTAACTCTTTTAAATGGTGAGGAATTAAACTTACTAAAGAAGCCTAAGTTAACAGAATTTGACTTTGACTGTACTTTGCCAAGTGAGAATTATCCTGCGGTTAAAAGCTTTGTGCCACCAATAACAGTCTTAAATAAACTAGAGGACTTAAAGAAAAATAAAAAGTCCTTCCAATTTATAATTATTAGGACTCCCTACGAATCAGGTTTAAACAATTCAATAAATAAGAAGGTTACTCTTGAGGAGTATGCCATCAAGGAAGATGTGAAAAATGGTCCTGACTTAGTTGTAAGCATAAAGCTTAAACAGTATATACCTCTTAAGACCAAGGTAGTTAATACCAAGGCTGATGAGCATAAGGGGATAACAGTTACTTCTGATGCCATTGACAAGGGCCTATCTGCCATGTCAGTAGTTGGCAAAATTGCACAAAAGCCTTTGATGAGTGCTTCTGCTACCATGCTTAAGGGTGTAAAAGATGCAGCTATGAAGTATCTTTTTAGGTGATGCAAATGGCTAAGTATAAATTAGTTATTGAAAACAAGCAAGCGGGGAATTTGCAATTTCCAAGTGTAGAAGGTGAGCTTACTGTAACTTGGTCTAGAGAGGGCAGCCCTGGAAAATTGATTTGCAATATAGTAAAAGACGAGAGTTTGAACTACCAGGAAGGCAATACAGTTGCCTTTTATGTTGATGATGAGCTCTTTTTTTATGGCTATGTTTTTGAGAAATCAAGGACTGGAGAGCAAATTATAAAGACTACCTGCTACGACCAAATAAGATATTTAAAAAACAAGTCAACACTTCAATATAAGAATTGGAGCTATTCCGACCTTCTGAAAAATATCTGTGCAGATAGGCACTTAGCAGTGGGTGAAATAGAAGATACTGGCTTTAAAATCCCTGCAAGGGCAGAAATCAATCAAGAGTATTATCAGATGCTTAAGTTTGCAAGTGATATCACTACTGCAAACACTAATAAAATCTATGTGCTTTTTGACAAGGGTGGCAATATATGCCTTAAGGACATACAAAATATGAAGTGTAAAGATGTAATTGACTATGACTGCACACTTGATTTTGACTATGCTACTTCAATTTCTGAGGGTGTTTATAACAGGGTTTACCTTAAACTTTTAGATGATGATAAAAGAGAGGTCAAGAGTGCATCTGCTGAAGATGGTGGTAATATTGCCAAGTGGGGGATATTACAGTACTTTGACCAAACAAACAATGAAGAAGATATTGAGGGCAAGGCAAAGGAACTCTTAAAACTTTTAAACAAGAAGCACAGAAGGTTAAAGCTAAAGAATATTGTTGGAAGAACTGATGTAAGGGCAGGAAGCTTGGTGCCAGTAGATATGCCTGCAATTGGTGATATTGATATTAAAGGTTATATGATGGTGGCTTCTGTGACTCATAAATTTCAAGAGGAGCATCATTTTATGGATATGGAAGTTTACAACAAGGACATTAGTCCTGGAATTAGTCCACCATCTATGGGCAATAAAAATAGTGAAGGTGTAGGAGCAGGTGCAGGTATTGGCGGTGGAAAAGGTGCCTCTGGTGCCATTAAATTCCTACAAGCCAATATTGGTGCTCCATATAGTCAGGCTCAAAGAATGAGTCCAGGTAAGTTTGACTGCTCATCTGCAGTAATGAGGGCTTATCAAAGTGTGGGTCTACTACCTACCAAGGGATATAATCTTACAACTAGGACTATTGCATCAGATAAGCATTTCATGGAAATCAATAGAAATCAATTACAGCCAGGAGATGTTTGTTGGAAAAACGGACACATGGAAATGTATGTTGGGGGAGGTAAAACTCTTGGTGCTCACAAAGTTGGCACTCCTTTAGGATATTCGACTCTTGGCAACAGATTCAACAGATTTTATAGGATTAGAGGTGACAGTTAATGGCTCAAGGCAAAGAACAAAAAACTAGAAAAGAATATAATCCTGAAAGGCTTAAAAATGTTTTAACTAATATTGTTTCAGAATACATGGGAACTCAAAGCTTTGCTACAGTTTTTCACGCAAAGTTAGAAAGTATATCTCCTCTTAAGTTTGTAAGAAATGATGGGATAGAAATGTATGAGAACTTCTTGGTAGTGCCTAAATATAGGAAGTTTACTGAAGAAGAAATTGGTCATCTATTTGTGTTTTCTGGGAATCATGAGATGCAAGTTTTTTATTATCTCTATGAGGCAAGTTATCCTCAAGGGTCCAATGGCAGACCTTATCACTGGGAAGGTTACCTTGAAAAGGCAACTTTACATGGTAAATGCTCATGTGGTCATGATGTAGTTGTTACTCATGGAGAAATAATTGACTGTAGGCATGACTTTGGCATAAAGAAGGTGAAAGATTGATACCACAACAAGATAATTTTAACGATATGCTCATGGATGGAGTAAATGTTGAGATTGCACCTGCTTTTACCCACAGGATGCATGTAAACTCAATGAGAATTTACGGACATATAGACGATAAGGAAGCCTTAAAGCAGATGATTTATAAGCAGCTTAACACAGAATATGGAGATCACATTATTTATCCTAACTTTGGCATGCCTCTTAATGACCTTTTCGGACAGCCTAAGCACTTTGCTTATATAGAAGTTATAAGAAGGATTGAGGAGTGTCTAATAAGAGATGATAGGGTTTTAAAGGTCTATGACTTTTACTATCACAGAGACAAGTCTCCAAGAGATGAACTCAGTATCTCTTTTACTGTGGATTCTGTTTATGGTGACATAGAAATCTATAATACTTGGAAGTTTGACTACGACAAGGGAATAGGGGGTGACTGATAATGAGTGATGTAAAAGTAAAGGGATATGGATTTATAGGTGAGTGGAAGCAGAAAAAGTATGAGCCAGTTTTTGATGAGTACACTGCTTCTTTTATTTTAGAAAGAATGCTCTCTAGGATCCCTGAAAAATTTGATAAAAGAGAAGGCTCTATCATCTATGATGCTCTTGCTCCTGCAGCAGTAGAACTTGAAATCATGTATATGGAGCTTGACTATATCTTAAAAAATGTCTTTGGAGATACTGCAGATAGAGAGGGTCTCATAAGGCTTGCTTATGACAGGGGGATGTCTCCATATCCTGCAAGCCAAGCCATTGTAAAGGGTGAGTTTAATGTTGAAGTTGAAATTGAAAAGGTATTTAATTTTGACGATTTAAACTTTACAGTGAAAAAATTTATTGAAAAGAAGGATGAAAAATACTACTACGAGCTTGTATGTAATAAGTATGGAGCAATAGGCAATGTGCCTTATGGAAAGCTTATACCTGTTGACCATATAAAGGACTTGAAAAGTGCCTTTATTGTAGGAGTTATAAAGCCTGGTGAAGAAGAGGAAGACACTGAAGAATTTAGAAATAGATACTACAGAAACATCATGTCAAATGCCTATGGCGGAAACATTGATGACTACTTAGACAAGGTTCACGCTATTGATGGTGTTGGTGGTGTTAAGGTCTATCCAATATGGCAAGGTGGAGGTACTGTTTTAATTGTTTTCTCTGATGCCAATTACATGGTGCCTAAGCAAGAGTTGATAGACAAGGTGCAAACAATTATAGATCCTGTAACTAATCATGGAAAGGGAATAGGTATTGCTCCTATCGGTCATACTGTAACAGTAAGAGGAGTTAAGGAAGATAAAATTAACTTTAGCTTCGAGCTCCTATATAAAGATGGCTTTAACTGGAATAAGGTTGCTGATGAAGTCAAGGCTACCCTAGAGTTATACCTCAAAGACCTAAGACGAGAATGGCAAAACTACGAAAAATCAATTCTAAGACTTAGGAGAATAGAGACGAGACTACTAGATATAGAAGGTGTGCTTGATATTAACTCCACTAAAATTAATGGAATAGATAGAAATTATGAAGTTGATGGAGAAAGCATACCAGTGCTAGGTGATGTCAATGGCAAGTAATTACTTAGAGAAATCCTATGTTTTTGACTTAGATGGAATAGATTTTTCAGGCAAGAAAATTCAGCTGAAGAGAAATGTCGACCTAGCAAAGTATAACGATTATGAAACAGAAGCAAAGTCTATTGACTGGAGAGTTAGGTGCGACAGTGAAAACTTAGACTTTGACATAATCAATTATAGGATTTTAAAGACTTTTTTTGATAGGTTTATTTTAACTGCGACAAGTGATGGACTTAGCAGGTATGAAAAGATACTAGGGATAAAGCCTGGTAAGAAAACTCTTGATGAAAGAAGAAGAGAAGTCTTTTTCTTGTGGAACAAGCAAATTAGATATACCGATAGAAGTATGAGGGCAATGCTTGATGTGCTACTAGGTAAAACTAATTACAGAATGAATCTTTATTACAACGAGTATGGATTTGAAATTACTGTTTTTTGTGAGGGTGAAGTTAATTTTGATCTAGGTGACTTACAAAAGAAAGTGAGGAGGATTATACCTGCCAACTTAACTCAATTTATAAGAGTGAGATTGATTAGAGACCAAACCATCTATTATGGCATGTACGGACAAAAAGCCAAGCATTACAAGGTCTTACCTAACAAGGTTGAGGACAAGGAATTTAAACATCAATTATTTATGGGAATGGCAACTTATCACAAGAAAATTAAAAGAGTTGCAATTATGCCAGAGGTTTGGACTCTTAACCAAAATGATATGTTCTTAGAAGTTGAGGACGGAAGTGGGGTGCGTATGAAGTATGACTGATAAGATTAATGATATAAATAAGGTTTTTAAGGGCAAGAAACTTCTTGCTTATGATGAAACTACTGGAAAATTCGCAATAGTTTCTCCTCATATTTTTACGAGTACTGTCTACACAGAAGAGGGAGTGCCACTTGATGAGTATTTATCCTTTAAACCTCAAGAGGTTTTAGACAAACTTGAAAGTATCTTAAAAGGTGCTCCTAAAGAGTATGACACTTTTAGGGAAATTGCCAATGAACTTAACACCAATAAGGATAGTATAACAGAGATTTTAAGGGCAATTTCACAAAGGGTTAAAATGCCCGAGGGTGGAAAAGCAGGTCAGGTTTTAAAGCTTAATTCTGACGGGCAAGTTGTTTTTGATGATGACAAGGACACAGTCTATACCCACCCAGAAACCCACAAAGCAGGGATAATTGTAACTGACCCAAGCCATAGATTTGTAACAGATAAAGAAAAAGAAACTTGGAACGCAAAACTTGATAAGGATAGCGACTTAAAGGCTAACTCCATAACCCTTGATAGTCAAAAGAAATTATTAAAGGATATCCTGAGTCAGCTTATAAAAAATACTGATGACCTTGAAGGTCTTATAGGGTCTGCCAATGGGATAGCAAGTCTTGATGGCAACAGAAAAGTACCAGTAAGCCAACTACCAGACGAAGCTTTAAAGGACACCACTTATGACTTGTCTAGATTTTTAACCAATAAGGACTTAGAGGCTTATAAAAAAGCTGATGGAACGACAGTTGCCGTGCTTAAAGCATGTGGTAAAACTGACGTCAACTGGATAGGGGAAGAATGGTATTTTGCTTACTACAACTCACGTAACACGCCAGATGAGGAAAAAGGTTGGTATATCAACACTATGAACTTTAGTGGTTACCGATTCCAAGTTGCCTATGATGGACGAGATAAAAACTCAATCTACTTTAGGTCAGGCTCATATAATGAAAGCTCAAGAAGATTTATTTGGTCCTCTTGGCAGCCAATTTTGACTGGTTTTTACTTAGATAAGTTGGCGACTAAAAAAGACCTTGAAGCCAAAGAAAGCACTATCCACAAGGGAGAGGTCAACGGATATGCGGCACTAGATGGCACAGGTAAAGTACCCGAGGCACAGCTACCTGAAAAGGCTCTTAAAGTTTACGACCTTACACCTTATGCAAAGAATGAGGATATACAAAAGACCTATGCGACTAAAGAAGAGGTAAGTGCAGGTAAGCTAAATTACACTGCAGAAAATATTGCAAACAAGGGCAAGGCTAATGGTTATGCCTCACTTGGTGGAGATGGTAAAGTACCCGCCGACCAGTTGCCATCTTATGTAGATGATGTCTTAGAGTTTGCAAGTAAAACCAATTTTCCAAGCACAGGAGAAAAGGGCAAAATCTATGTTGATTTATCCACAGAAAATATTTTTAGGTGGTCTGGAAGTGCTTATGTAGAGATATCTCCAAGCTTAATAACCCAAGCTGATATTAAAAAACTACAAGGAATCCAAGAAGGTGCAGAGAAAAACAACGTTAGTCAAGAGATGATCAACAAGTGGAATAGCAAGTGGGACTCTGCTTATGGTAAAGATATTTCTAGGGGCAAGACTGACGGATATAACACCTCAAGTGTATGGGTGGCTTTGACGACAACAAGAGACTTGGAAGATTGGATTGGTGACTTATGCAAGAGGACAATAGAACTCAAGGAAAAACTTGATAAAAAGCCTGATGTAGTTGAGATGACCCTTACAGAATACAACAATCTGACCACCAAAAAAACCAATACGATTTATGCGATTGACTAGGTGATGTTATGAGTTTATGGGAAAAGAAAGACATCATCATAAATGGCAAGTCAAAAAGCAAGTTGTTTTATGGGGAAAAATTAATTTGGTCTAAGATGAGGACAGATTTTTCTAAGGATTTTAAAAATCTAAAAGAGAATGAAGATTTTGAGGGTCTGTATGACCAAAGCAAAAATGCTTTTAGGGTTTAGAAAGGAGAAAAAATGCAAAGAGGAAGATTTTATCTTACAGAAAAAGGACGAGACCTCTTGGCTTACTGCCAAACTGGTGAGCCTTTAAATTTTACAAGGGCGGCAATTGGTACTGGAAAAATAGAAAGTACCGCAGCCCTTTTTGTTATGGATAAGCTTGTTGAGGAAGTCCAAGAAGTTGATATCAGAGGAATTAAGGCTAACGGCGACGGAACAAGCACGATTAGCCTTGCAATAACTAATCACGAAACAAAAAAAGGATTTTTAATGTCCGAGGTTGGCTTATTTGCCCAAGACCCAAGAAAGGGAGAAATCCTATACGGGGTGGCTTATTATGACGACCACGCAGACTATATACCAGTACACGACCAAGAGATGGTTGAGATATCTATGGATATAATCGTGGTGGTTGCAAATGTCGAGACTATCAACATTAATATTGACAGGTCAATGATTTGTGCAAGTCAGCTTGACCTTATGGACTTAGCAGGCAAGGGCAGAACTAATCAAACTGTAAAAGGTAACTGGGATTTAATCCAGGACTTGGCTTTAAGACTTGCGTCTATGGGAACGTCTATCAAAACTGATAGTAGATACAATAATTTCAAGGTCGATTTAAAACGCTTAGACGGTGCTGAAGAGTTTGAGGGAATTTATGACCCACAAATGGCTAGATTTGTGATATAGGAAGGAGTGAGATTATGACAGTTTATAGATGGGGTAGGTATACGGTAAGTCAGAAAACCTATGATCTAGGATATAAAGTAGTCAAAATAGATGAATTTGAACCACCAAAGTGGGGTGACTATGCTCTAACAGATGAACGTACTACTGCTAGATTTGAGGGTTCTGGATTTGTTACCTCTTGGGAATCTTATGAGGGAAAATCTGATTATTTTAATGGTGATGATATGGGGCGAACAAACTACTTTTATATAAAAGGTTCCAGTTTTTCATCCAATATGCGTGTAACTTATGAAGCATTACTCGACCCAGAGAGTAATTGGGCGGCAGCACATTCTTTACCAGGTTTTATGATTCAATCCCCAGGTAAATATAAGTATTCAGTTTCCGGCAAAGGAATTGTAACGGTTTATGAAGCTTATCATGATTCTGTTACAAGGCCTTCAAAAGGCTCAAAAATTGATACAGTAACATCCTCTAACCGTAACGCTTATCCAGACGATAACTACTCAGGTGCTTCTTGGTATGTTTATGAGGGTATTGCAAATCAAGAGCCTACAATCTCAGGTCAAGATGAGGACTTAGGTGGATTTAAGGCACCTTTTAAAAGGGTCTTTAGTGTAGACGACCCAGACAATAACGAGACCCTAAACGTCACTGTAAAATTAAACTCAGCGACAATTAGGACAATCAACAACGCAACAAAAGGCGAATCTTACGAGATTGATATTGACAAGACAAAATTTGATGACTTAGAACTTAATAAAACGAATACAATTGAGATTACAGTTTCCGACTCCAACGGGGCATCTGCAATCAGACGTTACACCTTTAAAAAGGTCAATTCCAATCCTCTTGTTACTGTTACAAACTCCAATTTAGGAGAACAGAATAAACCTTTTAATTTTAGCTTTAAGGCTAATGACCCTGACGGAGATGATATTACAGTTAAGGTCTATGTTGACGATGTACAAGTTCAGGACCTTGGAAAAGTTACACCCGACCAAGTTAAAACTATTGGCATTGGAAAGCTTGACTATGCAAAATTAAAAAATGGTGAGCATAGAATTAAGATAGAGGCAACTGACTCCTTTGGGGCAAAGGGAACAGGCTATATTACCTTTACTAAGAAAATTGATTATTGTTGGTATAGGCTAACAAAAGAAGTAGATGCACAACCATCAGCGGTGGTGGTTAATCCCCTAGCTGAATTGGCTAAGGGGGCTAAGATGACTGTCAAAGTATCGCTTAACGCAAAGGATACTAACCCGACTTGGGAAGTATTGCCAGATGAGTTTATAGGTCAAAAATACAATTTTAAGACCAAAACAAAAACTGCTGATAAGTGGTGCATAGGAGTTGACATTAGGATTGACAGAGCCAACACACCAGAGGGTATGGATTCATACTTTTACGGCTTTGTTGGAGCTTATATGTAAGGAGTTGATTTTATGGCAGTAGAATTTATTAATGAAAAATCTTTAAAGGAATTGCAAAATAGCGGGGACACTGGGGCAATCCTAGGGGAACTTAAAAAGATTAACGACGGAAATTTAGCACTTGCCGAGGCAGTTGCGACAAATTATGAAACAAACCTTGAAAGGGCAGAAAAGACAGATGAGGTTTTAGCTACAATTTATGAAACTATTTTAGGAGGTCAAGCATGATAGATTTATATGTAGGATTAGTTATTAGAGGTAAAAGAACTTGTGATGTAAATAATAAGAAGGTTAGACAAGTGCCTAAGCACTTAAGAGATGAAGTTATTGCCGAGCTTAGGGCACAAGGATATGACGAAAATGGCAAGAAAATTAAATAGGGTATGGATGAGATTTGTTTTAGCAAGTCTTTTTTTATACACATTTTTTAAGGGGAAAGGGGGTGTAAGTATGCTAGATTTATATGTTGGCTTAGTATCTAGACAAAGAAGAACTTGTAATCCTGAAAACAAAAAGGTTAGACAAGTGCCAAAGATTTGGAGAGAAGCAGTCCTAGAAGATTTAAAGGCTCTTGGTCTTGATGCAGATGGTATGCCAGTAAAAATGGAAGAAGAATAAGTATTATAAGTTGCTCTCCTTGATATAATAGTATTGAGGAGAGTGATTAATTTTGGATATTTCATTTGATTTGAATAGTATAATAGGTGCATTATTAGCAGCTTCAATTCCAATATATGTTGGATTTAAGCAAATAAAAGGTCAAAGAGCATTGGAAAAAGAAATGTTTTTTAGACAAGAAAAAATTAAGTATATAAACTTCTTGATTAGTGAGGGTCAGTTATTAAATCACGATTTGTATTATTTAACAGAAGAATTGAGTAGAGTATTTAAAGAAGGAGTTTCTGAACATAATATTAAAAATATTAAGGAAAGCTTAAGGCTTAAGAGATACAATGAATTAAGAAATTTTGGAAGAAGTATTGTAGGATATTCTTTTGATGAAGATGAAGTAGACATATTGAATGAGATAGAGATCAATAAATTAAGTGAATTATTTGTTGAAAATTTTACTGTATTTAATATTTTTTTTAATGCACTTTTTGATTTTTGGGATTTTGATAACTTAAAATCAGAAAAAAATTTAACTAGATATTATGATTTAATTGGTCAGACCTGCAAACTTATTCCTATATTAGGTACGATAATTTTTAGATTAGAACAACTAAATGCATACAACTTGAACAAAATGACTTATTACAGTGATAATGAGTATTACGAGAGAAAAATAAAACAAAAGATAATACAAAATATAAGAGATGATAAGAAGAACTATGAATAAGTGGTTCTTTTTTATTACAACAAAAAAGAGGGTGAAATATGGAGTACAAGACAATAGAAGAATTATACCTTGCAGTAGGAGTTGCAGGCTCAATCATAGTAGTATTTTTAGGGTTATTTACCTACTTGGTAATATCTAACGACAGAAAAAGAACTAAGCAGATAGACGACCTCATAAAAAGCATTGGAACTTTGCAGATGAACGATACAGACTTCAAAGCTCTGGTCGAAAGTCTAATTGAATCTGTAAAAGAACTGTCAATCACAAATAAAATTGTAGCTGATACTGTAAGTAGATTAGATTACTACAACAAGGACCTACATCATAAGTTAGAAAAACATGATGAGAAGTCAGACAAAATTTTAGATGCAATAAGAAAATGAAGGCGGCTTTAAATAGCTGCCTTTTATTATGCAATAAAGGAGTTGATGATATGGTAAAAATAATGTTAGACCCTGGTCATGGTGGTGGAACTGCTCATAACAGAGGATTTAAACAAGTTGATAATCTTCCATATTGTAACGAGGGGGACTGCAACTTTATTTATGCCAAAGATTTTTTAAAGCCAGCACTTGAAAGATATGGATTTAAAGTTGATATGACTAGAAGCGACATCTGGCAAAATCCAAGCCTTAAGTCTAGAGGGCTTATGGCAGGAGGTTATGACTTACTTTTATCAGTTCACAGTAATGCGGCTGGTGGTAATGTAAGAGGTGTGGAAGTTTGGGACTCTACAAATCCTAAAGAGTCTTGTAAGGCTTTAGGTGATAAGATATGTGCTTATGTGTCAAATGCTTTGGGGACTCCTAATAGAGGGACCAAGTATAGGAAAAATAATGCAGGGTCTAATTATTATGGAATCCTAAGGCTTGGGTATGCTAAGAAAAATATGATAGTAGAGCATGTTTTTCACGACAATTTGCAAGATGCAACTGTGTATCGTAAAAATCTTGATAAGACTGCAATTGCAGTAGCAAAAGCAATTGCAGAATTTTATGGACTTGCAGAAAAGAAGTCTGATGTTAAGACTCCACCAGTAGAACTCACTGAAGAAAATTTTATACAGTCTATTGTGGATAGTCTTAGAGGACAAAAACTTAATATCTTGCCATCCGTGACTATTGCACAAGCTATCCTTGAAAGTAACTGGGGCAAGTCATCACTTGCAAGAGAAGCTAAAAACTTATTTGGAATTAAGGCAAGCAAAGACTGGACTGGAGAAGTTTATAAGAAGCAAACAAAAGAACAAAAACCAACTGGAGAAGTCTACACAATAACCGCTGACTTTAGGAAGTATGGATCCTATTTAGAATCTATTAAAGATCATGACAAGTTTTTTACTTCTACACCTTGGAGAGTGCAAAATTACAAAAAGGTTTTGGAAGCTAAGAATTACAAGACACAGGCACTTGCACTTAGGGAGTGTGGATATGCTACCGATCTAAATTATGGTACTAAGTTAATCCAACTTATAGAGAGATTGGGTTTGCAACAATATGATAAAGGAGTAGAGAAAATCGTGACTAGAGATAATTCTGTGCCAAGTGAATGGGCAAAAGAAGATTGGGAATGGGGTAAGGAACAAGGGATTACTGATGGAAGCAACCCCGGTTCAACTTGTACCCGAGAACAAGTTATAGCGATGATAAGAAGATATGATAAGCAAAGAGAGGTGGAAAAATGAAGAAAGAAGACTTTTTAAGAAAGTTAGGAAGTAGAAAGTTTTGGGCTTGTATAAGTGCAGTTGTAATTGCATTAATTGCATTTACAAGTGCAGAGCCTGAAACCACTGAAAGAGTAGTAGCCTTAGTGTCTGCAATTGGTGGTTTATGTATATATATGTTATCTGAGGGAATAGCGGATAGCAAGCCGACAGATACAACAAACGTGATTAATACAGAAAAACTAAAAAAAGAATAATTTATTGGTCTAGGTTCTTAGCCAGGCTTTATTTTTATATAAAAATTTAAAAAAATATTTTTAAATCCTACCAAATAAAGGTATTTAAATGAAAAAAAGAATTATAAAAGTTGGTAACGAGTTGGTAACACAACAATAAAAACGTGTAAAAATATGTAAAAAAGCAGGTAATTCAAAAATTGAATACCTGCTTTTTCTTTGCATTTTTAGCCATTTGTAACAATTCATAAAAATACAAAATTGTCTGGTGCGGGAAAGAGGACTTGAACCCCCACTCCAATGGAACTAGATCCTAAGTCT
>ERZ1673752.232-NODE-232-length-102965-cov-15.430716_pt1 | contig 102965 bp, 85 predicted proteins | sample MGYA00580195_ERZ1673752 | MGnify/ENA primary metagenome ERZ1673752 (study PRJEB41218, sample SAMN15661744) | gut metagenome | host: Homo sapiens | place: Canada: London | collected 2015-08-20/2019-03-30 | study: EMG produced TPA metagenomics assembly of... | reverse complement strand
GAGATTAAGAAAGAGCTTCCGGAAAGCAAAGTATAAGAATAGAAAATCGAGATCAAGAAAGAGCTTCCGGAAAGCAAAGTATAAGAATAGAAAATCGAGATTAAGAAAGAGCTTCCGGAAAGCAAAGTATAAGAATAGAAAATCGAGATCATGAAAGAAGAAAATTCAGGGAGCAAGGGATAAAAAGGAATAACAAAGTTCTAAAAAAGGGACTTCGTATAACTAAAATAGAAGTGATTAAAATAATAAAAGAAATAATGTACTCTCTTCCGGCAGAAATGCCGGGAGGGGGTTATTTCGCATTTTATGGACTTAGAGAAAGTTTGTGTTTGGGTTTCGGGAGAGTGTGTGGTAAACTAGAGAAGGACAGAAGCAGATATTGCGGAAATGAGGTTGGCTATGATTCGGATATTGATCGTTGATGATGAAAAGATAGAGAGAAATGGAATAAAGTTTTTGTTGAAGCAGCTTCATATGGAGGCGCAGATCCGGGAGGCTGTGAACGGTGTGAAAGCGTTGGAAGCCCTTGAGGAGGAGCCGGCGGATATTCTGCTTACAGATATTAAAATGCCTTTTATGGACGGTCTTACGCTGGCAGAGAACGTGGTGGAGAAGTATCCACAGACGAAGATGGTGATCTTCAGTGGATATGGCGAGTTTGAGTATGCCAGGAAGGCGATGAAGTCCGGCGTAAACAGCTATATTTTAAAGCCGGTGGATCCGGAAGAGTTTCGCAGTACCATGGAAAAAGTTCTGCAGGAAATTGAGGGAGAACGGCTGGAGGACGAGCGCAAGGAGAAGAACCGAAATTTTGTGAAGGAGCATGTGATATTATCGCTTTTGAATGGGGCGGCACCGGAGGATTTGGCGAAAAGTCTGGGAGATATGGGCAGCCTGGAATATGTGCAGGATTTTCAGAATATGATGTTGCTGGAATTTGACCGGGAATTTTTCGGGCGGACCGGACTCGATTTTCTGGAAAATCTGCGCGAAGAAATGAATGAGCCATTCCTTTATCTGAATATGAATCCACAGCAGGGAATCATACTTCTGGAGCGTTCTATTGAGATCGAGGCGAGACGGGAGATGGCGCAGAAGCTGCAGGATACTATTGAGAAGAAGTATGGGGAGAGGTGCTATATTGCCGTGAGCAGAGAGTTTGAACATCCTGTCAGACTGGCAGAGGAGATGGAACGTCTGGAACTTCTCATGGAGAATAAATTTTATGCACCGCAGGACCGGGTATTTTGTGAGGAGGAGCAGTCAGAAGCCAATCTTTCGGAGATTGATGATGACACTTTGATGAAGCAGATCCGTCAGGATATCAAGGTGAAGGATATGGTGGGACTTCGCCGTCATTTTGAAAGTCTGTGTGAGAAGTATCAGAGCAAAAAGAATTTTTCACAGATGTATGTGAAATTTATCTTTTCTAATTTATTGAAGGATATTTATGAAATTCTACCGCAGGAGAAATCGGTGGGACTGAATCAGGAGATTGACCGGCTGTATCGTACGAATGATTTTCAGGAGGTCACAGAGCTTCTTAATGAGGGTATCCGTCTTTTGGAACAGAGCTTTGCTATCAATCCGCAGATGGAGCATCGGGAGATTGAGACGGTGAAGCAGTATATTTATGCACATTACGATGAGGAGCTTTCCGTGGATATGCTGGCGGAGCAGGTATTTCTGGCACCAAGCTATCTGAGTCATATTTTTAAGAAGGAGACGGGGCAGAATCTTAGTAAGTTTATCAAGGCGCTGCGCATGGAAAAAGCGAAGGAAATGCTGGAGCAGACACATAACAAGATTGTCAACATCAGCTATGCTGTGGGGTATCCGAATGTGTCGTATTTCTGTCAGAGCTTCCGCGAGTATTATGGGGTAAGTCCACAGAAATACAGGAATCAGTAAAACTGCGCAGAGATAATTGTTAAGAGAAAAATAAAATTGTGCAGGGTTAAATCACCAACAGCAATTAGTAAATTAATACAAGGTTAAATCAGCTATAAATTTATAGAAATCAGTAAAATAAACAATGTCATGCGAGATGGCACCAGAACGGGGAAATCTATGAAACACAGGATCGGTCAATGGTTTAAAAATGCCAAAATACAAAAGAAAATAATGATCATATATATCTGTATCGGAACGATACCTATCCTTCTTTTGGGACTCTTTGCGTCCGGACAGGAGAGAAAAACGTTGATGGAGAGGGAGCACCGTAACATTGAGGATTCGGTGTCGCAGGGGGCATCGCAGTTAAAGTCACAGATTCTTGTTTATAATAATCTGTCCGATTATATTGCGTTTAACCAGCCGATTTCCGATGTGCTGATCGGTGATTATGACAATATATTTTCCATGTATGAGCAGTACACGGCAACGGTAGATCCGGTGCTTTCTTCTTTGAAATATTTTAATCCGAATATCAATCAGATCACAATCTATCTGGATAAAAATATTGTAAAGCATGATACAATGGTGGATTCGCTGCAGACGATCGAGGGTGAAAAATGGTACAGACAAAATGAGTCTTCTCTGAGCCAGAAGGTAAAATGGATCATCGATGCAGAGAAGAAAACATCGTTTTCGGCGAGAACCATGCCAATCATGGAGCAGAATAAGCAGAAGGGAATCCTGTATCTGGATGTGAATTATGATTCGTTATTTGCGGGCTTTGATGATATTTCAAGAGACAGCTACGGCCTTTATATTGTTGATAAGAAGGGAAATGTGTTATTTGAGAAGGATACCTTTTCGGAGAATACGGCTTCGAAAAATAATACAAAAACGACAGCAAAGAAATCGCAAGAAAAGAGATTATCTTTTCCTGCTCTGAAAAAGAAAATGGAGGCGCAGGAGAACGGAAAGAAAAGCAATTATCTGATCGTTTCCGCAGATGCGGGGGTGGATGACTGGAAGATCATTGTCTATCAGCCGCAGAAAATGATGGCGAGAGAGATTCAGACGTTGCTTGTGCTTGTCATGGGAATTATCGCGGTATGTATCATCACATCGGTGGTGGCATCCCTGGCATTTTCGCGGTTCGTGGTGCGCGATATCAAACGTCTGCGTGACAATATGCAGGCGGTTGAGGAAGGCAATATGGAGCTGATGGTTACCAGCGATGCCGGAGATGAGGTCGGCAGTCTGATCCGTGGCTTCGGAAGCATGCTCGGAGAAATCAACCGGCTGATCCATGAGGTGTATGAGAGTAAGCTGACGCAGAGAAAGTCGGAAATGACAGCACTTCAGGCGCAGATCAATCCGCATTTCCTGTATAATTCGCTTTCTCTGATCAACTGGAAGGCGCTCGAAGCAGGGCAGCAGGATATCAGTAAGATCACGCTGGCGCTTTCTTCGTTTTACCGGACATCGCTCAACCGTGGCAAGAATGTTCTGACAATTGAGAAGGAAATTGAGAACATGAAGTCGTATCTGGAGATCCAGCTTTGCATGCACGATAATGATTTTGATGTGATCATGGACATTGATGAGGAGATTCTGCCATACCAGACTCTGAACCTTTTGCTGCAGCCGCTTGTGGAAAATGCGATCGATCACGGTATTGACCTGAAGGAGGACGGCAGAGGTTATATTAAGATCATCGGACGGAAAGATGCCGAAAATATTTACCTGACGGTGGAGGATAACGGCGTTGGAATTGAGCCGGAGATATTATCCTCAATTCTGGAATTTAAGACAAAGGGATACGGTGTGCGGAATGTCAATCAGAGGATCCGTTTGTATTATGGGGAGGAATATTGTCTGCGGATCGAGAGTGAAGTGGGAAAAGGAACAAGGTGTACGATAAATATTCCACAGAAATCAAATGATCCTGCGGATGGAACATCCTAAAATCAAATCTTGTCATTTTATGGCATATACGCTATTATAGATTTGATATTATTATAAGTTGGAACCAGGTGTTCACAATAAAAGAAAAGAGGAGAAAAAGATGGATAAGGTTATTTTAGCCTACTCAGGCGGACTTGACACAACTGCAGTTATTCCATGGTTAAAGGAAACATACGGCTATGAGGTTGTTTGCTGCTGTATCGACTGTGGACAGGGTGAGGAGCTCGATGGATTAGAGGAGCGTGCAAAGCTTTCCGGAGCATCCAAGCTTTATATTGAAGATGTTGTTGATGATCTTTGCGAGAACTACATCATGCCTTGTGTACAGGCTGGTGCTGTTTACGAACATAAATATCTCATGGGAACTGCTATGGCAAGACCTACGATCGCTGCAAAGCTGGTAGAGATCGCCCGCAAGGAAAATGCTGTTGCAATCTGCCACGGTGCAACCGGTAAGGGTAACGATCAGATTCGTTTCGAGCTTGGTATCAAGGCACTCGCTCCGGATATCAAGGTAATCGCTCCATGGCGTGATGACAGATGGGGTATGGATTCCCGTGAGGCAGAGATTGAGTATTGTAAGGCACACGGCATTGATCTTCCGTTCGGAACAGATCAGTCTTACAGCCGTGACAGAAATATCTGGCATATCAGCCATGAGGGACTTGAACTTGAGGATCCTGCTCAGGCACCAAACTATGATCATATGCTTGTTCTTGGCGTTACACCGGAGAAGGCGCCGGATGAGGATGTAGAGCTTTCTATTTCCTTTGAGAAGGGTGTTCCTACCGCTCTGAACGGCAAGAAGATGAAGGTTGCTGACATCATCCGTGAGCTGAATACGATCGGTGGAAAGCATGGTATCGGTATTGTTGATATCGTTGAGAACCGTGTTGTTGGTATGAAGAGCCGTGGTGTATATGAGACTCCGGGTGGAACTATTCTTATGGAGGCTCATCAGCAGCTTGAGGAGCTTGTTCTTGACCGTGATACGATCGCACTTAAGCTGGAGCTTGGCAGCAAGCTTGCAAGCATTGTATACGAAGGAAAGTGGTTTACACCGGTTCGTGAAGCAATCTCCGCATTTGTAGATGTTACTCAGCAGTATGTGACAGGTGAAGTTAAGCTTCGTCTCTACAAGGGCAATATCATCAAGAACGGAACAACTTCTCCATATTCTCTTTACAGTGAGTCACTGGCATCCTTCACAACAGGTGATATGTATGATCATCATGATGCAGAGGGATTCATCACATTGTGGGGTCTTCCACTGAAGGTTCGTGCAATGAGAATGAACGAGTTAAAGAAGGATAAGACGAAATAATTATCTGTTGAATATTTTCAGAAAAATAAACAGCTCAGATTTCTTAAAAATCTGAGCTGTATTTTTTACCTTAAATAATGACTTACTTCAAAAGCTCGCGGATCATTTCCGCCGTATAGGTGACGCAGACCATCTTCTCTGCCTCGATACGGTACAGTGCGTTTGCAGCAATGTGTTCTGCCGCCTGCTCGATATCGCGGATGCCGGAGGTATCCTTGAAAATCTCCATTACTTCATCTAATGCCTCATCGGTGATCACGATCTCCTCGCTGCGAAGTCCGATTCTCTTTAATACCTTTGGCATTGCAAAACGTGTGAAGATCACACGCTTCTCTTCCAGGCTGTAGTCCGGCAGCTCGATCACGGCAAAACGCGACATCAGAGGTGCGCTGATCGCGTCCTTGTCGTTGGCGGTTGCAATCGGATAAACACCTGTTGTCGGAATATTACATTCGATGTAATTGTCCGTAAATCCGAGATTGTCCAAAAGAGTCAGCAGTACGTCCGCCGGATTTCCGTTGCCTTTGCCGGCAGATGCCTTGTCAAGCTCGTTAATGATAAACAAGAGGTTGGAGCTTTCTGCATTCGCAAATGCTTCCATGATCAGACCGGGCTTTGCATTTGCGTAAATTCGGGAGCTTCCGGTAAGCTGCTCCGGATCGTTGATCGAACTCATCTCCAGTGTCGTCCAGGACATTTTCAGGATCTTTGCCACGGCATAGGCAATCTGGGATTTACCGGTACCGGCAGGACCGATCAGAAGGATACCGTATGCCGGCAGTGTATGGGTACGGTTGATCTGAATGATCGTTTCAATGATACGCTGCTTTACGTTGTCAAGTCCGTACAACTCTTCATCCAGGATTCTTCTAGCCTCGACCGGATCGATCGGCTGGAAATCCGTATTCTTCCACTGGATATTTAACATGATCGAAAGTGCGCGCTGTGCGTGGCGTCGTTCCTCCGGTGTCACCTCGGTAGACTTGGCTACGGCAAGATTACGTCTCGCCCAGAGACGGATATTGTCCGGCAGTGTGCTTCCTGCGCACATCAGATAATCGGTGATGCTCTGGATGCTTGTCAGCTTCATATCATCCGAATCCTCGATCTGATCGAAATCAACAACCTCCTTGGACGGAGCATCGCTCTGCAAAAGGCGCTCGATCATAAACTGCAGGAATCCATTCTCGCCGGAAAGCTTTGTTCCTCTCATTGCCACACCGGTTTCGTAAATTTTATAAACGGCATAACCTTTATCGGTGCTGGCACCGGAAAGCTTCACCATGATATGATTCTCACCGAGCCATTTGACCAGCTTCTCAAAACGTGCATCGATCTGAAGAATGTCATGCGATGTCTTCTCTTCGTCACAGACAAATGCGGTTCCCTTGGTGGGAGCGGTAAACATACCGGAAGCATGATGTGAGAGCTTCTCCTCTCCATTGTCTAAAAGCATGATCGGATGGGAAGCATCCGGCACTCTTTCGCTGGAGTATACTAACTCGTATGTCTTCTCTGCCTTTACGGCATCTTTCTTTTCCTGGTTAAAATCAAAAACAGGCATCTCGTAACCTCTCTTTTCTATATTGTGATGTAGGGGCAAAGGTATCTGTCCCTAAGCTGATGCCATGGACTGCTATGTGATCTTCGCAATCCTGCATCAAAATTATAGGATGAAATGAAAAAATTAGCAACTGCTAATTTTGAATTACATGGGCGGAAAGCCCTTTCAAAACGTAAGGAATTCTTAATCCCTTTGCCGGCGATTCCATGCTATCATGAAATTACGATAAATTGATATATGAAATGTTTCGTTGAATATATCAGAGGAGGGATTTCATGAAAAGATCGAACGTGAAAAAGGGAATTATAGCAGCGGTTGTTCTGTGCCTTGTATTTCTGCTGGGGGCAGTTGTGGTGCAGAATATGCCGGATCGTCGGACAAAGCGGTCCACGAAACAGACCGGTACAGGGAAAGAAAACGATTCGTCGGAAAGTCAGCACAGTTTTAGTGGGCTGTCGACTTATATTATGGGAGAGGCGTACGGAAGTTGTGGTATGTATTACAGCTCGGATAACGGTGCTCTGTATTATCTGGATGCGGCAAGCGGTAAGGAGTCGATCGTATGTACAAAGACAAACTGCGAGCATAAAATGGACAGCATGAAACCATCCGGCTGTGAGGCTGATTTTAACCATGTCGCAGCATTTGTTCCGAGTGGAGAGAGACTTTATTACATACCGGCGGATCCACTGGGAGAAAATACGCCGATGGAAATCTGGAAACAGGATCTGACGGGTGGCAATCAGAAAAAGATTTTGTCTCTCAAGGGAAAAGAAAATACAGGAATGATCATTCAGGGGATGCTGTGCGATGGCATGCATATGGTGGTCGGATTTATAGAGTATGGCCGTTATACCAAAAAGGGAAAATATGTTGAATATGGATCCTTTGACCAGAAGAGCGGTCTGTATGTTATCAATATGAACGACTGGAGCTATCAGTGTATTTATCTGAAGGAAGGATCTTCGGAGGATGGCATGTTAGGAAAAAATGCATGTCCGACCATTTCTACAATGTCTATGGGAACAGAAAGGGTATGGGCATACTATACTTACTATGATTCAGGATTTGATCCAAAGAAATATAATAAAATGACGGATAAAAACCGGATCAAGTATATGAGTAAACATTCGCATTTGATGCGGGGCGATTTTTCTTTGTCGGATGTATCGCTGTACACTATCATTCCGCAGGATGGCAATCACAGTAATACGTTTTACGGAAACTGGTGTTATGATCAGGATTATTCCGGAAATTTGCTTGCAACGAATCTGCCGACTGGCGACAGTTATCATATCTACAGTTCTCCTGCAACGGAAAAGCACAGGGAATGTGACAGTGGATATCGGGGAGTTGTAACAACAGAAAACAGCATTTTTTATGTGGTATGGAATAAAAAGAGGGAAAAGTATGACTGGTATCGTTATGACAGAAAAACAACGAAGAAGACGTGTATTGCGTCTCCGGCTGTAGACTGTCATCCGCAGGGTGTTGCAGGAGATTATATTTATGGGGATCTATTCTGGAGCGATGATCATATGGAACGCTGTGCGATTCCAATCAAGGAGCTGGAAAAGGGAAAATATCAGTTCCCGGAGAAATCAAAGGAAGAGGCGGCAGCAGATCAGAATAAAGAAAATATTGATCCGGACGATACGGTGATCTGGGGTGTGAATGATAATAATCTGCCATCGGATGAAGCCGTTAAGGAGATCAACAGTTATTTAAAGAAAAAGGGGTATGATTTTAAGGTTGCTTTCACAAATGTACAGGATTCGGATATTGACAATATTGCAAAGCAGCATCCGGAGATTGATATTCTGCAGGCACCGGCAAACCATGCAACGGATAATCAGGCGGCAGCAACATTGAAGTCCGGTTATTTTGAACCATTGACCTCGTTTTTGTCGGCCGATGGAAAGAAGCTGAAGGCACAGTTTAGCAAGCTTGACTGGAAAAAGGTTGAGGTTAACCGCGAGATTTATTCTGTCCCAAATTCGAATCAGACTTATGAAGGAATCTATATTGCTTACAGCAATAAATTGAAAAATAAAGCATCAGCCGGCGATGCAGATACGCTGGAAAAGGTCGGAAAGATCCTTACCAATGCAAATGTAAAGAGCGTGAAATATCCGGTGATCCTGCAATCCAATTTGGCGGGAGGAAACCTGTCCGATTTTACGGACAGTGATTACTGCCTCGGTCTTGCGCTGAACCGCAACAGCAAAAAGCCTTCCCTGTGGTATGAAGATAAGAGTGTTCGTGCCGTATATCAGACATTTAATGAATGGTATAAGAAGGGATGGCTCTCAGAAAAAAACAAACTTTACGATCAGGAAAATACGAATAAGAATGTTAAGAAAATAGAGACGGCACTGAAAAAGGGAGACTGGCTGGTAACGATCGGATACGGTCCATGCAGTGAGGAAATAAAGAAGCAGTCGGCTTATGTGGTACGTCCAAAGCACATTGTATTTTCAAATTGTAATATGTCTACCGGTGTGGCGGCTGCGTCTAACTGCAAGGATCAGGCAGAGACATTTCTGATGCTGGCATACACGGATCAGACGATCGCGGATCTGATGCTGTATGATATCCGGAAGGGAAATTATCAGGTGAAAAATAATGTAGTCTGTGATTATTCAAAGGATTATGCATTAAGTGTGATCTGGAGAAGAACGGATTTTGGAAATCAGATCGCAGCGACACAACTTGACACGGATGTGGAGTCTGCGACACATCGTAAGAAATATCTGCAGTCCTACAATGCTGCGGCATCTCCGCTGATTGGCTTCCAGCCGGATACGGACGGATATGAGGGCGACCTTGAGGTATATATACCGGCACTGCAGAAGGGGGAAGATATCTGGCAGGCGAAGAACTTTGATGATGAGTATGACGGTCTGATGGGCAGAATTTCGATGCGGAAGATAAATAAGTTCTGTTCTGAGGTCGCAAAACAGATCAACGCATGGAAGTAAGGAGTCGTCCGGTATGTGGAGAGAACATAAAAAGCTGTGGAAAAAAAGAACGGTAGCTGCATTTGTGGTGGCGGGACTTTTGTTAAATCTGTTCCTGATCCTGCGGAGTGAATACGGTCGTGATAGATGGACGGAGGCAACCGTATCCTGCTATCGCAGTGTGTACCGTGAGATAAAGAATATGCAGCCGGAAAAGGCAAAGCGTTATCTGGAGAAAAAGTCGAATAACCAGAATGTGGATTATCTGCGTCGCATTGGTTACAGTGAACTGCAGGATGAGACTTCCCATGCCGGCAGCTATGATGATTATCTGGATGCGAGAGAGCAGGACTATTCGCAAAGTGAAGTGTTTGACGCATTTCGAAAGACCAGCAAATATGACAGGAAGGACGCCGCAAAGGTAATGGAGAAGCTGCGCAGGTTTCGGGGGGAAACGCTGGCGGTTGTGCCTTCCAGAGGCTGGCATATTATCTTTCTGTTCTTTCAAACGGATATCGCCGGGCTGATGGTCCTTTTTGCGGCGGCAGCAATCAGCTTTATGCAGGAGAAGGAGCGGGGAGAATATGTCTTTATCCGCACAATGAAACGGGGAAGAGGACCATTTATCCTTCAAAAGGCAGTGGCGCTGATGATGTTCACGGCGGAGGTGCTTTTGCTCTTATATCTGGAAAATATACTGGTGGCGTGGAGACTTTACGGATTGGGGGATCTGCATGCATGTTTGCAGTCCGTAAGCGGCTTTATCGGCACCGGCGTGAAGGCGGAGCTTGGACAGAGCATTGTCCTGTTTTTGGGACTGAAGCTTCTGGCGTATTTTCTGGTGATGCTTGTGATCCTGTTTCTGATGACGGTCTGCGGAAACACACAGAAGCTGTTTGTCAGCTTTGCAGGGGTCCTTGGGATAAGCAGTGTGTTGTATTGGGGGATACCGGAGAACAGCTGGCTGTCGGTTTTTAAGTATGTTAATATCATGGGATTTCTGCATACGGGGGATATGATGGCAGTATATCGGAATATTGGTCTGTACGGTTTTCCGGTCAGTTATATTACCGTCAGTATTGTTGTCTGTGTGATCGCGGGAGCACTCTTGCTTGCGGCAACCGTGTTAATCTTTAGTGAGCAGAAGATCACGTCCCGTGCCGGACATCGCATTCTGCCAAAGGGGAAACGGCAGAGAAAGATTCGCAGTTATCGTTTATTTTACGGGGAAACAAAAAAGATACTGCATTATCAACATATGCTTCTGTTTGTCGCAGGATTTGCGGTTTTGATTCTGTGGAATTATAAGCCGGTTACCATGCTGTATAATGACGACTCGGATGTCTATTATAAGCAATATGTCGATCAGGTGTCCGGACCGTATACAAAGGCATCGGCGGCAAAGATTCGGGAATGGCAGCAGGAACGGCTTGAGATGGACAAAAAGATTCACGATGAAAAGCATCAGTCCTCCTCGAAGGCGGTTCGGTCACGGATCGAGTATGGATACACCAAGGAACGAAATAAGACGAAAGGATTTATGTCACTGCTCAGTCATTTAAACTACAGCTACAGCATACCGGGCGGCGGTCTTTATTATGAGAGAGGCTATGAGCAGCTGACCGGTTATGAGGAGGCATGGAAACGGGATGCACTGCTGGCGCTGGAGAGTGTGCTTATGGTGATCCTGGCGGTGGCAGGCATCTATTCGATCGAGTATAACACGGGAATGATGCGGCTGCTGAAAACGACACCTCTCGGGAGGAAGGATCTGCGAAGTGCGAAGCTGTGGATCGGCGCCGGACTTGTTACTGTGATCTTCGCAATGGTGTACGGCAGCGAACTTTATCGTATATTAAGTGCATTCGGGACGAAGGGCTGGAACTGCTCGGTTGCCTGCATGTCCCATATTCCGATGAAGCTGTCGGGACTGACGGTGGCGGATTATCTGATCTTGATCTTGGCGATGCGTTACATTGGTCTTTTGCTGTTGATGGTCTGCATTTATCTGATCTGCCGGCGCGCCAAAAGCTTCATCATGACAATGGTATATTCGGCTGCTGTATTTGCAGTGCCGCTGGTTTTGTATCTGAGTGGAGTGCAGATTCTGCGTTATATTTTGTTAAATCCGCTGCTTCTGGGAAATATATTTTAGAGGAAAGGTGTGTAAGCATATGGAGATCAGGATATCTCATCTGACAAAACGGTTTGGAGATAAAACAGCACTGGACGATGTGAGTCTTACGCTGGATGCGGGCGTGCATGCACTGCTTGGACCGAACGGAGCGGGCAAAAGCACGCTGATCAATATATTGACGGACAGCATTGAGCGGGACAAGGGGGAGGTTCTGTACAACGATTATGAGATCACGTCGCTGGGAGCAAAGTACAGGGAGCTTCTCGGATATATGCCACAGCAGCAGAGACTGTATGATAATTATACGGCGGAGGAGTTCTTAAAATATATGGCGGCAGTCAAGGGGATCGCACCTGCCCGGGCGAGGGAGCAGATTGCGGAGCTTTTGAAGGTGGTAAATTTGTGGGAGGTCCGCCGCAAAAAGGTGGGTGGCTTTTCCGGCGGTATGAAGCAGCGTGTTCTGCTGGCGCAGGCACTTCTGGGAGAGCCTCGCATTCTGATCCTTGATGAGCCGACGGCGGGACTGGATCCAAGTGAGCGTATCAATATCCGGAATTATATTGCCACGGTGGCGCAGAAAATGATCGTGCTTTTTGCCACGCATGTTGTGAGCGATATTGAATGTATTGCGAAGGATGTGATCATGATCCGGGACGGAAGGATCTGTAAAACGGGGACGCCGATGGAGCTGATCGACGGCATGCAGGGAAAGGTGGGCGAGCTGCCGTGTAAGCTGGAGGATCTGGAGCAGCTTCAGACAAAATACTGTGTCGGAAATGTTTATCAGAGACGGGAGGGACTTCGTGTGCGCATCGTGGGGGATGAACTGCCGGAGGAGGCTTTGCCGGTCAAGGACAGTATTGATCTGGAAGACGTGTATATGTATCATGTCATGAATTCATAAAACAACATATAACACGAAAATCTTGTATGTTTCTAAAATACCTTATATTTACCCAAAACTTGCCAGCTTTTATAATGAATTTATCACATAAATACAGCAGGAATGAACCTGCTGCATGGAAAAAGAATGAGGAGGAATTCGTTATGAGAGCGAAAAAATTATGTGCGTTATTGCTGACAACAGCAATGGTTACATCGGTTTTTACCGGGTGTGGTAAAACATCTTCAACAGGAGACAAGGCAAGCTCGGCTGATGCCGGAAGCAGTGCCAAGACAGAGACAAAGGATGTGAAACTGACGGTATGGGGACCGCAGGAGGATCAGGCAAAAATGAAGGGCTACAAAGATGGTATCCTGAAGGCAATGTGTGATTCCTTTAATGAAGAGCATCCGGAGTGGAATATTACATTTGAGTATGGCGTATGCTCCGAGGGAGATGCCAAGGACGTTGTGACAAAGGATGTGGATGCGGCAGCGGATGTTTATATGTACGCAAATGACCAGATTCCAACATTAGTTGAAGCAGGTGCTCTTTCAAAGCTTGGAGGAACGACAGTTGATGAGATCAACGAGAACAACGAAAAGGCAATGATCGACTCCGTAATATATGATGGCAGTGTGTACGGAATTCCGTACACATCAAATACATGGTTCATGTACTATGACAAGAGCAAGTTCAGCGAGGACGAGGTAAAATCTCTCGATAAGATGATGTCCAAGGATCTTGGAAATGGCGTTACAAACTTTGCATTCCCACTGGACAACAGCTGGTACATTGAAGCGTTCTACTATGCTGCAGGCGGCACACTCTTCGGAGACGGAACTGACGCATCTGCAGGCTGCGACTGGGACAGCGACGCCGGTGTGGCAGCAACAAAGTACATGGTAAATCTTGCAAAGAACAAGAAGTTCTCCTGTGAGAAGGACGGAAGCAGTATTGCGAAATTTAAGGACGGCAAGCTGGGAGCATACTGTAGTGGTTCCTGGGATGCAAAGGCAATTAAGGAAGCACTTGGAAAGAATTTTGCAGCTGTACAGCTTCCAACTGTGACAATTAACGGACAGGAAGGTCAGATGAAGTCCTTCGCCGGAAGTAAGGCAATTGGTGTGAACCCGAAATGCGAGAATCAGGATGTGGCAGTTGCACTTGCACGTTACCTTGCAGGCGAAGAGTGTCAGAAGATCCGTTTTGAATCAAGAGGAATTGCTCCGATCAATAAAACACTTGCAGCTGATTCTGCTGTAACAAAGGATATTGTGATCAAGGCACAGGCAAATGAGATTGCCAATGCGGCAGTTGTACAGCCACTTCTCTCTGAGATGGGAAGCTACTGGACACCGGCAGAGACGATGGGTAAAGAAATCGTTCAGGGCGATGTAACAGAGGCAAATGCAGAGAAGAAGACAAAGGAAATGGTAAAGGGTATTCTGAGCAACGGTCTGTAAAGATCACATTTCCGGTAATATCCGTGCTGCAGTAAAAAGCGGTCGGAGGATTAGTAAGGGATAAAGGAGAAATGTCCTATGGCAAATATGATGGATCATGCAAAGGTCATTTCCGTGAAAAATGCACTGAGGCATGGGGATATATTTACCCGTCTCAGTGCGGTTATCATGGGGGCCGGCAATATATGCAGAAAGCAGATCGTCAAGGGTCTGTTATATCTGGCAGCAGAGATTCTGTTTATTGCCTTTATGGTTGTGAGTGGAGTTGGACTGCTTGGCGGTCTTACGACGCTTGGCACTAATGAAGGCGGGGAAGTATTTAATGAAGCGGCACAGGTGTATGAGTATACTTCCGGTGATAATTCCATGCTGATACTGCTTTATGGAATTTTGGCGATCATTGCAGTCATCGCATTTGTGCTTTTGTGGAGATCCTCTCTGAAATCGGCATATCAGGCACAGCTTTTACAGCAGGAAGGCAAAGCAGTTCCGAATTTTCGCCAGGATCTGGCGGCTCTGCTTGATCAGAACCTGCATAAGACACTGCTTGCCGGACCAATCGTCTGTATTATTGCGTTTACAATACTTCCGCTTGTATTTATGGCGTCGATCGCATTTACAAATTACGACAGAAATCATCAGCCACCCGGAAAATTATTTGACTGGGTTGGTTTCAGCAACTTTGGAAAACTTTTAGACAGCTCCAGCGGACTTGGAACAGCATTCTGGCATGTGCTTGGCTGGACGATCGTCTGGGCGGTTTTTGCAACATTTTTGAATTACATACTGGGAATGATCCTCGCCATTGTGATCAATCGTCAAGACACAAAGTGGAAGAGTATGTGGAGATTTATCTTTGTATTGTCCATTGCAATTCCTCAGTTTGTATCACTTCTGGTCATCAGAACCATGCTGCAGCCGGAGGGTTCGATCAATGTTCTTCTCAAACAGCTTGGGCTGATCCAGAAAAGTCTTCCTTTCTGGACCGACGTTACCTGGGCAAGAATTACGATCATTGTGGTAAACCTGTGGGTCGGTGTTCCGTATACAATGCTTCAGGTGACCGGTATCCTTCAGAATATTCCGGCAGATCTTTATGAGGCTGCCAGAGTGGATGGTGCCAATGCGGTGGTCCAGTTTTTCAAGATCACACTTCCGTATATGCTGTTTGTGACAACGCCATACCTGATCACACAGTTTATCGGAAACATCAATAACTTTAATGTCATTTATCTGTTGACAAAGGGTGCTCCGGCAGCACTAAGCTACAACAACGGAACCGCCGGTAAGACCGATCTTTTAGTGACCTGGCTGTATAAGCTGACCATGGACTTTAAGGATTACAATTATGCTGCGGTTATCTCGATCATGGTATTTATACTGTCGGCTGTATTCTCCCTGTGGGCGTACCACAAGACAGGGGCATTAAAGAATGAGGAGGGATTCCAATAATGAATAAGTACCGCATTCGAAAGAAATTTACGAATTTTATAGTGCATGCGTGTCTGACCATTCTGGCATTGATCTGGATTTTTCCTCTGTTCTGGGTGATCATGACATCCTTCCGGGCAGGAAAGGGCTCCTACTCCAGCACTTTCTTTCCGGATAAGCTGACACTCAATAACTATGTGTCCCTTTTTACGGACACAGATGTATTTAATTTTCCACAGTGGTTTTTGAATACGCTGGTGGTTGCGATCTTTTCCTGTATTTTGTCTACGTTTTTCATTGTATCAATTGCTTATGTGACTTCAAGGCTCCGCTTTAAGTCCAGAAAGCTCCTCCTGAATGTGGCATTGGTTCTTGGAATGTTTCCGGGATTTATGGCAATGATCGCAATTTACTATATTTTAAAGGGAATCGGCATGACGCAGGGCGTCTTAAAGCTTGTATCGCTTGTGCTTGTGTATGCCGGAGGCTCCGGTATCCTGCAGTTCTATGTGGCGAAGGGATTTTTCGATACGATCCCGCGCAGCATCGATGAGGCAGCGTATATTGACGGAGCCACGAAATGGAATGTGTTCCGGCGGATCACGATTCCATTATCAAAGTCCATTATTGTGTATACGGTGCTGACCTCGTTTATCGCTCCATGGATCGACTTCGTGCTGGCGAAGGTCATCATCGGTACGGATGCCAAGTATTACACCGTGGCGATCGGACTTTGGAACATGCTGGAAAAGGAAAACATTTACCAGTGGTATACCCGGTTTGCCGCCGGTGCGGTTTGTGTATCCATCCCAATTGCTGTATTGTTCCTGTTTATGCAGCGTTGTTACACAGACGGACTGACCGGAGCGGTGAAGGGGTAAATGTAAAGAGAATTTCCGGAGCTGCGGAAAGACTACTATGATAACATAAACAGCCTCTATGAATGAACACGATATTGCAGATTTCCATATGATGGGAAATGTAATATCGTGTTTTAATATTAAAATAATGTGTAAATAATACACATTTAATAATTGACCGATGTGTAAAGAGTGTGTATAATATAAGCAGATAGGGAGGAGGAATGTGAATGAAGCAAAGAGATTTAGTGAAAAAGCTGGAAAGCGCAGGGTTTGAGTTTGTACGTCATGGTGGAAACCATGATATATATCAAAGAGGTGACGATGAAGAAAAAATTCCGAGACACCGAGAACTTAATGAGCGGTTGGCAAAAGCAATATTGAAAAAGTGGGGATTATAAGAATATTATCTTAGTATATAAATTATTATTGGAGGTTGATAATATGAAGGTGACATATCCAGTGATTTTTACAGATGTTGATACAAATATTTTGATTGAGGTACCGGATCTTGGAATATTGACAGAGGCTAATGAAGAGGGAAAACCTAAAGGCACTATGGCTGATGCAATGATGATGGCGAGAGATGCGATAGGTCTAAGCTGTATCACTGCGGAGGATGAGGGGAAGAAAGTTAAACAACCTTCTGTTATGTCTGAAATAGATATTTCCAAAGGAACATTTTCAGAAGAAGGGAAGAGTATTCTTTCACTGGTAGATGTGGATCTGGTTGTGTATCGAAACAGATTGGACAATAAAGCGGTAAGGCGAAATGTGACCCTTCCGAATTGGTTAAATCAGGAGGCTGAAAAGTCTCATTTAAATGTATCTAAGGTTTTGCAGGAAGCACTTATGGCGAAGTTAGGAGTTTCGAGATAGTGATAAAAAATATATTAAAGAGGATGATCGCGTTGTCTCTGGCGGGCTGCCTTGTTCTGACCGGCTGCAATAAACAGCAGACCGAGAAGAAAGATACGGCGGAACATACACAGGAATGGAAGACCGCAGAGACAACACCGTTTGGAAGGTACCCGGAGGAGGTCATATATACGCTCGGGAAAATGACCGGAATGAACAATTCCAATTTACCGAAAGGGGATACCTACGAGGATAATGGTTATACCAGATATCTGAAGAAACAGCTGAATATTCAGAATAAGGATGTCTTTGAGGCAGGCGAAAACGATAATTATCAGGAAACCGTGTCGATGACGATCGCGTCCAGGGAACTGCCGGATGTGATGGTGGTCAATGATATGGATATGCTGCAGCTTCTGGTGGACAATGATTTGATTGAGGATCTGACACAGGTGTATGAGGATTGTACCAGCAGCCGGATCAAGGATATTTATAACAGCTATGGCAGTGAGATTCTGGATAATGTAACGTTCGACGGTAAGCTGATGGCATTGCCGGAGACAAATATTGACGATGGACCAAGCCTTTGCTGGCTGCGCAAGGACTGGATGGACAAGCTGGGTCTGGATGCGCCGGAGACGGTGGAGGATGTGGAGAACATTGTCCATGAATTCGTACAGAAGGATCCGGGTGGCAATGGAAAAGGAGAGACGGTGGGGCTTGTTTGTGACGATGAGCTGACCGGCGGCTGCGGTTACAGCTATGAGTATCAGAACGATATTATTTTTGCAAGCTTCGGGGCATTTCCAAAGCAGTGGATCTACAACAAAGACGGTGAGGTTGTGTATGGATCCGTGCAAAATGAGGCGAAGGCGGCGCTTGGAAAGCTGCGGCAGATGTATCAGCAGGGGACATTAGACAATAATTTTCTGATGCGGGAGAGCAGTAATATTATTGAGCTGATCGTGTCGGGCAAATGTGGATCCTTTTTTGGACCGTGGTGGTCGCCGAATAATCCGCTGATGTCTGCAATGCAGAAGAATCCGAATGCGGAGTGGCAGCCGTATCTGATCCAGACGGACAAAGATGGTCAGACCTCCTTTGCCTCACAGAATCCAAACGATAAGTATGTAGTGGTCCGCAAGGGGTACAAGCATCCGGAGATCGTTATGAAGATTGTCAGTGTGCTTTTTGACGATCTGAGATATGACGAAGAAGATGTCCGTGAAATGGAACGTTACTATCAGGATAATGTAGATCCGACGGCACGTCCTCTGGCAATCAATGTGGATTACAAGGATGCCCTGATGCGGTGCTATGATTCCTTGAAGGATGCGATCCAGGGCAGGAAAAAGCTTGAAGATCTGGGACTTCTGGAGGGAGCGTATTATATTTCCTGCAGTAAATATCTTGACCGGAAGAAGGATACTTCCGCACAGAAATCCTGGGAGGACTGGGCTGCATATGCATCTCGGATGACGGCATGCTCTGTCCTTAGAAAGGGACAGACCAGACAGGTGAAGTCACTGTTCTTTGGAGAGACGAAGACGATGAAGAGCAACTGGTGGCGGCTTGAAGAACTGGAAAAGAAAGTATATCTTGAGATTGTTACCGGGCAGAAGCCGTTGTCGTATTTCGATGAGTTTGTAAAGGAATGGAATCGTCAGGGCGGTGAGAAGATCCGTGGGGAGGTCGCGCAGGAGCTTAAGGGGAAATGATGAAGCTGCAAAGTACAAAAGACCTGCGGAAGGAATATCATGGAAGAGGACGGCGATATAAGAATGACCGCAAAAGGATGTTGTGGAACTAAGCAGTGGTGGGAATGACTGCAGGAGGGAGAATTACAGTGCAGACGGAAAATAAAAATACAGAGGCAATCTTAGTGCTGGAGCGGCAGATCTACAATTATCAGCGGGCGAATGCTGAACTGCAGACGAGTTTGGGAGAACGTTCGCTCATGCAGAAATATGGTCTGTATCTGCTGTTAGTTGGCTGGTTTCTTGCTCTGGAATTTATGAAAAACTGGATGGGATTTTTTGTTGAAATCACGGATGTGGCTTATATTCCGATCGTGATTGTTTTCGCAGTACTTCTTGTGCTGGAATACCGTCGCGACAAAAGGCGGCGGGAGACGATGGAACAGATTAAGGAGAACAGGCACAGATGCAATGAACTCCGGCAGCAGATTGAGACACTCCGAGGGAGAATGTGATCAGTATTGAAAAAATGCACATGTTGCGGTATAGTGTGCTGGGATATGGTTAGGAAAGGCATAGGTTACAGAGATGATGGAGAATATAGAGATTACATTACAGGAATTGCGCAAATGGCGTCCGGACGAGTATCGTCTGGTGGACGTCCGGGATGAAATGTCATTTTCCTATGGACATCTGCCGGGGGCAGAGCATGTGCCGGAGCAGCAGATATCAGACGGCTGGGTGCCGCCGGAGGATGGCAGGAAGACGGTGCTCTATTGCAAAAAGGGCGAGACAAGTCTCGAGGCTGCGGGATTTCTGCAGGAGAAGGGGCATATGGTATACAGCCTGAAGGGCGGATATCTGGCATGGCTGATGGGTACGATGGAAGAAGAGAATGAAAAGGATGAGAAGGAGGAGACGCCGTTTTACCTGGAGGTAGAACAGAGCATCCGCAAACGTTTCAAGAAAAAGATCTGGTGCCGGTTCACCAAAGCAATCAATGATTATGAGCTGGTGAAGGAGGGCGATAAGATTGCGGTCTGCATTTCCGGCGGCAAGGACTCCATGCTGATGGCGAAGCTTTTTCAGGAGCTGAAGCGTCATCACAAGTTCCCGTTTGAGGTTGTATTTCTGGTGATGGATCCGGGATACAGTCCGGAGAATCGCAAGGTGATCGAGAATAATGCCAGGAGACTGAATATACCGATTACAATTTTTGAGTCAAATATATTTGAGGCGGTATTTCATGTGGAGAAATCACCGTGTTATCTCTGTGCGAGAATGCGCCGCGGCTATCTGTACAGCAAGGCAAAAGAGCTTGGCTGCAACAAGATTGCGCTGGGACATCATTATGATGATGTGATCGAAACGATTCTGATGGGAATGCTTTACGGAGCGCAGATGCAAACGATGATGCCAAAGCTTCACAGCTCTAATTTCGAGGGAATGGAGCTGATCCGTCCGCTTTATCTGATCCGTGAGGACGATATTAAGGCGTGGCGTGATGCGAATGGACTTCATTTCATTCAGTGTGCATGCAAATTCACGGATACCTGCTCTTCCTGCGATAAGGATGGACAGAGCAATTCCAAGAGGCTGGAGATCAAAAAACTCATTCGTGAACTGAAGAAAACAAATCCTTTTGTCGAGGGCAATATCTTTAAGAGTGTGGAGAATGTAAATCTCAGTACGATAATCGCCTATAAAAAGGATGGCGTGAAGCATCATTTTCTGGAAACTTACGATGATAAGCAATCTTAGAAATGTAAGTTATGTGCAATATTTAAGATAAGGAGTCTTAACGTTGATCTATTTATTTACTGCGTTGTACCCGGAAGCGAAGCCACTGATCCGTGTATTTTCGCTGAAAAGAGTGCAGGACGGGCTTCCGTTTGATGTGTACGAAAATGCGGACACATCTATCCGGCTTGTGATCAGTGGAACAGGAATGTGCGCTGCGGCATCTGCGACAGCGGCTGTGTTTGGCAGATATAGGGCAGCAAACGAGGATCATCTGATCAATATCGGAACGTGTGCCGGGGAAGTTGGTACGGACGAGATGTCCGGCAAAGCATATCTGTGTCATAAGCTCACTGACCGAAATACGGGACACACTTATTATCCGGATATGCTGTATCATCATGCGTTTGCAGAGGCACAGCTCATCACAGAGCCGGTCGTATGGAGGGGGACAGAAGATTCAGAAGCGTTGAGACAGAAAGCGGAGTCTGCCGTTGACGGAGACACAGCAGAGTCTGTCGCGGACGGAGATCTGTTGTCACAAAGCAGAGAGCGTGCGGCAAACCGGGAAGCCGTTGTGCTTCACGATATGGAGGGTGCCGCAATCTATCAGGCAGGCTCATACTGGCTGGGACCACATCAGATGAGCTTTATTAAGGTGATTTCCGATCATGGAACCGACCAGAGGATAACTCCGCAGACATTAGAGCAGGCGGTGGAAAACGGATTGGATGTGATCAAAGACTATGTATCAAATATCGGACAGATCATAGCGCAGAACCGGAGGGATAAGGAATGGGAGACAGAATGCAGCCGGCAGACAGAGAGACTTTGTGAGGAGCTTCACTGTTCGCAGACAATGCGTCTGGCGGTCATTCAGTGTGTCAGATATTGGACACTTGCAGGTATTGATCATAACAGTCTGTTAGAGCAGATGAGAGCGGACGGAGAGCTTCCCTGCCGGGACCGCAGAGAGGGGAAGAAGCGTTTTGATGAGCTTAAACAGAGATTATTATAATAAAGCATTTTCCCATATATATGTGGAGGAGGCGGTGGCAGAGCATCCGAGAACCCGTGAAATTCTTCAAAGATTTCCGGAAGCGGTGCAGATACCGATCCACCATTATAAGGACGTTTTCTGTCGGAAAAGACAGGATATTGCAGGTCAGGAGGAGCATCCGATGCTGATCGTTGCCGCCAAGGAGGGAAGGCTGATCTATGAGGGAGCGCCGGTTTGCCAGAGCTTTGGCAATGAATATTTCTATTATACCTCCTGTGTAATGAACTGTATTTATAATTGTGAATATTGTTATCTGAAGGGGATGTATCCGTCGGGCAACCTGGTGATATTTGTCAATATTGAAGATATTTTTGCAGAACTGGAGGAAATACTGGCGAAGCATGATGTGTACCTGTGTGTTTCCTATGATACGGATCTGATGGCTTTGGAAGACCTGACAGGCTTTGTCTGTGCATGGAATGATTTCGTGCGGACTCATCCGGGACTTCGCATCGAGATAAGGACGAAATGCGGTCGGATCGATTTATGGGACAGATTGGTTCCAAACGAAAATGTGATCTTTTCTTTTACACTTTCGCCGGAGCGGATCCGGAAGGAGTGCGAGCACGGTACTGCCGCTTTAAGAGAAAGAATCCGCTGTGCGGCAAAGGCGATAGAAACCGGATTTCCGGTACGCCTGTGTTTTGACCCGATCATTTATTGTTCGGACTGGCAGAGGCAGTATGATGCAATGCTTGATCAGGTGGCCGGTCAGATTGATATGAGTCAGGTGTGGGATGTCAGTGTGGGGTCATTCCGGATCTCGCAGGACTATATGAAGAAGCTGCGGCGCAGCCAGAGAGACAGTGCGGTAGTGCAGTTTCCGTTTGTGAATGATGGAGGTGTGTACCATTATCCGGATAGACTGATGAATGAGATGGAGCAGCATGTGGTGGACCGGATCAGAGAATGGATTCCGGAGGAGAAGATCTTTCGGTGGAAGGAATAGTGATTGGCAATAGATGGAAAGGATTTCCGTTGGAAGAAATAGGTAACGGCTGGAGAAGATCTTTCGGCGGAAGGAATAGTGATTGATAACAGACGGAGAAAGGGAAGAAATAGCAGTATGAGGGATCAGGTGAAGAAAAGAGCGATCGTGACAGGAGCATCCTCAGGTATCGGCAGAGAGATCAGCAGAATGCTGGTGGAGATGGGATACGAGGTGTATGGCTTTGGACGAAGCTTTTCGGATGAGGAGCCGGACCAAATTGACACAAAGCGAGATCTGACGGGAAAAATCTGTACGGAAAATGGGACAGATGCGCAGAACGAAGAAAAGGGAATGCTTCACCGGATCGTCTGTGATTTGCTCGATACGCAGGAGTTGGAAAGACAGATTAAGCAGATCCGCCGGCAGGGAGGCGTTCAGCTTCTGGTGAATAACGCCGGTGTGGGTTATTATGGACTTCATGAAGAATTAAATACGCAGAAGATACAGAAGCTGGTCCGCACAAATCTTGAAGTGCCGATGGTTTTGACGAGTCTGTTACTGAGGGATCTGAAGAAATGTGCCGGGACGATCATTAATATTTCCTCGGTGACGGCACAGCTAAACAATCCGCACGGATGCGCCTATGGGGCGACAAAGGCGGGGCTCAGCAGTTTTTCACGCAGCCTGTTTGATGAGGTGCGCAAGTATGGCGTGCGTGTTGTGACGATCCAGCCGGACATGACGAAAACGGAGCTGTACCGAAATGCGGACTTTGCTCAGGGAGAGGAGGAAGCTTCGTATCTTCTTCCGGAGGAGATCGCAGAGACGGTACGGGATATTCTCTACATGAGAGAGGGTGCGGTCGTGACAGAGATCACACTGCGCCCGCAGCTTCACCGGATCCGGAGAAAATGATCCGGTGATATCGGAAAGAGAAGTGGAAATGATTGCAATAAATGGAAGAATCATCAAAAGAAAGGAAAGGTGATCAATATGAAAATAAATCGGCTCAGAACTGTTTTTGCGGCAGTTTTGTTTGGATTGGTTATGATTCTTGGAGGTCAGAGTGCAAAAGCAGAAACGAAGGATGTTTCCGGTACAGCAAGATATGATCATGCATTTCAGGTGCTGGAGCTGGTAAATCAGGAGCGTGCAAAGGTTGGTGCACAGCCACTTGAGATGGATGCGGAGCTTTTGTCGGCAGCAATGCTCCGAGGAGCTGAGACGGTTGTGAACTTCAATCATACAAGACCGAACGGTGAACAATGTTTCACCGCCAGCAGCAAAATGTCCGGCGAAAATATTGCAAGGGGAAACAACACACTTTGTGGCACACCGGAGCAGGCGATGGAGCTGTGGATGCATTCGTCCGGACACAAGGCGAACATTTTAAATACCGGCTTTAAATCAATCGGAGTCGGCTGTATTGTTACCTCATCCGGTACATACTGGGTACAGTGCTTTGGCCGCGGTACAGCGCAGAGCGTGACGCAGCCTGATAACAAAGAGGTTACTTATCAGGTGGCATTAGATACATCATCAAAAACGACACTGGTTGGCGATACCACCGGTGGAATCGAAAGTACGCCGACTGCCACGCCCGCGCCATCCACAGAAGAAGTGCCGGATACGGGAAATTTCCACTGGTCTGTTGGGAGTTTTAAACATATTTTTACCGTAACATGGAATAAACCCGGATCAATAAAGGGATGTCAGATTCAGATTTCCAATAAAAAGAATTTCAAACAGAAGCAGACATTTTCGCCAAAGCAGTCACAGACGAAGCAGGTGATCCGCAAATATAAAGGAAAGAAATTGAAAGCCGGAAAGGATTATTTTATCCGTGTGCGTGCTTATACCGTAAGCAACGGAAAGAAGGTCTATGGACAATGGACCCGTTTGAGATGCCTGGCTTAAAGAGATAATACACAGGATGCCGGAGTAGAAAGCAAGATTATAAAGAAATAAAAAATCTTTAAGAGAGATTAAAAACAGGGTGACGTTTTCATGATGGAAATTGAAACGTCACCCTTATTGTATAAAAGAATAGTGTTTATATTAAGGCCGTCATATAGAGTGGAAGATACAGGATCCCATCCTGATATTTTAAATCCTTCGTATATATAATGTAGCGGTCCTGCATTTTTAACTGATATTTCTTAATCAGGTAATCAAACGATTTGTGTGAGGTGTAGCCGGAGGATTTCACCTCGATCGGACAGATTTTCTTTTTCTTGACCGTCATAAAGTCAATCTCATACTTCTTTTCTGCAGCAGAGCCTTCAGGAGCGTAAGTGTATTCATGGAAGTACAGATCATGTCCGGCAGCGCGCAGCATCTGTGCCACGATATTTTCGATCACCATGCCCTGATTGATCCCGAGCCGGTCGAAGATCAGAGATTTATAGATGTCTTCATCGCTGTCCTCCTGCGTTTTCAGAATCTGCGTGACCAAAAGTCCGGTATCCCCCATGTAGAGCTTGAAGTTGCTTCTGTCGGCAAACAGTTCCAGCGCCACCTCGGGCTTTGTAACATTGATACATTCATTGCCGATCATGGACTCGGCGACAAAGCTCACTGCATTGACGTAATTCTGGTAGCGGGCATTTTTATCGATCAGTGAAAATTTAAAGTGCGAGTTTTTATTTTCAAGCTGTTCCGGAATTGTCCGGAATATGATCGAAGCACGCTGGCTGTTCTCGGAATCGAAACGGGCAAGATCCTCCTCGTAAAGATTCAGAATATTTCGTTTGATAAAATCAATTTGAGCAAATGTTTTGCCGTGGACATAGGCATCTACAGCCTGAGGCATACCACCGACAACCATATACGTCCGGAATGTTTTCATGATCTTTCGATGGATCGCATCGCCCAGCGGTTTGCGGCTGTCAAAAGCAGACCGGATGGCATCATAGGTGACGGTATCGTCGATTGCCCATAGATACTCCTCGAAATCCATCGGGTACATTTTCAGCTTGGTTTCCTCGGATGGAATCAGGATACCCTCTGTATTCTTGCGGATTGAGATCAGAGATCCTGTCTCGATATAATCATATCTTCCGTCAGCCACCAGATACTTGATTGCCTGCCTTGCCTGTGGGAAAAGCTGCACTTCGTCAAAGATGATCGCGCATCGCTTGCCCTTTAATTGCTTTCCCTTCAGCAAAAACAGATTGCGAAAAAACGCATCCAGATCGCCGATGTTTTCAATAAAATTATTCTTCACATCGGTATTTTCCTTTGCGAAGTCCAACAGGATATAATCATTATATTCATTTTGGGCGAATTGCTCCACAACGGTGCTTTTGCCGATACGTCTTGCTCCTTCCAGTAAAATGGCAGAAGAACCGGCAGACAATTGTTTCCATTTCAGGAGTTTATCGTATATTTTTCTTCGAAATACCATAATAACCCTCATTTCTGCGCACGCTGCCTGCGCATAGCGATATTTTTAAGCTTTCCGCTTATTAGTATAACACAAAAATACACAAAATATAACAGGAAATCACGAAAATGAGAAATGTTTTAGCACGAATCTTCACGAAAATAAAAAATGTTTTAGCACGAATCTTCACGAAAATGAGAAATGTTTTAGCACGAATCTTCACGAAAATAAGAAAAGTTTTAGTACAAATCTTCACGAAAATAAAAAATGTTGCATCAATCGTTTGGATTTTCGGCAGAAAAAACTTGAATGAATAGGGCTTTGTGTGCGACAATAAAAGAAATCAGAATTTGAATTTGCAGGAGCAGTTTGTGACATTCCGGAACAGGAGGAGCGTTTATGAAGGCTATTACAGATCGCAGAAGTATACGGAAATATAAGGACGTCCCGCTGGAGGAGGAGAAGATTAACAACATTCTTCGGGCGGCAGTTTTGGCACCTTCCGCAAAGAACAGACAGCCGTGGAAATTTATTGTATATCGTGGAGAAGCGAAGAAACGGCTGGTCGCAGCCATGGAGACAGGACTTAAGCGGGAGCAAAGCGGAATTACCGATCTGCCCGGATTTGCTTATGGACTGCCGGACGCGGCTCATACGCTGGAGATCATGAAGGCGGCTCCGGTGCTGGTGGCAGTTTTAAATACGAATGGCGGCACATTTTATGAGGAGATCGGTGCGGAGCAGAGGATCGTGGAAAGCTGCGATTCGCTCTCAATCGGCGCAGCCGTAGAAAATATGCTTTTGCGGGCGACAGAGCTTGGTATTGGCTCTCTGTGGATCGCCAACACATGCTTTGCCTATAATGAGCTGGTTCAGGAGATCGGAACGAAGGATCAGCTTACCGGCGTTGTGGCACTGGGGTACGGAGATGAGGCTCCGGCACCGCGGCCAAGAAAGGCATGGGATGACGTGGTGGAGTACCGGTCGTAAGGCAAATATTGTTTAAAAGCAGCAATATTTTATAAGAAAAAAACGGAAAGATTTCCGAGAGTGCTTTCTAGTATAATCAATACATCATATTATGTGTGTTAAAAAATAGTTGTAGCTGGAGATTGTTTTGTATTGCATAAAGGAGGCACTATGAGGAAAAATAGAAAAAGAAAAATTTTTAATCTGAACATCGTAATGTTAGTCATTGTATTTGTGGCTGTGATGGCGGCCTTAATACATTCCTATGCAGAAGAAAGTAATGTGTCGCAGGAAGAAATTGAGAGTTCAGATACGATTCACAATGTAGATTATTCCTATACATCAGATAATAAAAAATATTATCAGACGTTCGAATATCAGGATGAAATGCTTGCTGCAGATAGCGGTACTTTATCCACTGATCTCGCAAAGGTAACGGTGGGGCTTGCAACTGCGGCATACGATGAAAGGGAAATTACAGCTTGTTTGTCAAGCATGAATTATACACTTGTTGCTAGCAAAACATTCAATTATGACGGAGTACGAAAGGCAACGTATGAGGATAATGATTTTGTTGCTTTTTCGATTGGTTATAAAAAGGTGTCATTGAATGGGGAAACATATAACGCATATGTTGTGCCGATTCGAGGAACAACGGGTAATGACGAGTGGTTAAGCAATTTTAAATTGGGAGCAGCAGGAGATTCTTATCATTACGGCTTTAAGAAAGCAGCAGATGGAGTATTAAGTACGCTTCGGAGTAAAATCAAAACAAAGAATAACATATTTTTGATTACAGGTCATAGCCGAGGTGCCGCTGTTGCCAACATAGTGGCAGGCGAACTTACAATAGATAAGGATCTGGCATCTGCAGATCATATTTTTGGCTATACCTATGCCTGTCCGGCGGTCAAAATCGGAGCAGATACAACATTAGATAATGTAATAAATATAAATAATCCGGGAGATGCTATTCCGGAGCTTCCACTTGCAGATTGGGGATATCAAAGATATGGAAAGAGTTTATCGCTTTCTACTGATAAAAAGTTTTATGATAACATGAAGGTGCAATATAAAAATGCACTTGGAAGAGAGTATGCAGGTATTCTTAATACAGATAGCTATGTGGCAACATTAAAAACGATTGCAGGAACCAGGGATGCATATTTTCAACCAGAAAACCAGATGCTGTTTGAATTGGCAGGATGGTTATTGGGACCAAAAACAAAAGAGATGGATACCCTGGCGAAAATTTTAGCACATTATAACGTAAATGGTCTTATTGGGAAATCAATCAGCAATATATTGAGTGACATAACTGTATCGGGCGTACAGACGGCATTTGACAAGGAGAATCAGAATAACAAAGAGATCTTGATAACGATTGACGGATATCTTGAAGATACAGTCAATATGAATGAATCCGAATTTGAAGATTGGAGAAAATCAATTAGTAATACATCGACATTTGAAAAGTTACAGGATGAAATGAACATCACTATTCGAACGAGATCTGATTTGGTTCAGTTGCGTAAAGAAGTAAAAGAAGAAATGGACAGCTTCAGCTATACTCAGAGTAACTTGGAGACCATTTTGAGCTTGTTTTATACTACAAAGGGAGAACTGAAAAATGCAATTTTTGATGGTCATACGCCGTTGACCTATGTAAAATGGATCAATTCTACATATTATGGATGGCGTGGATGGCAAAATAATGATGATGTAAAGAACATGGAAATTGAAAACAATATTAAAAGAATAGATATTTCGTGTTTTCAAGGATGTCAAAATATAAATCAAGTTATTTTACCGGATACATTAGAACATGTACGCAGAGATGCATTTGAAGACTGTACTGGGATTAAAGAATTGACAATGCCGGTGGATCTGGATTATGTAAATACATATTCGTTAGGCTCGTATACTGATTGTGCAAGCTTTAAGAAGTGCGAAAATATAGAAAAGATCACATATACCAAGGGAAAAACCGGAATAATGCCGGATATAAAAAGTAATGTGGTAGGGGTATATGCATCGCGTTATACAGCGGAATACTATGCAGGAAATAAGCTGACTACGGTAAAGTTTGAAGAGGGAGTAAAAAATATTGGAGCCAGAGCATATTATGAGTATGCAGGAAGTGGAGGAAAAGGATTAAAAAATATTGAGCTGGCATCTACAGTAAAGAAAATAGGGGATTATGCTTTTTGTAATAACAAAGCAATAACGGACTTTGATTTTAGCAATATAGAAGAACTGGGAGAACGTAGTTTTTCTGGTTGCAGTGGTTTGTCAGATCTGACAATTCCTGCAGGGCTGAAAGAGATACCGGCGTCCTGCTTTGATGGATGTACAGGTTTAAGTAGTCTGAAGATACCGGAGACAATAGAAAAAGTATGCAAAAATGCATTTTCAGACTGTACTGGGATTAAAGAATTGACAATGCCGGTGGATCTGGATTATGTAAATACATATTCGTTAGGCTCGTATACTGATTGTGCAAGCTTTAAGAAGTGCGAAAATATAGAAAAGATCACATATACCAAAGGAAAAACCGGAATAATGCCGGATATAAGAAGTGGAAGTGCATCGTATTATACAGCAGAATACTATGCAGGAAAGAATCTGACAACGGTAGAATTTCAATCTGGAATTGAGTATATTGGGGCTGGATCTTTCGATCAAGCCAGTGCCTTAAAAAATATCGTATTACCATGTACGGTAAGTGCTATCAGCAGCAAGACGTTTTGTGCAATTAACAAGTCAGAAGCAGTCATTTACGGAACCAAGGACACTTATGCGGAATCATATGCTAAAGAGCAAAAGATACCATTTAGAGGTTGGAATGATCCGATTATAACTCCTGAAGAACCGGTTGCAGCGCCTGAAGAGCAGGTGCAGTTGGTGGGTATTGCTTACACAGGAGTAGACGAATATGTGAATATAAGTGATTGGTCTGTAAAAGGATGTGAAAGTAAAGATACACATATTGACGAAAATGGATTATTGACGGTGGGAAAAGATGAACCTAAGGGAGAAATTGTTGTAGCAGCATGTTATGGTAACTATACCGAAACGGTTAAAGTAAGGATAGTTAATCCGACGTATACTGTTCATTTTGTAGGAGACATAACTCTTGATGTAAAAACGGATGAGAATTGTAATGTATATTGCCCAAAGGAATATGAAGAAAAGGGTTATGAGTATCAATATTATCTGGGAAAGGATACAGATAGTGAACAGCTAGAGGAAAAGGATTGGCCGTTGACGGTAGCACAGGATACAGAAATTTATGTAAAGAAGATGTTGAAAGAACCTTCGATTGATAAGATCAATCCTACAGAAAAGAAAATGGACTTTATATACGATGGAGAAAAACGAGAGATATTTATATCTGCATCTCATGAAATAGGAGAAAAAGGGGTGTTATCTTATCAGTGGTATTATGATGATATGCAGAATGGCGATTTTGAGAAGATCCATTTAGCAACAGGGGCGTCAATATCTGTTAAAGATGTGAAAGATAGTGGAGTATATAAGTGTCGTGTAACTTTATGCGATGGAAAGGATACCACATGGGTGGACAGTAAAATGGTTCGCGTAAATATTACGCAGAGATTAGTTCCTATACCAATTTTGCAGGATTCTCAGAAAAATCTGTATTATACAGGGGTTGAACAGAAACTGTTATTTGAGGAATTGGAAACGGATTGGGTAAATATAATAGAGGCTGCGGCAACGTTACCGGGAAATTATGTTGCGTCTGTTGGGCTGAAAGATGCGGAAAATTGCATTTGGGCAGACGGTACAAAAGAAGCAAAAGAATATCTGTGGAAGATCATTGAAAAAGAAACAACGCCAAAGCCACTTGAAAGTCCAACGGTGACTAATGCACCAACATATGAGCCGGGAAATACGGCAAGTCCAAGTGGTGCACCGGATGAAAAGCCGAGTAAAACACCGGAAATAAAGCCAAGCGAGGCACCAACGAAAAGTCCGGCGGCAACTGATGCACCAACATATGAGCCGGGAAATACGGCAAGTCCAAGTGGTGCTCCGGGTGAGAAGCCGAGTAAAACACCGGAAATAAAGCCAAGCGAGGTACCAATGGATGTTCCGGAAACAAAGCCGACTATAACTCCGGACAAAATTACAACTGGATCACCGGATTCCGATTTTATTTCTCAGCCAGAAGATATGACTGGAGATTCCAAGGAAGAGACTCTCTTATTGGAGAAAAAGGTGAATGTGAAAAAGCTTCAGAATAAGAAAAAAAATAAGCTATACATTTCGTGGGGGAAAGCTAATTTGTCTCAAAAAGCTTTTTACCAAGTGCAAATTAGCACAAAAAGAAATTTCAAAGGAGCAAAGAATATTTACACTACAAAATCAACTTATTGCTATAAGGGAGCGAAAAAAGGGAAAAAATATTATGTAAGGGTAAGGCTTGGTGTAACAAGAGATGGTAAGAAAATATATGGGAAATGGGGCAAGATAAAAAAGAAGAAAATTAAAAAATAGTTTGAATCAAATGATCTGGGTGCTGAAGTAAGATGGGCTCTACTTGTTGGAGCCTTTCTCAGGCACACCTGTGCATCTGCAAAAAATCCGCCGCAGGCGCGGTATTTTCATTGACGCTGTTTGTGAAATGGAGTAAAATATTTAAGGATATTTAAGCGAAATGCAACAGAAAATATAAACCAACAAACCAACACAGGAGGAGTAAACATCATGATGAGTCAGGAAATCCCTTACAAAATTTACCTGAGTGAGGAGGAAATGCCGAAGCAGTGGTATAACGTTCGTGCGGACATGAAAAATAAGCCGGCACCGCTTTTAAATCCGGCAACCCATGAGCCAATGACACTGGCAGAGCTGGAGCATGTATTCTGTACAGAGCTTGCTAAGCAGGAGCTTGACGATACGACACCATATTTCGATATTCCGGATGAGATCCTTGGATTCTACCGCATGTATCGTCCGTCACCGCTGGTGCGTGCATACTGCCTGGAGAAGAAGCTCGATACACCGGCAAAGATTTATTACAAATTTGAGGGTAATAACACAAGCGGCAGCCATAAGTTAAACTCTGCCATTGCGCAGGCATATTATGCAAAGCAGCAGGGCTTAAAGGGTGTTACCACAGAGACCGGAGCCGGTCAGTGGGGAACTGCACTTTCTATGGCATGCTCTTATTTTGATCTGGATTGTAAGGTATATATGGTAAAATGCTCTTACGAGCAGAAGCCGTTCCGTCGTGAGGTAATGCGTACCTACGGTGCAAGCGTGACACCGTCTCCTTCTATGGATACAGAGGTTGGCCGCAAGATCCTTGCAGAGCATCCGGGAACAACAGGAAGTCTTGGATGTGCAATTTCTGAGGCGGTTGAAGTAGCAACTAATACAGAGGGTTACCGTTATGTTCTGGGAAGCGTGCTTTCCCAGGTACTTCTCCATCAGACAGTGATCGGTCTGGAGACAAAGGCTGCCCTTGACAAATACGACATTACTCCGGACATCATTATCGGATGCGCCGGTGGCGGATCAAACCTCGGTGGTCTTGTATCTCCGTTTATCGGCGAGATGCTCCGCGGCGAGAAGAAGTATCAGGTGATCGCTGTCGAGCCTGCATCCTGCCCGAGTCTGACAAGAGGTAAGTATGCATATGACTTCTGTGATACCGGAAAGGTTTGTCCTCTTGCAAAGATGTATACACTTGGAAGCGGATTTATTCCTTCACCAAACCATGCCGGTGGTCTTCGTTATCATGGTATGAGCTCCGTTCTTTCACAGCTTTATGCAGATGGTCTTATGGAGGCGCGTTCTGTTGAGCAGACATCCGTATTTAAGGCAGCAGAGCAGTTTGCAAGAGTTGAGGGTATTCTTCCTGCACCGGAGAGCAGCCATGCGATCAAGGTTGCGATCGATGAGGCAATGAAGTGCAAGGAGACCGGCGAGGAGAAGACGATCGTATTTGGCCTGACCGGTACCGGATATTTCGATATGTACGCATACGAGAGCTTCCATGATGGCACGATGAAGGATTATATCCCTACGGATGAGGATCTTGAGCCTGGTTTTGCAAGTCTTCCGAAAATGTAATGAATAAATGATGTGGCTTCAGACATCATTCAAAAAATGTTGATCACAAGTCCCTGCAGACGGTGTTGTCTGTGGGGATTTTGATGATTTTTCAAGCATTTTCCAGTCATATCTTCCAATCAATCTCCGCAAAATAAATGTGGGGGTGATAAAATGCTTTTGGATGTGGCAAGTGGCGGATTTGCACTTAGTCTTGCGCTGACAAATCGCACAGATCTTGTGTCGGAGGACATGAATCCGGAGGAACGCCGTGAGGCGTTGGAGAAGATCCGTAGCAGGCAGCTGGAGCAGGAGGTAGGTATTCTTGTCAATCAGATCGGAAAGATGGATCAGCCGCCGGGCTAAAGGGTTGCATGACTTTTAAACTGTAAGAATGGGTAAAACGAAAGGGCTTCTTTTCGTCAGTGGAAATTACTGTCGGAAGGAGGCTTTTTTCCGTTTCTCAAAAACATGGGTGAAAACGTTTCAAAGAGAACAGGAAACTCCGGATTTTGATGCAGAAGAAAACGGCTCAAAACGGGTAGAATCATTGACTTTTGGCGTGTAATATGATAGATTTAATTTATGTTATTGGGTCTTTTGGAGAGTTAAATTATGCAGACATAATCTGCAGAAATGGAGATGGGCATGGACTATACAAAATTAACGAATCAGGATCTGGAACAGTTGATCGAGCAGAAGGATATGGAAGCAACCTGCGAGATGGCGGACAGATGCTTGAATGGTACATATGGGGTAGAACAGAATTTAAACCGGGCATATCAGCTTTATCACAGAGCGGAGAGCAAGGGAAGCAGGCGTGCATATGTCGGTTTGGCATATATGTATGAGAATGGCATTCTATTTGGGCAGAACATTGAACTTGCCAAGAAGTATTATGAGATGGCGGGCGTTCAAAAGACGGAGTTTGCCGAGGTGCAGGAACGGAAAAAGCACTATGTGGAGATGGAATCCGGACCAAGAGAGCCGGTTCGGGTTGGCGTGGATGGACGGATCATTAACCAGATCATCAATGAGGCAGTTGGCGCGAATGATGTGGTGGAGGATGAGTCCAGACAGCATATGATGGAGATGGCTGTGAGCCGTGCACAGGAGGCGGCAGAAGCAGCGCGTATGGCAGCGGTTAAGGCACAGGAGGCAGCCGCAGCAGCAGACAAGGCAGCAGAGTATGCCAAAAAAGCCTGTCTGTAGACATGGAGGACTAAATGAAAAAGTATCGGGGAGCATCGGGAAAAATATATACCATCAATCCGGAGCCGATCGCAAAGGGTGGAGAGGGAACGATATGTGCCGTAGAAGGTGCTGATGATATCGTTGCCAAGGTATATAAACAGGAAAAAAGAACAAAGCGGCGTTTGGAAAAGCTTTCTCTGATGATTCGCTATCAATTGACTGATATTCAGCGTAAGCAGGTCACATGGCCGCTGGACGTTATCTATGAAGAGTCAGGATTTGCGGGTTATATCATGCCGAGACTCCACAGTGCGGAGGATTTTACGGTCGTATGTGGTGCCGGAATTGAGGAGATTAATCTGGAGGACCGTTTATTTATCGGATACAATATCTGTGCCGCTGTAGATACCGTACATAGCTTTGGTCAGGTCTGTGGAGATCTGAACCCTCAGAATATCTGTGTCAATCTGGATACATCAGATCCGGCAGAGGCACTTATGGTAACGCTGGTGGATACAGATTCGTATCATATTGTGAACGGACAGATGATGTACCGCTGCGAGGTTGGTCAGGCGAATTATATTCCGCCGGAGCTTCAGAAACGTTTATACGGAGGACAGAGTTTGTCATCTATGCCACTTCCGACATACAGCAAGGAGACAGACCGTTTTGCACTGGCAGTCAATCTGTTCTCTCTGTTTATGAACGGATGTCATCCGTTTGCGTGTGCGATCGATCCGGAAGAGGCAGATACGATAGACGAATCATTGGATATTCCACAGCCATCGGACAATATCCGCAAGGGATTTTCTCCGTTTTTCTACAAGAAAAAGGGAATTACATATCCGACATATGCGCCGGACTTTACATTCCTGCCGGAGAGTTTTCAGAGATTGTTCTACCGGACATTTGTGGATGGTTACAAGGATCCTACCGTGCGTGCCAGCGCCAGTGAGTGGATGCAGGTCATCATGGAGGTTTTACAGAATAAGGATTATATTAAGTGTCCGAACGGTCATATCTTTTTCATTAATAAGAAGGTGGAATGCCCGTACTGCGAGATGATACGAAAGCATCAGGAGAGACAGCGCAAGGCGCAGGCAGAGGCAGCAGCCGAGGCGAGACGGATCGCAGCAAGCCAGCCGATCCATCCGAAGGAGCATATGGCAGAGAATTATATGGATACAAGACCAAAGGAGCCATCCTTTATTGAGTCACATCTGGTATTCATTGTATACGGAGTTATTATATTGTTTATTGTTCTGTTTGTTGTATGGTATTTCAACAGCTAATAGAATGTAATATACAGGGGTTATAATGAAAAGGAATCAGGAGGAAGGAAAATGAGCGAACAGATCACGAAGGAGCAATTGTTTGGGGGAATTGCAGCACCGAGCGAACCACATATGGCATGTGTACTTCTGCTGGATATTTCCAGCTCCATGAAGGGTGCACCGATTCAGAGTCTGAATGAGGCAATTGCAAAATTTAAACAGCAGGTATGCCAGGATCCACTTGCCAGAAAGCGTGTGGAGGTGGCAATCGTAACATTCGAGACACATGTGGAGATCGTCAGTGATTTTATGCCGATTGATCAGATGCCAACGATCACATTGGAGCCGGGCGGACAGACGCATATGGCAGAGGCGATCCAGGTAGCGATCGATCTTGTTAAGAAGCGTACCCGTGAGTATCAGGGTGTCGGAGTTCCTTGCTTTAAGCCATGGATATTTATGATCACAGACGGTGTTTCCATGTCAACAAAGGAGGCAATGCAGGAGGCTGCAGCCCGCATTCACGAAGAGGAGTCCAAGGGGAGTAACGGACGCCTTAAGTTCTGGGCACTTGGTGTGGATGATTATGATAAGGAAGAGCTGTTCCAGCTGACAGATCGTGTTATTGAGCTGAAGCAGCATGAATTTACCGGTATTTTTGACTGGCTGGTGGACAGCATGAGTGCTATTTCCAAGAGTCAGGTAGGAGACAGGATAGAGCTGGATAATCTGCCAGAGGGTGCTGGTATGGCAGCGGATATCGAAGAGAGGGACGTTAGCGAATGGTAGAATCCCATCTTTGATGGGTGAAGGGGCGTATGACATGTTAAGCTATGGATTTTCTATCAAAGGAAAAGCACATATTAAAACAGGTGTTGTATGTCAGGATGCCAATATGCATGGGGAGATTGCTCCCGGACTGTATATCGGTGTTGCTGCAGATGGGGTTGGCAGTGCACGTCATTCAGATATTGCTTCCGGGCTGGCAACGGAAAAGCTGGTAAAATATTTGGAGAATCATATTCAAAGTGATTATTCGGTGGAAGAGAAGATGGCATGTCTCAAGGCGGGATACCGCTATGCGGAGAAGGCGATCGAGGAGTATGTCAAAGACTGTGATGATATGCTGAATGAATATGATACCACTCTTCATGTGGTACTCTACGATGGCAGAACGGTGATCTATGGTCATGCCGGAGATGGAGGAATTTTGGTTCGGACAATGTCCGGAGAGACAAAGGTAGTCACGTTTCCACAGAAGGGCTCGGACGGTGTGTCGGTCATGCCGCTGCGGGCGGGTGAGAAGTCGTGGAAATTTGGATGCTTTCCGGAGAGAGTGGCAGCAGTTATGCTGGTGACCGATGGTATGCTGGAACGAGTTGTTCTTCCGCATTTGTTGAATCTTCCGACGACCAGAGAGGAGATTCAGAATCCTGACAGACGTAAGACGAATGTATACCTGAGTGCGACAGAATTTTTTATGAATCCGTACTGTGTATTGGGTAATAAGAATCTTCAGGATCCGATCGATCTGTATCATTACTATATCAATGGGGAGTTTCTTGATCCGGAGCAGGACTGGAAGCTGTATTTGGATTGCATGCACCGGGGTTATGAAAGTCTGTATGATGCAGCGACAGCGGACAGGATCTGCGAAACGATGACGGCGAGTGTGCCGTTATGGAATATCGAGGACACGACAGACGACAAGACAGTCGTGTGTCTGATCAATGAGGATGCGAAGATTGATGTTCCGTCGCCGGAGTATTTTCATGAGCCGGACTGGGCGAAGCTGCGAAAGCATTATGAGCATTTACTTTATCCGGCAGGCTTTGGAGGAGAGCTGTCGGCGGACGAACAGCCGCAGGCGGAGGATCATGCCGGAGACGATGGCAAAAGCAGCAAGAAGGGCGGTTTTTTCAAATCTGTTTTTCGTAAATAAATTAAGACAATAGTATAAAGAGTAATGGAATCCCGGATGGTTATTGCTGTCCGGGATTTTTGCGACAGGAAGCGGCGTAAGCTATTGTATTTTGAAAAAATGCGAGTATAATATAAGCCGAAAAAGACAAATGATATCGGATCAGAGCATTTGCCACAAATAAAAAGAAAAGAGTGATATTATGTCTTCTATGCTTAAAAAGATTCCAAGAGAAACAGAGGTGGAGGAGGTGTTTGAGAAAATCCTCCGGTCACCGGAGGCATGCGAGCGGTTGGAGGAAACCTTTTATGACCGCTTTTCGGATGAGAATATCTCTCCGGATACGAGATCACAGCATTTTGCAAGAGCACTTTTTTCAGCATACGAGGAGCAGGATATCAGTGCACTTCTGCTGGAAATCTGCCAGAGAAGTATGTTTGATCTGCTGCGGGAGGCATATCTGATCCCGAAGCGTTTCCATGGAAAGGCAGGGGATAATCCGGTACTCCTGACCGATGCAGAGGGGAATAAGCTCGAGACATCTGCCCGCAGGATTTCCGCACATGAATGGAACAAATATCAGGAAATTCTGAAAAATCATACCTGTGCTCCGCGGTCAAAGATATATCTTGCAGATGGATATGATATTGTTCGCCGGTATACCAACAATCTGGAGATTGAAGAGGATTTTGTAAATCCGAAACGAGGCATATTGATCCTTTACGCACTTCCGGATACGGCGGCACTCGGAATGAGCGAGGCTCAGGCGTATGCAATCATATGGGATGCCTTTCAACAGATTCAAAAATGCGCACTTTCCGCAATGGTTTACTATGGACAGGAAACTGGCTTGAAGAATGAGCGCAAATACGATGAGATCGGTGTTCTCCTGCCGATCAGCCAGTTTGAGAAGAAAATACTGCACCATTTGACGGAAATAGACGGTATTGTTCTGGCAGGCAGGGAAGCACTGATGAGGAAAGCCGGCAAAGACAGTCTGGAGTTATGAGTGCAGGATCAGGTCTTTCAGCTTTCTGGCAGCGCTGTTTAGTGGCCGTTTGACATCAGAAACCATACAGACATGACGGCACGGGATGGTTTCCTGCAGATGGATCGGGATCACTTCGTGGTTTTGAATGGCAGGAATTGCCATGGATTCCGGAATGAATGCAAGCCCAAGATCGGATTTCACAAGAGGCAGAATCTGATCGGTTGTGGCGGCTTCTGTGTCTGGTTCCAGTTCCAGACCGTGTGACAGAAACAATTGATGATAAAAGGCAAAAGTCATCGTTTCCCTGCCCAGACAGATTAAAGGATAATTTTTCAGCTCTGCGAGTGTCAGAGTCTGACTGCTCAGTGCAGTGAATGTTTTGCCGCCGACAAGAACCTCCCGGAAGGATTCCAGTCTTATCTCCTTCAAGGGAGGTTTTGCTGTTGTAGGAGTGGTGACTATGGCAAAGTCGATCTCACCGTTTTTGACGGAATGAACTGCCTGGGGGGTGGAATGGTTATAAATCTTAAGCCGTATATTTGGATATGTCATATGGAAATGCTTCAGCCGCTCCAGCAGATAAATACTCAGTGCAGTCTCGCTGGCACCGATGGAAATGCTGCCATGCTCCAGACCGGTGCTATCCGTAAGCTCCTCCTCTGCAAGCTGTAATTGTGCCATGGCTGCAGAAACCCGGGTGTAAAGCCGTTCCCCTTCCGGGGTCAGGCGGACGCCACGGTTTGTACGGATGAAAAGCGTGCATCGAATCTCGCTTTCCAGACAATTCATGGCGCGGGTAATGTTAGGCTGGCTGTTGCCAAGTACATGTGCTGCTTTGGTGAGATTGCCGTATTTGGCAACGTAATAAAAAATCTTATAATACTCAAAATTGATGTTCATAGAAGTCTCCGTTTCTGATATATCAAATAATAATGTCAATCATATCAATAATAGCTTTTACATATTTCTATAAGGTCAGTATAATGAGTGACGAAGAAAAAAACAAGGCATTTTTATGCCGGGTGAAATAACTGAGGAGGGAAAATTATGCTAACAGCGGTAACAGGAATTAACTGGGGAGATGAAGGAAAAGGCAGGGTGATCGATCTTCTTGCCGGAGAGGCAGATGTGGTCGTGCGGTATCAGGGAGGCAACAATGCCGGACATACCGTTGTTGCTGATCAGGGCAAATTTATATTGAATCTGATCCCATCGGGAATCCTTCATGATGGTGTGATATGTGTTCTTGGCGATGGAATGGTTGTAGATCTGGAGCATCTGGAGGATGAGATTGCGAAGCTTCGTCAAAAGGGCGTGTCCGTTTCTCCGAAGAATTTGAAAATATCCCAAAGAGCGACGATCTCAATGCCGTGGCACAGAATACAGGATGAGTTGGAGGAGGATCGTCTGGCAAAAAGCGGGTCTGCGTTTGGGTCCACTCGAAGAGGAATTGCCTATGCGTACAGCGATAAGTACCGCAAAAAGACATTGCGGATGGGTGATCTGCTCCGGTTGAACGAAGAGGGCATGCAGGCGCGGCTTAAAATGATGTTGGATGCCAAAAATATGGAGCTTGCCGGATGTTATCATCAGGAACCGATGTCATTTCCGGCGTTGTTACAATGGTGTAATGAGCAGGCGGAGAAATTCGCAGGGTATATTTGCGATACGGGAGCGTTTCTGGAGGAAGCACTTCAAAAGGGCAAGAAGGTGATCCTGGAGGCGCAGCTGGGAGCTATGAGAGATATTGATTACGGAATATTCCCATATACCTCCAGTTCTTCCACGATCGCGGCGTATGCTCCGATCGGTGCAGGAATACCGGGCTACACAACTGATCATGTAGTCGGGGTGCTAAAGGCATATTCCACCTGCGTGGGTGCCGGCCCGTTTGTGGCAGAGAAAGCAATGACACAGTCCTGGCAGGAGATGCTTCGCAGGCTGGGCGGCGAGTATGGCGCGGCAACCGGAAGACCGAGAAGAGTCGGTCCAATCGATATACCGGCAAGCCGTTATGGACTGAAATGCCAGAATGCAGATAAGATTGCACTGACAAAGCTGGATGTGCTGAGTGCGTTTGCAGAAATTCCGGTCATCACAGGGTATCGTTGTGGCGACAAGGTGACGGATCAGTTTGATCCGGGTTGTGATCTGGAAAAACATGAGCCGGTAGTACAGACACTGCCGGGATGGCAGCAGAGCATATCAGGATGCCGCAGTTGGGAAGAACTTCCGGATCATGCAAAAGCGTATATTGCATTTCTGGAAAAGTCTTTGAACCATGAAATTTCATTTGTTTCTGTGGGAGCAAAGAGAGAGGAATATCTGTTAAAGGGAGAATGGATTTAGAGAACCTTTCGATAAAATAAAAAATATGCGGTGCCATGTCGTGCACGGCACCGCATTGAAAATATATCAAGTGCAATAGCGGAAGGATTTGTCTGTGATGATACGGGCAAATATCAGACCAAGTGGCAGAGCCAGAATGATGAGCATCGCAGATGCAAACCAGGATGCAGAGGTGGTCAGTGACATGATGCCGAGATTATATACTGCCTTGTAAAGATACAGACCGGGAACCATTATGACAATGGCGGGAACGGTAATGGAAATTCGCGGATAGCCAAGCTTATTTTTGAGCAGAGATGCTAAAATGCCGGCAGTCAGTGCACCGATAAAAGCAGCGGCAGCAGGAGGTATTGCGACGAAATCCACAAGTTCCAGCCGAAGCGTATTTGCTATGGCGCCAATAAAAGCAGCGGCGGCAGCAATAGAACAGGGACTGTTGAACATAATGGAAAAACCGAATACACCACCAAAGCTAGTGATCAGCCGGAGCAGTAAATGTGTTCCGGCTGATAGATGTAATGGAGGAAAATCCATCGGCTTCAAATGGAAGAGAAGCGCCATGATCCATGCGGTAACCGTTGCGACAAGGATGATGACGATCGCATAAGCAAGCCGTTCCAGACCGGAACGCATATCCAGCTTGGCAAGGTCGATGCCACTTGTAATAAATGGAAATCCGGGGATGATAAACAGCATGGAACAGATATAACCGGCCTCGTGCTGCAGAGAAACAGAGAAAAAGTGTTCCGCCAGATTTAATGCACCAACATAAACCAGACAGGCTGCGGCAACCGATGAGACAATGCATAAAAATAATGTAAAATGGTGCTTGGTCAATTTGCATCGCAGGAAATTACCGATTCCGGCTCCCAGGAAGGCGAGAATCATTTCGTTCAGATCGCCACCCAGAAGAAAGGTGAAGCAGCCACACGCCAGAGCGGCGGCAAAGCCGAGAGCAACCGGAGAGTAAAGTCCGTGGAGCTGCTCGATCTCGTCAAGCTGTGCATGAAGTTGTTCTCCGGACAAGTTCTCGCAGTTTTCTGGAAACTCATGGATAAAACGCTCCAGACGATTCAGCTTGGAAGTATTGACTCCTGTATTGGTCAGACACAGAGACTGCGAAAAACAGTGGTCTCCATCGAAACAGGTGTAGTCGATGGACATAAGACCGATATTGGCGGTGCAGGTGATGTTGAGCTGCTTGGCCAACGAATTCATTGAGCTTCGTACACGCCAGGCTCCGGTTCCGCAGGATAGCAGCATCAGACCGGTTCTTCCGATGATGGAGGCCTTTTCGGTCAGGCTGGCATTGCGTATTTTCACATCTTCCATCTGGCTTGCATAATCATGCCAGTATATTTCCATGTGGTTCTGGGGAAGTGTGTTGGTTGTCATTGAATCACATCCTTTTACATTGTGTTTTTATTAAGTATAAAACGATTCGATGAAAAGTCAAGAAATGGAAACTTCTATTGACATATTTAAAATAAATGGTAAAATAACAGTAACAATTACTGTTATTCATGAAAGGAGAATGAGATGGCTGCAATGCGATACAGTAAACAGCGGGAGGCGATCCGTACCTATCTTCTCTCGACGAAATCTCATCCGACAGCGGAAGCTGTGTATTATAATATCAAAAATGAATATCCGAAGATCAGTCTGGGTACCGTATATCGTAACCTGAATCTTTTGGTAGAGCAGGGACAGGCGCTTCGTCTGGATTGCGGAGACGGCGTGGATCATTTTGACGGAGATACAAGACCGCATTATCATTTTTCCTGTCAGAAATGTGGCTGTGTGATGGATCTGGAGATGGATCCGATCGACCATATTGATCAGATCGCGGGTGCGGGATTTGACGGAGAGATACAGGGACACCAGGTGCTCTTTTACGGCTTGTGTCCGAAGTGCAAGGCGTAGCTGCGGATGGGGAGAGTGCTATTGGTAAAGAGTAGCAGCGGGTCGGCGAGTATTCTTGGCGGAGCCGGTGGACGCAGGGGATGCGTTGTTGATTGAAAATGATCAAGAAGTTAGAAATTTTTTCAAAAAAGAGTTGACAAAGCGAATTAGATTTGCTATATTCTAAACAGAAACAGTAATTGTTACTGTTAAGGAGAAATTGGCAATCAAAAGTAAATATTATAAAAGAAAAGGAGATTACGATTATGGCAAAGTTTGTATGTTCTGTATGTGGTTATGTTTATGAAGGAGAGCAGCCTCCTGAGAAGTGTCCTCAGTGTGGAGTTCCTGCAGATAAGTTCATTAAGCAGGGAGATGACAAGACTTGGGCTGCTGAGCATGTTGTAGGTGTTGCACAGGGTGCACCGGAGGATATCATGGCTGATCTTCGCGCAAACTTTAACGGCGAGTGCTCAGAGGTTGGTATGTATCTGGCAATGGCTCGTGTTGCTCATCGCGAGGGTTATCCGGAGATCGGTCTTTACTGGGAGAAGGCTGCTTATGAAGAGGCAGAGCACGCTGCAAAGTTCGCAGAGCTGCTTGGTGAGGTTGTAACAGACAGCACGAAGAAGAATCTGGAGATGCGTGTAGAGGCTGAGCACGGTGCTACAGCCGGTAAGTTTGACCTTGCTAAGAGAGCAAAGGCACTTGATCTTGATGCAATCCATGATACCGTTCATGAGATGGCTAGAGATGAGGCTAGACATGGTAAAGCATTCGAGGGACTTCTTAAGAGATATTTCGGTTAATTGACAAACGCTTTGTATTCGAGGGACTTTTTAAGAGATACTTCGGATAATTTGAAAGCTTGTATATGATTCTGAGGGGATGATCCGTTTGTGGTCATCCTCTTTTAAATTTTTGCACAAAAATTGAATTGTATTTCAGAAAATATTGTCAAAAATGAAATTGGACAGATTGGCGGGAAGGTACTATAATAATTTATGGTGCATAAAACGAAAAACCGATTCGATTTGGACTTCTACTACACTGGAAACCCTGTGTGGCGGAGGTTTTTTTGTTTCAATGAGAATATTTCCGTTAACAGGAAAGGGGTTTACAGCAGTCCATTTTGAATTAAGCTTTGCTTTACGCATGTAACAATATCAGCGATAAAAGGAGGAATCATTATGATGACATTAAATGCTGAGAAAAGAGACATGAATGTAAAGGCGAAAAAGTTACGGAGAGAGGGATATGTCCCGGGAAGCTTGTGCGGAAGAGATCTGGAGGAATCTGTACCATTGAAGATATCCGAATTTGAGGCAGAGCGTTTCATGAGAAAGAACATGAAGGGCAGCAGAACGGTATTGCAGGTTGGAGAGCAGAAGTACAATGCAATCGTGAAGGATGTTGATTATAATCCTTTGATGAAGAGAATCATGTTTATTGATTTCCAGATGCTGGTTGCCGGTGAGAAGATTTCTACGACAGCACAGGTTGTATTGCTGCATGAGGAGCTGGCAAAGGGCTCCGTTGACGAGGAGATTTCCGAAATCCATTATAAAGCAGATCCGGCGGATATTGTGGAGAAGGTTTATATTGATTTCGAGAAGCTGGGAGATCAGAAGTGCGTCAAGGTAAAGGATATTAAGGAATTGATGAATGACAAGATCGAGCTGATCACTTCGGAGGATGCAACGATTGTTGATATTACAGAGGAATCTCAGTACGAGGAAGAAACTGAGGACGCCGAGGGAGAAGCGGAGGCAGTTGCTGCATCATAGTGTTGCAGTGTATAGATGTTTATGACTCACAAATGCCAACTCAATAAAACAAACGGGACTGCAGAATGCGTTCTTTGCCGGAGGTTTCGGCGGGGATGCGGGGTAGTCCCGTTTTGTTTGCATGCAGATCATCTGTTGTCTGCGGAATAAAAACGTAAAATGCGCCACGGAAAATGTTATGTTGACAGGGGAGCCTGTTTGGTATAGCGTATTATTGTTGATAAAAATTATCAGTAATCGAAGAGGGCAAAAGATATGACATTAAAGGAACTAGAGACAGGTAAGAGTGCTGTGATCTGTACAGTTGGAGGAAAGGGTGCGTTGCGACAGCACTTTCTGGACATGGGAATGATTCCCGGAGCAGAGGTGACGGTGGTAAAGCTTGCGCCAATGGGAGATCCGATGGAACTGCAGATTCACGGCTATGAACTGACACTTCGTCTGGCAGAGGCAGATCAGATCGAGATTGCGCCAATTAACCAGAGAACAAGAAGTCATGCCGGAAAAGAACGTCTGCAGCCGATCGCACATCCGGGGCTTGGTGAGGAGGGAAGGTATCATTCCAAAGAGGATGAGAATCCGTTGCCGGAGGGGACGATGCTTACCTATGCGTTGGTGGGAAATCAGAATTGTGGAAAGACAACATTGTTTAACCAACTCACCGGCTCGAACCAGCATGTCGGTAATTTTCCGGGTGTTACGGTGGATCGTAAGGATGGAGCGATCAAAGGACATGCAGAGACAGATATTACGGATCTTCCGGGCATTTATTCCATGTCGCCGTACAGCAGCGAGGAGATCGTATCAAGGAATTTTGTGCTGGATGAGAAGCCGCGGGCATTGATCAATATTGTTGATGCGACGAATATTGAGAGAAATCTTTATTTGACGATGCAGCTTCTGGAGATGGATATTCCGATGGTTGTTGCATTGAATATGATGGATGAGGTGACAGGCAATCAGGGAGCGATTGATGTGAACGGAATGGAGGCACTGCTCGGAGTGCCGGTAATTCCAATCTCTGCGGCGAAGAATGAGGGCGTGGACGAGCTTGTGCGTCATGCACTTCACATTGCAAAATATCAGGAAAAACCTCTGCGTCAGGACTTTTGCGATAAAAATGACCACGATGGAGCGGTTCATCGCTGTATCCATGCCGTTATCCATCTGATCGAGGATCATGCGGAATATGCACACATTCCGGTGCGTTTTGCGGCAACCAAGGCGATTGAAGGAGACCCTCTGATCCTTGGAAAGCTTGCGCTGGATCAGAATGAGACGGAGATGTTAGAGCATATTGTGCAGCAGATGGAGACAGAGCGGAAGCTGGATCGGAGTGCGGCGATTGCGGATATGCGCTTTGACTTTATCGAGCGTCTTTGTGAGCAGACAGTAGTGAAGCCGAAGGAGAGCAGAGAACGGATCCGGAGTGAGCGCATTGACCGTGTGCTGACTGGAAAGTACACGGCAATTCCCTGCTTTGTGGGGATTATGGTGCTTGTGTTTTATCTGACCTTTAATGTGATTGGGGCGTGGCTTCAGAATATTCTGCAGATGGGGATTGACGCAGTGTCCGATATTGTGGACAGAGGGCTGACGGCGATGCAGGTCAATGAAGCGGTGCATAGTCTGGTGATTGATGGAATTTTTACCGGTGTGGGAAGTGTTTTAAGTTTCCTGCCGATTATCGTGACACTGTTTTTCTTCCTGTCCATGATGGAAGATAGTGGATATATTGCCCGTGTAGCTTTTGTGATGGATAAAATGCTGCGTAAGATTGGTTTGTCAGGGCGGAGTATTGTGCCGATGCTGATTGGATTTGGCTGTACCGTACCTGCTGTGATGGCGACAAGAACGCTGACCAGTGAACGTGATCGTAAAATGACCATTCTCCTGACACCGTTTATGAGCTGCACGGCGAAACTGCCAATCTATTCGTTTTTTGTCAGCGTATTTTTCCCGGGACGCGGTGGACTTATCATGGCGGGTCTGTATTTGTTTGGTATTGTTACAGGAATATTGATCGCATTTCTGTATAAAGGAACACTTTTTCAGGGGGAGCCGGTGCCATTTGTGATGGAGCTTCCGAACTACCGGCTGCCCGGAGTCCGAAATGTGGCGCAGCTTTTGTGGGAGAAAGCCAAGGACTTTTTGCAGAAGGCATTCTCGGTGATTTTAGTTGCTACGGTTGTTGTATGGTTTTTGCAGAGCTTTGATCTGCGTCTGAACATGGTCAAGAATTCAGCGGACAGTATTCTGGCAGCGGTATCTTCGCTGCTTGTGCCGGTGTTTGCGCCGCTCGGTCTTGGAGACTGGCGGATATGCACAGCTCTGATCAGTGGATTTATGGCAAAGGAAAGCGTTGTATCTACTCTGGGCGTTCTTTTTGGCGACAGCATCGGTTCCGTGTTATCACCGGTTTCTGCGGCGTCGCTTTTGGTGTTCAGCCTGTTGTATACGCCGTGTGTGGCAGCAGTGGCATCCATCAGGCGGGAGCTTGGCGGCAAATGGGCAGTGGGCGTGGTGTTCTGGCAGTGCGCTGTAGCGTGGATCGCTGCGATGCTGGTGCGGCTGGTTTTATTGTAACAAAAACGGTATGAGGTAAAACGGTTTGAATAATAGGTTTTCTTCTTTGCTGACATCCTTTTGGGATAATAAATAAATGTTGCGCACATGCTTTGAATATTTTTTATAAAACTGTTTTATGGATTCGTGTTTTCCTGTACCCGAAGACTTAATTTCGAAAGCATTGATCTTACTTCCTTCCGAAATCAGAAAATCTACTTCATAATAGTGGGTACTGCCGTGTTTTTCCCAGGTATGATAATAAAGCTCTCTCCCGGCTGCAGCAATCATCTGGGCGGCAAGGTTTTCGTACAGGAACCCCAGATTTGCAGGGAGCTTGTCGGACAGCAGCCTGGCATATATATTATTTTCGGTCACCGGACGGTCAATAAACATGAGCGTGACAAATAATCCGGTATCAGAAAGATATAATTTATAGCTGTCAAAGTCTTTTGTGTCCGGCAGACTTGCTGCCGGATCCGTGGAATTATAGCAGGGTAAGATTGTTTTTGAGTCGCCGGGCTCCTTCAAGTAAAATAGCATATTTCCCGGAATACTGCTGCTTCCATTCTAAAAACTTCTGATAGGCTTTTCTTCAAGATTATTATATAGTAAAATGTACTTTTCTTCAAAACTTTTGGATTTTATTTACTATGAGAAAGGATTGGAGTTATGCGTAAATATATGCTACAATAGTCTCATCATGTCAAAGGAGAGGAATGTATGGACGCACATCAGAAAAAGAAGATAGCACCGATTGTTATTACTGTATTGATCGTTCTGTATTATCTGCTTTATTTCTGTCTGGTCATCAGCCTTGTGCCTGCAGTGCTTAAGGTGGTGCTGGCAGTGATCCCGGCGGCGTTAGGCGGAGCGATGATATATGTCTGTATGGAGAGAATCAAAGAAATCGATGGAGGAGAAGAAGATGATCTTAGTAAATACTGATTACATTACCGGAAAGGAACTGGAGATGCTGGGGCTGGTGAAGGGAAGCACAATTCAGTCCAAGAATGTTGGAAGAGATATTACACAGAGCCTGAAGACTCTGGTGGGCGGCGAGTTGAAAGCGTACAATGAGATGATGACGGAGGCACGGGCGCTTGCTACTAAGAGAATGGTGATGGAGGCGCAGAGCATGGATGCAGATGCCGTTGTGAATGTGCGCTATGCGTCCTCGGCAGTGATGCAGGGAGCCGCTGAGGTGATCGCGTATGGAACGGCAGTAAAGTTTAAGTAGACAAGGGGAAATTATGCGCCAGATAAAAATGATCCGATTTTATATGGGAAGAATAAAGCAATAAAAAAGAGTTGACTTGTTAAAAAGCAACGTATATACATTGCGAAAAGAAAAAGCAACGAAAAAGAGTTGCACAATTTTGGATCATAAGATAAAGTATATGGTATGAGGTGAATTACATGAAATATGCAGCGATAATGTTTGATGTAGTAGAGTCCCGGAAATATTATGATCGATATGATGTACAAAATGTATTAATGGGATGCGTGGATTATCTAAATACTATATATGAACAAGGAATCAAGAAAAAGGTAGTATCTAGTGCAGGGGATGAATTTCAAGGTTTGTTTTTAGATTTACAAGCCGCATTTTTATATATTAAAAAATTACAGCTTTTAATATATCCTATTAAGATAAGGTGTGGTATAGGATATGGCAAAATAAAATATGACGTGGAAGAATGGACGTCGTCTGCTTTTGATGGAGAAGCATATTATTTGGCAAGGGATGCGATCAATGCGGTTAAACGAAAAAAAAGTAATGTCATATGCTTTAATACAAATTCAAAATATGACAGATATTTAAATGAATTTTGTTTATCAACTCAGCAGATCAGGTTGAGACAACCGCAGGTTGCAAATATAATTGAGATTATATCAGATATTATGCTACCCCTTAAGGACAGCTGGGAGGATACTTCGTTTTATAGCTGGTTATTGGACAATAGATACAAATTGTTAGAACAAGAATATTGGAGCGTGGGGTATAGAAGACAGGAGAGTCCGGAAATGCCTGTCATAAATTATGAAATACTTTACGAAGATAGAAATTTATATTATGAAAAGAAAGCTGACAAGCTGTCATTTTATATGGATGAATTTTGGGTTCGTGGTATGTCAACAGAAATTGCTCGAATTATGAATACTTCTCGGCAAAATATCGACAGATATATAATATCAGCGAGAATAAAGGAAAGGAGAACAAGGGATAAAGCGATATTTGATTTACTAGGGGAGGATATATGGAAAACTATTTGATTTTATTGATATTCCATTTGATTGGTGATTTTTACTTGCAAACAACAAAGGTCGCAAGATGTAAAAATGCAGCAAAGGGAGAATTGTGCGGAGAATGTCAGAAGTGTAAAAATAATATATGGTTTAATGGAGAATATTTACTAATGCATTCCGTGCTGTATATTGTTCCGTTTTTGGTGTTGTATTTTGTGGCGGGATGGAAATCTGCGACTGGTGCCATAGCGATATTATTGGCAACACATATATTGATAGATGCAACGGCTTGTTATTTTAACAAGAAAATGAAACAAACAGTTGTCTTTATTATTGATCAGATGCTGCATATGGGAGTTTTGTGCATAATATTACACATTTTTGGGTTCAACTGTGATGCCGGCCGTTATTATGAAGCGTTGAAAATTGTTTTTTTGAGTCTTGCGCTGATAATGCCATGCTCAATAATGATCAATAAATTGATTCAGGATATTTATCCTAATTCAAATGAGACGGGTATGTTTGATGTTGGTTCTATGATAGGAGTTATGGAACGGATATTGACAGTTGTTTTTGCCTGTTTAGGAAATTTTTCTGCTATTGCGATAATAATTACGATAAAAACTTGGGCGAGAACAAACGATTTAAAGGAGGCAGAGTTTAGAAATAAGTATCTGCTGGGAACATTAACAAGCTTGGTTTTGGCATTGCTGATTTTTATTATTTATAACGAGTTGTAGGAAAGCATTGCAGATGGAAGAGGGAAATTATGCGCCAGATAAAAATGATCCGATTTTATATGGGAAGAATATCGAGGAATCTCGCAGTTTTTATACGCTGGGGGATTTTCTCGGCGTTTGCAGGGCTTTTCGTGGGAGCCTTCAGTACGCTTTTTGCGTTTTGTCTGCGTCAGGTGACAACGTTTCGGACACAGAATCCGTGGATAATCCTGTTGCTGCCTTTGGCAGGTGTTGTCATTGTGTTTTTGTATGGAGTATTTCGCTATAAGAATGATAAGGGAACCAATATGGTGCTTTCCTCAATTCATGCGGAGGCAGAGGTGCCGTTTCGGATGGCACCTCTGATCTTTATTTCGACGATCATTACGCATTTGTTCGGCGGAAGTGCCGGTCGTGAGGGGGCAGCACTGCAGCTTGGCGGAAGTATCGGACAGCAGCTTGGCAAGCTGTTCCGGTTTGACGAGAAGGACCAGAGGATTGTTGTTATGTGTGGCATGAGTGCGGCATTTTCGGCGATTTTCGGAACACCGATCGCAGCGTCAATATTTTCGATGGAGGTTGTCAGCGTCGGCGTTATGTATTATGCGGCGTTGGTACCGTGCGTGTTTTCCTCGCTTGTGGCATCGAAGTTTGCGACGCATATGGGAATCGGACCAAATGTGTTCAAGATTCGTCATATGCCAATGTTTCAGGTGGTGCCCAGTCTGAAGATCATCGGGCTGGCGTTGTGCTGTGCGGCACTCAGCGTTGTTTTCTGTATGGCACTTCATTCTCTGGGAGATTTCTATCGGAAGAGACTGAAGAATCCATATATACGGATTGTAGTGTCTTCGCTGGTGATCATTCTGCTGACGATTCTTTTGCAGACAGACGATTATATGGGAGCCGGTGTGCCGGTAATCCAGCGTGCGATCCGCGGTCAGGTGGATCCGCTTGCCTTTGTCTGGAAGATTGTTTTTACGGCACTTACACTGGAAGCGGGCTTTAAGGGCGGTGAGATTGTGCCGTCGTTTTTTGTTGGTGCGACATTCGGCTGTCTGTTCGGGCAGCTTCTTGGGATTTCGCCATCGCTTTGTGCGGCGGTCGGAATGATGTCGGTATTCTGCGGTGTTACTAATTGTCCGATCACATCGATGCTCATTGCGTTTGAGCTGTTTGGGTATCATGGAGTGCCGTTTTTCCTGCTCGGAATCAGCGTCAGCTATCTCATGTCGGGCTATTACGGGCTTTATCATGACCAGACGATCGTGTACTCCAAGTATAAGACGGAATATATCAATCGAAAGGCGCGGGAATAAAGCAAAGTTAGAAACGATGTTTGTAATGTTATGGGAATTGCCTGGCAATAAAGTAATTCGTGACATCAGCCGGGGGAAATATTCCTGACCCAACATCATAATAATCTAAAAAATGCCGGGACAAGTGTATCGCATTGCCCCGGCATTCGCTATCTGTTTGTTATTCTCTTGATGTGATGGGCTCTGTAAGCTCGTCCAGATGTCCCTCGTAAATAAAACGCAGAAGATTGTTCGTCTGACGCAGTGCCTTTGCCAGCAAAGGCGCCGGAAGTGTAAGATTCTCTGTGAAATCCGCGAATTCGTCCAGATCAACGACTTCCACATGCTTGTCCGGATAAATTAATACATCGATCAGGAGATCGTGGAAGATGTATGTATTCTCATTCGGGCGGTATTCTGTCTCGATAATATCACAGTACCAGTACACAAGCCTGTCAGCAGCATCAAAGACCTTGCTGATCTTGAAGCCTTCCTTCATATAATACACAGAAATACCGTGGTCAATATCTTTGCGCGGTTTCAGAATGTTCCATTTCGTCACAAGAATATTATCGTCCCGATAGAGGATCAGATCATCCTTCAATTCGACGGTTTCGTCTGGCATGTAACGCCTGCGGTACAAATGAATGGTATCCATGGTATTCTCCTTTGTGCGTATGTGTTCGTTCGCGGTACTGAAGTGTTACAGATAATTATAGCGGGCTTGCAGGGGATTGTAAATAATTTTTTCTGTAAAATGTATCCTGTGGACTTTTTGTACAATTTATTATATAATGTAACCGTATTTGTAGATTTTTTGTGCAATTCTTTCATGGATGCGAAAGAATTGCAAAATGGTGTTATAGTCATGAACAAAAAGGAAAAAAATATATTGAGAGCATTTGTGATGGTATCACAGGTCAGTATCACGATTCTGGTGCCGATCGCTCTCAGCGGATGGATCGGCTGGTGGCTGAATGGACAGTTTCACACGCAGATATGGTTTCTTATAATGATCGTACTTGGTGTAGGGGCAGCATTTCGCAATGTTTATTATCTGACAAAGTCCTTTTATTCAGAAGACATGAAAAAGGAGCATGAGCGCCTCCAATATATAGAAGCTTTGAAGAAGCAGGGACAGGCGCGCAGGGAACAGACGGAAAATGCTTCCGGAGAACAGAAGGATGCAGACAAGAAGAATTAAAGCTTTGTCAGAATAGTCGATATAGCGATTGTTTGTTGTACCGGATAATATGGAGGATTCGTATGAGACAGGCGAAACAGACTCTGAAGGAGCTGATGGCAGGTCTGGCTGTGTGGGGAGGGTTTGTGTTTGTGATCCTGATGATCGTATCTAGACACAGACTGGCAGTGGCATGTGGACTTCTGACCGGACTGGGGACTGCGGTATGGCTTATATGGCATATGTACCGTCATTTGGACATCGCCCTTGATCTGGGGGAGAAGCATGCAGCGCGCCACATTCAGGTGTCCTCTGTGAAGCGTTTTCTGGTAATGGCAGTCGTACTGGCGGCAGCTATGATGGAGTATCGTTACATTCATCCGATTGGAACGGTGCTTGGAATGTTTGGCGTGAAGATATCGGCATTTATGCAGCCGAAGATTCACAGGATCATGACATCGCAGAACAGACAAAAGAAAGCGGATGAGAGCAAAGCTCATCGGCAGAATGTCTCAGGCGATGCACAGGGATGAGTATTCACCGCTACAGCCGGTGGTTTACACATAACAGAAGAAGGCAGGGTAATCCTTCTTCGTAAATAAAAGAAAAGGAAGGTGAGAATGTGGGAATCAGGGTCTTAGCCATTTCGAAGGGGCTGGGAAGTGCAATACCTGTATACGCAGACAGCAGCGCGCAGGTGGATTTCTTTATCCACGGATATACGAAGCTGCGGTTTCTCGGACAGGATGTCTATTTTACGACAACGCATATATCAATGATCATCGTTATTCTGGCGATTCTTGTATTTGCGTTATTTGCAAACCGTGCTATCCGGAAAGCAGATCCAAATGAAGTACCGGGACCATTTTTGAATGCGGTCGAATTGATCGTAGAGATGTTAGACAAGATGGTGGCGGGTTCCATGGGAAGTAAGATTGCCGTGAAATTCCGTAACTATGTCAGCGCACTCTTTATATTCATTCTGGTCTGTAACCTGTCGGGGCTTTTGGGACTTAGAGCTCCAACCGCAGATTACGGAGTCACATTTCCGCTGGCGCTGATCACATGGTTTATGATTCAGTTCAATGGATTTAAGTATCAGAAGTTCGGTAAGATCAAGAGTTTGTTTGAACCAATCTTTCTGTTCTTCCCAATGAATCTGATCAGTGAGTTTTCAACGCCGATCTCAATGTCTCTCCGTCTCTTCGGTAATATCTTATCGGGAACGGTTATGATGGGATTGCTCTATGGTTTGCTGCCAAAGGTTCTGACGCTGGTATGGCCGGCGGCGCTTCATGCGTATCTGGATGTTTTCTCAGGATGTATTCAGACGTATGTATTCTGTATGCTGACGATGTGCTTTGTTGCGGATGCGATCGGCGAAACAGAGTAGTTGAAAAAGATTTTATTTTAAGGAGGATATTATAATGAATATTACAAACGAAGGTTTAGTTTTAATGGGTTCTGCTATTGGTGCAGGTCTTGCAGTTATCGCCGGTATCGGTCCTGGTGTAGGTCAGGGTATTGCAGCCGGTTATGGTGCTTCTGCGGTAGGTCGTAATCCGGGCGCAAAGGGAGATATTATGTCAACCATGCTCCTTGGTCAGGCGGTTGCCGAGACAACAGGTCTTTATGGTCTCGTTATTGCACTGATCCTGTTATTTGCCAATCCTTTATACAGCAAGCTGTAATTTTGCAGTAAATACAGTTGAAAGGAGGCAGAATACAGGTGAGTGTAATGAATGTAGCTTTAGCACAGAGTGGGCTTGGAGATTATATTTTCGGACTGGATCCACAATTGATCTTTGACAGTCTGATCACCCTTCTGGCTATGTTTGTCCTTTTTCTGTTTTTGTCGTACCTATTATTCAATCCGGCGCGAGATCTGATGCAGAAGCGTCAGGAAACGATCCGTCAGGAGATGGAGACAGCGGCAAAGGAAAAGGCAGATGCGATTCAGTTTAAGGAGCAGTATGACGAGAAGCTGAAGAACGTTGATAAGGAATCCGAAGAGATTCTTTCAGAGACAAGAAAGAAAGCTCTGAAGAAGGAGACAGCGATCGTGGACGAGGCGAAGCAGGAGGCAAACCGTATCCTGGATCGTGCCAACCGCGAGGTAGAGCTGGAGAAAAATAAAGTCAAGGACGAAGTGAAGCAGGAAATGATCTCTGTAGCGGCAGCAATGGCTGGCAAGGTCATCGAGGTTTCTCTTGACGAGGACAAGCAGTCACAGTTGATCGAAGACACTTTAAAAGAGATGGGTGATGAGACATGGCTAAGTTAGTATCAAAAACCTACGGAGAAGCTCTTTTTGAGCTGGCAGTAGAGGAAAATAAGCTGGATGCCCTGATGGAAGAAGTGGAGGCGGTCATTCAGGTGCTTGATGCCAATGAAGATTTCGTCAAGCTGATGAGTCATCCGAAGATCAGTGTGGAGGAGAAATGCTCCGTGCTGGAAACTGTCTTTCATGGCAGAGTGAGTGATGAACTGACGGGATTCTTTCTGACGATCGAGGAGAAAGGAAGATTTAAGGAAATATATCAGATCTTATCCTATTTCATTGATGAGTGCAGAGAGTATAAAAAGATTGGTGTTGCACATGTGACATCTGCAGCAGCCTTGAAGGAAGAGCAGAAGGAGGCTGTTGAGAAGCGTCTGCTTGAGACAACGAAATACGAATCCTTTGTGATGAATTTTGAAGTTGATCCGTCACTGATCGGAGGGATGAAGATCCGGATCGGCGACAGGGTAGTGGACAGCAGTATTAAAACAAAGCTGAATAATATGGCGAAATCCTTGTCGGAGATTCAGTTATCGAATTAAAAAGACAGCACAGCAGAAACTATGAATATAGTCATTGTGTGTTTGTTGTGCCAGTAAGTTGAATGGAGGAGTATCATGAATTTGAAACCGGAAGAGATCAGTTCCGTGATCAAGGAACAGATTAAACACTACAGTACCAAATTCGATGTATCTGATACCGGTACCGTCATTCAGGTAGCGGATGGAATTGCCCGTATTCATGGTCTGGAAAATGCCATGCAGGGCGAGCTCCTGGAATTTCCAAATGATGTATTTGGAATGGTACAGAACCTGGAGGAAGATAATGTCGGTGCAGTGCTCTTAGGTGATCATAAAAATATCAATGAAGGTGATGTCGTTAAGACAACGGGACGAGTGGTTGAGGTGCCGGTAGGCGATGCGCTGCTGGGACGAGTTGTCAACGCACTTGGACAGCCGATTGATGGAAAAGGACCTATCGAAACAGAGAAATACCGTCAGATTGAGCGAGTTGCCTCCGGTGTTATTTCAAGAAAGTCAGTAGATACACCGTTACAGACAGGTATCAAAGCGATTGATTCCATGGTGCCGATCGGAAGAGGACAGCGTGAGCTGATCATCGGTGACCGTCAGACAGGTAAGACGGCGATCGCCATCGACACGATCATCAATCAGAAGGGTCAGGGCGTAAAATGTATTTACGTTGCCATTGGCCAGAAGGCTTCAACAGTAGCCACTATCGTAAAGAAGTTAGAAGAGTACGGTGCGATGGATTACACAACAATCGTAGCAGCGACCGCAAGTGAGCTGGCACCGTTACAGTATATCGCTCCATATTCCGGCTGTGCGATCGGTGAGGAGTGGATGGAGTCCGGAGAGGACGTACTGATCATTTATGATGATCTTACAAAGCATGCGGCAGCATATCGTACCCTGTCCCTGCTGCTCAAGCGTCCACCGGGACGTGAGGCATTCCCTGGAGATGTATTCTATCTGCATTCCCGTTTGTTGGAGCGTGCAGCGAGACTTTCCGATAAGCTGGGCGGTGGTTCCCTGACGGCACTGCCGATCATTGAGACACAGGCGGGCGATGTATCCGCATACATTCCGACCAACGTAATTTCCATTACAGATGGTCAGATCTATCTGGAAACAGAGATGTTTAACTCCGGATTCCGTCCGGCAGTAAACGCCGGATTGTCCGTATCCCGAGTTGGTGGTGCAGCACAGATCAAAGCGATGAAGAAGATTGCCGGGCCGATCCGTATTGAGCTGGCGCAGTTCCGTGAGCTGGCTGCGTTCTCGCAGTTTAGTTCCGACCTGGATCCGGAGACAAAGGCTCAGCTGGCACAGGGTGAGCGTATCCGTGAGATTTTGAAGCAGGATCAGTATAATCCAATGCCGGTAGAGAATGAAGTAATGATCATTTATGCGGCAACCAAGAAATATCTGATCGATATTGAGTTGGATCAGATCCTGGAATTCGAGAAAGAGCTCTTTGAGTATGTTGACACGAAATATCCGGAGATCCCGGAGGCGATCCGCACCAGTGGCGAGATGAGCGCAGAGATTGAGGAGAAGCTTGTGAAGGCGATCGAAGAGATCAAGGAAGAATTTACCAAGTAATGACGTATGTATAAAAGCAGAATGGAGGAATCAATCATATGGCCTCTATGAGAGATATTAAACGGAGGAAGGAGAGCGTACAGAGTACGGAGCAGATCACCAAGGCGATGAAGCTGGTGTCTTCGGTCAAGCTGACCAAGGCAAAGCAGAATGCGGAGGAGTCCAAACCGTATTTTGATACGATGTATGAGACAGTAGCCGGGATGATTGCAAAGTCCGGACAGATGTCTCATCCGTTCCTGCAGAAAGGAAAATCGGACAAGAAAGCCGTGATCGTCGTGTCTTCCAATCGAGGACTGGCAGGCGGTTACAATTCCAATATCGTGAAGCTGATCTCGAAGGACGAGCGGTTCACACCGGAGAATACAAAGATATTTTCCGTAGGTACCAAAGGCAGGGATGCACTCGAGCATCTGGGCTATGAGATCGTAAGTGATTATTCGGAAGCCATGAACGGTCCGATGTATGACGATGCCATTGCTGTGGGAAAGGATGTGCTCAGCCAGTTTACGATGGGTAACATTGGTGAGATTTATCTGGTGTACACGATATTCAAGAATACCGTTGTACAGATCCCGACGATGGTAAAGCTTCTGCCGATCGATGCAGACGATATCACCTCGGAGAGCGAGGATGCAGCAGATCCGCTGGAACGCATTACGCTGATGAACTATGAGCCGGCAGCAGAGGAGGCTCTGGATGCCATTGTGCCAAAGTATATCAACAGTCTGATCTTTGGCGGTCTGACAGAGGCGTATGCCAGTGAGAATGGTGCACGTATGCAGGCGATGGATTCTGCAACGAGCAATGCAGAGGATATGATCAGCGATCTGTCTCTTCGGTATAACCGGGCTCGTCAGGCGTCTATTACGCAGGAACTTACAGAGATCATTGCCGGTGCATCGGCGATCCAGTAGTGGACAGAAGTGACAGAGCATGATCAATGAGAGAAGACTTCCGGTTCAGTCCGGAAGTAAAATATAACGATAATAATAGTATCTTGCCGGAGACGTGGCAGGATACAGCAGAATATAGGAAAAAGGAGTGAGATAAGAAAGATGGCAGATTTAAAGACAGGTAAGCTGACGCAGATCATCGGTGCCGTTCTTGATATCAAATTCCCGGAGGGCGGACTGCCTGAGATCAACGATGCAGTTAATGTGCCATTGGAAGATGGCAAAAAGCTGGTAGTTGAGGTGGCGCAGCATCTGGGAGATGATACGGTGCGCTGTATCGCCATGGGTCCGACAGATGGACTGAAGCGTGGCATGACCGCAGAAGCTACCGGCGGTCCGATCAGTGTTCCGGTTGGTGAGGCAACATTGGGACGTATGTTTAACGTACTGGGTGAGCCGATTGATGAGAAGCCGGCACCGACAGGAGTGCAGTATGATCCCATTCACAGAAAAGCGCCATCCTTTGAGGAGCAGTCGACAGCGACAGAGATTCTGGAGACAGGTATTAAGGTCGTTGATCTTCTCTGCCCGTATCAGAAGGGTGGTAAGATCGGTCTCTTCGGAGGAGCAGGTGTAGGTAAGACCGTGCTGATCCAGGAGCTGATCACCAATATCGCACAGGAGCATGGTGGATATTCCGTATTTACAGGTGTAGGTGAGCGTACCCGTGAGGGTAATGACCTGTACTATGAGATGATCGAATCCGGTGTAATTGACAAGACAACCATGGTATTCGGACAGATGAATGAGCCGCCCGGAGCACGTATGCGTGTTGGTCTGACAGGACTGACGATGGCAGAGAACTTCCGTGATCGTTCCGGTAAGGATGTGCTTTTGTTCATTGATAATATTTTCCGTTTTACACAGGCAGGTTCCGAGGTGTCTGCGCTGCTTGGCCGTATGCCAAGTGCCGTAGGTTACCAGCCGACACTGCAGACGGAGATGGGTGCGCTGCAGGAGCGTATTACTTCTACCAAGAAGGGCTCCATTACATCGGTTCAGGCTGTTTATGTGCCGGCCGATGACTTAACTGACCCGGCACCGGCCAATACCTTTGCGCATCTGGATGCAACGACCGTACTGGCGCGTTCCATTGCAGAGCTTGGTATTTATCCGGCGGTAGATCCGCTGGAGTCAACCTCACGTATTCTTGATCCGCATATTGTGGGTGAGGAGCATTACAGAGTAGCAAGAAGCGTACAGGAGCTTCTTCAGAGATATAAGGAGCTGCAGGATATTATCGCAATCCTTGGTATGGATGAGCTTTCCGAGGAGGATAAGCTTGTGGTGAACCGTGCAAGAAAGGTACAGAGATTCCTGTCACAGCCGTTCCATGTAGCGGAGCAGTTTACAGGACTTCCGGGTAAGTATGTACCGGTATCTGAGACGATCCGCGGCTTCCAGGAGATTCTGGACGGCAAGCATGATTCCATCCCTGAGAATTACTTCCTGAATGCCGGCAGCATTGACGATGTTGTAGAGCGCGCCGCTTCCGCATCCAAATAAGGAGGGCTTTGATGGCTGATAAAACATTTAATTTGCAGATCATCTCTCCGACCCGTGTGTTTTTTGATGAAGCTGTGGATATGGTAGAGATGAAGACCACAGAGGGTGAAATTGGTGTTCTGGCGGGACATATTCCGCTTACCACGATTCTCGAACCGGGTGTGCTGCGGATCAAAACCGACGGAAATGTCCGGGAAGCAGCTCTGCATGATGGCTTCGTTCAGATCCAGAAGGATAAAGTTACGGTGCTTGCAGAGTCCTGCGAGTGGCCGGATGAGATCGATGCCAATCGTGCCGAAAAGGCGAAGGAGCGTGCAGAACGCAGACTCACAAGCGGTTCGAAGGAAGTTGATATGGTGCGTGCGGAGCTGGCACTGAAGAAAGCGCTGATCCGTATCGACCTTGCCGGAAAGCACTAGCACATTTGACAGAAGTGGCTGTGTAGCTTGTGATATCATAGCGCAGGAGACCTTAAGAAGCTTCTTAAGAAATTTGTAAGAATTTCACCGGCATAATCGCTTAGAAATAACGAATATTTCATGTAATTATAGTTAAATAATTCATGCAACTAAAAAAATCACTGTAAATTCTATGAAATTTGCGGTGATTTTTTTTGTATTTTCTTGTGGTACGATTGAACCAGTGAAATTGACGAAAGGGGATCGGAATATGGCAGAGACAATATTACGGCTGCAGAATATCAGCAAGTATTATTATTCGGATACATCGGTAACGCAGGCACTGCGTAAGATCAATCTGGAATTTTCCATGAGTGAATTTGTGGCGATCACAGGAGAAAGCGGTGGCGGAAAGTCCACCCTGTTGAATATGATCAGCGGTATGGATACCTTTGATGAGGGAGAGATGTACTACCGTGGACAGCCAACGTTTCAGTACGATGATCAGGATTGGGAGGAGTATCGGCGTAATCAGATCGGATTTGTATTTCAGGATTACAGTCTGATCAATCATTATACCGCACTTGATAATGTTCTGGCGGCACTTGTGATTCAGGGAAAGGATCCGGCAGAATGCAGGGATGAAGCGATGGATTACCTCGAGCAGGTAGGTCTGACCGGGCAGGCAGCGCAGCGTGCTTCACAGCTTTCCAGTGGGCAGAAGCAGCGTCTTTCCATTGCAAGAGCACTTGCCAAGAATACGGACATTATCGTGGCAGACGAGCCGACCGGTAATCTGGACAGTGAGACCGGACAGCAGATCATGGAGATCCTGGAACGCTTGTCGCATCAGAAGCTTGTGATCATGGTGACGCATAACTATGATCAGGCGGCACCGTATGTGACACGCCGCATCCGTCTTCACGATGGAGAGGTAGTGACGGATGTTCCCGTGAATAAAAGGGATGAAAATGTGGATTCAGACTACCAAAATCCCCCCAAAAGTGAAAATAAAACCGGAAACAACGGAAAAGCCAAAAAGAAAAAGCAGAATATGGCACGTTTTTTCGCATTAAAAAATATTAAGATGCAGAAAGGAAGAGCGGGATTTTTCTTTGCCTTTTTCCTGATCACGGCAGTCGTATCCTTTCTGTTTATCGGAGAGCTGTTAGTCTATGCCGATGACCGCATCACAAAAGAGTACGACACCAGCGCATATCTCCAGAAGAATGATAAGCGTCTCTCTGTGCGGCATCCCGACAACAGTGTGCTGACAGAGAAGGACCGGGCGGCGATCGCCAGCGTCAAATATGTTGATCAGGTTGATCTTTGTGATTATGCCAATGATGTCAATTATTACATTGAGAAGGATAAGGATTATGAGGTGGCATATGGCAGCAAGGAAAGACTCATCAGTAATGTACAGGATGACTCCGATGAGGAGAACGATCAGGGAGTGCGGCTGTTAGACAAGTCGCATTTCATGAAATCCTCCACAGCGATCACCGGGGAGGATCTGTCAGCGGGACGTCTGCCAAAGGAGCGGAATGAGATCGTGCTTTATACTTCCGATTCCAGGAAGCTTAACAGTGAGATCACCTGTTATTTTTCTTCCGATAATCTTTGGAAGGAAGGCACCAGCTGTTACCAGAAGCTTAAAATTGTCGGTATTCTGAAGGACAATACCAAGCAGGTATATTTTCATCCGGAGCTTTGTGAGATGCTGACATACGGACTGGACCGGTTCGTTGTGTGGACGCAGTTTTGCTGGGATGCCCTGTATAATCAGTATAACGGAACTTTTAAGCCGGCGTATGTCGTGGTTGGCGATGGTCTGAAGAAGAATCAGGTGCGCGTCTCCGAAAATTATAAGATTCCATCGACCGGTTATGGACTCATTCCAAATGATTTAAAAAAGGCATTTGTGGGACAGGGATGTATTCATATTGAGCAGACAAAGAGCGGCATCGATGCGGAATTGAAGGATGCCATTGAGCAGAATATGAGTGCCGCTGGCTACGAAGAGGATTCGGAAGAGGAGTCTTCCGAAGATTCTGAAGATGGGGATAACGAAGATGGCATTAAGTTTGACATTGAGTATGTGGAGGATTTCAGCAAGCAGGGAGCAGACTTTATCGAGGTAAGTCCTGCTATTTACCGGAAGCTGAGAGACTATTACAATATTGGAACAACACAGGCGAGTGTGTACATTGCCAATTACAGCAAGACAGATAAAGTCATCAGTGCCTTGAAGGAGAAGGGATATGATGCCGTCAGCACACTCCGCGTCAGCAGCACAAGGTATATGCAGGATAAGGTTTACAAGCGTCTGGAGGTTATCGGAATTTCCTGCATGATCCTGATCATTCTGGCAATTCTTCAGATCCTGATCGTGCGCTCGATCCTCAAGATCAAGAAAAAGGATTACAGCGTACTCCGCTTTATGGGAATGCGCAGAAAGCAGTTATGCCGTATTACATATCAGGAAATGGGGGTTCATGGTATCGCGGCAGTTATCGTGACGTTGATCGTGATGCTGATCCTGCGTCAGGCAGGCGTCGCATTTATCAGGAATATGTTGTTCTATTACAGCATCATCGGCATCGTGGGATTCCTGGCATACAACATCATATTAATGCTTTTGACGGTATTTTTCTTTAATCGTACGTTGCGGACCACGTAGTTTCCGGGCTTTGCCGGATCAGACGGCAGAGAGGAAGCAGCGGGGGTGTGTATTAAAGGGGGGACGATATGGAGAAGGATAACAGAAAAAGAAAATGTTCCGATCTGCGGGAAGCGATGTTTTTCGCATTGCGCGATCTGAAATATCAAAAGAAACGAACATTTTTTATCGTGGTATTGTTTTTGACAATGGCAGGACTTTCTGCATTGTTTATCGGAGAACTGTTTGTTTATAAAGACGACCGTATTACAAGGAAATATGACACCTCGGCATTTCTGCAGAAAAACGACAGAAGGCTGTCGGTGCGCCGGTTGGATGGCTCCGGGCTTACAGAGAAGGATCGCAAACAGATTGAAAAGGTAAAATATGTGGAGGACGTGGATCTGTACGACTATGTCAATGATATTCAGTATGACGTATCGAAACGGATGAAGAATCCGTCCTACGTGCGGTCTACTACCGGAATCACAGAGGACGATCTGGTCAAGGGAAGGATGCCCCAAAACAGGCTGGAGATTCTCGTATCCGCTGAGGATGCGAAGTTACTTGGAAAGAAGAAAACCTACTATTTTGCCTGTGAAAATATATGGCCAAAGGGAGAGAAGTGCTGGTTTAAGATGAAGGTGGTCGGTGTGTGTGACCGCGAGGGAAGCCGACTGTATTTCGATCCTGAGTTCTGCCATATGCTATGTCCGGCACTGGATGGCTATAGCTACAAGATGGATTATGATCAGGATGTGATGTCAAGAAGATATACCAAGAGCTTCTCCTTTTATCCGATCGTTTCCGATGATCTGAAGGGGCGTCATGTGAGAGTATCCAAGAATTATGTCATGGATGCGTTTACCGGCTCCAATGGCGATCAGCTCAATGTCTATAGTGCATTTTCGGGTATGCGGCTTCCGTTTCACATTACGAAGACGGAGGGCGGAAGCGTGGTTTCTGTGGATGAGACCGAGGATACAACGGAGGCACAGGTATACACCTTTAATAACGGTTATCTGGATGTCGATCTGGAGCTGATCGACCAGGGCGGTGAGTTTGTCGAGGTAAGTCAGGATCTGTTTGACGAGATATATCCGGAGCAGACGACGCAGGCAAGTGTTTATATTTCACATTATACGAAGACAGCGAAGGTGATCAAAAAACTTCAGGAGATGGGATATGATGCAATTAGTACATATCAGGTCAGCGCGACCACATACATTGCGGGCAAGGTCATGAAGCGGTTATATATTATCTCGTTTTCCGTTGCGATCCTGATCATTCTGTCGTGCATGATGTACTTCCTGCTGCGTCAGATCATCCGCATGCAACAGGGACAGCTTCAGACACTCCGGTTTATGGGAATGCGGCAGCGCCCGCTGGAGCTGAATGTATACATACAGTTGATCCTTGTGGATGTGTCGGCATCGGTTGTGATGTTTGCGGCATCAGCATTCCTGAGGCTGCGGAGTGCGACAGTTTACCGGATCTGGCAATATCAGAGTGTATGGAGTCTTTTATGGTTCTTTGTATATAATCTGGCGGTAGCCGTTGTGGCGACTGCCCTGACACTGATGCATTTTCGGTCATCGGAGGGATGGCAGAATGGAGGAAAGAGAAATGGTAAAAATAGATAAACTCGATAAATACTTTAATAAAGGAAGGTCCAACGAGAACCATGTGCTGAAGGAAGTCAGTCTGGAAATGGAAGAAAAGGGTCTCGTATGTATCCTTGGTGAAAGTGGATCGGGCAAGACCACACTGTTAAATACGATCGGTGGTCTGGATACATTTCGCAGCGGAACCATTACGGTAGACGATGTCGTCCTTAAGAAATATGAGCAGAAAAAGGTCGAGCGTCTTCGAAATCAGAAGTTCGGTTATATTTTCCAGAACTACTATCTGCTGCAGGATTACACGGTGGCATATAATGTCAAGCTGGCGTTAAACGTGTTTGATCTGACCGAGGAGCAGAAGGATGAACGTGTGGATTACGTGCTGGAAGCCCTTGGAATGGCGCGCTACAAAAAGAAACGTGTGTCGCAGCTTTCCGGTGGACAGCAGCAGCGCGTGTCGATCGCCAGAGCATTGGTGAAATCACCGGATATCATTCTTGCCGATGAGCCGACCGGTAACCTCGATGAGGAAAATACCCTCAACACCATGAGCATCCTCAAGAGCATTTCCAAGGAATGTCTTGTGATTTTAGTTTCTCATGAAAAAGCCATTGCAAAGTTTTTCGCCGATCGTATCATTGAGATCCGCGATGGCGAGATCGTAAAGGATTATGCCAATGATGCGAAGGGCGCATACCAGAAGATGGACGATGCCAACATTTATCTGAAAGATATGGAGCGGCAGGAGATCGACGATGAGTTTATCAATCTGTCCCTGTATCGTGAAATGCCGGATTCGGAGGAGATGCCGGAGCAGGAAAAGGGCAAGCTGCATATCAATTTGGCGTGGAAGGATGGAAAGCTTTATATCCAGACAGAGGACGATGTTGAGCTGATGCTGACCGGCGAGGAATCCGGCTGCGTGATGCTGGATGCGAACCGCCCGAAGCTGGATCAGAGTCAGGCAGAGGAGATAACCTATGATCTGCCGAAGATGAAGGCGGGGCGCAGTATGGGACTTCCGGCAAAGGAAATCTGGAAGCTTGCCTGCGAGAATATACGCATGCTCGGCAAAAAGCACAGGTTCATTGTAGGAATCCTTTTGGCGACCTCGGTGCTTCTGGTTATTGCACTGGCGGATTATATGATGCAGCACAATTTCGATCAGGAGGACGTTGTTACACAGGATTCCCATTATGTGACAGTTCAGCTAGAAGCGATCGAGGGAGATCAGGATATGCTGAATCAGCAGTTGAAGAAGTATTATCAGGAAACGCTCACCTCGAAGATACAATACAATGCATTACAGCAGGGAACACTGAACATCGGATACAACGGTTTCCGTCAGCTCAAGCGTGTCAATGCAAAGATCAATGATTTTTCTGCGGTAGATTACAGTGTGTTAAAGGAGGAGGATCTTGTATGTGGACGTCTTCCGAAGAATCGCAAGGAGATGGTCATTGACAAATGGCTGCTGTCAACATTCCAGAAGTCCGGAAATGTTGTCGCATCCCTTTATAACAATGAGGAATCCCTGCTTGGCCTGAAAGTTATGACGACAATCTCCAATCTTCAGATCGAGATCGTAGGAGTGTCCGATACGAAGGAGCCGACCGTTTACGTCAGCCCGTATGTGGCATTCTGCATGAACTACGGTGACAAAAAGATCATGACGGATGAGGAGCTTCGCGAGACTTATCCGGATGAGTACGGCGATGTCAAGCTTACGGGCAATCAGATTCTTGTCGATGAGGATAAATATAAGGACTATGAGTTTCAGGCACGGTGGTCGAGCGGTGAGATGATCACGGATCAGGCGGAGGAGACGCTGAACTTAGACAAGTGTAAGATCGTCGGTAAATGTCCGCTCGACAGCGGCGCGGAGTATGTTCTTCCGAAGGAGCGCTGTGAGGAGATCCGTATGCGGTATGTGCTTGATGCAAAGCAGTTCCAGGTATACACAGACGATGTGGAGGGAACGATCAAGTATTTCAAGAAGCACGGAGAGGATTACCAAAAATATTTTAAGGTCAAAGCGCAGAGTAATGCACAGCTGCAGATTGACAAGTATCTGGAAGAGCAGAAGGAAAGCGGTCTCAATGCAGGTTATATTGTGACAATTGCAGTTGCAGTATTGTCATTGATTATGATATATTTTACTATAAAGTCAAATGCAATGGCACGAAGCGAGGAACTGACGGTTTACCGGTTGATCGGAATTGCTCCGGGAAGCATTCTGAAGGCGTATATGCTGGAAATGATGATGATGACGGCATACACCTGTATCCCGGCGATACTGATCACAAGCGGCGTGATCAAGTTTATCAGTTCAATCCCGTCTCTGCAGATCTATCTGCTGTTCCCGTGGTGGATGGCAGCGCTGCTGATCGTGGCAATGTTTGTTGTCAATATGATCGTCAGTGTACTTCCGGTCCGCAAGATCCTTCATACTCCACCGGCTCAGCTGGTACAGTAGAGGTAAGGGGGAGCATTGCATTTCAGATCATACAGACAGTGTGTGAATCGGCTTGATAGATACAGAACAGACACAGGCGGTGCATACTGTTTAGAAGAGGAGAATGACAATGCAGGTGTACTTTGCACCCTTAGAGAGTATTACCGGATATGTGTTCCGGAATGTATATGAAACATATTACGGAGGGATTGACCGTTATTTTACGCCATTCATCACAGCGACAGATAGCAGACGGCTGCGCAACAAGGAGATGAGAGACATCCTGCCGGACAATAATTCGGTGGGATGTCTGATTCCTCAGATCATGAGCAACCGTGCGGAAGAGTTTCTGCGGGTTGCAGATCAGATGGCAGAGCTTGGCTATGACACGGTCAACTTAAATCTTGGCTGCCCGGCAAGAACCGTGGTGTCCAAGGGGAAAGGCTCCGGCTTTCTGGCAAGGACGGTGGCGCTGGACCGTTTTCTGCGGGAAATCTATGAGAAGTGTCCGCTTAAGATATCGATCAAGACAAGGCTTGGTGTTGATGATCCCGAGGAGTTTTTGGAGATCATCGATATTTATAATCAGTATCCGGTGGAGGAGCTGATCATTCATCCGCGAGTGCAGAAGGATTATTATAAGAATACGCCGAATCTTGATATGTTTGCAGAGGCAGTGAAGCGCTGTCGTATGCCGTTGTGCTATAATGGTGATATCTGTTCGGTGGAGGATTACGAGCGGATCCACACCCGTTTTCCGGAGGTCTCCCGCATTATGATCGGCAGGGGACTTTTGGCGCATCCGGAGCTGGCACTTGCGATTAAGGGAGAGCCGGTGACGGGGGATATTACCCGGATCGGGAAGTATGCCGATGCCGTATGCCGGGCGTACTGTGAGGCATATGGACCGGGGCAGCCGGTGCTTTTCAAGATGAAGGAGCTGTGGGGCTTTCTTGCGGACAGTATGCCGGATGGCAGAAAGCTTCGTAAAAGGATCCACAAAACACAGCGGTTAGACGGATATCAGCGGTTGATGCAGGAGGTTTTTCCGGAGGTATTCCGGGAGAGATAAGCAGGATGCGTATGTATATAATGTATATGTATACAAACGAAGTTTGTCAAATGAAAGTCGTCTGCAGCTGTCAGGGCAGTAAACGGCGGGATGACTACGACCAAGAGAAAGGTATGGGAAGGGATATGAAGAAAATAAAGCGATGGATGTGGGGATTACTTGCAGTTATATTGGTGGCAGCTGGAGTGGCAGGCTATAAGAGCATTGGCATGAACCGGACCCGCAGCGCGGTGCAGTCGGCAAGGAAGGCATCACTGACTACAACGGCAAGGGCGGCTGATGCAACACCGGTTGAGCAGCATGGGACACTCCATGTATCGGGAACCGATCTGATGGACAGCCGGAATGTGAAGTTTCGTCTGAAGGGCGTCAGCACACACGGTATTGCGTGGTTTCCCCAGTATGTGAACAAGGAGGCGTTCCGGACGCTTCGGGATAAGTTTGGCATCAATACGATCCGTCTTGCCATGTACACCAACAAGTCCGAGGGCTATGGTACAGAGGCTGTCAAGAAAGTGCAGGAGGGTGTGCGGTATGCCACAGAGCTTGGTATGTATGTGATCATTGACTGGCATGTGCTCAGCGAGGGCAACCCGAACAAGCATAAGGCGGAGGCTAAGAAGTTCTTTGCAAAGATGGCGAAGCAGTATGCCGGTCAGGACAATGTGATCTACGAGATCTGCAACGAGCCGAACGGTGCCGTCACCTGGAAGAAGCATATCAAGCCATATGCCAAGACCATTATCGGTACGATCCGAAAGTACAGCAAGAACGCCGTGATCGTTGTCGGAACACCGACCTGGTCGCAGGATGTGGACGTTGTGGCACAGAGTCCGCTCAGGAGTAAGAATGTGATGTATGCGCTTCATTTCTATGCAGCAACGCATAAGGAATGGATTCAGGATAAGCTTAAGAAAGCGCACAAAAAGGGACTCCCTGTAATGGTAACGGAGTTCAGCATCTGCGATGCATCCGGTAACGGCGCATTGGATAAGGCGTCTGCGCGCAAGTGGATGAAGCTTCTGGATAAGTACAATATCAGTTATACCGCATGGAGTCTGTGCAATAAGAATGAGTCATCTGCTCTGATCGAAAGCTCCTGCAATAAGACAAGCGGCTGGACGAGAAGCAATCTCTCGCCGGCAGGCAAGTGGTATTTTGATCAGACGAAATAAAGACAAAAAATGGAGGTCACCCGGGGGAAGTGGGTGACCTCTTTATAAAGGGGAAACAAATAAAAGATAATATGTAAAGTTAACTCTTCTATTACAAATTATAACAAATTACCGAAAAATGCAATACCTTTTTTGGAAATATTTTGTGAAATTAAATGGTAAATTTTAATAAATTGTGACTTAATTGTAAAAATGAGTTGTGCAAATCTGATAGGGTATTATATAATATAAGAAACAGATGCTGAAAAACAGACATTTCAGTGGTTTCGACTGCATTGAAAATGTGAACAAAACAAATGCGCAAAGGAGCGCGGAAAGAGGTAACACAGGATGAGTTGGACGAGAGCGGAATTAAAGATCAGAGCGAAAGCGGCAGTGAAGATGTACTATTGGAAAATGGTACTGGTAGCACTTATTTTATCAATGATAGGCGGAGGGGCTTCCGGTGTCGGCAGCAGGTCTGCAAGCGATAACTCTGCAGGAAGCGGTGCAAGCTCCATGTTTGAAGGGATCAATATGCAGGTGGCAATGATCGCTGTGATCATTGTGCTTGTCGTTGTTGTGATCGCATTAGCTCTTAGTGTCTTTGTATTTAATGTTCTGGAGGTAGGCTGCAGGGGCTTTTTCAGCCGTAGTATGACAGAGGATCCGGAGCTTGGGCTGATCGCAGACGGATTTACGCAGAATTACTGGAACTGTGTGAAAACACAATTTCTGAAATCTCTGTTTATTGGATTATGGAGTCTTCTCTTTGTGATCCCGGGTGTGATCAAGGCATATGAGTACCGCATGGTGCCGTACCTTCTGGCGGAGCATCCGGAAATGAGCAGCGGAGAAATATTTGCAAGAAGCAAGGAAATGATGCAAGGCAATAAGTGGGATACCTTTGTGCTGGATATCTCCTTTGTCGGCTGGGTTCTGTTAAGCGGAATCACACTTGGTATTCTCTATATTTTCTGGGTGGGACCATATATCGCAGCTACGGATGCGGCGCTTTATCACAGAATCAGCGGCAAGGATACCTACGGCAACGGAGGTTATGGCAATTACGCCGGTTATGATCAGAACGGTTATACACAGAACGGTTATGATCAGAACGGTTATACACAGAACGGTCAGGCACAGAACGGTTATGGGCAGAACGGCCAGGCACAGAATGATTATAACCGGAATAGTTATGGGCAGAACGGTCAGGCACAGAATGATTATAACCGGAATAGTTATGGGCAGAACGGTCAGACACAGAATGATTATAACGAGAATGGTTATGAACAGAATAGTTATACCCGGAATAACCAGACGCAGGGAGGTTACGATCAGAACGGTTATGACCAGAATGGTCAGAATCCGACGAACGGCACATCAAACAGCGGTTATGACCAGAAGTATTTCTCGGATAATTAATTTGGGTGCGGCAGCTTTGAGCTGACCGATCAAACGAAGTATTTGGCATGGGGGTTTACGAAACGCTGTCCGGCAGAGAAGCTGTCGGTGACAGATGAAGGGGGGAGGCTATGAGCGGAGAACGAAAAAGTATTCGGAGAAGCCTGCTTTTGATGGTGACATTACCGACCGTGATCCTGACTGTATTTGTGTTGAGCATCGGAGTGCTGTTGTTTTATCATTTTTACAGTCAGAGCATCCGGGACGAGCTTGCTTCCACGACCACGATGATGGTCGATTGCCTGGATCTTACCGTGCGGGGTGATTATCAGTACGAGAACGGGATTTTGCTGAAGGGCAATATGAACATCACTGACTCCACGATGCTGTATAAGGTCAAGGAAAAGTCGGGCATTGATACTACCATATTCTGGGGAGGAACCCGTATCCTTACCACGGTTGAGGATCAATACGGTGTTTCTGCGGCAGGCACCAGCGCGGAGAAGAAAGTGACGGATGTGGTTCTCGGAGAAGGAAAGGATTATTATGCTGATCATGTCGATGTTGATGGGACGGAATACATCGGTTATTACAAGGCGCTGGAGAATGATGGAAACAAACCGGTTGGAATGGTATTTGCCGGCAAGAAGCTGACACTTGTGTATCAGAAGATCCTGAGAACGCTGCTGGGATTTGTCCTGTTTTCTTTGGTCGCAGTGCTGGTGGCGATGCTTTGCACCAGACAATATTCCTCCGGGGTGATCCGGGATATCAACACGATCAATCATTTTCTGCAGACGATATCGGAGGGCACGCTCGGGGAGACGCTTGACGAGAGGATCCGCAACCGCAAGGATGAGCTTGGAGATATCGGAATATACGCCGATAAGATGCGGACGAATCTGCAGAAGCTGGTGGAAATGGATGCGCTGACAGCATTGTACAACCGCCGGAGCGGCAATCAAATGCTTGAGGTGCTGGTGGGACAGCGTGCAGAATACACAGCAGTGATGTGTGACATCGACTTTTTCAAGAAAGTCAACGATACTTACGGTCACGCGGCAGGAGACAGGGTGCTGACAACAATCTCTGCACAGATCCGGGAAAATGTCGGTGAGGATGGCTTTGCAAGCCGCTGGGGCGGCGAGGAATTTCTTGTAATTTATTGTATGAATCTGGAGGAGACAAGAAAACGAATCGACAAATTGCAGCAGGCAATCAGGGATCTGCAGGTGTGCTATGGAGATCAGACCATCCGGGTGACAATGACATTTGGTATGGGACAGAGTGCTCCGGGAGAGTCCTATGAAAAGGTGATCAAGAGGGCAGACGAAAAGCTGTATGTTGGTAAAAACGGAGGACGCGATCAGATTGTGATGTAAGGCAGGATGGGAAAGGCAGGGATGAAAATGAAGCGATCATGGATATTGCTGCTTGCAGTTTGTATGCTGTTTACAGGCTGCGGCAGAAAGGAGGATAAGATCCGCTCGCTGGACGATCTGGAAGGAAAGACGATCGGTGTTCAGATGAAAACAACCGGAGATATTTATGCCAGTGATATCAAGAATGCCAAAACAAAGCAGTTTAACAAAGGCATTGATGCGGTCAAGGCTCTGCGCAAGGGTGTTGTTGATGCTGTGATGATCGATGATGCTCCGGCGAAGGTGTTTGCGGCGCAGTATAGTGATGTGAAGATCCTTGAGGAGCCGTATGCGAAGGAAGAGTATGGCATCGCTGTCAATAAAGAAGAGACCGGTCTGCGTGACAAGATCAATGAGGCGCTGGAAAAGCTCGAGCAGAACGGAACACTTGCATCGATCCGGCAAGCATGGCTGCAGGAGGGTGAGCAGAAGACGGCGTATCAATGGCAAAAGAAAAAGCATTCCGGAGGCAAGCTGGTCATGGTGACAAATGCGGAGTTTCCTCCTTATGAAAGCAAAGATAACAAAGGAAATGTTGTCGGCATTGATGTGGATATTATGAAAGCTATCTGCGATATGCTTGATATGGATCTTGAGATAAATGATACAGCCTTCGATTCCATTCTGGCAAACGTTGAGCGTAAGATGGCAGATGTCGGCGTGGCTGGGATGACGATCACGGAGGAGCGCCGGAAACAGGTTGATTTTACGGATCCGTACACCACAGCGAAACAGGTTGTCATTGTACGTAAATAGTGCAGAGCTGCCGGAAGTTACCGAAATATTTCGGAAGTGACCACACAAGTAGAACACAATATACTGGAAATATATAACAATATATCTACATGGGTAGAAAGTCCTGCTTCGATTGGAAGTGGGACTTTTCGCATGTTATTCGTGAAATATGCACAGAAAACGGTAATATTTTCTTAAAAAATTCACAAAATGCAGGTTGACAAATTAGAGCGGTGTTACTATAATTGTTAATAACGTGTAACAATTATGTAATATTTTGATAGACATAGAACTTTATACAGAATAAGGAAGACATAGAATTAAGAAGTACGATTTACAGAAAGGATTTTGGATATGTTAAAGTCGAGAAGATTTAAAAGGAAAGCAGTTTGTCTGGGACTTACAGCAACACTGATTGCAGGGTTTGCCGTAACGTTTGTCGTTCCTACAGCAGCGAATATCTGTCGTGAACTGAATATGGCAGGAATCTCTCTTTCTCTGGACAAGTTTTCATCTAATAATAAGGATTCTATTATAAATTCATCGGTTTCACAGCCGGCACAGACAGCGACGGAGGCTTCCGTATCTGCAACACCGGAGGCAACCACAGAGGCAACGGCGGAGCCGGTCAAGAAGAAAGCACCGAAGAAGAATGATCAGCCAAAGCGTGTGGACAAGGGTCTTGTGACAGATATGGATGTTAAGGCAATCTCTACAGCAAGTGACTATGTACATGTGCGTAGAAAGCCAAACACCCACAGTAAGATCGTCGGCAGACTTTACAAGGGCTGTTCCGCAGATGTATTAAAGACCAAGAACGGCTGGGCAAAGATCCGTTCCGGCAATGTAACCGGTTATATTAAGAAGAGTTATCTTGCGATCGGTGATGATGCGAAGAAGATGATCGGTAAGTATGGACAGAAATATGTTCGTGTTAAGACATCTGTTGTCACATTGAATGTTCGTAAGAAAGCAGATATCAAGTCAAAGATTTTAACACAGATTCCAATTGAAGAAAATTATGATGTGATCAAGTCAACCGATCACTGGTACAAGATCGAGATTGATGGAGATACCAAGGGTTATGTTCGTAAAGAGTATGTTACTCTTCATGTAAGATTCAAGCATGCAAAGTCCATGGCTGAGATCAAAGCAGAGCATCGCAGAAAGCTGGCTGCGAAGAGAGCACAGAGACAGAGACTTGCCGCTCTTGCCGCTTCCCGTTCTACCAGAAGCACAAGCAGCAGTTCATCATCAAGAAGCAGCTCAAGCAGACGTTCTACTTCATCAAGAAGCAGCTACAGCTCACGGAGGAGCTCAAGCAGCTCATCATCAAGCAGTAGTTCAAGCTCATCAAGTACGGCATCAGCAAGTGGATCAACAGGATCAGATATCGCAAGCTATGCACAGAAGTTTGTCGGCAACCCATACAGATGGGGTGGTACAAGCTTGACAAACGGTGCTGACTGCTCCGGATTTACCATGACGATCTATGGTCAGTATGGTTACTCCCTTCCACATTCCTCAGCAGCACAGGCTGGATGCGGAAGAAGCGTAAGCCTTTCCAACGTACAGCCGGGCGACCTGATCTTCTACAAGCACGGCGGACGTGTTGGTCATGTGGCAATGTATATCGGTGGTGGACGTGTTGTTCATGCACAGTCAGCCCGTACCGGCATCACAACCTCCAGCATGTATTACAACCAGCCGGCATGTGCAAGACGAATTGTAGGCTAAATTGACAAAATGAAATAGATATGCTATATTTTATTTATACAACGGCGTAGTTTTCTAGGAAACTATGCCGTTTTGCTCGTTTATACACAAATAAATTAAGCAAAGTACCAAAAACAGGACAGAGAAGGACGGGGAGGTACCGGAATATGAAAAAGAACGAACTAGACCATATTGATTTTGAAATCTTAAAGATGCTTCAGGCAAATGCCAGGATTCCGCTCAAGGAGATCGCCGCAAAGGTATATTTGTCTTCACCGGCAGTATCTGCCCGGATCGAGACTCTGGTAAATAAAGGATATATTGAAGGGTTTCATGCGCAGATCAATCCGGAGGTGATGGGATATCACATCAAAGCGTTTATCAATCTTGAGGTGATACCGCAGGATAAGAAGAAGTTTTATCCATATATTAAGGAGTGTAAGAATGTTGTGGAGTGCAATTGTGTGACCGGAGATTATTCGATGCTTCTGGAGGTATTGTTTCAGAGCACCTCGGAGCTGGATCAGTTTATTGGCGAGCTCCAGGAGTACGGCAGGACGAATACACTGATCGTCTTCTCGACATCGGTAGAGCATCGTGGTGTGATCATAGAATAAATAACAGGATTTTCAATGCATTGTCCGGAGATACCGGGAGAAGCAGAAGCCGGAGATAAGCGTTGATTTTTCCAGATAATCATATATAATATGATGTAGGATTACGAGATTGCTTTGCAATGAAGCAATCCACAGTATCAGTTGGATTCAAAAGGATTCAGGGAGGTAATGAATATGGCATTTTTTGACAGTATGAAGGAAACTCTGACTACCGCAGGCAGAGATGTAAGTCAGAAGGCGAAGGAAGTATCCGGTGTAGCGAAGCTCAAGCTCGATATCAAATCCAAAGAGGATGCACTGAATAAAGAGTACATTGCACTCGGAAAGCGTTACTACGATATGCAGAAGGAAGGCGAGATCGCTGATGAGCAGATCGCCAATGTCAGCTCACTTTTAAGTGAGATCGCTGATCTGAAGGACGAGGTTGTCCGGATGCAGGGCGGAGCATGCTGCCCACACTGTGGTGCAGTAATCCCGGAGGGAGCCGCATTCTGCAGCAAATGCGGGGCAAAGATGTAAGAAGCCTCAGAGAAAACCAAGCGACTGCGAAGCAGGCATTTGGTTTTCTGGGCTTCTTAACGAGCAAATAAGCTTGTGAAACAAGCGGAGGAGCTCTGAAAGAGCGGATTTGCGAGTTTATAAGTGAAGTCTCAGAGAAAATCAGACGCCCGCGAGTGAGGAAAAGCGAAGCTTTTTCGAACCTTTTGCCGGAGCGCTGTAATAATTTTATAATGTAGATGAAAACCATCTGTGGATCTGTTTCAAGATTCCCGGATGGTTTTTGTTATTTTATTTCAAATAAACAGCAGTCATAAAATGTCTGTTTATGGGAATACTAACCATGCGAAATAATTCGAAATGATTAAAGTGCTTTTGCACAGAGCGTAGAAAGGTATGGTTAGAGACATGAATAATAGAAAAATAGCAATTATCGGTTGTGGGTATGTAGGAGCAGCAACAGCATTTACGATCATGCAGAGCGGACTGTTTTCGGAGATGGTCCTCTTGGATGTGGACCGCAAGAAGGCGGAGGGCGAGGCAATGGATATCATGCACGGTATGCCGTTTGCCATGCCGACCAAAATTCATGCCGGAGATTATGATGATATTGCAGACAGTGCGATCATCGTTGTGACAGCGGGCTGCAATCAACGTCCGGAGGAGTCGAGACTCGATCTTGTACACAAAAATATCGAGATATTCCGTCAGATCATGGGTGAGATTGCGGCAAGAGACGTCGAGGGAATCCTTTTGATCGTATCTAATCCGGTCGATATTCTTACCTATGCCGCATGGAAATTCTCGGGATTGCCGAGACATCGTGTGATCGGTTCGGGAACCGTGCTGGACACGGCGCGCCTGAAATGTATGCTGGGTGGCGAGCTTGGTGTGGATGCGCGAAGTGTGCATGCGTTTATCATTGGAGAGCATGGGGACAGCGAGCTTGCGGTGTTCAGTAGTGCCAATGTGTCCGGAATTGATCTGAGGGACTTCTATGACATGTGTCAGCCGGACGAGTATCAGAATGATACGGAGAGGATCTACGATCAGGTAAAGGACAGTGCATATAAGATCATTGAGAGTAAGAAAGCCACATACTTTGGCGTGGCAATGGCGGTTTGCCGTATCTGTGAATGCATCATGAGAAATGAGCATTCGATCCTGACCGTGTCCGGCGTGGTGGAGGGACAGTATGGAGCCAGCGATATGGCGTTAAGCCTGCCATGTATTGTCGGAGCCGGGGGTCTGGAGCAGATCATTCAGATTGAGCTTGATGAAAAAGAGGACGAGCAGCTTCAGGAGTCGATCCGTGTGCTGAGCCAGGTGTTGGATGAGTGTATGTAAAGCATTATGATGCCGGGGCAGGGGTGAAAGGGGAGCTCTGGTGAAAACTATGTTTCTGTGCATTTTCGTGTAAAGTTCATCAATTATATATCTATTTTATCGGATTTGCAACAGAAATTTTTGAGAGAGGGTTGACATAATTCTCCCAAAGAGTATAATCATATTCAAATAATATAATTCTCAAATTGAGAATTATATTTTAAGAAGGAGGAATGATCGGTGGAAGTACGGGATCAAAATGGATTAACAGAAGCGGAGTTTATTCGGCAGTATGATCCGAACCGCTATGAGAAGCCGGCTGTTACGGTGGATATGCTGATCTTTACCGTGAATCCGGAGAAGGACGATTCGCTGGAGCTTTTGATGATCGAGAGGGGAGGTCATCCGTTTCTTGGTAAGTGGGCGATCCCCGGCGGCTTTGTGGAGATGGAGGAGTCTCTGGAGGAAGCGGCGGCAAGAGAGCTGAAGGAAGAGACGGATCTCTCGGATATTTATATGGAGCAGCTTTATACGTTTGGCGATGTCGGGAGAGATCCGCGGATGCGCGTGATCTCTGTGGCATATATGGCGCTGGTGCCGAAGGCGAAGCTTCATCCGGTGGCGGGCGATGACGCTGCGAAGGTGAAGTGGTTTACCGTGAAGCCGGGTGCGGATGATCGTCTTACACTTCTTTCGGAGGATGTGTGCCTGTCGGAGGAGGACATTGCGTTTGATCATGAGAAGGTGATCAAGACGGCACTGCAGAGACTGAAGAATAAGGTGGAGTATACCGACATTGCATTTGAGTTGGCGGGCGAGGAGTTTACGCTGACGCATCTGCAGTCCATTTATGAATCGGTCCTGGGGAGACAGCTTCACAAGCCGAACTTCCGCCGGTGGATCGTTGACCGCGTGGAAAAGACCGGGGGAATGGACACGAAAAGCTCAGGGCGCCCGTCCTGTCTGTACCGCAAAAAGAGCGGGGAATGGGAGCATCGATTCTGATGGAACCTGACAAATCGGTGAATCGAAGCATTGGCTCTGATAGAGCGTGATCAACCGGTGAATCGAAGCATCGGCTCTGATAGAGCGTGATCAACCAGGAGTCGGGTATGGCATTGTCTGTGGCAGCAGGCTTGCAGACAGGGAAAGGATGGTTGGATTAATATGGCGAAAGTATTAGTAGTTGTGGATATGCAGAATGATTTTATTTCCGGAAGTCTCGGCACGAAGGAGGCGCAGGTGATCGTGCCGGCAGTAGTGGAGAAGATCCGGAAATATCAGGACAACGGAGATGTGGTCTTGTATACATACGATACGCATGGCGAGGATTATCCGGAGACGCAGGAGGGACGTAATCTTCCGGTGAAGCATTGTATCCGTGGAACTTGGGGCTGGCAGCTTGCAGACGAGATCGCGGAGCTTGCGGAAGGTGCGGATACTTATGAAAAGCCGACCTTTGGCAGCAGAGAGCTGATGCAGGATCTGGCAGAGTTGAACCCGGAAGCGATTGAATTTATCGGACTTTGTACGGATATCTGTGTGGTATCCAACGTGCTTGGAACAAAGGCGTGGCTGCCGGAAACACCTTTGACGGTCGACAGCAGATGCTGTGCAGGCGTGACGCCGGAGAGTCATGAGACGGCACTGGCAACAATGCGGTCCTGTCAGGTAAATGTTATTTAAGAGGATGATACAAGGGTCAGATATTTTTGCCCCCAATATCATAGGATAAGAACATAATATAATAATGTTTTAGTTTGGTGCTGGAGAGAGAAAGGTCGTGATGACAATGAAGCAGTTTGATAAACGTAATTTAACGATGGTCATGGACTTTTATGAGCTGACCATGAGTAATGGATATTTCAGAGAGCAGGACAGAGATGCAAGAGTGGCATTCGATGTATTTTACCGGAAGAATCCGGACGGCGGCGGATATTCTATTTTCGCCGGACTTGAGCAGATCATCGAGTATATTCAGGATCTTCATTTTGATGACGATGACATTGCATATCTGCGTGAGCAGAAGATCTTCGAGGAGGATTTTCTGGAATATTTACGGAATTTCAAATTTGAGGGAGATCTGTATGCATTTCCGGAGGGGACGATCATGTACCCGAATGAACCGGTTCTGACGATCGTTGCGCCGCTCATTGATGCACAGCTTGTGGAGACGGCAGTGCTTTTACAGGTCAATCACCAGTCTCTTGTCGCAACAAAGGCAAGCCGTATCGTACGGGCGGCACAGGGAAGAGTCGTGTCTGATTTCGGTGCGAGACGTGCGCACAACATGGACGCAGCCGTGTATGGCGCAAGAGCAGCTTACATTGGCGGTGTAAACGGAACGGCAACCGTGCTTTCCGGCGAGATGTTCGGCATCCCGGTAGGCGGCACGATGGCGCACAGCTGGGTTATGTATTATGAGGATGAATATACCGCTTTTAAAAAGTATGCAGAGACTTATCCGGACGGCACCGTACTTCTCATCGATACATACGATGTCTTAAAGAGCGGTGTACCGAATGCGATCCGAATCGCCAAAGAAGTGTTAGAGCCGATGGGCAAACGTCTGAAGGGAGTCCGCATCGACAGCGGTGACCTTGCGTATCTTTCCAAGAAAACAAGAAAGATGTTAGATGACGCCGGACTTACGGATTGCCAGATCGTGGCATCCAACAGTCTTGATGAGTACACGATCTCTTCCCTGATCGATCAGGGCGGCTGTATTGACAGCTTTGGTGTGGGCGAGCGTCTGATCACCTCCAAGAGTGAGCCGGTTTTTGGTGCTGTTTACAAAATCTCTGCCGTGAAGCGTGACGGCGTGTACCAGCCGAGGATCAAGGTGTCTGAGAATGTGGAAAAGATCACGAATCCGGGACTTAAGAAGGTGTACCGAATCTATGATGAGACGGGGAAGGCTGTGGCAGATCTGATCGGTAAATACGACGAAGAAATCGACCTTTCAAAGCCATTCCGCTATGTGGATCCGGTTGCTCCGTGGCGCCAGCGAACCTTTGACAACTGCACCGGAAAGGAGCTTCAGGTGCCGATCTTTAAGGACGGAAAGCTGGTTTATGAACAGCCGTCTCTGGAGGAGATCCGTTCCTATGTGAATCAGCAGATGAAGGAAGAAATGTGGCTTGAGGAGCAGCGTTTCGAGAATCCGCATGTGCATTATCTGGATATGACACCGAACTATTATGATATGAAGATGGAGCTTCTCTATAAGATGCAGAAATAGAAAATTGCATATTGGTGACGCCGGCATATGACCGGAATGGAACGAGTGGCAAATTAACACAGTCAAATTCGATCCTGGCAGATAGTGGAAGAATGCTGCAGATTGGACAAGCGGCAAATTAACACAGTCAAATTCCCCGGAACGGTTGACAAATCGGGGGAGGAATACTAAAGTAAATAAGATAGGGTAATTAGAATTTTAGGAAAAGAGGGACAGTAGATGGCAGAGAAAAAGAGATTTTATTTGACAACCGCGATCGCGTATACGTCAGGAAAACCGCATATCGGTAACACATACGAAGCCGTTCTGGCAGACAGTATCGTGCGCTTCAAGAGACAGCAGGGATACGATGTACGCTTCCAGACAGGAACGGACGAGCACGGTCAGAAGATAGAGCTTAAGGCAGAGGAAGCAGGAGTTACACCGAAGAAGTTCGTAGATGATGTTTCAGGACAGATCAAATCAATCTGGGATCTGATGAATACGTCTTATGACCGTTTTATCCGTACCACGGATGAGGATCATGAGAAGCAGGTACAGAAGATCTTCAAGAAGCTTTATGATCAGGGCGACATTTACAAGGGATTTTACGAAGGCATGTACTGTACACCTTGCGAGTCTTTCTTTACACAGTCTCAGCTGGTAGATGGCAAGTGTCCGGACTGCGGACGTCCGTGCCAGCCGGCAAAGGAGGAGGCATACTTCCTGAAGCTCAGCAAGTACGCTGACCGCCTGATCGAGCATATCAATACACATCCGGAGTTTATCCAGCCGGAGTCACGTAAGAACGAGATGATGAACAACTTCCTTCTTCCGGGACTGCAGGATCTCTGTGTATCCAGAACCTCTTTTAAGTGGGGAATCCCGGTAGATTTTGATCCGGATCATGTCGTATATGTATGGCTGGATGCACTCAGCAACTATATCACAGGACTTGGCTATGACGTAGACGGTGACAACCGCCTTGATGAGAACGGCGAAGATCTTTATAAGAAGTTCTGGCCGGCAGACCTTCACCTGATCGGAAAAGATATCATCCGTTTCCATACGATTTACTGGCCGATCATCCTCATGGCACTTGGTGAGCCGCTTCCGAAGCAGGTATTTGGTCATCCATGGCTGCTGCAGGGCGAAGGCAAGATGAGTAAGTCCAAAGGAAACGTAATCTATGCGGACGATCTTGTAGATATGTTTGGCGTAGATGCTGTCCGTTATTTTGTACTTCATGAGATGCCATTCGAGAACGATGGTGTTATCACATGGGAACTCATGGTAGAGCGTATGAATTCCGACCTTGCCAATACACTTGGTAACCTTGTAAACCGTACGATCTCCATGACCAATAAATACCTTGGCGGTGTTGCTGAGGACAAGGGTGTTGCCGAGCCGGTTGACGACGATCTTAAGGCTGTCATTCTTGCAGCACCGAAGAAGGTTGAGGAGAAGATGGATAAGCTTCGTGTGGCTGATGCGATCACAGAAGTATTTACAATCTTCAAGAGATGTAATAAATATATCGACGAGACAGAGCCTTGGATCCTTGGAAAGGACGAGGCAAAGAAGGATCGTCTCTCTACCGTACTCTACAATCTGTTAGAGAGCATTACTATTGGCGCAAGCCTGCTGGAAGCATTTATGCCGGATACCACAGACCGTATCCTTGCACAGATCGGTGCTACAAAGCGTCCGCTGGAGGAGATGGATCATTTCGGTGGTTATGTCAATGGCACAAAGGTAACCGACAAGCCGGAGATTTTGTTTGCCCGTCTTGACATGGATGAGGTAAAGGCAAAGGCTGAGGAGATTCAGAAGGCTCAGGCTGTCGCAAACGGCGGTGCTGCAGAGACCGAGGAAAATGTCATCGACATCGAGGCAAAGCCGGAGATCACATTCGACGATTTCACAAAGATGCAGTTTCAGGTTGGTGAGATCATCGCCTGTGAGGAAGTTAAGAAGTCCAAGAAGCTTCTGTGCTCCCAGGTGCGTATCGGCAGTGAGGTAAAGCAGATCGTATCCGGAATCAAACAGCATTATTCCGCAGAGGAAATGGTTGGCAAGAAGGTTATGGTTCTCGTCAACTTAAAGCCGGCGAAGCTCGCAGGCGTTCTGTCTGAGGGAATGCTGCTTTGCGCAGAGGATGCCGACGGCAATCTCGCACTGGTAACACCGGAGAAGAATATGCCGGCAGGCGCAGAGATCTGCTAGAGATTTAGAACGAATAGATTCGTTTGTTGAAATACAGATGAAATCAGAAGCCCCTTACCGGGATGGTGAGGGGCTTTTGTGCGCCGTTGAGGGGCTTTTCAAACCGATCTTTACGAAAAGTTTTCCGAAAATACCACGATTAATTCGATATTTTTCCGAAAAATATCAAAATCACGTTGATAAATTTCGGTAAATGATGGATATACTTCGGAAAACAGTTGATATATTTCGGGAAAATGCATATAATATATGTAAAAATAAGCGGCTTTATTATGAAGCGGTAGGAGTTGATGCGGATGAAAACTTGTAAACAACTGGCAGCAGAATGGGGATTAACAGAGCGTAATATCAATTATCTCTGCAAAAACGGGAAAATCAAAGGGGCTGTCAAAATCGGAAAATCGTGGCAAATTCCCGATGATGTGGAGAAACCGGCAGACGGAAGAATGTCCTCCGGGAAATATATCAGGCAGTCAGCAGGTGAAGGAGTCAAGCCGCTGCCGATCGGCATTTCGGATTATGTTCGTGCACAGGCTGATTACTATTATGTAGATAAGACATTATTGATTAAGGAATTTCTTGATAAAAAGTCACTGGTGTCTCTGTTTACAAGACCGAGACGTTTTGGAAAGACGTTGAACATGGATATGCTGAGAGTCTTTTTCGAAATTTCGGAGGAAGACACTGCCAAATATTTTGAGGATAAAGCAATCTGGCGATGCGGTGATGAATATCGCAGTCATCAGGGACAATATCCGGTTATATTTCTTACATTTAAGGATGTGAAATTCGATTCCTGGAGCGCAACTCTGGATAAAATCGGCGGCCTTTTGCAGGAGGAGTTTGGAAGACATCACGAGCTTGCCGACAGCACCGGTCTCGCAGAATATGAGAAGGCTTATTATGCGAAGATTATAAATGGTGAGGCATCCGAGGTTGAACTGACTTCATCGTTGGAAAGGCTGTCACAGATGCTTGCGAAGCATTATGGAAAGGCGCCTGTAATTATCATTGATGAGTATGATACACCAATTCAGGAAGGTTATTCAAAAGATTTTTATGATGAAATTATTGGATTTATGAGGAACTTTTTCTCAGGAGCCTTTAAGGACAATAAGAACCTGACATATGGGTTTCTTACCGGTATTCTCAGAATTGCGCAGGAGAGTATCTTTAGTGGATTGAATAATCTGACCGTGGATTCTGTGATGGATGACGAGTACGACTGCTTTTTTGGATTTACAGGTTCAGAGGTTCGGGAGATGCTCGAATATTATGGCTTTTCAGACAAGGCAGAGGAAATGACGACATGGTATGATGGCTATTTATTTGGCTCTGCAGAAATATATAATCCATGGTCCGTGATCAACTATGTTTCCAAAGGATGCATTCCGCAGGCGTATTGGGTCAATACCGGGAAGAATGAAATTCTCGTCGATGTTCTGAAATCGGCTACGGACGATATCATTGAAAGATTGCATGCACTGTTGCAGGGAGAGCGGGTTGTTGCCAGAATCGACCAGAATGTTGTTTACCGGTCGCTCGCAGAGGATCCCGCCAATATATACAGTTTGCTGTTGGTGGCAGGCTATCTGAAGACACCGGAGAAACAGCTGCAGGAGGATGGCTCTTATCTGTGTGAGGTATCCATTCCTAACCGGGAGATTGCGGCTGTTTACAAGAGCGATATTCTATCTCATTTACTGCAGATTGGGGCGATTACGAGAGCGACTGCAAACAAGATTGCCGAAAGTCTTTATACGAATGATTACCGCAAATTGCAGCAGGCCATTGCGGAATATATGGACAAATCAATCAGTTTTTATGATGCCGGTGCAGAGGGGTTTTATCACGGATTGGTTTTGGGTCTAATCGCTTTGATGGATAATCAATATAAGATTAAGTCCAACAGAGAGTCAGGAGACGGAAGATATGATATCTGCTTAAACCCGAGAGAACACAGGTATCCGGGAATTATTATGGAGCTTAAGTGGAGAAAACATCTCGGCGAAGAGGATCTTGCAGTCCTTGCGGAGGAAGCGTTGGGGCAGATTGATGATAACAGGTATGATGTCGAACTGAAAGAGGATGGGGTACAGGATATTTTGAAACTGGGAATCGCGTTTTCTGGGAAAAAGGTAAGCGTTAGGACAAAAGAGTGATGTTGCAAAGATTTTTCGTACTTAAAAAATGCGTACAGTGAGACCCGCATCTTGAAAAAATGAATATGATGTGATAGAATGATATTCGTGTAATTGTAACTAAGAAGGAAGTGTACAGCAAAGGAGCGTTACAGATGAAAATAAGCGATAATAAGCTTCGTAAACTTATTAATTGACTAGATAAAAAAAGATTTAATGCGTGCGGCAGATATTTCTTATCTGTTGCAACAAAGTTTAATAAAGATGAAACGGTATCTATGGAAGTGCTAATGAGAATTTGTAGGGTGTTCCATTGCGATATCGGGGATATTTGTCAAATTATAGAGGATTGATATGACAGTTCGGATAGGATGAGATGAGTATGAAGTGGCATTGTTGATAGATGCTTGTAACAGAATTCGTGACAATAAAATTGATAAAGCAGAGTGTGTCCATAAATTATCCTATTTGCTTAGACAACGTGCAAAAGCAACTAGGAATAACATAGATGAAGTAAGTGTTTCGCAATAAAACGGAATTGCACTTTAGATGACAAAAAATAGAATATTTCTTAACAGATGGGAAAAAGGTTATCGGGAGCTAGTAGGTATATATTGAAATGGCAAAAATGAGCAAATTAAATTCAGATGAATTTGAGAAAATACTCATACTTGCAAAAGAGCAAATGGGAAATAAGGGGGGCTATGAATAATATGAATACAAGAGAAAAATTTATTCAATGGCTTTCATCTAATCCAATAAGCAAATATAGTCCTAATCCAATAGATAATGCACTTGATGAAGGTTCGGACAGTAAATATTCCAAAATCTATCAGAAACTTTATTATATTTCCAAGGTATACGATGACCCCAATGGAATGACTTTGGAAAAAATAATGTCCATGCTAGGCAACGGTGCTGATGAGAAATTGGTAATAAGTATTCTAAATGATGTTTCCTGGGCAACAAAATTGGCAGATGATATTTATTCGTTTGGAAAAAATGCCGACTCAGTTTTACGGGGACAGATACAGCCATATAAGATGGAAGAAAAGGACATAGTTACAGACGGTCAATTCTTCGACTTTTTGTATAATTATGAAAAAATGGCAAAAGCGTCGTGTCGAAGTTATGTTTCAGCAATAAGAACAGCCGAGGAATATGCAAAAAATCATAATTATGACTCGCACATGATTTATGATTGTTGTTTTGAAGATGCATTAACGGTGATTCGAGTGCTCATGGGTGATGATGAGTTTCTGGAGTATAATGCTAAGCAGCATAACAGATTTAGAGCAGCATTTAAGAAATACTTAAAAATGGGAGGTCAACTTTTTGAAAAAGAAAGAAAATTGTTATCAGTGAAAAAACCATCACTGCCGGTTGCTAATAAGATTGAAAAAGTACAGCCGAAAGATTTTAACAAGTCAAAATTTGAAATCACTCTTTTAAGACGATATCGCAACGGAATGCAATTTGATTCTATTGATTTCGAGAATTTCAGAGAAATATATGATGCACTTTTTGATGAAACTCTCACTTTTGATGATGAAGCCTTGGAAGAAAGATTGCGTTATTGTGGAGTGCTGTATAAAGACAGACTTTTTCCTGCTGAGGGAATAATTGATAACAACACAAAGGAAACTTTGTTCGCGTATATTGATAATTGCTTCTCCACTGGAAAGTCAGTACTTTATTATAAGGCGATTTATCAGGATTTATCAGATGCTTTTGCAAGTTGTTTTACACTGGCAGACGAAAAAATGTTGAAAGCTTATATTGAGTATTCGGCAGAGAAAGATAAATATTATTATTTTTCAGATTATATGTCAGTTGATAGAAATGTAAAAATTGACCACACAGAGGAAGTTGAAGGATACTTTCTTTCCGCCGGTAAACCAATGAGACTTGATGATGCTTTTAGCGCATTATCACATATCCCACAAGAACGAATTGACAGAATCATTAAAACGGATTCTCGATTTTTACGAAATTCTAAGGGAGAGTATTTTCATACAGATATTTTTGAAATCACTGATGATGAACTGGAGAATATTGCAGAGATTATTGAGGGTTTTATCAGTGAGGACGAATATGCAATTTGGACGAATGTCTGGAATATGATTCAAGATAAATTTCCATTATTTGTTGAAAATAATCTGTACCTTTCAGGTCTTGGAATTAGAAATGCAATCGAACAACGATTTAGCGGAAGGTTTCGTTTTGAAGGTGCTGTTATCAGCCTGCCAAAAGACAGTTTTTCTATGAGAGATGTATATCAGTTGTATGCTAAACATCATGCAGAGTTTACAGCAGACGAAATATATATACTTTCAAAAGAATTAGATACTGTAATTTATTTCGACGCTTTATCAGAAGTTTCAGTGCGAGTCAGTCACGATTTATTTGTCTCAAAAAAACGGATAAATTTTGATGTGGATTCAGTCGATAAAGTTATTGAGAGCTTTATGTCAAAGGATTACATCAGAATTCGTGAGATAGACTCTTTCCTTGCATTCCCATCTGTTGGATATGAATGGAATGAGTATATGTTAGAGAGCTTTTTGATTTCATATAGCAAAAAGTTTGTACTTTTGAATAATGGACAATCTCTGCACAATGTGGCAGGAGCTATTGTTAAAAAAGATGGAAAAATTAAAGAATTTGAGGATGCTTGTGCAGCAGTGCTTTCTGAAAGCCGAATTGAATTAAAGAAAAGCGAAGCACTGAATTATCTTGCAGATGTTAATATGATTACAAGGCGTAGTTATAAGGACTTAGATACTGCTATGCGGAAAGCAACACAAATTCGGAACAGGAAGGAATAAACAGGATGTATGCATACGAATGGGATAGTTCTACCGGTGGTTATATATTAACCCCAATGCCACTGGCATTTTCAAAGGAACCCAGACCCGTTTATTATAAAGAACTTGATATTTTAGGGTTTGATAAATATTGGGATTATGATAAAAATGACAGTTTCCCATATATGTGGGCAGAAGCCAATAATTATTATTATCGAGGAAGACTCGTTGCAAAAACCAAGGGAGGCTCTCTTTATACACCTCCGGAATTAGTTCTTATTGAAGACCCGGAGCCGGAAGGTTACCTCTTCGATTTGTTGATATACCTGCTATGGTCGATAAGAATCGACAGTTAATGGAGCAGCTTGTACAGGAAACTATAAAGAAAATATATAATACTTTTATTGAGTATCAAGACAAGGTGGATGTTTTTTATGTAGCTTTTTCTGGTGGTAAGGACAGTGTCGTTGCCTTGGATTTGGTTCAAAGAGCACTTCCTCATAACTGCTTTAAGGTGTTATTTGGGGATACTGGAATGGAATTCCCCGATACATATGAGACTGTTGAAAAAATAAAACAAATTTGTGCTGAAGAAAAAATTGAGTTTTTGCAGGCAAAATCAAAATTAAAACCTGAGAATACATGGCAAATCTTTGGACCGCCAGCTGTAACAATACGTTGGTGTTGTAGTGTGCATAAAACTACGCCGCAGATAATGCAACTTAGAGAAGTTTTACAAAAACCTGATTTTACTGGTATGGCATTCACTGGTGTTCGTGGAGATGAAAGCTTATCTAGAAGTGAGTATGATGCAATCAGTTATGGAGGTAAGCATTCTGGGCAATATAGCTGCCATCCTATTCTGGAATGGAACACGGCAGAACTTTTTCTATACATATATGAAAATGGCTTGACCTTTAATAATGCATATAAAAAAGGTAATACAAGAGCTGGCTGCCTTGTTTGTCCTATGTCTCAAGGGAAACATGATTACATGAAGTATAAAAATTATCCCGATGATACAGACTTGTTTATCAATAAAATAATAACTACTAGTGGAAAAAACTTCTCAAAGGAAAATTATGATAGGTTTGTCGAACAAGGATACTGGCGTACTAGAAAAAGTGGCAGAGAATTAAATTTCGGTCATGATAAGCATGTGTTTGAAATAGTCAAGGGACAAAATGTTATAACTGTACAGAAAAAGAATGAATACTGGAAAGAATGGGCAAAGACTATTGGTCAGGTTACTAGTTTTGGGAATGGTGAATTTAGCATAGCATATGAAGGAAAATCTTATGCAATTCGTACTATAAGTACTCAAGAAGGTGGAGAGCAATTTACGTTTCCTAATATTGAAAATAGTAAATCAGATATAAAATTTTTGTCGCTTTTTAAGAGTGTGATTATAAAAAGCGTTTATTGTGTTAATTGTGGGTATTGTGCAGCCGAATGTAAAAGTGGTTGTATTGATATGGCAAATGGAGTGCATATTTCAAATCAGTGTAAGCATTGCTTTAGCTGCCACGATATATATTCTCATTGTTTGAGATATAACTCTATAAAAAATAGAATAGGAGCAAAGGTCATGACTGGACTTGATAGATATTATAGCTTTGGTATTAAAGAAAATTGGTTGAGAGTGTACTTTGACTATGAGGGAACGTCATCGTTTTGGAAATCAGATGGAGATGGCGAAGTACCAAATAAGAAAAAGGATGCATTTTTAAATTTTGTTAAAGATGCGGGATTGGTAGACGAAGATAAATCCTTGAAAGGAAAAGAGTATAAGTATATAAAATATAAACCGAACAAGTTCGCAGAAAAAATGTTTTCTCTTGGAGTAGATGATGAGAGTATGTGGGCTTATCTAATGTGTAACCTAGTATATGCAAAGGATTCAGAAGAGTTTAGATGGTTTATAAAGAATATACCTTTCAGTGAGACATCAACACCAGAGTCTATAAAACTTAGATTAGACGAAGTCATGGAAAATGATAAATCTGGTTTAGGAAAGAGAAATATTTGTGATGCACTTAAATCGTTTTTGATTAAGACACCGTTTGGAAAGCAACTTGGTCTTGGTAGTGTTATAGATTATGAAGAGAAAGTATCCTCAAACGGAAGAGAAACTATTACATTGAATTATTTTGTTAGAGGTTCATGGAAAAATCCAGACGAAAAAGTGATACTATATGCACTTTATAAATTTGCTGAGGCATGCGGAAATTACAGACAGTTCACATTAACCAGATTACTTGATACATCTGTTGAAAGTGCTGGAATTAGTCCAACACAGATTTTTGGATTGAACCGAGAAACAATGGAGAAAATCCTGAATGGTCTTACATTTAATTATCCTGATTTGATTGAAGCAAGATTTACGCTTGGTCTGGATAATATTACACTCAAAAGTGATAAGACGGCTAATGAAATTTTAAACGAGCTGTTCTGAGGAGGAAAAGAGAATGAGTTACAGAGAGTATTTTGATATCGACCCGGAGTATTTTCCACAGGTAGATAAGAAAATAATAGAGGAACAGCCGGATTTGTGGGAAAAATTCTACCCACATCCTACATTCATTAAGCTACTGAAGTCAATGGTAGATGTTCTATCACGCAAGCAGAAATTATCGGTATGGGTTGACGGTGCATATGGCACGGGTAAATCTCATGCTGTTCTGACATTAAAGAAACTCATTGAGGCTTCAGACGAGGAAACAAACGCATACTTTGAGCGTTATAATCTTGATAATTTTCTTTGTCAAAAACTGATTGCACAGAAAAACGAAGGTAAAATTCTTGTTTGTCATCGTTATGGCTCATCTGATATTCAAAGTGATACGGATTTGGTTGTTGCTATTCAGGAAGGTGTAGAGAAAGCATTGGCTGATGCGGGAATTGAAAATGTAGCCAGTACTTCTTTGAAGAATTCGCTTATCAGATATTTTGAAGATGAAGAAAATAAGCAGAGTTTTGACATTTATGCTAAGGGTAAATATCAGACAGTGTTGAACGGAGATACTGCGGATAGTATTCTTGAAAAATTAAGAAATTTCAAGGAAGAAGCTTTGAATACTTTGGTTAAAAAAGTGTTTAAAGTTCCGGTTGTAAAGGGAAGCTTTTCCATGACTACAGGGGAACTTTGCGATTGGATACGTGAAATTATCGAAAAGAATAACCTTAAGGAACTTGTATTCATTTGGGATGAATTTTCAGAGTATTTTGAGAATAACATGCATCATCTTACTGGTTTTCAGCAAGTTGCAGAGCTTGCTGCTACGGCACCGTTCTGTCTTTTGATTGTTACACATAAAGCTGAAGGCTATTTTTCTGATGGAGACCCAGATAAGCGAAAAATCCTCGACAGATTTGTTTCGCCAATTCACATTTCATTGCCTGAAAATATAGCTTTTGAATTGATGCATGAGGCATTGAAGGTAACAGATGATGTTGATAAAGCTGCGAAATGGGAGAAGCACAGGAAAAGTTTAGAAGACCGTACTATGCAGAGCCGTTCTGCTGTAAGCAAAAAAATTGGTTTAACAGACAAAGATTTAAGTAATGTTTTACCGATTCATCCTTATGCAGCCCTTATATTGCAGCATATTTCGATTTACTACACATCTACAGCCCGTAGCATGTTCAATTTTATTAAGAATGATGAAGGCGAGGATGTTAAAGCATTTCAGTGGTTTATTGACAGATATGATTTTAGTTCTCAAAATCCATTTGTCACGATTGATATGTTATGGAATTTCTTTTATGAAACAGGCAGCCAGAAATTGGCTGATGGCATAAGAGAGGTTTTAAGCTGTTATACTCAGAAAATGGATAAGGAGCTTATGGAAGATGAAAAGCGTGTACTCAAGGTTATCTTGTTGCTTCAGGCTATATCTGAAAGAATGAGTGGAAACCGTGATATTTTTCTTCCAAACAACAAAAATTTGACACTTGCTTTCGAGGGCACTGACCTTGAATTTACGGCACAGAATATTGCAAAAAAACTTTTGAACGACCATGTAGTAACCAGAACGCCTTTGACTGGCGATGTATTCTCGTATTGCTGCAAAAACATGGGACCAAGTGTAGACCCGGGTCCGTTCATTGCTCAGGCTAAAGGTAAATCTACAAAAGATATGTCATTTATGGCAGGTAGTAATTTGCGTACTACTATTGAATTTACGGGTGCATTAAAGCTTCGTTATTCATTGGCATATGCTACGCTCTCAGATTTTGATAGTGAAATAAAAAAGGCAAACAATCCAAGTGCAACTAACAACAAACTTTATGCCGTTGCAACTATTGGCAGAGATTCGGCTGAAAGCGGTGCATTGAAGAAAAAGATAGAGAATTTCTTTGTGAATAATCCTGAATCAAATGCAATTGTAATCGATAGTTCAACATGTGTTCTCGGTGAAGGCGAGTATAATGAGTTTGTTGAAAACTATGCCATGTCTCTTGCAATCGGAAACAGCGATTTAGACCAGAGAAAGACATACGAGGGATATGCTATCGAGGTGCTTTCAAATTGGGCGAAGAGAATTAAATGCGGCGATTTCTATGTATACTCTCGCTATGCAACAAATGGAGAACGAGTGGCGAATATTCAGGATTTGTTTATCTATCTGCTTGATATAGATAAATTCCATTACCCACAATGTCTTGAGGGTGTTTATACAAGTGTTCTGAATACAATGTATGATGCCAATTCGTTGGGAAATGGTGCAACATGTGGTATTAACGAAGAAACAAAAGGAACATTCCGTTCCGGTAATGAAGCAACTAAACTTGAAAATGCTCTGAAGGGTGCATGGAAAGTTCCAGAATATTGGAATAACTCTCATTCTTATATTGCAGATTTGAAGAAAACGGTAGATGAGTTTATTAACGAAACTTTTAATAAAAGTGACCGTATTTCTATTGCTTCAATATATGAGATGCTGAAAGCAGAACCATACGGATTTATGCCTTGTAACCTGACGGCTTTTATTCTTGGATTTATTTTAAAGGAATACACGAAAGGCGTTTATTCTTACAGTGACAATTTAACAACAGTACCGTTAGATGCAGAAAAGCTTGCCAGTATGATTTCTGAAATTATTAAGCAGGACAACACGCCGGAAAAACGTTATAAAGATAAGTTTATCGTAACATTGACGGAAGAAGAACGTGCCTTTAACAAGGCTACATCAGTTGCTTTCGATATTCCAGAAATGTATTGTGTTTCTGTTACGGAAACAAGGTCACGAATCCGAGAACAGATGAAAGGTTTTTCCTTCCCTATTTGGGTAATCAAGCATGTGCTTGACGATAAGACTTTTAAGACAGATAAAGATGTCGTTTCAAAACTTATTGATAACTATTGTGGCATTGCGAATAACAAGAACATGGAAGGCGAGAAGTCTGATAATGACATTGCTCTTACTATTGGAAAATTATGCTTAGATAATGATGGCGTTGTAGATGACTTGAAGAGTATACTCACAAAGGACAATTGCAAATCTGGTATGCTTGAGTATTTAAAATTATACGATGGAGGGAAACTTCCTGCTGTTGCTGAAAAAATCAATGACGGCGGTCAGTATATCAATCAGTTGCAATACAAATTCAGCTCAGATGCTGCCAATTGGGTATGGAATACAGATACAGTCAATGCAAAAATAGATGAGCTTATTTGTGAATATGAAATTATTGAAATAAGCAATGGTGTTTTATCTAAAAATGCAACCTATATGGAAGCGATTCGTGCATGGGTTGATAAGATTGGTCAGATTCGATTAGCTTATTCAATGATTAAAAATGAGCTTGGCGATAGCAAAGCTTTTTATGAGATGCTTTACAACCTGTATAAGCAAAGAAATCTTCTTGATTCACAAAAGAAGCCATTCCTTGATTTACTTCGTGAGAATATAGAAAACTTTAAATATTTTATGGGCTCACAGAGCAGTTTATTTATTAAAGCGTGTAGTTTCTATTTAGACGACCTTTCAGAAGAAGATGTTAAATCCATGTTTAATGGTGAGAGAATAATGAGTAAAGAGTGTATTGCTTGTGGAAAAAAACAATTGGATAAAGATACTGTAGGCATAAACAAAAAGCTTCTTGGAAAAGACATTGCCAATTTTTATTGTATGGACTGTCTGGCTGATTTTTTAGGATGTACTGTTGATGATTTGCTGGACAAAATAGAAGAATTTAAGGATGAAGGGTGTATACTTTTTAAGTGAGGTATAGCTATGAAGCATTTTATATACGCTGATAATGCAGCAACAACAAAATTGGATAAAGATGCATTTAATGCAATGCTTCCATGGCTTCAAGAAGAATATGGCAATGCTTCGCAACTATATTCATTTGCACGCAAACCGAAAAAAGCCTTAATGGAAGCTAGAACTTTAATTGCAGAATGTATCGGTGCTCAACCAGATGAAATTTATTTTACATCAGGAGGTACAGAGAGTGATAACTGGGCAATCAAGGGGATTGCTGAGATTGGGAAAAAACATCATACAATTACAACGCAGATAGAGCATCATGCAATTCTGAATGCCTGTAGAAGATTAGAACACTTTGGATTTCAAGTGGATTATCTTCCAGTTGACAAACAAGGTGTTGTATCATGCGATGATTTAGTGAAATTTATTAAAGGTAATACTGAGCTGATTACTGTAATGATGGTTAATAATGAAATTGGAACGATTGAACCAATAAAAGAGTTAGCAACCGTAGCTCATGATAACGGTATCTTATTTCATACAGATGCAGTTCAGGCAGTTGGGCATATTCCAATTGATGTCAGTGACTTATGTGTGGATATGCTTTCTGCCTCGGCACACAAATTTAACGGTCCAAAGGGAATTGGCTTTTTATACATTAAAAAAGGTACAAAAATATCTTCATATGCAGATGGTGGTGCGCAGGAATTCCATAAGCGCGCAGGAACTGAAAATATTGCCTCGATTGTAGGAATGTCCACTGCATTGAAAAAAAGTTGCGATGAAATGGAAAAAGTGAATGAAAAACTACTTGCTTTAGATGAAGCATTTAATGATGTTCTTCTGAAGTCTAAGATAGATTTTATTAGAAATGGTTCTAATAATCATGTTCCAGGTAATATAAATTTGTCTATCCGCGGAATGAGTGGGGAAATGCTACTGCATCGTTTGGATTTGATGGGCATTTGTATATCAACTGGTTCGGCTTGTGATTCTGTAAATACAGAAATTTCGCATGTCATTAAGGCAATTGGAGTACCATCTGAGTATTCAGAAGGCACTATTCGTATTTCGTTTGGTAGAGACAATACAGAAGAAGATGCAATTATGATTGCCAAGGTTCTTGCTAAAGTCATTAAAGGATAAGATGGCTTCAAAGGAAAGTGAGTGGTAAACTACACGGACATATCATTTGCTTTAATTAACCGCGTTTTGGAATATGACTTTGGAACAATGAAAATAGTCAAAACATGTAAGGCGAAAAAGATCAGTGCAAGCTTCGGACAGGCACTTTATTGTCTTTATGATAAGGTAAGATTGATTACAAAAATCGATGAGGATATGCAGAGAATGAATAGTGCAGGCTTGAAATTGTGCAGATGATTTGCACAAATTAGGTGAGCTTGAATTATAAAACTGAAATGTAGTAAAACGCTTGCATCCAGCAAAGATGATGCAGGCGCTATTAAAAATCTAGTGTTGGAATATTGAGTGCTTATGTAAAAACGACGATTCATATCCATAGAGTTTTTGAGAAGTTTGGCTTTGGTTAAGTATTTGGAAGAAGTTTATGCAGACCATCTGCACAAATTTGGATTAACTCAAAAACTTGACTTTTAACATTAACTAAGTTAAAATGAAAGAAATTGAGTTAAAAGGAGAATGAGAAATATGCTTACAAGTGTATTTGGCATTTCTATAAAATATGAAGCATGGAATCATCAGGATTCTTTACCTATTTATATTGCAGGATGTTATGATTTTCACACAGCATATATTGGAAACAGACGTTGTATAATGCTTGCTCCAACAGAAGAACTTGCCACACTTCCGGCACTGAAAAAACAAATTGTAAAAATACAGCAGATTGATAATGTGCCAGTCGTATTTGAACTTGCATCAGTATCTAAATATCGAAGAAAAAGCCTTATAGAAAATAATATACCATTTATTACGGATAAGCAGGTCTTTCTTCCTTTCATTGGGACAATGCTTACAGATGAGAAAGAATCTCAAAAGCTGACGGGGAAGTTTGTTTATTCCACGCAGCAGTTGTTTTTGTTTTATCTGTATAGTAAGAAAAAACGATTGTATATTTCAGAAGCCGGAAAAGTGCTTCCCTTCACAGCAATGACTTTGACCAGAGCAGTAAGACAGTTAGAAACGACAGATTTGTTTCTTGCAGCCAAAGATGGTGTCAACAAGTTTATTGAGTCAAAATATAAGCGAGATGAATTATTTGAAAAAGCAAAAGTATATTTGACAACTCCTGTCCGCAAAGCAGGATATATAGATAAGACACAAGTTATAGAAAATATGGTATTTGCAGGGGAAACGGCACTTTCTGAAAAAACAATGCTAAATCCAAGCCGAGTTGTTACTTATGCAATTAGTGAGAAAGATTATGATAAAACCTTGCTGACTGATGAATTGATAGACCCGGATAAGCAGGTCAGACTTGAATTATGGGCATACAACCCGAAGCAATTTTCAGAGGATAACAGTGCTGATGATATTTCCATTATTTTATCTTTTGCAGATACAAACGATGAAAGAATTGAAGAAGCAGTAGATGAATTGCAGGAAAGAAGGTTGCAGGAGTAATGGTCAATGGATTTACAAAATTTAAGGAAAAGTTTCAGGGCTTTGAAAATCAATATGTCATTATCGGTGGGACAGCTTGTGATTTGATTATGGAAAATGAAGAATTACCGTTTCGTGCCACAAAAGATATAGATATTGTATTGATTGTTGAATCCATAACAGCAGAGTTTGGAAGACGGTTTTGGGAGTATGTTAAAGAAGCAGGATATGAACACTTGAATAAAAGTACCGGAAAGGCACAGTTTTACCGTTTTACATCTCCGAAAAGTAAAGAATATCCATATATGATAGAGATATTTTCCAGAAATCCGGATTTTGTTATATTGGAAGATGATGCAGTTCTCACACCGTTTCCGATAGATGATGAAATATCCAGTTTGTCGGCAATCCTTCTAAATGAAGCATATTATGAATTGCTGAAAACCGGACAGATGATGATTGATGGCATTCCGGTATTGAGTCCGACTTGCCTGATACCATTTAAGGCAAAAGCGTGGCTGGATTTGAAAGAACGCAAGTTGAATGGAGAGCAGGTTGACGGCAAAAATATAAAGAAACATAAAAACGATGTGTTTCGATTAGCACAGTTAATCACAGTCAACACAAGGCAAGTTCTCAGCCCGGAAATAGCAGAGGATATGAAAAAATTCTTGTCTGAAATAGCTGATGAAACAGTGGATTTAAAATCCTTAGGCATAAGAGGAACAAATAAGCAAAAGATGACAAATATGTTGTACCAGTGTTATGGATTGAAGGATAATACATAGTATTTCATAGTATACTTTTATCTGCATTCTTTGACAATATTTGTCGTTGACTTATCTCTATTGTATCTTACATATAGTCTTATAGCAATATGTATTTTCTAAAAATTTAATTTTTTGGATTTTTGAGTGGTAAACTGTTTTAGTACATACATGATAGAAACCCCTCAGGCAGAGAGGGGCTTTATATGAATCGTAATATGATGCCATAGCAGCGTCATTGCTATCTGCATCTGACCCTTGCCTTTGCATCATATGGTTGTTATTTATTTTTCGAAACAAATACAATCTTATCCTGCGACCAGAAATTCGTTTCAAATTCCAATGTGATCTTTTTGGAGTTCTTGGGAATTTCGTAGTAAACAGCGCCGGTCGCCTTATTGCCCGGGGAGATTGTGGCGTCAATTTCATCGTCCGCAACGGCGTATGCAGCATCGGCAGCATATCCATCGGCGTAGCAGTTCCACGATGCCATGCTGGAGATGGTCTGATCGGTGTCCCCCTTGTTTTCGAATTCAAACTCCATGCGGTAATAGATGTGTCCCTTTTTCGGCTGCATGAATTGATTCTTGCATTTGTACTTTTTTGCCGAAATAAAGGTGATCTTTAAATCCGGTGTCTCGACGATATCGCCGACGTGAAATTTGTTTTTCTTTTTGGATTTTTTGCTGCTTGTGCCGGTTGATTTGGTTGTGCCGGAGGAAGAAACTTCTCCGGTTTTCTTTGGTTCGTCCGAGTCGTTTCCGCCGGCGAGACTGCCGATGACAACGATTGCGATCAGAACGATAACGACCCATTTCCATTTTCCTTTCATTGTATGTACCTCCTTATTTTGAGCTTTCGGAAATCCAACTGATGCCACGGATTGCTTCCGGTGAATTGATCCTGAGCAAAACAGTTGTCTCCACTTTAGTTTAAAGAGGTAGGTTATAAAAGGCGTCCGCCCGTGAGCGGAATATCGGTGCTGCTATTCGCCGCCGAGAAAAAAGACAAGCGAGAACATGAGGATACAATAAATGAAAAGATATACCACGGTTAAGATCCAGTGCAGCGCGCGGCTTCGCTGCATGAATGGAAGCTGATCGCGGACATGACAGTAATTGCCGAGGAAGTAAACAATTCCGATCAGCATCAGAAATGCGCCTGCGCGGTTTACGAACAGCGGATAGCCCGTCATACTGGAGCCGTCCGATGCCGTTGTGGTCATGGAGCGGCAAAGCCAGAAAATAAACAGGTATCCCCAAACGGCAGTGCACATTTTCCAGATAACGCCGGAACGGAAACCAACCGGAAGCTTTTCGCGATAGGAATAAAAATGTTTTGTGAAAATATTGCCGGAGGAATCAGAATCATTGTCAACGGATTTTGTATTTTCCGTGGTTGTCTGTACCATATTTGGGTCAGTGTATTTCAAAAGTTCTGCACGCAGAGCGGCAGCATCCGGATAACGCTCGGAACGGTCCAGGGCAATGCATTTCCGGATCACCGGTTCCAGAGGACCGTGATACAGACCGCTGTCCGGGTAATCTTTCGTCAGAAGATAATACATGGTGACACCAAGGGCATAAAGGTCGGTGCGCGGATCGGACTGCCCGAAGCCATATTGCTCCGGTGCCGCAAATTTCCTGGTACCCATCAGCCGTGTGTCCTCAATCTGGGACTGATCAAATTCCTTGGCGGCGTTAAAGTCGATCAGTTTTACAATGCCGTCATTACTGATCATAATATTGGATGGCTTGATGTCGCGGTGGACGATAGGCGGCAGCCGGGGGCTGATATCAAAGTCGTATGTTTACGATATTCTGGGTGGCGTCAAGACAAATCCATCCCGGGATATTGTGTTGATCCTGTGCATTGCTGCCGGGATGGATCGAAAGCTGGTCAGACGCGTGCTGGAAAATTACGGACATCGCGATCTCTATGTGAAGGATACCAGAGATATCATTATTGCGACCTATATCAATAATCAGATCTATGATCTGGACCGGATCAACGATGAGTTGTTCCGGTATGGACTTGCGACATTGAATGGGGAAAGCTGATCACAGTGCTTTCTTATCGTTCAGATATTTTAATACAATGCTGCGGATGTCTTCTGCAGCGGCATTTGCCAGTGCATTTTTCTTCTCAGACATCGTTTTTTCAAAGAAAATCGAAATAATCTCACTGACAATTTCTGTATCTGATTTATAGGCAATTTTCTTGGAAATAGGGTCTTCTTCCAACAGGGTAGATCGGAAAACACTGCCATTGGGAGTGTGTCCAACCAAAAGTTTCTTCATGTATTCGTTCGCGGTTACGCGGCGCGTCAGCGTGGAAAGCGAGCGGTTCGGCAGAACCTCGTTTCGGCTGGTCAGAGTCATATACAGCGTATATTCGTCCTTACGTCCGATAATGGAATATGTTCTTTTCTCGCGGCGGGCCACTACCGTGTTGCTTGCCTGCTTGCAGCATTCGCAAAGCTCATCGCGCATTCTTTCAGTGATAGGCAGCTTCTTGTCTGCCATGGAAAGCTCTAAATAATAATTTATCATAATTAGGTATATCCTTTCTCGTAAATATTCTGAATCATATTTGCTCTGTTAGGAGAGCTCAGGGAAGGGCATTTTTATAAATCAAGCGAATGATCATTCAGCAAAAACTCGTATAAACCCAGGTGAAGGATTCCATCTTCATCCGTCCAAGGTTTCATGGATGTTTTTGAAACAATTATTTTCTTGAAAAAATCGTTTGTATTCTTTAATGGTCTAAGTTCTGTATTCATTTTTTCGTCATCGGAAAGATTTAATGCAGACTGAATATAATATTTTTTGGAGCCGGCGTTCACAACAAAATCTATTTCAACCTGTGTTTTTGATTTTTTGCCATTTTTTGTGTTGACAAATTCTACAACACCGACATCAACGAAATATCCCCGGCATAACAATTCATTGTACATAATGTTTTCCATTATATGTGTTTCTTCCTGCTGACGGAAATTTAATTTGGCGTTCCGCAATCCGATATCGGTACAATAATATTTGGATGGATATTCAAAATATTTTTTGCCCTTAACATCATATCTTTTGGCCACTTGAAACAGAAATGACTCAACAAGATAATCTAAATACTTTGAAATTGTATTTGATGAAACCTTAATTTGTTTTACCGATTGCAGTGTTCTTGCGATTTTAGAAGAATTTGTCAATGAACCGATTGAAGAACATAAATCATCCGTCAATTCCTCAAGGACATCCTTTAGTTCGATATCGTATCTCTCGCTGATATCCTTAAAATAAACTTCATCAAACAGATTCCGGAGATATTGCATTTTTTCCATGTCATTTTTCTTTGATAAAGTCAGTGGCATCCCTCCGTACATTGCATATTCTTCATAAGCCTCTGATTTATCACCGCCAACAAAATTGTAATACTCTTTAAAGGAAAGTGGATATATTCTTACTTCATCTCCTCGACCTCGAAATGCGGTCAGAACATCTTTTGTAAGAAGCTTTGAGTTACTGCCGGTGACATAAATATCAACATTCCGAAGTCTTAAAAGTCCATTAAGTACATTGTACAATTTGACTTCGTCCAGATTTTTCAATTCTTTATTTGAGATGGCATATTGGACTTCATCAATGAAAATATAGTTCATTTTATGCTCAACGATTTTTGAACGTATATATTTCGACAGCTCTGCCGGGTCGCGGTATTGCGTAAACATATCATCATCAAGAGGAATTTGAAGAATCTGATTTTCTTCGATTCCCTGTGAAATTAGATAATCATGATAGAGATAGAACAGCAAATAGCTTTTGCCGCACCTTCTGATACCGGTTATCACTTTGATAAGACCGTTCTCTTTTTTGTCGATCAACCGTTGTAAATAGGCGTCTCTTTTTATTTCTTGCATTATTCAACCACCTTTCATTTAAAATTTAGGTGTATTGTTCCCTAACTTTTAATTCATTATACCAACTATGGTCTGCAAAATCAATTGTATATTTAAAAGTTGGGTGTAATATCCCCTAACTTTTAAATGAAAAATGTTTGATTCTTATCTGCGGAAACATTTCGTCTTGTACAGAAGATATAAATAATGAATGACCAATAATATAAGTATAAATTCACTAAAAATGATAACAAGAATATAAAGAATGCACTCTGTGGTTGACATTGTTTGAAAATTATGGTAGGCTTACAGCATAAGAGTCATAACACGGGCATCACTATATCATTATAACTTAGCAATTAAGGAGGATTATTATGAATAACATTGAAGAAATCAGAAAAAGTATTAAAACAATAGTAAAGTACCCGCACGCCTTCGGCTATGTGGAATTTGGCGATCGGGGGAATGACTGCACGGGGCACTTAGATAAAATGAATTCTGAGCAGACCAGAGAATACGCCCAAACGTATGCTGCGGTTCTGGAAGCGATACCTAAATACTCAGCATTACATAGGGAGCTGGCACCTGTGCTTGCGCAGGAACTGGAATTAAAACAATGGCCAAGATATGATTATATGGTGAAACTATTAACTAGGATTTTAATGGATATGACGAGCAGCGAAACAGTTGAGGAGCTGGGCAGTTTGGCCACGAAAGCTCAGAAGTACATGCAGGAAACAGGAAAGAGCACACTGAATAGTATGGATTTGGCAAACATTATGTAAATTTTATACTAGTAAACGGAAATCGACACCATATGAAATAGACGATGAATTTTTCGCACAACTAGATTTTCTGCGGAATGAGTATGATCATGCGTTGGAAACCATAGACCAACAGAACGCCGATATCAGGCAGCTTCTGGCTTTACTGATAAAAGATGACATTCCTATTCCGGAGATTATAATTGACCGGTATATTCGCAAAACGTCAAAGATAGAATCTATTGATGAAGAGCTTCTGTTTGATTGAACATTGTAAAAATGGTGGTCGATAAATCGGCCACCACAAAAAAATCAAAAAATTTACACACTTTACTTGACAAACCCCAGTATATCCACCTGCTTTTATTATGATAGTGTGTCCGGCAAAGCTGATCACAGAGCTTTCTTGTCGTTCAGATATTTTAATACAATGCTGCGGATGTCTTCTGCAGCAGCATTTGCCAGTGCATTCTTCTTTTCAGACATTGTTTTTTCGAAGAAGATTGCAATGATCTCACTAACAATTTCTGTATCCGATTTATAGGCGATTTTCTTGGAAATAGGGTCTTCTTCCAGTAAGGTGGATCGGAAAACACTGCCATTGGGAGTGTGTCCAACCAAAAGTTTCTTCATGTATTCGTTCGCGGTTACGCGGCGCGTCAGCGTGGAAAGCGAGCGGTTCGGCAGAACCTCGTTTCGGCTGGTCAGAGTCATATACAGCGTATATTCGTCCTTACGTCCGATAATGGAATATGTTCTTTTCTCGCGGCGGGCCACTACCGTGTTGCTTGCCTGCTTGCAGCATTCGCAAAGCTCATCGCGCATTCTTTCAGTGATAGGCAGCTTCTTGTCTGCCATGGAAAGCTCTAAATAATAATTTATCATAATTAGGTATATCCTTTTTCGTAAATATTCTGAATCATATTTGCTCTGTCGGGAGAGCTCAGGGGTTGTCATTTTTCTTGTAAAAACATGACAGCTGCTTTAGGGGAAGTATAACACATTATGGGAGAGAGAGGCAAGTGAAAGTATGGTGAAGAATGGAATGCTTGAATTATTATTGCAATCTATATAAGAAGAAATCTTTGCACAGAAAGAATGCTCTTTTTGGTTGACATCAATAAAATATGAGCTGACAAAACATCTTAATATCGTTATCGGAATACTTGAATCTATTATTTTCATATGTTATACTGTAGCTAGATGAAAATGATGAGAGTTTTCATGGTGCACGAAACCCCCGATAGCGGCAACTATCGGGGGTTTCTTTTCCTTTTTGGAGAGGGAGGCTTAATCCCTAGGCTGGCTACCTATCCTCTCTGTTCAACCATTTGCATATGTAGAAAGCAACTACACTTGCCAAAACAGAGATTAAAAATGATGAGAGTATGTCCATGATGCTCACCCCCTTCCTCTACCTGTCTAGGGGCGGTAGCCTATTAACTATATCAAATAAACTTAATATAATCAAATCAGGTAATAATGCAGATAGTGTAAACTGTTCTTCGGAAAAATATGAGCAGACCAGCTCCTAGATAGTTTTAAGAACTTCAACTACCTGCATCATACCATATTTCCATTTTTGTTTCCATCACTTTCTGCCGTTTTCAGAGATCTGCAGATCGCCCTTTTTCTCGTAAACCTGTAATGCGACATGATCCTCATCTGCCTGGATATGAAGTTTTTTTATCCGTTTCTTTTTCTCGGGGATGTCTTCCGGCATTTCCACTTCGAGACCATGGATCAGTTTCTTGACTGTCT
>ERZ1673752.224-NODE-224-length-105319-cov-12.200724_pt1 | contig 105319 bp, 104 predicted proteins | sample MGYA00580195_ERZ1673752 | MGnify/ENA primary metagenome ERZ1673752 (study PRJEB41218, sample SAMN15661744) | gut metagenome | host: Homo sapiens | place: Canada: London | collected 2015-08-20/2019-03-30 | study: EMG produced TPA metagenomics assembly of... | reverse complement strand
CTCTTTTCTCCCCAATCTTTTCTCTTGCGAGAGAAAAGATTGGGCCGCCGGAGGCATGGCAGGCCTCCGACAACCTCCAATGCCGCCCCTTCCGGGCGGCTTCTTTTTTATTCCGGGTTCCGCTCCAGATACTCCTCCAGAATCTTTGCCGCGCAGTAGACCATCTCCGGACAGGGGCGCTTTTTGTAGTAGCCGTCTGTCCGCGGTTCGGGCGGCTGGGGCTTGAAATCAGGGTCAAGGCCGAGCAGCTGGCGACAGATGATGGAGCCGTTCTGCGCCTCAAATTCCCCGGCCAGCTGCCGCAGGATCTGGTAATTGCGCGTCTTCGCCGCGCGGTCCGTCGGGTCGGCGGAGCCGCGGAGCAGGCCGTAGGCCATGAACATCCCGCTCACCGCGCCGCAGACATCGCGCATCCCGGCCATGCCGCCGCCAAAACCGGAGGACAGCTTCAGCGCCGTCTCCCGGTCCATCTTATCCTCCGCAAATGCCAGCAGCACCGCCTGCGAGCAGTTGCAGCCCTCAAAAAACAGTTCTCTTGCCCGTTCTGCCTTTGTCATATCGTGTCCTCCCGTATCGTCTCGGGGCTGATCACACGCCCCGTGTATTGCGGATAGTCCTGCAAAAAGCGGTCAATAATTGCGGGCTCGCCCCAGTAGTGCATGGGGTAGACGGTCTTTGCCTGCGTGGCTTTCAGAAAATACAGGATCCCGTCGGCCGCATGCGCCTCCTGCCGCGGGTCCAGCGGTACGCAGGCAACGTCGATGGGGACGCCCGCCAGCTTGTCGATCTCATGGCGGTAATTGCCGCGCATCTGACGGTTTTCCTGCTCCGGCTCGCCGTCCCACGTCCAGTCGTTCAGATCGCCCGCGTGATAGACCGTTCCCTCCGCCGTCTGCAGCAGAAATGCGACGCCGCTGTCAGTCGACCGGAGCGTTCGCAGCTGCGCGCCGCCCGGAAGTTCATACGTCTGGTCTGCGCGGACGGACAGGATCTCCGTCTGCGGCGGATACTTCCGCGCCCGGATATCCCGGCCAAGGACGGCCAGCGGGACCTCCCAGCCCAGCGCCCGCAGCGCCGCGGGCGTATCCGGATTATAATGGTCCGGGTGTGCGTGGCTCGCCAGCATCACAATTGCTTCGCCCGGCTCCGGCCGCGGAAGATTGCCCTTTTCATAGTCAAAAAGATAGCACATCTCCTGCGTGCGCACAAAAAAGCCGCTGTGGCCAATATACGTTATCTGCATGTGCCCTCCTGCCCTTCATACCGTTTTTCCAGCCGGAACCGCCGTCCGCCGCACCGGCGGCAGCGGATCCCGCCGCGCTGTTCTTCCAGCGCCTGCACGACCGTCCCGCGCTTAAAATAGCGCGACTCCGCGCCGCACTGCAGGCACGTCACCACATACACGCCGCGCGCGGCGGCGATGCGCTGCCGGTTTTCCTCTGCAGCCGCGCACTGCGGCGCAAGGCGGTCGGTCGGGCAGCCGATCCTGCGGCAGACGACGCGCCAGACCTCGTCGTGCCCGTGGCGGCGGCCGGTCAGAAGCGCCGCGGCGGCGTGGGCATATTCATGGCGGGCAGTATCCCGGAAGACCCGATCCTCCGACCGCAGAAACTCCGCCAGCCGGATGGTCTGCGGTTTGTTTTTATAAAAAGTGCACACGCCGTACTGCCGCGTCATGCGTTTGGAAAATTCCAGCCCAACGCCGCTCGTATCGATGCCCAGCAGCGCGTCGAGCCGCCGGTATTCCTGCCGCACCTGTTCAAGCGTCCACATCCGTATCCCTCATTTCAATTCCATGATACCACGGCGGGCGGGATTTTTCCATCTTTCCTTTTTGCCAGGATACCGGTATACTGTAAACAGAACAAAAAAGGCGGTCTTTGCATGGTTTCACGGCTGTATCTCGAGATCACTACCTGCTGCAATCTTTCCTGCAGCTTCTGCCCCGGTACAAAGCGTCCGGCGGCGTTTCTCTCCCCGGAGCAGTTCCGGATCCTTGCGCAGAAGCTGCGTCCCTATGGGCAGTATCTGTATCTGCACGTCATGGGCGAGCCGCTTCTGCATCCGCAGCTGCCGCAGCTGCTGGATATCTGCCGGGAGCTGGACTTCCGCGCCAATCTGACCACCAACGGGACACTGCTGCCAAAAAAGCAGGCGCAGCTGCTCGCCGCGCCTGCCCTTCGGAAGGTCTCGATCAGCCTGCACAGCTTTGAAGCCAATGCGGCCGGCGATTTTTCCGCCTATCTTTCCGGCTGCACGGACTTTGCCGCCGCCGCAAAAAGAGCCGGGATTTTGACCGATTTCCGGCTGTGGAATCTGGACGGGGCCGCGACGCGCGGCCTGCACGAGCAGAATGACGCCATCCTTTCCCATCTGCACCGGGTCTTTCCCGGCGCGTGGCAGAAGAACACCTGGGGCTGGCGGCTGGAGGACAAAATTTTCCTCAGCTACGGCGAGCGCTTCGACTGGCCGGACGAGGACGCGCAAGACCATGGAACCGCCGGGCGCTGCCACGCGCTTTCCGACCAGCTTGCCGTCCTGTGCGACGGGACGGTCGTCCCGTGCTGTCTCGACCATGAGGGGGCGCTTGCGCTCGGCAATCTGTTCACGCAGGAGCTGGGCGAGATCCTCGCGTCCCCGCGCGCCTGCCGCATGCAAGATGGCTTTGCGCGCGGCGAACGCAGCGAACCGCTCTGCCGCCGCTGCGGCTATTCCGAGCGGTTTTAGTCGCTTCTGAAAAACAGGAATCCGCGTTTCAGGGAATCCGCCAGTGCAAACTGGCGGATTCCCGTTTCTTCCGGCCCCTCAAACCGGATGCCGACCAGTCCGCCGCTCTGCGAGACGATCTGCCCGCGGCCGTATTTTTTGTGCCAGATGCTCTGGCCGGGGGCTGCGGACAGCGCAGACGCGTCCGAGGGCGCTGCTTCCGGGCGATTCCGGACGGTCCGGTCGCGCTCGGTGAGCATCTGGCCGAGCATCATAAGCGACTGCGCACCGTCCGCGAACTGCACGAGCATCCGCTCGCCGCACTGCGCCAGAATGCGCCCTTCGCCGCGCGTCTGATGGAAATACCGCTTTCCGCAGGCGTTTTCCGGGATGAGCGCGGCAAGATCGTCCGCCTCCGGCCGCGCCTGCGGCGCGAGCGTCTGAATTTCGCGAACAAACTGGGACGGTGCCTCCGGGTAATCGAACAGATACAGTTCCTCCTTCGCCCGCGTCATGGCGACGTAGAACAGGCGGCGATCCTCTTCATAGTCCCGCCGGGTCTGCTCGTCCGCGTCCTGCCCATCCGGGCGCGCGGGAAGAATGCCGTCCTGCACGTCGAGAAGGTAGACCCGGTCGTATTCCAGTCCCTTGCTGGAATGGATGGTCGAGAGCGTCAGCGCCGCGTCCGGCGCGTCCTCGTGCGTCCGGACCGCCTGCCGCAGCGCCTGCAGGCGGTCAAGAAACGCCTGCGGCGTCGGCTCCTGCTCGGCCAGCATGCTTAAAATGGAGAACTTCCCCGGGTCGAGCCGCCGCTCCGCCACGAATCGTCCATAGCCCATCGGCCCCCAGATCGTGCGGATCAGGCCCTTCCCCGGCACCTCCGGCAGCGCGGCCAGCTGCGCTTGCAGCTGCTCCGCGGCTTCCCGGCACATGGATGAGAGGCTGCTCTGCGCGAGCAGGCACGCGAGCACCGGCGCGTCGCTCCGGCGGCTCTGCTCACAGGCCGCTAAGGCCGCCTCCTTCGGGATCATCGCGCCGAGCTTATAATAGATCCGCAGAAAGGCCTCCGTATCGTCCGGCGCATAGGCAAAGCCGATGAGATCCGTCACGTCGCACACGATCCGGTGCGAGAAAAACGTATCGTCATAGCTGCGGCAGCGGTATGGCACGCCGCTGCGCAGAAGAAGGTCAATCAGCGGGAGCGCGCTGTCGTTATTGCGGTAGAGAACGGCGAACGGCGCGTCCGCCTGCTTTGCCAGCGCGAACAGGTACCGCAGCTGCGCCTGCCGCGAGGCCGCGTGCACCAGCTGCACCGGAAGCCCGGCGCCGCGCGCGGGGCGGATGGTCTTGGGATAGCGGCTGCGGCTGCGCGCGATGAAGCCGCCCGCGGCCTGTAAAATGTCGCGGGTGGAGCGGTAATTGTCCTCCATCAGCAGAACCTTCGCGCCGGGATATGTCTTTTCAAATGCCAGAAGCGCATCCGGATACGCAGCGCGGAAGCCGTAGATGCTCTGATCCTCGTCGCCGACCATGAAGAGGTTCCCGCTCTTTTTCGCCAGCAGCTCAATGATCGCGTGCTGCACGCGGGAGGTGTCCTGCGACTCATCCACGCACAAATACGGATACTGCGTCTGGAACTGCAGCAGGATATCCGGGTGCCTGCGCAGAATGGCCAGCGCGTAGGCCATCTGGTCGTCATAGTCCATCTGCCGCGCCGCGCGCAGCTCTGCGCAGTAGCGCGCGTACAGGCCGTCGAAGCCCGGAATGCCGAGATCCGCTTCGCGGATCTCGCTGTCCGTCAGCATCATGTTCTTGCAGTAGGTGATGGCCGTGCGGATCTCGCGGATGGTGGCGTCGGTCGGATATTCGCCGGTCTTTTCGTAATAGATCCGGCTCACGAGCGCGGCCAGCTCCGCCGCGTTCTCCTGCAGGGAAAAGGACGTGCCGCGGCCGCGGCTGTAAGCCTCGATGATCTTGGCCGATAAACCGTTGATCGTCCGGAACTGCGGCGTATGCCCCTCCAGCTCCGGAAACTGCGCCAGAAACCGCGCGCGCATCTCGCGCGTGGCGGCGACGGTATAGGTCATGGTCAGAATGCGCTCCGGCTCGATGCCGCAGCAAAGCGCCATATAGCCAAGGCGCGTGACAAGGACCGTCGTCTTGCCGCTGCCCGGCACGGCCAGCAGAAGGACCGGCCCTTCCGTCCGGCAGACGGCCGCCCGCTGCTGCGCGCTGAAGTGCGGCATATAGCGGGCGGTAAATTCCTCCGGCGTCATACGCGCAGCTCCAGCACCACCGGGCAGTGGTCGCTGCCGAAGACGTCCGCGCGGATCTCGGACGCGGCCACCTGCGGCAGGAGGCGTTCGGAGACGATGAAATAGTCGATGCGCCAGCCCGCGTTCTTTTCCCGCGCGTGGAAGCGGTAGCTCCACCACGAGTACGCACCTTCCAGCCCCGGATGCAGGCGGCGGAACGTGTCGGCAAAGCCGGACGCGAGAAGCTGCGTCATCTTTTCCCGCTCCTCATCGGAAAAGCCGGCGTTCTGGCGGTTCGTTTTCGGGTTTTTGAGGTCGATCTCCTCATGCGCCACGTTGAGATCGCCGCAGTAGACGACAGGTTTCCTCGCGTCCAGTTCCATGAGATACACGCGCAGCGCGTCCTCCCACTGCATGCGGTACGGCAGGCGCTTCAGGCCGTCCTGCGAATTTGGTGTGTAGCAGCAGACAAGATAGAACGCGGGATATTCCGCCGCGATGAGGCGGCCCTCGTGGTCATGCTCGTCCTGCCCAAGGCCATACTGGACGCTGATGGGCGGCGTCTTTGTCAGGATCGCCGTGCCGGAGTAGCCCTTTTTCTCCGCGGAATAGAAATACCGTTCGTAGCCGTCCAGCGCAAACTGCGCCTGCTCCGGCTGGAGCTTGGTCTCCTGCAGGCAGATGATGTCCGCATTCTCCTGCGCGCAGTAGTCCAGAAAACCCTTGCCAAGGCAGGCCCGCAGGCCGTTGACATTCCATGATACAAGCTTCATTGCACCCTCCATACATGAAAAAGTCTTCCCGCGTGAGGGGGAAGACTTTGTTTTTTTGCAGCGGTTTTCCGCGCCTTATTCCTCCGTGTCATCCGTTTCCGGCAGCTGCATGCCGTCAAAGGCGTTCTGCGCATCGTCAAAGATCACCTGCACGTCGGCAAGCGCGTCCTGCAGGCGGGAAAGTCCCGTCGACAGATCGGCGGTCAGCGCGGCGATCTCCTCACCGGAATCAAGATAGCGGCCGCGGGCATCCTCGCAGAGGTTTGACAGCTGGGCATAGATGCGTCTGGCGCGGACGGCGGCGTTGCGCTCGGCCTGCTCGGCGCGGCGGTAGGCCGCAAGCTCCTGCTCCGTCACGGACGGGGTATCCCGCGCGGAGGTCTCCAGCTGCGTGTCCGGTTCGGCTTCTGCTTCCGGCTGCGGGGCGCTTTCTGCCTGCTTGAGCTGTTCGGCGAGCTCTGCGCCCTCCTGTGCGAGGGTGTTCAGCTGCTCGCTGAGAGATTCATTTTCCTCTTTCGCCTGCCGCAGTTCCTCGCTGCGGGCTTCGGCCTCTTCCTGCGCCTGCTGCAGCTGCGCCTGCAGCTCCTCGAGCTGGGTCTGCAGACCGGCGTTTTCACCTGCCAGCCGGTCGCGCTCGTCGGTCAGCTTGCGCAGGGCCTTCTGGTGCTCAATGGATGCGGATTCGATATAGTTGACGACGTCGGTGCGGTTGAAGCCGCTGACGGCGGTACGAAATTTGGAAAAGTCGGCCATACACAGGTCCTCCTGCTTCCTGATTTTTTCACAGTATACCACGAAAACTGCCGGAAAACAACCGCAAATGTCGCGCTCTGCCGGGCGTTCAGGGAATTTAACTTTTTGTTCACAGGTTCATCTCTATGATTGCGCGCGGTAAAAAAGACTGGTATAATAAGATGAAATTCAATGACAGCGAGGAACCGCATATGGAATACAACAAGCCGATCGCCGACATGCGCCCCGGCGACGATGTAGAGGGCTTTTACGTTTTGAAGGACGCGCTGCTCAAGACCACAGCCGCGGGCAAGCCGTTTTTGTCCGGCGTGCTGGCCGACCGCACAGGCGTGATCGATCTCAAGGTCTGGGACTACAGCGGCCCCGTCGGCGCAGGCAGCGGCGATACCGGCCGCGTCGTGAAGATCCGCGGGCAGGTGTCGGAGTTCAAGGGCTCTCCGCAGCTGACCGCCGGGCGCATCCGCATGGCGCAGGAAGGAGACCAGTATGACGTCTCCGCTCTTGTCCCAGTCGCGCCCATCGACCCGGACGAGCGGCTGCAGGAAATTGACCGTCTGATCGATTCCATGCAGGACGCGGATTACCGCGCCGTCGCGCGCACCATGCTGCAGCGGCACCTGGCCGCCTTCCGCTCCATCCCGGCGGCCAAGAGCGTGCACCACAGCTTCCTGTCCGGCCTGCTCATGCACACATCCAACATGCTGAAGATCGCGGATTTCCTCGCGGGACTATATTCCGATATCATTGACCGCAGCCTGCTTCTGACCGGCACGCTCCTGCACGACTTTGCCAAGGAGCAGGAGTTCTGCTTCTCCGGGCTTGGCATGGTGACGGACTATTCGCTCTCCGGCCAGCTGATCGGCCATCTGGTGATGGGCGCGCAGGAGGCGGCGCAGTGCGCGCAGGAGCTTGGCATTCCCGAGGAAAAGAGTCTTCTGCTGCAGCACATGATCCTCTCGCATCACGGCGAGCCGGAGTTCGGCGCAGCCGTCCGCCCACAGTGCGCGGAGGCGGAGCTTCTGTCCGAAATTGACCTCATTGACAGCCGCATGGAGATCTACGCCGAGGCGCTGCAGGACCTGCCCGCCGGTTCGTTCAGCAACCGGATCTTCGCGCTCGACAAGAAAATTTACCGCCATAGCTGAATACACAAATATCCGCCGGGAAGTTCCGGACTTTTTGTGATACGATCGGGCGGAATTTGTGCTATATTGTAGATATAAAGAACTGGGAGGTATTCAACATGCTCCATCCGTTACAATCGATGATCCAGTCCCGCCAGAGCGGCGCGAAGGTCGGCATTCCGTCCTACTGCAGCGCAAACGAGCTTGTGCTGGAGACCGCGCTTGCGCGCGCGAAGGCCTCCGGCCAGCCGGTCCTGATCGAGGCGACCGCCAATCAGGTCAACCAGTACGGCGGCTACACCGGCATGCATCCGGCTGATTTCTATCAGTTCGTCATGAAGCTCGCCGCCGAGGCCGGTGTGCCCGAGCAGCAGATCATTCTCGCCGGCGACCATCTCGGCCCCCTGACGTGGCAGGATCTGCCCGAGAAGGAAGCCATGGCCCGCGCAGAGGCGCTGGTCTATGAATTTGCAAAGGCCGGCTTTACGAAGATCCATCTGGACACCAGCATGAAGCTGCAGGACGATCCGGAAGGCGCACTCTCCACCAAATCCGTCGCCCGCCGCGGCGCGTTCCTCTACAAGGCTGCCATGCGCGGCTATCAGGAGCATCTGGCAGAAGCACCCGACACCATGCGTCCGGTCTTCATCATCGGCAGCGAGGTGCCCATCCCCGGCGGCTCGCAGGAGGTCGAGGATTCTCTGGCCGTGACCAAGCCCGCCGCCTTCCGCGAGACGATCGAGGCCTATCAGGAGGCGTTCGCCGAAGCCGGGATCTCGGACGGCTGGAAGGACATCATCGCTGTCGTCGTGCAGCCGGGCGTGGAGTTCGGCGACGATCAGGTCTTCTTCTACGACCACGACAAGGCGCAGGAGCTCTGCGCCGTCCTCAAGGACTACCCCGGCCTTTGCTTCGAGGGCCACTCCACCGACTATCAGAGCGCGGCCTGCCTGCGCGCCATGGTTGAGGACGGCATCGCCATTCTCAAGGTCGGCCCGGCGCTCACCTTCGGTCTGCGCGAAGCGCTCTACAGCCTGAGCTTTATGGAAAAGGAGCTTGTCCCCGAGCAGCAGCAGGCGCACTTCATCGAGACGCTCGAGCAGGTCATGCTGGCCAACCCCGGCAACTGGAAAAAGCACTACCACGGCGATGAGCACCAGCTCGCACTGGCCCGCAAGTACAGCTTCTCCGACCGCTGCCGCTACTACATCGGCCAGCCGGAGGTCGTCGCCGCGATCGACAAGCTGTTCGCCAACCTGCGCGAATACCCGATCCCGATGAACATGCTGCACCAGTACATGCCGCTGAGCTACAAAAAGGTCCGTGACCACGAGATCCCGCTCGACCCGAAGGCGCTCGCCATGGATGGCATTGCAGCCTTTATGGAAGATTACGAATACGCAGCCAGATAAAAATAACGTCGCGCGGCCATATGGCCGCGCGATTTTTATGCAGATATGGAAACCCCGCAGAGAACCGCGGTTCTCTGCGGGTTCTGCTTTTTACTTGTCGAAGCTTTCCACGATGCTCAGCGCGGAAGCGGTGTTGATGCCGAAGCGTTCCACACCCATGTCGAGCAGCGCGTCAAACTCTTCCCGCGTGCGGATGCCGCCGGCGGCCTTGACCTTGATGCGGCCCTGCGTCGCCTTTTTGATCTTGCGGATCCGCTCGACGTTCGCGTCGCCGGGGACCCAGCCCGTGCCGGTCTTGATGAAGTCCGCGCCGGAGTCGATGACCATCTCGCAGGCGCGCAGCATTTCTTCGTCGGTCAGGCAGTTGATCTCAAGGATGACCTTCGTCTTGACATAGTCCGGCGCCACGGCCAGAACGGCGGCCAGCTCCTTGGCGACGTAGTCATATTCCTTGTTCTTGAACTTGCCGACGTTCATGACGATGTCCATCTCCTGCACGCCGTCCTTGACCAGCTCCTGCGCTTCGAGCACCTTGACCTCTGTCTTGTGTGCACCGCCCGGGAAGCCGACCGGTGCGCCGACGTAGATCTCCGGCTCGTCCTTCAGCAGCTCCGCGACCTGCTTCGTCCAGCAGGGCAGCGAATGCACGTTGATGAACTGATACTTCTTTGCAATTTCAACGACATCCTGAATGTCCTTCAGGGTGTGCTGCGTTCTGACGGCGCTGATATCGATCAATCTTGCCGCATCACGTGATGTCATAGAAAAATCCTCCTTGCTCTTGCATCTATCCCACAGGCCGCGGTTTTTCCCTGCGCGGCCGGGCTTGTTACTGCTCTGCCGCGCGGCGCTGCGCCTGCTGCAGAATGGCCTCCGACGTGCGCACGCCAAGGCCGAACCGGTCGCAGCCAGCGCCGTACATGGCCAGAAGCGTATCCAGATCGCGCACGCCGCCCGCGGCCTTGATGAGGGCCGCATCGCCGATCGTGCCGCGGATCAGCTCAATGGTATGCACCGTCGTGGGCTTGGGGCCCCAGCCGGTGCCGGTCTTGACATAGGTCACGCCTGCCTTGACGACAAGCTCGCTTGCACGGCAGATCTCCTCATCCGTCAGATAGGCGATCTCCAGAATGGCCTTGACCGGGACGCCCGGGACCGCATGGATGACGGCCTCAATGTCCTTCTGCACATAGTCGTACAGGCCGGACTTGAACGCGCCGATGTTCATGACCATATCGATCTCCTTGCAGCCCATCGCGACGAGGCGGGACGCCTCGGCCGCCTTGGCCTCGGGGAACGTTGCGCCGGACGGGAAGCCGACCACGCCCGTGACGACCGCCGGCGTGCCCTTCAGACCCTCCAGCGTACGCTCGGTGCTCCACGGCATCGGCGCAGCGCAGACGCAGTTGTACTGCCGCACGATCCGGATCATTTCGTCCACTTCATGCAGATCGGCATCCGCCTTGACGGCGCTGACGTCGACAACATCGCCAATCTTCTTCAGGTTCAGTTCTCTTGCCATTGCAGCTCCTCCTGTCATCTGATCAGAAAATATGCTTCAGATCCTCCGGGGTATCGATCACGCCGATCTCAAACTCAAACGTCCGGACCTCGCCCGGCTGGATCATTTCCAGTTCGCCGCGCTTTCTGACGACGTCGCGGCCCTCGGGGATGGAGTTGGCAGGCTCCAGGCCGACCACATAGTCGCCCTCGCCCATCATCTTCCACTGGCCGAACTTCGAGAACTGGCTGCGGTTGAACTTGACGTAGGTGCCGAGCTTCAGCTCCTGATTGTAGAGACTGGCGAACGACTCGTCGCCCTGCACCTTCGGGATATCGTGGTAGAAGACCTGTTCGTTATAGTCGTGCGTCGGCTTCTGGAACTCGGCATGCGTGGGCACGTCGCCTTCGGCGTCGCGCGCAACGACCTTGACGCCGTCCGGCTCGATGAGAACGGTGTTCTCCGAGACGATCGGGTAGCCGAAGTTGCAGTGGTAGAGCAGCATGAACGGCTGCTCGTCAAAGCCCATGTTTTCAATGTGGTCGGTAATTTTGACGCTGCGGGAACCCATCTTCGTCTCGATGGTGCGGTTCAGGACGAGATTCTCGTGGAACATGCTGCTCTCGACCACCTGGCCGCGGATGCGGATAATATAGTCGTCGCCGTACCAGAATTTCTCGACGCAGACGTCCTTGGCCGGGATGTTGCTGATCCGGCCGTGCAGGCCGAGCTCTTCGCCGTTATCCACGCAGGGCGCGCCGAAGTAGGTCAGGCCGCAGGTCGTAAGCAGGCCGCAGAAGAAGTTCCGCAGGAAGCCGAAGCCGTCCTTCTCAAAATACGCCGGATGGCCGACACCGGCCTTGCTGACAAAGCTCAGCGCCTTGCCCTGATAGCTGGCCCACGAAATGTCCATACCGCGGGTCGGCAGGACCGTAAATTCCAGACCGCTGCCGGTCTTGACGTCGATGGTGCGTACACCGTCGGACTTACCGGCCGTCATAACGCCCTCGCGCGCGTCTGCGATCTGCGAAACGTCGCCGACATACTGCAGCAGCTCGCGCTTGGTCAGTTCCTTGCCATAAAGCTTCATTGTTTTGCCTCTTTCTTCTCAGTTCTCCGGCGATTCCGGAAGCTGCGTCAGCATGTCGCCGATGTCGCAGAAGTCGTCGGTCACGCGGTTATAGACCTTCATCAGCTCGTCATAGTAGGCTGCGTGCGCCGGGATCGGCTTCGCGCAGCTGACGACCTCGTGCAGAGCGTCGATGCGGTCAAAGTTCTCCCACAGGCCAACGCCGACGGCTGCGCAGGCGGCAGCGCCGAGTGCGGCTGCCTGCTGGTCGATGTTGGACTTGATAACGTCGGTCTTGTAGATATCCGCATAGATCTGGCGCCACAGCTCGCTCTTCGAGCCGCCGCCGACCAGCAGCATCTCGTTGCCGATCGTCGTCATGCCCTTCAGTGCGTCGAGGCAGGAGCGCAGGCCCATGGTGATGCCCTCCATCGTCGCGCGGATGACATCGGCGCGGGTATGGATGAGGTCGAGGCCCACATAGCCGCCGCGGAGGTTGTAGCTCTTGTTCATCGGCATGCCGCCGCCGAGGCTCGGGTTGAAAATGAGGCGGTTCGCGCCGATGGGCGACTTGGCGGCTTCCGCCGTCATGAGATCGTATTCGTCAAGACCCTTGGCCTTTGCTTCGTCCAGGAACTCGCGGCCCAGCTGATCGCGGAACCAGCGGAACGCGGTGCCGCCGGCCGTCACGCACAGAGCGGAGGCAAACTGGCCGGGGACAACATGCGCGAACACGTACGGACGGACCTTGCTCTCGAGCAGCGGTTCGTCGGACGAGACCGCGATCCACGAGGAGGAGCCGAGGGAGTTATAGACGCGGCCGTTCTTATAGGCCTTTGCGCCCAGCGCCATGCAGGAGTTGTCGACGCCGCCCGCGACGACCGCGACATTGTCGCCGAGGCCAAGCTGCTGCGCGATCTCCGGCTTGATGGTGCCGATGACCTGCGTGGAAGGAACGACCTCCGGGAAGATCTCGCGCGGCAGCTGCATGGCTTCGATCAGCTCGTCACTGTAGCACCAGTTCCGCAGATCCCACACGCCGCAGCCGGAGGCATACGACGGATCGGTGCAAAGGCGGCCGGTCAGAAGATAGTTGATGTAGTCCTTGGTACCGATGACCTTATCGATCTGCTTGTACATCTCAGGCTCGTTGTCACGGTACCACATGATCTTGAATGCGGTATAGAATGCGGCGGTGAAGCCGTTGCCGGTCAGGTTATACCAGCGGGTCTCGTCGTAATGACTGAAAAACTCTGCCGACTGCTTTTCCGCGCGGCCATCAGACCAGATCGGCGTGCTCTGGCGAAGCAGCTCGCCGTTTTTGCCGATCGGCACTGCGCCGAGGCTGTGGCCGGAAATGCCGCAGGCGACGATGTCGTTCTTGTCGACGCCGGTCTTCTGCATCAGCCGCTGCGTGCTCTCCACGACGGCGTTCCACCAGTCAGACGGCTTCTGCTCGTGCCAGCCGTGGTTCGGATAGGTCGTATTATAGGAATGGAAATCGGACGCGAGGCAATGGCCCTCTGCGTCATAAAGGGATGCTTTGTTTCCGCCCGTGCCGAGATCCCATGCGATGATCTTTTTCCCCATGTGCGTGTACCCCTTTCTGCCGTATGGCTTACTGCTCGAGATAAAGCTCGCCGCGTGCCGCGCGCGCTTCGGCTTCCTTCAGGATGGCCTCGGAGGCTCTCGTGCCGCAGCGGACAACGCCGATGGCCATCATGGCCAGGCAGTCGTCAAGCGTGCGGACGCCGCCGGCAGCCTTGACCTTCATGCCGTCGGCATGGTCGACCATGATCTGCAGGTCGTGCATCGTAGCGCCGCCGCCGGCGTAGCCGGTGGACGTCTTGATGAAGTCGCAGCCGGCAGCCTTGGCAATGGCACAGGCCTTGACGATCTGATCGTCGGTCAGATAGAAGTTTTCAAAGATGACCTTCAGCAGCGCGCCGCCCTCATGCGCCGCCTTAGCGACCTGGGTCAGCTCGTCCTGCACATAGTCATATTCACCGGAAAGGAAGCGGCCGATGTTCATGACAACGTCGCACTCCACTGCGCCCTTGGCGATGGCGTCCTTGGTCTCGAAGACCTTGGTCTCGGTCGTGCAGGTTCCGTGCGGGAAGCCGATGACAGTGGTCGGAAGCACCTTTGTGCCCTTCAGCTCCTGGCAGACGATGGGCAGGTCGGACGGACGGACACAGACGGAGATGGTCTGATATTTTTTCGCCAGCTCGCAGCCTTCCTTCAGCGCCTCAACGGTGATATCCGGGCGGAGCAGAGAGTGATCGAGTACGTCGGCGACGTCCTGAACGGTAATCATTTTCTTAGACATAGGGAGCTTCCTTTCTTTTTGGCCTGCACCGGAGGGCGCAGGATATTATTGAACCCGCGCCGGTTACGGCGCGGGTTGTTTACTTTCAGCCTGCGTCGCTCATGGCGCGTTCTTTCTTCTCGTCCTCTGTCATCGCGCTGTCAAGCGTGAAGGACATGAGCTTCTCCTGGCTGGCGTCGGCGTTATTCAGTTCGCCGCGCTTATAGCCGTGGTGCATAAAGATGATTCTGTCGCACAGGGACAGGACCTCCGGCATTTCCGAGGAAATAAGCACGATGGAAAGCCCCTGCTTTGTCAGATCGTCGATCAGCTTATAGATCTCGTTCTTCGCGCCGATATCGATGCCGTGGGTCGGCTCGTCCATGAAGAGGATGGTGGGCTTGTTCATCAGCCAGCGGGCGATGATGGTCTTCTGCTGGTTGCCGCCGGAGAGGCTGGTGATGGGCGCGTCGATGGACGCGGTCTTGACATTCAGCTTCTTGGAGTATTCCTCCGCATCGCCCAGCAGCTTCTTGGTGTTCAGAATGCCGCCCTTGGCCATGCAGCGCTGATAGACCAGCAGGATATTTTCACGGACAGTCATCTTCAGGAACAGGCCCTGGATCTTTCTGCCCTCGGGGATCATGCCGATGCCGCGCTTGATGGCGTCATCACAGTTTTTGATGTTGACTTCTTCACCGTTGATGAAGATCTGGCCGCTCTTGCGCATGTTGGCGCCGAAGATGCACTGCAGCGTCTCGCTGCGGCCCGCGCCGACAAGGCCCGTCAGGCCAAGGACCTCGCCTGGATACAGGTCGAAGGACACGTTCTTGACCTTGCCTGCCATATCATAGAGGTTCCGGACAGAGAGGATCGGCGTTTTGCCGGAGTAATCGGTAATGAAATTTCTTTTATGTGAGCCTTCGTATTCACGGCCGACCATCAGGCTGACCATATGCTGTTCGGTCATTCCGGCGGCCGGCTCCGTCGCGATATGCTGGCCGTCACGCAGGACGGTGATGGTATCGGCGATGGTAAGGATTTCTTCGAGTTTATGGGAAATATACAGGATCGAGATGCCCTCTTCCCGCAGCTGATTGACGATGTTCAGCAGGAATTTGACCTCGGTATCGGTCAGAGAGGACGTCGGCTCATCCATGATGAGCATCTGCGCGTTGCAGGAGACCGCCTTACAGATCTCAAGCAGCTGCTGCTCGGAAACGCTCAGGTTGCGGACCTTTGCCTTCGGGGAGATGTAGGAGACGCCCAGCTTTTCCAGAAGCGCAGCGCAGTCCGCATACATCTTCTTATAGTTGACAAGTCCGAGCTTGTTGACCGGCATACGGTTCATGTAGACGTTTTCCGCAGCCGTCATGGTGGGAGACAGGGAAAGTTCCTGATGGATCATGGCAATGCCGGCCTGCTCCGCCTCGCTGGGGCTGGAGAAATGGCACTCCTTGCCATTAAACGTAACGGTGCCTTCTGTCGGAGGAAATACGCCGGACAGAATGTTCATCAGCGTCGATTTGCCTGCACCGTTTTCGCCGACAATCGCGTGAACTTCACCCCGCTTAACATTAAAGCTGACGTGATCCAGCGCAGTAGTGCCCGGAAACTGCTTTACAATATTATCAATTTTGCAAATAATTTCTTCACTCATAATGACCTCCGCACAATGCATACACCAAAGGGGGAGACATGAAGTCTCCCCCCATGTGCTTTTAGATATGATTTAAGCGCGATGTGGATAAATCAGAACTGGATCAGTTGAACAGCTCGGGGAACAGATCCTTGACGTTATCCGGAGTAGCGACGACTGCGTCGTAGGTGTTGAGCTCTTCGGGCTGCACGCCTGCGCACAGGTAGTTGAATGCGTCAACGATCGGCTGATAGCCCTGGTTGAACGGATCCTGGTCGATGCAGAGGGAGATGGTGCCGTCAGCGATGTAATCAGAAACAGCGGACAGGCAGTCATGGCATACAAGGACGACCTCGCCGGACTTACCAGCGTCCTGAATTGCCTGAGCAGCGCCGGAGGGGCCGCCAGCGGTGACGTAGATCGCCTTGATATCCGGGTTGGCGTTGAGGATGTCGGTGGTCAGGCTGTAAGCCTTCTCGGCATCGTCGTTGTTCTCATATTCGCCGACAAGCTCCAGGGAGGAGACTTCGTCAGTGACACTGCGGCAGCCGGTGCGGCGCTTCTCATGGCCATAGACGGAGAAGGAGCCGGTGATGATGGCGTACTTGCCGCCGTCGGGCAGAGCGTCAACGATGGTCTGGCCAGCGACAGTGCCTGCAGCGTAGTCGTCCATGCCGTACCATGCAACACGGTCAGTGTCGGCGAGGTCACCGTTGAAGCAGAAGACAGCGATGCCAGCAGCGGTAGCGTTGTTGACGCAGTCATTCAGCTCGTCGGAAACACCGAAGATGCAGATTGCGTCGTAGCCGGAAGCGGTGCAGTTCTCGATAGCGGAGGTCCAGGACATAGCGTCGAAGGAGTCAACGGAGATGACGTCGACAACGCAGTTACGGTCCGCAAGGATCTCCTTGGCGAAGTTCTGACCAACCATGACAGCAGCGCCCCAGGGGTTGTTCTGCACGCAGATGGAAGCGATGCGGAGCTGCTTCTCGGGCAGCTGGTCAACGGGCAGGGAGCGGAGGGTCTTGCCAGCCGGAGCTACGATGTCAGCAGCAGCGGTGAAGGCAGCGTCGGTGCTTTCGTCAGCAGCCGGGGTCTCGGTCTCGGCAGCGGTGTCGTCAGCAGCGGGAGTCTCGGTCTCGGTCTGTGCCGGGGTCTCGGTCTTTGCAGGCTCTTCGGTCTTGCTTGCGCAGGCACACAGGCCAACGAGCATGACGAGCGCGAGCAGCAGGGCTACAAGTGCTTTCGTTCTTTTCATTTTGTGTTTACTCCTTTTTAAGTCGTAATATGTTTTATCTCTTTCGAGAAAAAACCGGATGGATGTGCGCGGCTCAGCGGGCTTCGCGCTTTTTGCGGACGCAGTCGATGGCGACGGATGCGATGATAACGACGCCCAGAACAACGGTCTGCCAGTAGCCAGGGACGGCGATCTGAACGAACAGGTTCCGCAGAAGAGCCATCAGGATCGCGCCGAGGGCGACGCCGTAGATGTTGCCTTCGCCGCCGGCCATGGAGATGCCGCCGATGACGGAAGCCGCGATGGCGTCAAGTTCGTAGCCGGAGCCGTAGGACGGGCCTGCCTGCTTCAGCTGGCCCATCATCATGAGGCCGACGAGAGAACACATGCAGCCGCAGATGATGTAACACATGATGATGATGCCGTCGGTGTTGATGCCGGTGAGCTTTGCTGCGCGGGGGTTATTGCCGACTGCGTAGACGTTGCGGCCGGTGACGGTGTATTGTGCGAACAGCCACGCAAGCACGATCATGACGATCATGACAATGACCTGCACGGGAACGGGGCCGACATAGCTGCCGCCGAAGACGGAGATCCAGGACGTGCCGTACTTGATCGGTGTGCCGTTGGACAGAAGCAGAGAAATGCCGTCGCCGACACTCAGCATGCCCATCGTGGCGATGAAGGCCGGCAGGCCAGCCTTTGCGACCAGAAGACCGTTGATGAGGCCGAACAGTGCGCCGACCGCGAAGATGATGAGCAGCACGAACAGAGGGTTGATCCCGCCCAGCTTCTCATTGACATAGGCTGCCGTACAGATGCTGGTGGCGATGATGGCGCCGACGGAGATATCGATGTTGCCGCAGATGATGACGAAGCCCATACCGATGGCGAGGACCGCGTACTGAGACGCCTGCTTCAGGACGTTGAAGATGTTCAGCGATGTCGGGAAGGAATCCGGGCGTCTGATCGAAAGGAAAATCGACACCAGAATGATCAGTAAAATTACGATAACTTCCTGCTGCTTCATCAGTTTCTTAAGTCCGCCGCCCTTTGCGGCAGTCTTTGCTTTTTGTTCCATTGTCTCTATGGTCCTCCTTTGTTGCCGTCCCGGTGTGCGGCGGACGGCCGCATGCCGGATGATCGTGCGTGGAATGGTACGGTCAAATACGACGTACCGCCGTTTCCGTTGCGCATTATTATAATGGCACGTTTTTTGACACGTGTCAAGTCAAAACATGACTGCGTTTTCTGTGCAAAATGGACAAAACCAATGGGATATGTTTGGGATTACCCATGAATCTTCAAAAAACCACACGGTTTTTTGCACACAATTTTCCGTTTTCTCAAAAATGTCTTCGAATTTTAACCGAGAAAAATATATCGAAACGCAGTTATTTGAGAATGTTCTTTATATTTTTTTCCGTGATTTGCAGCACCTCGTCGATACTCTGTCCGTCAGCGACGGCCATTCGTACGGCACGGCCTATGATACGTTCCAGTTCGCGCATCTGGCCGCTGACCGCTTCCCTGCCGCTCGGCAGGTATCTGCGTCCAATGTGTTCAAATGCATTGAACGCGTCACCCAGCCACGGGTACGAGCGCGACAGCTCCGCGCTTTCCCGGATGGCCTTGTACGGCAGGATGCGCCCCATGGCGGCGTTCGGCATGGCCATCTCGCCGGAGCAGCTCCATTTGACGAACTCATAGGCCTCCTGCTTGTGCCGGCTTTTGCTGTGGATCGCCATGGCCCAGCCGCCGAGCAGGGAATATTCGCCCGGGATCGTACTGTGGCCGATCTTGCCGGCGATCTTGTTCTTGCCGCGGTCCCAGAGGCTTGCGATATGCTCGGAAAAGACCACCATCATGGCTGCGTCGCCGCTGGCAAACAGCTGCTCTTCCTCGTTCCACCAGCAGTCCAGCGCGTCCGGCTGGGCATATTTGAAGCATTCAACGTAGTTTTTGAACGCCTTGCGGAACCGGTCGGACGTCGGGTGCAGCCAGTCGCCGTCGGTGCTCCCTCCGGCCATGCCCCAGATCCGCGGCAGCAGCTCGCAGGCCGCGCCGTTATACTCGTTGCCGCCCAGTGTGGTGCCGAAGAGGGTCTCCGACTCCGGATTGTAGGCACGGGTGAAAAAGCGCGCCACGTCGTTATATTCCTGCCACGTCTGCGGTACACGCAGCTCCTTTTTGTAGATCTCGTAATACTGGCGCTTGTTTTTCAGCGAATCGAACAGGTCGCGCCGGTACAGCAGGATCTGCGCCGTGTAGCTGTACGGCATTGCGTACATATTGCCCTTGTAGAAGCAGTATTCGTGCAGGATATTGCCCTGAAAATCACCGGTCGATGTGCCGTCCGCCGCCAGATACCCCTCCAGCGGCTCCACGAGGCCGCAGGCGTTCAGCTCCGGCGTCCAGACAAGGTCTGTGCTGAATACATCGATTTCACCGTTGCTGCTTTCGATCGTATCGAGGACTTCGCCGTATTTTTTCTCGATAAACTCGGCCTCGATCCCCGTTTTGATCGTAAAATCCTTCACCATGGCGACCAATCCCGGGCTGGTCTGCGCGCTGCTCTGCAGCAGGACGCGGATCTTCTTCCCCTGCCCGGCCAGCGAATGATATTCGTTCTGCGCCGGCGGCATGCGTACTGGGAGCGTCACATTCGTCCGCCCGGCGGGCAGCTCGCCGTCAAACGCCTGCACCAGATGAGAGATGGCCAACTCGCCGATCTGGTTGCCCGGCAGCGGCAGCGTCCGCTCGCCCGGCAGCGCGCCCGGCCAGCTCTGTCCGCTCAGGATCACAAGCCGCGGCCACTGCCGTACATCCTCGTGCAAAATCTTGAGCGCCTGCTGCACGCCCGGCAGGCAGCTGTCGTCGGTCACATAGATGACCTCCGGCGGCTCCGGCAGGTTCATGAGGCCGACCGTCGCGCGCATGAAGCTTTCGGGCGTATTGTCGGCCGAGACGACATAGTCGTTGCAGATCTGCAGATTTGCCTCCAGAAGGGCACTCAGATACCCGTCGACGCAGCGTGCCTCGGGTGAAAACTCGCGCGGACCGGTGATGATGGCGATCCGCTTGCGGCCCTCGGCCAGCTCCTGCCGGATGCTGGCGAGCATCAGCGCGCGGTAATCAAAGCCGATATAGTCCTGCCCCTGCACCTCGCGCAGCAGAAACAGCAGCTGAAAGCCTTCTCTGTTGAGTTTGGAGAACAATTCCGTCTCGCCCGGCTGGCTGGTGATGACGATCGCGCCACTGATGCCGAACGTCTGCGCGCGCGTCAGCTGCGCACGCTCGGAATACGGCATGTCGTCGGTCAGGTACAGATCGACCCAGATGCCGCGTTCGCTGGCCGCGTAGCGGACCATCGAATAGATACTATTATATAAAGAGTTGCTCAGGTTCGGTGCAATGAAAAGAATGTTGGGATCCGCCTTGCAGTTTTTCAGGATCCGCGCCATGGAATTGGGCTTGTAGCCCAACTGCCGGATCGCGTCCTCCACGCGCTTGATCTTCTCCAGCGTCACATTGCTCGACCCGTTTAGAACGTTCGAAACCGTACCGTGCGATACGCCGGCCAGTTTTGCCACGTCCCGCATTGTTGCCAATTTGGTCACCCCCGTTTTTTCTTCCTTTGCGGTCATTCTAGCACAATAAAATCAAAAATTCAATTCATTCCCGGTGCTTCATTTTTGGAATAATTCTGTGACACGAATCAACTTTTGGCATTCGGTGTTGCTTTTCGTCCGGTTTGGCTCCGGCAGCTTTTGGTTCATGCAGAATTTTGTACAATTTCTGTGCGGGAGGTCTTGCATTTTTTGTAGGTACATGGTATATTTGAATTGTCTTTTGTACGTTCCATTTTATCCATGTTTACGTTTTAAGGAGGACATCATTATGAAGTACGGTACCCTGTATTCCTACTGGAGCCACGAGTGGGTCTGCGACTATCCCGCGGTCGCCAAAAAGGTCCGCGCCGCCGGCTGCGACATCCTTGAGGTCGGCGCACCGCATATCGCCGCGATGACCGACGCCCAGCTCGCCGAGCTGAAGGCCGCCGCCGAGGGCAACGGTCTGATCCTCACGACCAACATCGGCCCGAGCAAGGATCAGGATCTTGCCTCGCCCGATCCCGCCATCCGCAAGAACGGTCTCGATTTCCTGACCGGCGTCCTGCGCGCCATGGACAAGATCGGCTCGAAGTCTCTGGTCGGCGCCATGTACTCCTTCTGGCCGTGCGATTTCAAATACACGGACAAGGAAGCCGCCTGGGACACCAGCATCGCGGAAATGAAGAAGCTGGCCGCCGTCGCCGAGGATCTCGGCATCGACCTGTGCCAGGAGGTCCTCAACCGCTTTGAGACCTACATCATGACCAACGCCGCAGAGGGTGTGGAGTACTGCAAGCGCGTGGACAGCCCGCGCTGCAAGGTCCTGCTCGATACCTTCCACATGAACATCGAAGAGGACAACATCCCCGCCGCCATCCGTCTGACCGGCGATTACCTCGGCCACATCCACGTCGGCGAAGCCAACCGCAAGCTGCCCGGCCAGGGTTCTCTGGACTGGAAGGCCATCGCGGCTGCCGTGCATGACGTACATTATGACGGCAACGTCGTCATGGAGCCGTTCCTGCTCAAGGGCGGCAGTGTCGGCAAGGACATCAAGGTCTGGCGCGATCTGTCCAACGGCGCCGACGAGGCGAAGATGGATCAGATGCTGGCGGATGCCGTCAAGTTCCTGCACGCCAATTTTGACTGATCAACACGAAATCCCATCACGCAAAAAGGAGACACATATATGAGATTTGGTATTTTCTTTTCCTACTGGGAAGACGACTGGAAGGGCGATTACTTCAAGTATGTGAAGAAGGCCCGTGAGCTTGGCTACGACGCGCTCGAGGTTTCCGCCGGCGAGCTGCTCGTCATGTCCAAGGACAAGCTGCGCGAGCTGCGCGCGGTCTCGAAGGATCTGGACATTCAGATCTCCGCCAACCTCGGCCCCCCCAGAAAGTACGACGTTTCCTCCCGCGATCCCGAGGTCCGCAAGGCCGGTCTCGCGTTCTACTCCGATCTGATGGACGCCATGGACGTGCTCGGCTGCCGCAAGCTCATCGGCGCGCTGAACTCCAGCTGGCCCCCCGATTTCACCGATCTGGACAAGCCCGGCTTCTGGGCGCGCGGCGTCGAGAGCCTGAAGGTCATGGGTGCGAAGGCCGAGACGCTCGGCATCGACCTCTGCCTTGAGGTCCTCAACCGCTTTGACGGTCTGATCCTCAACACCGCAGAAGAGGGCGTCCGGTTCTGCGAAGAGGTCGGCCGCGACAACGTCAAGGTCCATCTCGACACCTTCCACATGAACATGGAAGAGGACGATATCCCCACCGCCATCCGTCTGGCCGGCAAGCACCTCGGCCACATGCACGTCTGCGAATCCAACCGCAAGCTGCCGCGTGCCGGCAAGGGCGCGCTCGACTGGGTCGAGATCGGCAAGGCGCTGCATGACGTTAACTACAACGAGTTCATCATCACCGAGTCGTTCGTCAGAACCGGCTGCCAGGTCGGCAATGACACGCACATCTGGCGCGATCTGTCCGGCGGCGCAGACGAGGCAAAGCTCGACCGCGACGCAGCAGAATCCGTCAAGTTCCTGCGCGCAGCTTTCGGCGAATAAGCTGCCGCACCAGTGCGAAAGGAGCCAATACAATACACTATGGTCATTGACATTCATACCTTCCCAGGGTTTTTTGAGGAAATTTCGCAGGATCCGAAGCGCGTGGCCTTCCGCCGCGAGCAGTATTTCCTGTACAAGCAGCACGTCTGGCCGCTGAGCCTGTTTATGACGCAGATGGACGCCGCCGGGATCGACAAGTCCGTCATCTCCGCCGAGGACGTCACCACGCTGGCCGGCGACACCATCGTCTCCAACGAAGAGGTTCGCCAGCTGGTCGACATGCATCCCGACCGTCTGATCGGCTTCGCGAGCGTCGACCCCGCGCGCAAGGACGCGCTGGAGGTCCTCGAGCACGCGTTCACCGACCTGAAGCTCACCGGTCTGAAGCTCAGCCCGGCCATGCAGCACTTCATGCCGAACGATCCGGCCATGCAGCCGATCTACGATCTGTGCGTCAAGTACAATAAGCCGATCCTCTTCGAGGCCGGCATGACCTGGGTCAAGAACAGCCCCTCCAAGTACAGCAATCCCCTTCTCTTTGAAGACGTCGCCATCGCCAACCCCGAGCTGCGGTTCTGCCTCGGCCACTTCGGCTGGCCGTGGACGCGCGAGACCGTCATGCTGATCCTCAAGTATCCGAACGTCTTTGCTGACACGGCGCTGCTGTATTTCGACTCTCCTTCGCAGTTCTTCGACACCACCTTCAACCATCAGCTCGGAGAATACTGGATCGACCGCATGCTCTATGACAAGGTCATGTTCGGTTCGACCTATCCGCGCATCGAGCAGAAGCGTATGGTCAAGGCCACGCAGGTTTTGAATCTGCGGCCGCTGCAGCGCCGCATGGTCATGGGCGACAACGCGCTCCGGTTTATGGGAATGGAGGATCAGATCAATGGTTAAGCATTTTGAGACCGTCGTCATGACGAAGGACGAATACTGCTACAGCTACATGGGCGAAGAGGTCAAGAAGATGGTCGCCGAATCCGGCATCCGCAACGGCATCGTCTCCGTCATCACGGCCCATACGAACTGCGGCATTCTCGTGACCGAGCCGCTGCCCTGCATCATGAGCGATCTGGACGTCCTGCTGCACAAGCTCGTCGACGACGACGCGCAGTATTCCCACGCCCACTTCCTGCCCACCTATGGCAGAACCTCTGCCAACGCATACGGCCATCTGCGTTCGATCCTGATTGGCAACAACTGCATGTTCCCGATCGTCGACGGCAAAATGGCCATGGGCGAGGCGCAGGAGATCGTTTTCATGGAGTTTGACGGCCCGCAGGCCAGAAAAGTCTTTATCGACGTGATCGGCGAATAAAAAAGGAGGAACACCGGGATGTCCCAGAATTATGATATCGTAACCATCGGCAGCATGTTCGTTGAGATCATGCGCAAGGAGCTGGAAAAGCCCCTGTCCATGCCGGCTGATTTCACCGGCCCGTATCCCAGCGGTGATATCGCTATTTTCCTGAACGCAGCAGCCAAGCTCGGCAGCAAGTGCGCCATCATCGGCGCCGTCGCCGACGACGGCTTCGGCAAGTGCGTCATGGACCGGATGCAGGAGAGCGGCGTTGACCTCAGCATGGTCAAGGTCATTCCCGGCGAAGCGACCGGCTCCGCCTTCGTCTGCTACTTCGCAGACGGCAGCCGGAACTTCATCTATCACGTCCGCCACGAAGCCAGCGGTATGGTCGGGCCGGAAGACGTCGATATGTCCCGTCTGCAGAACATGAAGTGGTTCCACTCCACCGGCTATGAAATGTCCATCAACAAGGGCTTCGCCGAGGCGACCTACAAGGTCATGGAGAACCTGCCTGCCGGCACCAAGGTCAGCTTTGACCCGAACATCCGCCCGGAATCGCTGAGCGTCGAGCAGATCATCGCGCTGTGCGAGCCGGTCCTGAAGCGTGCCGACGTCGTTTTCCCGAGTAAGGGCGAAGCCAAAATGTTCACCGGCGCCGCCTCCGACGAGGAAGGCTGCCGCCAGTGGGCAAAGGAAGGCAAGCTGGTCGTTCTGAAGAACGGCTCCGCCGGTTCCCGCATCTTCTCCGGCGACGAGGTCTTTGACGTCCCCAGCTTCCACGTGACTGAGGTCGACCCGACCGGCGCAGGCGACACCTTCTGCGGCGCGTTCCTGACCGCGCTCGTCGAGGGCAAGGATCTGCGTGAATGCGCCCGCTTCGCCAATGCGGCAGGCGCGCTGTCTGTTCTGAAGCAGGGTCCGATGGAGGGTGCTCCGTCCCGTGCGGAGCTTGACGCCTTCCTGGCGTCTCAGCCGTTATGAGCCGCATCCGTTGGGGTCTGCTCGGTGCAGGACGTATCTCCGGCTGGTTCGCGACCGGCCTGAGCGTCCTGCCGGATGACGCCGAGCTGTACGCGATCGCCTCGCGCGACCTGAATAAGGCGCAGGCGTTCGCGGAGAAATTCCATGTCACGACCGCCTACGGCGATTACGAGTCCATGATCCGTGACCCGAACGTGGATATCATCTACGTCGGCACACCCATCGCCTGCCACTATGAAAATGTCCGCCAGTGCCTGCTCGGCGACAAGAACGTCCTGTGCGAGAAGGCCTTTACGGTCAATGCCGCGCAGGCGCGCGAGCTGCAGGAGCTTGCACAGGCGCGCGGTCTTTTCCTGATGGAGGGCATGTGGACAAAGTGCCAGCCGGTCTTCCGCACCATTCACCAGTGGGTGAAAGACGGCGTTCTGGGCGAGATTCAGGCTGTCAGCTGCAATTTCTTCACAAAGACCGGCGCCGGCCACCGCCTGTATAAGCACGAGCTTGCCGGCGGCGCGCTGCTCGATCTCGGTGTATACCCGGTGATGTATGCCTGCTCGCTGCTTGGCTACAAGCCGGAGGAAATTCGCAGCAGCGCCGCGATCCTCGCACCCAAACGCGTGGACTGCATGGACAGCATCCAGCTGCTCTATCCGGGCGGCCGGTACGCGAATATCACCTGCGGCCTCGGCTGCGACAAGATCCATTCTCTGTACATTCAGGGCACGAAGGGCCGGATCTATCTGAACGGGGAATCCTTCGTCGAGGCGCGGCACGTCACGGCGTACGATTTTGAAAATCAGGTCCTCGCCTCGTTTGAGGAGCCGTTCCGGGCCAATGGCTTTGAATATGAAGCCGCAGCCGTCATGCAGGCGCTGCGTGAGGGAAAGACCGGGACCGACCTTGTCCCCATGGACGAGACGATCGCCGTTCTGGATATTCTCGACGCCTGCCGCCGGCAGTGGAACTTCCGGTTTGACTGCGAATGATCCCAAATGCCGCCGCACTTACGCGGCAGCATCTCATGACTTACCGACTGCGCAGGCCGGCGGCAAACGCCGCCGGCCTGTGTGATCTCCGGTTCATTTTCTTCCGGCATCGGTGCCGGGCAACACTGCAATAGCAAAGGAACGTGAAATTCTCATGAAATTCATCACATACGATCTGGGTACCGGCGGCGTCAAGGCAGCGCTGTATGACGAGAACATGCAGACGCTCGCCAAGTCGTTCATCGAATATCCCACCTCCTACCCCGCACCGGGCTGGCATGAGCAGAAGCCCTCCGACTGGTGGAATGGCGTTGTGGAAAGCACGCGCGTTCTGCTGCAGAAGGTCTCGGTCGACGCGTCCGAGATCGGCTGCCTCGCGCTCTCCGGCCACAGCTGCGTGGCCGTCCCGCTGGACGATTCTCTGGAGCCGCTGACGGATACCGTCCCCATCTGGTCCGACACCCGTGCGGGCGAGCAGATCCGGGCATTTTTCCGGAACGTCGACGAAAAGGACTGGTACATGAAGACCGGCAACGGCTTCCCCGCCGCCTGCTATGCCCTGTTCAAGCTGATGTGGCTCAAGGAGACCTCGCCGGAGCTGTTTGCAAAGATCCGCTGCGTGGTCGGCTCCAAGGACTATATCAACCTCCGTCTGACCGGCCGCGCCGCGACCGATCCGTCCTACGCCTCCTCGAGCGGCGCATATGACCTCGTCAGGCACGAAATGTGCGCCAAGCTGCTTAGCGCCGCCGGCATCCCCGCCTCCATCTGGCCGGAGATCCTGCCGTCCCATGCGATCGTCGGCACGATCACGGAAAAAGCGGCCGCCGAGATCGGCCTGAAGGCCGGCACAGCCGTCGCCTGCGGCGGCGTTGACAACGCCTGCATGGCCATGGGCGCCGTCGGCGCGCAGGAGGGCGCATTCTATACCTCCCTCGGCTCTTCAAGCTGGATCCCCATGAACTCGCGTACGCCCGTTCTGGATTTCGAGACAAAGCCCTACGTCTTTGCCCATATCGAGGACGGCATGTACACCTCCGCCTATTCGATCTTCGCGGGCGGCAGCTCGTACCACTGGGTGCGCGATACGCTCTGCAAGGATCTGCAGGGCGGCGACGCCTATCGCAAGATGGACGAGCTGGCGGCCAGCTCCCCCATCGGCGCAAACGGCGTGTTCTTCAACCCCAGCCTTGCCGGCGGCACCTCGCAGGACAAGAGCCTCAATGTTCACGGCGCGTTCCTCAACCTGCAGCTCGGCACAACCCGCGAGGATCTGATCCGCGCCGCGCTGGAGGGCATCACGCTGAACCTCAAGACCTCGTATGACCTGCTTGCGCGCTACGCCGAGCCGTCTGATCATCTGCTCATCTGCGGCGGCGGCAGCAAGAGCCGCTTCTGGATGCAGCTGTTCGCCGATATCTTCGGCACAACGACTATCAAGACCAACATCGATCAGGATGCCGCCTCCATGGGCGCCGCCGCCATCTGCGCCCGCGCCACCGGCCTGTGGAGCAACTACGACAAGCTCCCCTCTCTGCACCACCCCGAGGTCGTCTGCAAGCCGGATCCCGAGACCCACGCCGCCTACGCCCGCCTCTACCCCATCTTCCGCCACGTCTACGACGCCGTCGCCGACCTCGGCGATTACCTCTCGGATACCTTATATAAATAAAGAAACACCCCTGACGGGCCTGTCAGGGGTGTTTTGTCAGATGCAGAATGCGTGGGACTGCAGGTGAGTGAGGAGGGCGGTCAGGGAGGGGAAGATGTGGTCTGTTGTGCTTTGCGCGGAGGCGGGGATGAGGTCCGGGACCATGACGGGGATGCAGCCGGCAAGCTTCGCTGCGACGAGGCCCGGCGGGGCGTCTTCGATGGCGATGCAGGTTTCCGGCGGCAGGCCGAGTGCCTCGGCGGCGCGCAAGTAAACATCCGGCGCAGGCTTTGCCTGCCGGACCATATCCGCACAGACGAAGGCGTCCATCTGTGAAAGCAAGCCTGTGCGCCGCAGATACTCCGTGACGTGCGCGCGGTCATTGGATGAAGCGACCGCCGTGCGGATGCCCTGCCCGCGCAGCGCCTGCAGCAGGCGCTGTACGCCGGGCTTCACAGGAACGCCCTGCGCCAGACAGCCGTTCTTATACCGCTTCATTTCGGCGCGCAGGGCATCGTAGGGGTATGCTTCCCCGTAATGCCGCAGGAATGTCAGTCTCGTATCGGCCTCGGAAATGCCGTTCGTACTGAGCACGACCGCGTCGTCCAGCGGGCAGCCCGCCTGTTGCGCCGCGAGCCGCCAGCCCTCCAGCGTCAGTCGTTCGGTGTCGAACAGCACGCCGTCCATATCAAAAATCACGCCCTTCAGCATGGTTTCTTCCTCCTGTCGGGTCAAAAAAGGGGATCGCAGTCGCAATCCCTTTTTTATTTGTTTCAGCCGCGGACCTTCTTGACGATGTCCGTTGCCTGCTGGGCCAGCTGCGTGATCTTTTCGAAGTTGCCGGCAGAGATGTCAGCCTTCGTGCAGACCCAGCTGCCGCCGACAGCCGCGATGAACGGAGCGGTCAGGTACTCTTCCAGATTCTCGGCGTTGACACCGCCGGTCGGGATGAACTGGATGCCGACGAACGGGCCGGAGAGCGCCTTCATGGCCTTGATGCCGCCGTAGATATTCGACGGGAAGAACTTGAAGATCTTGACGCCTGCCTGCAGACCGGCCATGATCTCGGTCGGGGTGACGCAGCCGGGCAGAACGGGGACGTTCTTCTCCATGCACCAGGCCACCAGAGCCGGGTCATAACCCGGAGAGACGATGAACTTTGCGCCCGCCTCCACGCAGGCCTTGCCTTGCTCGAGCGTCAGGACCGTGCCTGCACCGACGAGCATATCCGGGCAGCTTGCGCTGACGCGGCGGATCGACTCCAGCGCCGCATCGGTACGCATGGTGATCTCCATGACGTTGATGCCGCCGGCAAGCAGAGCCTTGGCCGTATCGATCGCCTGCTCCGCGTGCTCCAGCACGACGACAGGCACAACGCCGACTTTTCTGAACTGTTCCATGTTATCCATATGGATCTCCTCCTTATTCCGCGTTACTTCAAAATGAATCTGCAGGGTTCGCCCTTGAGGACCGCGATGGCGTTCTCAACGGACATCATGCCCATCTTGGCGACGGCTTCGCCGGTATGCGCGCCGGTATGCGGCGTGAAGATGACGTGCGGCAGATCCTTGAGCGGAGAATCGACGAGCGGCTCCTGCTCAAAGGCGTCCAGACCCAGACCGCCAAGCTTGCCAGAGCGGATGGCCTCGGCTGCGGCTGCTTCGTCGATCAGACCGCCGCGTGCGGTGTTGATGACGATCGCGCCATCCTGCATCTCCGCGATCCGCGCCGCGTCGATCATGTGGCGGGTCGAATCGTTCAGCGGCACGTGCAGGGAAATGACGTTTGCTGCGCGCAGCAGATCGTCCAGCTCCATGCGCTTGATGCCGTGCTCGGCTGCGAAGGCCTCGTCAAAATACGGATCGTAGGCCATGACGTCCATCTCGAACGCCTTGGCACGCACGGCCAGACGCTTGCCGATCGCGCCCATGCCGACGATGCCGAGCGTCTTGCCGGCCAGCTCCATGCCCTCGCTGCGCGGCCACTCGCCGCGGGAGACGGCCTCGTGCAGCTGCGGAACGTTCCGCGCCGCGGCGAGCATCAGGGCAAATGCCAGCTCACAGACGGAGGTCGAGTTTGCGCCCGGGGTGTTCGTGACCGTGATGCCGCGGGCCTTGGCAGCCGCCAGATCCACGCGGTCGACGCCGACACCGTAGCGGGAGATCACCTTGACGCTCTGCGGCATTTTCTCGATGACGTCCGCTGTGATATAGTCGACGCCCGCGATATACGCGTCGCAGCCCTCCAGACGGGAGAGGATCTCGTCGCCCTTCAGCGGCACGCCGAGCTCATTGTATGTAACTTCGTCAAAAAATGACTCCGCCAGCGCTTTTGCGGCCGCGTTCTGCGGCTTGAGGAAGGAAGTCGTACTGATAAAGGCTTTCATGCTGTTGCCTCACTTCCAGTTGGGGTTGTCAATGATGGCCGGCTGGCCGTCGCGCTCGACGAGCAGCTTGCGGTAGCCCTTGGTCTCGATGGTGCCGTAGTCATGGCCGGCGTCAGCGCGGTAGACGAAGAAGGTGATGAGCTGCTCGTCGGGGCTGACGTTGATGCTGCGGTGTGCATAGCGCGGCGGGACATAGACGGCTTCACCGGCGTGCATTTCCTGCGCGGACCAGTCGCCTTCCGGATTCTCGAGCAGCATGTAGCCGTGGCCCTTCAGGCAGTAGTAGACCTCGCCGGTCTCGAGCAGGGTGTGGAAATGGCCCTTGGTGAAGTAATACTCGTCGCCGATCTTGCCCGGGTTCAGGATGGAGCAGCCGAAGGCGAAATCGCCCGGCGTCTCGGGAACGGGCAGGCCGTGGAACTCGTAGATCAGGCTGTCGCCCTCTTCCGCGATCTTCTTTTCGAGCGCGGCTTCGTCGGCGAACATGCCCTTCATCTGGCTGAGATAGCGCTTGCCGGTCTCGACCTTCTTGGACAGGCCGGTGTTCAGATCAAAATCAACGGTGCAGCCCCGCAGGAAATCGAGGGGGTTGCTGGATGCATTGAAGCTTGCCATAAATTCTTCCTCCTTATGCGCGGTTGTTGAATTTTGCAGCGATGCGGTCCATTTCCTTCAGACGCTCGCCGAGGATCTCCGTGTGGAACACGTCAGCGATGACCTGGGTCCAGCCGTAGATGAAGTACATCCAGCCGTCGATCACCTTGACGCCGCGGGTCTTTTCCTGTGCCTCTGCCTGATGCATGAACAGACGCTCGCCGCGGTAGTTCAGCTCCCAGACCAGTGCGTTTTCCGGGAAAACGGCTGCGTCGGTCAGCGGGGAACCCGGGCGGTCCTTGCCGAGGCCGGTTGCGTTGATGACGAGCGAGCCCTTGCCCATCTTAGCCATCTCAGCGTCGTTCTGGCCGGGTTCCGGCGTCAGATAATACTCAGCGGGGATGGTGTTCGGATAGAACTCGTTGTTGATCTTCTCGCATTCCTGCAGTCTGGGCAGGCTGCGGTTGGCGACGACGATCTTGGCCGGGCTGTTTTCCTTGTTATAGTTGCGCATGTAGTACGAGCACATGGAGATGCAGCTGCCGCCGGCGCCCATGATGAACACGCCTGCTTCCGGATGCTCTTTCCAGTAACCGGCCGGAACGAACTCTTCCATGGCCATGCCGCAGGTGATGGGGTCCTTTGCGTCGCAGCAGAGCTTGCCGTCCTCTTTGTAGATCGAGGAGATCTCGCCGAACTGCTTGGCGTAGGTGCCTTCCACGTCGAACATGTCGTGGGCGGCGTTGTAGATATCGATCTTATGGGTCGTGACGAGTGCACCGAGGGACAGCGGGTCATGCTTGATGAAGTCGACGACTTCACGGTAGACCTCGGGCTTTTCATGGATGGCGATGTCGATGCCCTTCATCACGGCATCCTTGAAGCCAAGCGCCTTGGCCCACTCCGGGAAGACCTTCATGATGGAAGAGCCGCCGGTCGTGACGCCGATAAAGTACATGGTCGGCTGCGTTGCTTTTTCGAGTTTCATCTTGTTACCTCCGTATCTTGCAACTGTAATATTTCCACGGCGTTGCTTTCGCACATCGCCGAGATCTGACTTTCTGTAAAGCCTGCCGCGCGCAGCATGGGGATGAAGTCCGTCAGGATATAATCGAGGCCCATGTCCGGTGCGTTGTACGCGCGCAGGCGCTGGTTCGTGGTATCGAGGCTCAGGACGATCTGCCCGGCATAACCGGCTTCGCAGACCTCCTTCAAAAGGGCAAGCTCCTGCTCGTCGGAGACATATTTATACCGGTGGACGCTGTCGTAGCAGAAATAGCAGCCCGTCCGCAGAAGCGTCTTGTGGTATTCCGGATCGGTGTTCGTCCGGTCCAGATGGCAGATGAGCACGCGCTCCGCCGGGACGTGGTGCTGCGCCAGAAAAGCGAGAAGGCCGAGAAGATCGTTCTGCTTTTCCGTATGGACCATGACCGGCGCACCGGTCAACGCCGCGGCATCGGCTGCCGCCTCAAAGAGCGTCTTGTATTCCTCGCTGCGCCAGCCTTCTTTTTCATATGCAAGCTTCACCATACCGGCCTTCGCCGCGCTGCGCGTGCCGTCCGGCTGGAGCATGCCGTCGCGGATCTCCGAGACGAAAAGCGCCGTCAGCTCCTCGCGGGACAGCTTCGGAAGAGGGCTCCCCTCCTCCATGAACTGCAGCTTGTGGAAGCCGGTCACGGCGACGATCTGCACGCCGCTCTGGACGGACAGCCGCCGCAAAATCTCCGCGTCGCGGCCGAAGAAGCCGGGCTGCGCGTCGACGATCGTCCGGCCGCCGTGCACATAATACTCCTGCAGCTCCCGCAGGGACTTGTCGTAATCATCCATGCACAGGGCGTGGTTGCATTCATAGGACGGCCCTTTGCGCAGGTAAATGTGCTCGTGGCACTGCGCGTGGCCAAGCGCGGAGGCAGGGCCGGTCACAGTCTGCACACAGGGCGTTCTGCCGTTTTTTTCTGGGTTCATGCTGGTGTTCCTCTCATTTTTCCGTCTTGTCAGAATGTTATGACATTGTACATTTGAAAAATCACCGCGTGATCTCAACCAGGAACCGGCTGCGGTCGCCGCGATATCGGGCGATGGAATACTCGATCAGCTTTCCGTCGCTATTGTAGCTCTTCGTAATAAAATAGTGGATCGGCTGGCCGCGCTTGACGCCGAGGATCCGCGCGTCCTCCTGATCGGCGGACTGGATCTCGCAGCTGCGGACGATGCGGGTCGGCTTCGTCTCGCTGTGCTGGCTGAGCAGCTCGTAGAGCGATTCGTTCGACAGATCATGCTGCAGCAGAAAGCGGCAGGCCGTGTACGGCAGATACGTCTTGACGCGGACGAACGGCTCGCCGTCGACATAGCGCTTGCGGTAAAGGTAGATCACAGAGGTGCCAAGCCCTGCCGCCTCCGCGCTCAGCTCGACCGGAAGCGTCGTGACGCGCAGGTCGAGCACGTCTGTGGCCGGTGTGGCGCCGTTATTGCGGACATCGTCCTGATATGGCAGGAAGCTGTGGATAAAGTGCTGGCTGACCTTGGGCAGGGCGACGAACGTGCCCTTGCTCTTCGTGCGGTACAGAAGTCCCTCCTGCACCAGATCGTGAATGGCCTGCCGGACGGTCGTCCGGCTGACACCGAAATGCTCGATCAGTTCTTTTTCCGTTGGAATGAGGCTGCCGGGCGGATAGGCCCCGGTCTCGATCTCATCACGCAGAAGCTGCTCCAGCTGGAAATACAGCGGAACGGGGATCTGCTTGTTCAAATGTTGATTCTGCAGCATGCTGCCTCCTGTACGCGCGTCTGCCGGTGCAGCGCGCATGACACAAATCTTCCCGGGAATGGTCGGTATGTTATGACATTGCTACATTGATAGGATACCATAGCCCCCTGTAAAAGTCAATGGACACCTTGCACAGAAAATGAGCCTCCGCTCTGTCCCATCTTTGCACAGACGCAGGAACACCCGGAAGAACGGCTCTGCCGCTCCTCCGGGTGTCCACCGGAAAGGGAAAAATCAGATCATGCTTCTGAGCTGCGCAACGCGGTCGCGGTACGCCTCAATGAGGATCGCGGTATCGACGTTATAGGCCACGCTGTCATATCCGCGCTTGAAGGAAGCGGCAGCGTTTTCGATCACGCCGGCATAGATGATGCAGAACTTGTGGTTCTCATGGCAGGCCGTGACGATCCGGTCCAGCGCCGCCTGAAATTCCGGGCGGTCAAACTCGCCGGGCATGCCCATCGCGATGGACAGGTCATACGGGCCGGTGAAAATGCCGTCGACGCCGGGATGCGCCGCGATCTGCTCGACAGCATCGAGCGCGCCGCGGGTCTCGCACTGCGGGATCACGAGCGTATTTTCATTGAAATACGCCATCTTCGCCGCAACGCCGTCCGGTGCGTCAAAGCCCCAGCCGTCCTTCCGGCTGGCGGCAAAGCCGCGCTTGCCGATGGGCTGATACTTCGCGTAGGAGACGATCTCGTCCACCTGCGCAACGGAATGCACGTTGGGGATGATGATGCCCTGCGCGCCGACGTCCAGCACCTTCATGATGGCCGGACGGCTCGTCTCGCGCACGCGGACGATCGGCGTCATGCCGAACAGCTCCGCCGCGCGGATCATCTCCATGGAGGTCTCGGCCTCCACGGGAGAATGCTCATTGTCAAGAATCACATAGTCCAGCCCGGTACGGCCCAGACATTCCACGATCAGCGCACTGCAGGATTCAACAAACGCGCCGATGGTTTTCTGGCCGTTGGAAAATTTCTGTTTCAGTACGTTTTCCATGCTTTCGATCCTTTCCCGCTGTCAGCCTTTCGCCACCTCAGCGCTGGACACGGCCGGAGCCGCTGCCATGCATCAGGCTTTCGACCTCGCTGACGGTGACACGGTTGAAGTCGCCCTGAATGGAGTGCTTCAGGCAGGAAGTAGCGATCGCGAACTCGATCGCGTCCTGGCCGCTCTTGCCGTGATGCAGCGCATAGATGAGGCCGCCGCCGAAGGAGTCGCCGCCGCCGACGCGGTCCCAGATACGGATGTCATAGGACTTGGAGAAGTAGCATTCGCCGCTACTGTAGAGCATGCCAGCCCACTTGTTGTCGTTCGCGGAGATGGAGGAGCGCAGGGTGATGGCGACCTTGCTGCAGCCATACTTGCGGCTGATCTCTGCGGCGACCTCACGGTAGCCGTCCGCGGACAGGACGCCGCTGTCGACGTCGGTGTTCTTGGCCTTGATGCCCAGGACCTTGTCCGCATCCTCTTCGTTGGCGACGCAGACGTCCACGTACGGGACGAGCTTGGTCATGGTATCGAACGCTTCCTGCGTCGACCAGAGGTTCTTGCGGTAGTTGAGGTCACAGCTGATGGTCACGCCGTGCTTCTTGGCCGCCTGGCAGGCGTCCAGGCAGATGACGCGCAGCTCTTCAGACAGAGCCGGGGTGATGCCGGTGAAGTGGAACCAGTCGGCGCCCTCAAAGATCTTGTCCCAGTCGAAATCGCCGCGCTTGACCTGCGAGATCGCGGAATACTTTCCGTCGTAGATGACCTTGGACGGCCGCTGCGATTGACCCTTTTCGACATAGTAAACGCCCATGCGCTCGCCCTGACGCAGGATCATGGACGTGTCGACGCCGAAGTAGCGCATCGAGTTGATGCAGGCCTGTGCGACTGCGTTGTCCGGCAGAGCCGTGACATACGCGGCGTCCTCGCCATAGTTTGCCAGAGAAACTGCGACGTTCGCTTCGCCGCCGCCGAAGGTGGCCTCCAGACGGTCGTTCAGAAGCAGGCGATGGCCGTCTTCCGGCATCAGCCGCAGCATGATTTCACCAAATGTAATGATCTTGCCCATTTGTACAGATTCCTCCGATCTCTTACGCTTTCAGCAGATGAATGGCAAAGCCGCCAATCTCTTTTTCGAAATAAATAGCCTTCAGATTTCCGTTCGCGTCGCGCTTGGCCGTGGACGGGTCGAACTTCGTGCCCATTGCCTCAAAATAGCGCACGGCGCGGTCGAGGCACGGGGTTGAGAAGCCGATGTGGCCGTTTGCACCGCGGCCGGGCGCCTTCATGACCTCGATCAGCTTGCCGGAGAAGACGGAGCTGTTGCCGTTGTTGCCGGCATCAAGGACCAGCAGGTCGTTGAACGCCGCCGCATCCGCATAGGCCGCCCGCTCGTCGGGCTCGTTGACGCCGATGTGCGCCAGCTTGAGCCCCAGCATGGTCTGCACGGACTTTTTGCACAGCGCCGTGATCTCGTCCCACTGTTTCGCAGCCAGATGCTTGCCCAGCATATACGTGCCGCCGCAGCAGGCGATCCGATCGAATGCGAAGTAATCGGCGATGTTGTCCAGATTCAGACCGCCGGTCGGCATGAACTGAATGCCCTTGTACGGCCCGCAGATGGCGCGGATGGCAGCGATGCCGCCGCTCTGCTCTGCCGGGAAGAACTTCACGAGCTTCAGGCCGAGGCCCAGCGCCTGCTCGACCTCGGAGGCCGTGGCGACGCCCGGGCAGACCGCGATACCGGCCTGCTGGCAGAACTTGACGATCTGCGGATTGAGGCCCGGCGCAACGATGAACTGCGCACCGGCGTCGATGGCCTTCTGCGCCTGCTCGATCGTGGTCACGGTGCCCGCGCCGACGATCATGTCGGGCGCGTAGGACCGTGCATAGCGAATGTAATTTTCAGCGCCCTCCATGCGGAAGGTGATCTCCATCTGCGGAATGCCGCCGCGCGTCAGCGCATCGGCCAGAGCGGCGCAGTCCGCTTCGGATTCCAGCTTCGCGATGACCGGCATGATGCCGATGGCGGAGATCCGTTCGGTGATCATGCTCATAAGCCGAGACCTCCGACGTAGGACTGGATGCGCTCAAAACCGCGCTTGATGTTCTCATCCGAGGTGGCGTAGGTGATACGGATATAGCCCTCGCCGCAGTCGCCGAAGCCGGAGCCCGGGACGGTGACGACGCCGGTCTTCTTCAGAAGATCCATGCACAGCTCACGGGAGGTCATACCGGTCTTCTGCGTCAGCTCCTTGGCGTTGACGAACGCGTAGAACGCGCCCATCGGGACCTTGATGGACAGGCCGGGGGTCTGATCGATCAGGGAGCAGATGAGGTCTCTGCGGCGCAGATAGCTCAGGCGCATCTTTTCGATCTCGGGGATGCAGTGGCGCAGGCCGTAGGCCGCGGCCAGCTGGCTCGGCTCGGGCAGGCAGCTCGCGCCGTTCTCATGGAGCTTGGTCATGTTCTTGATGATGTCCGGGCGGGAAACGGCATAGCCGAGACGCCAGCCGGTCATTGCGAACATCTTGGAGAAGCCGCTCATGTAGACCGTCTTTTCGATCATGCCGTCGAAGGAGGTGATGCTGGTGTATCCCTTTGCATCATAGACGAGGCGGTTATAGATCTCATCGGCGATCACATAGATATCGCGGTCACGCAGGATATCGGCAAGTGCCTTGCAGGTGTCGTAGTCCATAACTGCGCCGGTGGGGTTCGACGGGGAGTTCAGGATGATCAGCTTCGTCTTGTCGGTGATGGCCGCCTTGACGTCGTCGGGATCGGGCACGAAGCTGTTTTCCTCGCGTGCGACCACGATCTTCGGCACTGCGCCGACCATGGCCAGCTGGCCGAAGTAGTTCGGCCATGCCGGGGTCACGATGATGACCTCGTCGCCCGGATCGACCAGCGTGAACAGCGCCATCTGGATGACCTCGGTCGCGCCGCAGCCGACCATGATCTGATCCTCGGGGTTCGGCTTGAGGTCGTTCGCGTGATACTCGGCGATCGCCTTGCGCAGCTCCAGAACGCCGCTGCTGGGCGTGTAGTGGGTCTTACCGGCCATCCCTTCGATGATGGGCTGCGGTGTGACGAAATCCGGCTCACCGACGGTAAAGCTGATGGTGTCGTTCAGCTTGAGCGCTTCATTGAACATTTCGCGGATCACAGATCCGCCTGCATTTTGTGCAATCTTTGACAACTCCATAGTGCATGTCTCCAATTTGATGATAGTGAAATGGTGGATATTTGAACCTTCGCGACGGTGTTATGCGCCAAGATATGCTTCCTTGACGCGCTCGTCCTTCAGCAGATCCTCGCACGGGCCCTGCATGGTGATGCGGCCGGTCTCAAGGACGTATGCGTGCTTGGCCGTCTGCAGCGCGAGGAACGCGTTCTGCTCGATGAGCAGGATGCTGGTGCCGGCCTCGTTGATCTGGCGGATGATGCGGAAGATGTCCTCCACGATGATCGGCGCAAGCCCCATGGACGGCTCGTCAGCATGGCCGCCGGTATCACGCTGCAGGAGCTGGGTGAGCATACAAGCCCCGCCTATCCCATCCTGCGCATCATGCCCAATACGCCGGTCGCCATCGGCGAAGGCATGACGTATTACACGCCGAACGCCAACGTCACGCAGGCGCAGCTGGACGCGTTCTTGTCCGGCATTGCCGGCTGCGGCCAGTTTGACCGCCTGCCAGAGCCGCTTCTTGACGCGGGCAGCGCTGTTTCCGGCTGCGGCGGCGCGTTCTGCAATCTGTTCACCGAGGCGCTGGCCGACGGCGGCGTCGCCTGCGGCTTATCACGCGCGCAGGCCTACCGCTATGCCGCGCAGATGCTCATCGGCATGTCCAAGCTGATGCTGGAGAGCGGCAAACATCCCGCCGTTCTCAAGGACGAGGCCTGCTCGCCCGCCGGGGCCACGATCGAGGGCGTCCGCGTGCTGGAAAAGGCCGGACTGCGGGCTGCCGTCATCGAGGCGGTCGTCGCCTCCTGCCGCAAAAACGCCATCCTCGGCCACGAAACCTGATTTTATTCCCTCACACTTTGTTGTTTTGTTCCTATCCAAAAGCAGACGCCTGCATGCTCCGGCATGCAGGCGTCTGCTTTATTTTCATTTATTCCGGCCGGCGGCCGAGCTGGTAAAACGCCACGGCGCTCGCCGCGGCGACGTTCAGAGAGTCCACGCCGTGCCACATGGGGATGCGCACGGTATAGTCGCAGGCCGCGATCGTCTGCGGGGCAAGGCCGTCGCCCTCCGTGCCGAGGACGATGGCGAGCTTTTCTTCCGTCAGCAGCCGTGGGTCGTCCAGCCGCACAGAATCGTCCCGCAGCGCCATGGCCGCCGTCCGGAAGCCCTGCGCGTGCAGAAGCTCTGTCCATCCCTCCGGCAGATACGCCCACGGCACCTGAAAGACCGTGCCCATGCTCACGCGGATGGCGCGGCGGTAAAGAGGATCGCTCCCCGCGCTCGTCAAAAGGACCGCGTCCATGCCGAGCGCCGCCGCCGAACGGAAGATCGCGCCGATATTCGTGGGGTTCATTACGTTCTCCAGAACTGCCACCCGTGTCACATTTCGCAGAATATCTGCCGGATCCGAAGGCTTCGGCCTGCGCATCGCGCAGAGCATGCCGCGCGTCAGATGGAATCCCGTCAGCTGCGTCAGAACCTCCAGCTCCGCCGCATAGACCGGCGCGTCCGGGCATCTTGCCAGCAGCTCCGCACCCTTGCCCGCGACGTGCTTCTTTTCCATCAGAAACGAGACCGGCTCGCACCCGGCATCCAGCGCGCGGCCGATGACCAGCGGACTTTCTGCCACAAACAGGCCGTTTTCCGGGTCTGCCCGGTTCACAAGCTGGTTTTCCGTCAGTCTGGCATAGACATCCAGCTCCGGCGCATGAAAATCGGTAATTTCCCGCAGTTGCATCACAGTGTTCCTCTCAATATAAAATCCAAATCAGTTGTATTATAGCATTGACAAGCGCTGCCCGCAACTTTATAATCGCATCAGATCACACCGAAAGAGAGAATAGAACCATGTATCAGCTTGCAATTTTTGATCTGGACGGGACGCTCCTTGACACGCTGGCCGATCTGCACGCCGGTGTCAACCATGCGCTCGCCGCCTTCGGCTATGCCCCGCACACGCTGGACGAGGTGCGTGTGTTCGTCGGCAACGGCGCGCAGAAGCTCATCGCCCGCGCCGTCCCTGCCGGGACAAGTCAGGCACAGCAGGACGCCGTCCTTGCCGAATTTCAGACGTACTACGGCGCGCACTGCGCCGATCTGACCAAGCCGTATGACGGCATTCTGCCGCTGCTCGCCCAGCTGCAGAGGGACGACGTGCAGACCGCCGTCGTCTCGAACAAGCCCGACTTTGCCGTGCAGACGCTCGCCGCGCAGTATTTCCCGGGTCTGCTCGCCGCCTCCGCCGGTGCGAAGGACGGCGTGCGCAAAAAGCCGTATCCGGATTCCGTCCTCGCCGTCATCGAGCAGCTGCAGGCCGAAGGCAAGCGCGCCGTCTACATCGGTGACTCCGAGGTGGACGTGGCCACAGCCCGGAACGCACAGTTGCCCTGCATCGCGGTCAGCTGGGGTTTCCGCTCGCGCGAGGTCCTGCTCGACGCCGGTGCGGAATGCATCTGCGACAGTATCGACCAGCTTGCGCAGGCGCTGAAAAACGGATAAACAGCAAGCGGCCCGCAGAGATCTGCGGGCCGCGCGTGCGTTTATTCGGCGTTTTTTCTGTTCCGGTTCAGCCGCCGGCAGACGGCCTTGACTGCGCCCACGCAGACGCAGACCCCTCCGGCGATCAATACGGACGTCAAAAGCTCCATATCTGTGCCTCCCTATGCATTCTGTCCGCCAAGCGTCTGCGACAGCCGCTGCAGCGCGTCCGGAAGCTGCGCCAGCACAGCGCAGGCCGCGCTGCGCGCGTCCTCTTCTTCCAGTCCAAGCGCATCCTGCAGCCGGTCAGACAGCCGCGAACAGCAGCTTGCATACCGCTCCGCCTCTTCGCAGCCCGCCGGTGTCAGAAAGACCGTGCCGTATTTTTTCCGCTCCGCAAGCCCCGCGTCGCAGAGGTTGGAGATCATGGAATGGACGCTCGGCTTCGTCACGTGCAGCCGCTCGGCGATGTCCATGCATCGCGCGCCCTTTTCCGGCGTGCAGAGCTCCTTCAGAACCAGCAGGTATTTGATCGCCGACGGCGTCAGGTTTTTTTGTAGATCAGCCATATCAGACCTCCTGGTTCAGACTTCGGCAGCGGATGCGGGAATCGTTTCGGTTCGATGGTTAGTCTTCTCTAACCGCATTGTAGTTTAACACCTTTAACCCCTGCTGTCAAGCTTTTTTTGCATGCGCTCCATATTCAGACATCTGCGCGGATCCGCCGCTTTTCTTTTGCCGGGATTTCTGCTATAGTAGAGGAAATTCAGGCGGAAGGAGCTGCATTACGATGACCTCTGCGAAAGAGCTTGCGTTCGGCGGTGTGTTCGCCGCGCTGGGAACTGCGTTTTTGTGCCTCGGCGGCATTCTTCCGCTGGCCATGTACGCCTGCCCCATTCTGGCCTCGGCGGTGCTGCTGCCCGTGCGGGAGCGGTGCAGCCGCCCGGTCGCGTGGTGCTGCTATGCTGCCATCGCCATTCTCGGCACGCTTCTGGACGCCGACCGGGAATCGGCGCTGCTGTTCGTCTTTCTCGGCTATTATCCGCTTCTCAAGCCGCGGCTCGACGCCGTCGCCCGGCGGCCCCTGCGCCTTCTGTGCAAGCTGGCGCTCGCCGTGTGCGCGGTCGGCGCGGAATACGCGGTTCTGCTGTTCGTTCTGCGGCTGGATGCGCTCGTGGCTGAATTTGCCGAAACCGCCCCGGTCATCCTCTGGCTGACGGCCGCGATGGGACTTACGCTTTTCATCCTGTACGATCTGATTTTAGGACGGCTCACCGTCCTGCTGCAAAAGCGCTTCCGCAAACGTTCATAAAAATAAGCTCCTGCGTATCGGAAGATATACGCAGGCGCTTTTCTTTATTGTTCAAAGGAAATATAGATCGTCAGCGTTTCCGGGACATAGCTGATACTGAGCGATTTTTCTCCATTTGACAGAAGCGTGCCGATCGAGACATAGCTCTGCCCCTTGACCGCTTCCGACACGTTCTCCATGACGGAAAACCCCGCCTGCGTCAAACGCTCCTGATAGTCCCTAAACTCCTCCTCGGAAAGCTCCGCGACGCTGATGCTGCAGGTCCCGTGCTCCGCATCCAGCATCGTCCATGCGACCTTGCCGGACGGAACGGGAAGCCCCTCTGTGTAATCGTTCACGGGCCATTCGCCCGTATCTGACACCGTCACACCTTCCGCCCGCGGATCACCGGCAGCGGCAGTCGCCGCGCTTCGCCCTGCGCACGCGGACAGGGCCAGCAGGAAAACCAGCGCAAGGACCAAACATATTTTTTTCATTGTTCCCTCCTGTTTCCGCGGGCAGTCCGGGCGATCTGTATCACGGCAAATACGGCGGCCATGACCCCGGCGATGAAAATGATCTGCAGCGCGTCAAAGCCGGACGCTCCTGCGATCTGGATGTTCGTCTGTGCGTCTGCCTGTCCGATCGCACCGGTCGGTACCCTTGCAGCTTTCAGCACCGCATAGACCGCAAACGCGGCGGCGGCCAGCATGGCAGAGAGCAGCGTCAGGAGCAGCCCCGTCCACTTCCGCGGCGCGGCAGTGTCAACGCCGAACTGCTCCGCGGTGCGGGCGGCAAATTCCTTCGGCGTGCCCAGCCGCCCGATCACCTGCGCTTCCGGTTCTCCATGCTCCGCGGCGGAAGCAAAAATTTCCTCAAGATCCCGCACGACCTCCGCTCTGATCCTGCGCGGCACATGCAGTTCCTTCCGAACCTGCCGGATATATTGCTCTTTCATTCCGATCCCTCCGTTTGCTGATAGGCAGCAAGAAAGCCATTGACGCAGGCCGTATAGTCCGCCCAGAACCCGATCAGCTCCTGCAAAGCGTCTTTTCCCTTCGCCGTCAGCGAATAGTATTTTTTGGAGCCGCCGTTCGCGGCCGCCGGAGCCAGACGGCATTGGATCAGCCCCGCCTCCTGCAGGCGGTACAGAATGGGGTAGACCGTCCCCTCCTTTGCATAGCCCAGCACGGCTGCACTGCGGTTCAGCTCCGTAATGATCTCATAGCCATACGTTTCCCTGCGCCCGATCAGCGACAGGAGGATCATCTCGAGAGAACCCTTTTTGAATTGCTGCACATACCGGTTTTCCATGCGCCCCGCCTCTCTTTAGCTTTGCTATTTAGCGTCGCTATGTAGTAAGTGCATTATACCCCCATCCGGCAGATCCGTCAACCGGTTTTTCTGAAAAAAATGAACGCCCGGACCCTCCGGGCGTTTTTGCATCTGTTTTATGCTTCCGTCCACTGGCCGTACAGGCCGCGCATCCATGCGCCGACGTCCATGCCGTAGACCGGATCGAGATGCTTTTTGTTCAAAACCTCCGCCGCGGGGCCGCAGGCCACAGCCTTTCCGTGGTCGATCAGCAGGGCGTCCGTGCCGAACCCCCGCGCAAGCGACAGATCGTGCACCACGCTCACAACGGCGCGGCCGGGCGTCTGCAGCCACTGGCTGACGAGCGCGAAGATCTGCTTCTGATAGATGAGGTCAAGGTGGTTCGTCGGCTCGTCCAGAAGCAGCAGCTTCGGGTCCTGCGCCAGCACCTGCGCCAGAAACGTCCGCTGCAGCTCGCCGCCGGAGAGCGTCAGGACGGACTGGCTGCGCTTGTCCTGCAGGCCGGTCATTGTGATCGCCCGCTCGACCATGGCCCGGTCGTCCGTCTGCTGGCGGCCGAACAGACCGGCGGAATACGCAAAGCGTCCCAGCCGCACGACCTCCTCCACGGTAAAGCTGTAGCCGACAAAATGGTTCTGCGCCAGAATGCCGATCGACCGCGCCCGCGCCGCGGGCTTCATCGCCGACACGCGCGTCCCCTCAAATAAGATCTCGCCCGTATAGGGCACGCCCTGCGTCACGGCACTCAGCACCGTGGATTTTCCTGCCCCGTTCGGCCCGACGATCATCAGCCACTGCCCCTCCGAGACAGAAAACGACAGTCCGTCGACGATCCTTTTCACGCCCAGCTGCACCGTCAGGCGCTTCAGCTCCAGCATCGGCATATTCAGTGCTCCTTTCTGGACTGATAGAAGATGACGACGAACACGATTGCGCCCACGAAGCTCGTCACAACGCCGATGGGCAGCTCCAGCGGGTTCAGGAGAATGCGCGCAATGAGATCAGCCAGCATCAGAAAGCACGCCCCGCCGAACACCGACGCCGGCAGCAGCCGCTTGTGATTTGGCCCCACCAGCATTCTCGCCATGTGCGGCGTCACAAGGCCGACAAAGCCGATCGTGCCGCCGATGGACACGCACACGCCGATGAGGACCGACACCACGATCAGCAGCACCAGCTTCGCCCGGCGCACGTCCACGCCGATCTGGCGGGCGTTGTCCTCGCCGACGGCAAAGGCGTTGAGCACCTGCGCATGCAGGAAAATGACGCCGCCGCACACAAGAAGCGTGACGGCGAGCATCGCCGCGTTCTGATACGTGCTGCCGCTGAGACTGCCCATGGTCCAGAACGTGATCTTCTGCACCTTGTCCGCGGCAAACGTAATGATGATGCTCATGACGCTGGAAACGAACATGGAGAAGATCACGCCGATCAGGATGATCGTATTGGTCGAAAGCGACCGGTCGAGCTTATACGAAAGCCCCAAAATCACGAGCAGCGAGCCGAACGCGAACAGGATCGCCATCACCATCGTCCCCGCGAATGGCAGGCCCGGCAGCGTGATGCCGAAGGCGATGGCGCACACCGCGCCGAGCGACGCGCCGGAGGAAACGCCCAGCGTCGAGCCGTCGGCCAGCGGGTTTTTGAGCAGTCCCTGCATCGCCGCACCGGCCAGCGACAAGGCCGCGCCCGTCAGCGCCACGCACAGAACGCGCGGCAGGCGGATGGGGATGATGGACGAGACCATGCCCCCCGGCAATTTGCCGCCGGACAGCCGGGCAGCAAAAAACGCCAGCGTGTCGCCAAGCGGCACACGGACGCTGCCCACACAGACGCAGAGGCACAGCACTGCCAGCGTCACGAGGGCGAACAGAAGATATTCCCAGGCTCTGAACGTTTCGTGATACCGGCGCATGCTGTGCCTCCTGTGATTCTCTATTTGATCGGATTATTCGCCGTAGACGAAGTCATACAGCGCCTTTGCGCCTTCCGCCAGACGCGGAGCCGGGCGGGAAAGCTCATTGTTCTGCAGGTTGAGGATCTTGCCGTTCTTGACAGCGGTCACATTCTCCCAGCCTGCGCGGGAAGCGATCTCTTCCTCCGGCGTGGGGCCCTCGCCATAGTACATGGAGATGGTCAGGATGTAATCCGGGTTGCGCTCGAGCACCTGCTCTTCCGAGATGGCGGCCCAGCCTTCCACGTCGGCAAAGCAGTTCTTGAGGCCCATCATGTTGGCGATCTCATCCATGAACGTGCCGGTACCGGCCGTCCAGAGGCCGTACTCCAGCGGAGAGACCTCGAAGTAGATGGTCTTGGTGCCGTCGCCGGCGTTGGCCTTGACCTCGTCAAAGGTCTTCTGCATGCTCTCGACCACGGAAGCGGCCTCGTCCTGCTTGCCGACCAGCTCGCCGATCATGTTGATGGCGGTATAGACGCCGTCGATATCCTGCGCGTCGCTCACGACGACATGGATCCCGGCAGCCTCAAGCTGCTGGACCTGCTCGTCGGTCTGCGACATGGTGCTCATGATGAGGACCTGCGGCTGCAGCTCGACGATCTGCTCGATGTTGGTGTCGCTGCCGGATTCGACAGCGGGGATGTCCAGGACCTCTGCCGGATAGTCGCAGTATTTGCCGCGGCCGACCAGCAGATCGCCCGCGCCGATGGCGTAGAGGATCTCGCAGTCGGACGGGGTCAGGGCGACGATACGCGTGGCAGGCTCGTCCAGCGTGATCTCACGGCCCGTCATGTCGGTCAGGGTGACGGCAGGCTCGGCCGTCTCCGGCTCTGCGGGTTCTTCTTCCTGTGCGGGTTCTTCCGCCTCGGGCTGCTGCGCAGTCGTGTCCTCGGTCTGGGCGGGCTCCTGCTGGGCAGGCTCCTGCTTGGCCGCGCAGCCGGTCAGAAGCGCGAAGAGCATGACGATGGCCAGCAGCAGGGCAAGTACTCTTGTCTTTTTCATGGTACAGTCTCCTTTTTTGTTTTTTTAATCCAAAACAAAAGCCCTTCCCGGACGGGAAGAGCTCCGCATCCATGCAGCGCGCACAGATGCGTGACTGCTCAGTCCCAGAAGCTTTACATACGCAGACAGGTCTCCCGGCTCTGCATCAACCTCCGAGATCCCTTCCCGCCTGCCGGCAGTGGCTCTGATCTCTTCGTCCGCATTACGGTTACTGGGTTAGCCCGGAATTTGCATCCGATTCCCACGGCGGTCGCCCGCCGGTGCTCTCGCACAAAAGCGTATGGTATTGAATTGCCTTCATTCTATCTGTCATCCGGTCTGCTGTCAAGTCCCAGATTCTGCTGTCTGTGCCTGCGCGCCCCGATACAATATAATAATGTATCGATCCGCCGGCGGCTCCGTCTGCATATTTTGCGTATATATTCACGCCGGCAGTAAGCTGAAATCCGCCTGTGTCGCTTTGATTCCACCGGAAAATCTCGATTCTTTCGAACTGTTGTGCAACATGACCGCTTTCGCAGACTGATTTGCTGATAGTCTTGTACGGTTTTTTATTCAATTCCGCTTGACAATATGCATTGTGCGTGTATAATTATGAGCATACAAACAAACAACACATGCATATCGCATACAGGAGGAAAAAACAATGAAAAAGCTGATCGCGCTGCTGCTTGCAGCCATGATGGTGCTGGCGCTGGCCGCCTGCGCTTCCAATGCATCCAATGATACCGCCGCGCCCGCAGATTCTGCCGCTGAGACTGAGGCGCCCGCAGATACTGCCGCCGCTTCCGGCAAGCTGACCATGGCTACCGAAGCCACCTTCCCGCCGTATGAGTACTACGACGGCGACGCCATTGTCGGCATCGACGTGGAAGTCGCGCAGGCCATCGCCGCCAAGCTCGGCATGGAGCTGGAAGTCACCGATATCGCCTTTGATTCCATCATCCCCGGCATCCAGACCGGCAAGTACGACATGGGCATGGCCGGCATGACCGTGACCGACGAACGGAAAGAGCAGGTCAACTTCTCCGATTCCTACGCCACCGGCGTGCAGGTCGTCATCGTCAAGGACGACAGCGCCATCGCTTCCGTCGATGATCTGTTCGCGGACGGCGCCAACACCGTCGTCGGCACGCAGGCCGGTACCACGGGCTTTATCTATGCCACGTCCGACATTGAAGACGCCGGTCTCGGCACCGTCAAGTCCTTCGGCAAGACGACCGATGCTGTCGAAGCGCTGAAAAACGGCCAGGTCGACTGCGTCATCCTCGACAACGAACCGGCCAAGGCGCTGGTCGCCGCCAACGAAGGCCTGCACATCCTTGATACCGAATACGCCGTTGAGGATTATGCCATCGCCATCGCCAAGGAAAACACCGACCTGCTGGACAAGGTCAATGCGGCTCTGGCTGAGCTGAAGGACGACGGCACGCTGCAGTCCATCGTTGACAAGTACATCGGCAAGTAATATTATAACTGTTGAAACTTCGCAACGGGACGGAGCCATGCTCCGCCCCGCTGCTCTAGCTTTCAAAAAGCTGACGCTTTTTGAAAGAAAGGCTGCGCCGGCTGCAGCGCAAAGTTTTGTGCGCCGCAGGCGCACAAAATTCACGTTTGCCGGCGTAAAGTATTTTTTCCGAGAGCAGGGGCTCCCGAAAAAAATAAATTCACATTGTTTTGCGCCTGCGGGCGCAAACTCTACGAGGTTTGATCCGCCGTGCAACGGGACGGAGCCATGCTCCGCCCCGCTGCTGTGTACTTTTACCGCTATAAATAGAAGAAAAGAGGGAGCGCACTGCCCATGTCTGACTGGCTTGCAAAGGTGGCAAAGGACTTTATCACCTGCTTTATCACCAAGGATCGCTGGAAATATATCGTAAAGGGTCTGGGGAACACGCTGCAGATCGCGCTGGTCGCCGTGCTTCTGGGCATTCTGATCGGCACGATCGTCGCGATCATCCGCTCGACCCATGACAAGACGCATGAGACCATGCGCCCCGGCGTTGGCCGGGTGCTTCTGAACATCGCCGACTGGCTGTGCAAGGTCTATCTGACCGTTATCCGCGGCACGCCGGTCATGATCCAGATTCTCATCATGTTCTTCGTCATCTTCTCCTCCGCGCGTGACGGCACGCCGGTCGCCATGCTGACGTTCGGCATCAACTCCGGCGCTTACGTCGCTGAGATCATCCGCGGCGGCATCATGGCCGTCGACGAGGGGCAGAACGAAGCCGGGCGCTCGCTTGGTCTCAACTTCGCGCAGACCATGCTCTATATCATCATCCCGCAGGCACTCAAAAACGTCCTGCCCGCGCTGGCCAACGAGTTCATCGTCCTTCTGAAGGAGACCTCGGTCGCCTGCTATGTGGCCGTCAACGATCTGACCAAGGGCGGCGAGATCATCCGCTCCCAGACCTATATTCAGGCCATGCCGCTGCTGATCGTCGCAGCGCTGTACCTCATTATGGTCGTATTCTTCTCGCATCTGGTAAGCAAGCTGGAAAGGAGGCTGCGCAGCAGTGACCACTGACGTTCTGATCCAGGTCCAGGACCTGAAAAAGCATTTCCCCGGCGCGACGCCCATCAAGGCGCTCGACGGCGTTTCCGCCGATATCCAGCGGGGCGAGGTCGTCGTTGTGATCGGCCCGTCCGGCTCCGGCAAGTCCACCTTCCTGCGCTGCCTCAACCTGCTGGAGGTCCCGACTGCGGGACGCATCCTCTTTGACGGCGTGGATATCACCGACAAGAGCTGCAATATCAATCTCCACCGGCAGAAGATGGGCATGGTGTTCCAGCATTTCAATCTTTTCCCGCACATGACCATCCTGCGCAACATGACGCTCGCACCCATGAAGCTGCTGCACAGATCGCAGCAGGAGGCGGAGGCGCAGGCGCTGAAGCTTCTGCAGCGCGTCGGTCTCGGCGACCGCGGAGGCGCGTATCCCGCTCAGCTTTCCGGCGGCCAGAAGCAGCGCGTGGCCATCGTCCGCGCGCTCATGATGGAGCCGGAGGTCATGCTCTTCGACGAGCCGACGAGCGCGCTTGACCCGGAGATGGTCGGCGAGGTGCTCGAGGTCATGAAGGAGCTGGCACACGACGGCATGACGATGGTCGTCGTTACGCACGAGATGGGCTTCGCCCGCGAGGTCGGCAGCCGCGTTTTGTTCATGGCGGACGGCAAGCTCGTTGAGGAGGGCACCCCGGAGGCCATTTTTGAGCATCCGCAGAACCCCCGCCTGCAGGATTTTCTGGGCAAGGTATTATAATGTACAAGGGACGCGCCGCAGGGCGCGTCCCTGTTTTTTATTCCGGCACAAAAAAGCCTTGACTTCCGCCGCGATTGCAGGCACAATAAAAGAAAAACCACCTTGAAAGGAAGCATCCGCTGTGCAGGTTGTCAATTTTGGTTCTCTCAATATCGATCATGTCTACGCCGTCGAGCATTTCTGCCGCGCGGGTGAGACCATCCACACGGGAAGCTATACGCAGAGCGTCGGCGGCAAGGGGCTGAACCAGTCCATCGCCGTGGCCAGAAGCGGCCAGCCGCTGTTTCACGCGGGCGCGCTCGGCGCGGGCGGCGAGCAGCTGGAACAGACGCTGACGGCCTGCGGCGTCGATCTGCGCTATATGCAGCATATCGCCACGCCGCAGGGCCACGCCATCATTCAGGTGCAGCCGGACGGCCAGAACTGCATTTTCCTCTACGGCGGCTCCAACCAGTCCATCGGCCCGGACGAGATTGACGCGGTGCTGTCCCACTTTGACGCGGGCGACTATCTGCTGCTGCAGAACGAAATTTCGAACCTCCCCTATCTTCTGCGTGCCGCCGCGGCGCGCGGGCTCCGGATCGTGCTGAACGCCTCGCCGATCAGCGAGTGGCTGCTGGAAGCGGATCTGTCCTGCCTCGACTGGCTCGTCGTCAATGAGGTCGAATGCGCGGCGCTCGCGCACTGTGACGATCCGGACGCGGGCTATGCGGCGCTTAAGGCGCGCTACCCCGGCATCGGCATTCTCCTGACGCTGGGCGAAAGCGGCTCCGTCAGCTGGAAGGACGGCGAGGAGATCCGCCAGCAGGCCTACCCTGTCCACGCCGTCGACACGACCGGCGCAGGCGACACGTTCATGGGCTATTTTGTCGGCTGTCTGGCACAGGGCATGGACCGCAAAGACGCCATGCAGTATGCCGCCATGGCGTCCTCCATCGCGGTCACGCGTCCCGGCGCAGCTGCCTCCATCCCCGAAATGCCCGAGGTCCGCGCCGCCGTGCAGGCGCTGCGGGCATAATCACCGAACAGCAAACGGCGTACCGTCCGGGCTGCTCCTGAAAGAGCGGTTCGGACGGTTTTTTCGGTTTTTGTTCCGCGCGTCATACAATTCCGCCCGAATCGCATGATTTTCCGCACATTGGAACATTTTTCGCTTATATATCTTTTTTGGAATCACTTATGTATGGTTTTATATCGATATATTTGTGTCGATTTTATTGATCGAAAATCCGTCAATATGAACAGAAAATCAGAAAAAACTTGATTTTTTCAAAAAGTCTGTTATCTTAAAAGCATGTGGACCGGCAGCATATCCGGCTGTCCGGTGAAAGGACTGCACCGGATTGCACAAGAATCTTCTCATGAAACATTTCCAGCTTCTTCTTATTTTCTGCCTGCCGCTGCTGCTCCTGACCGGCTGCGCAGCCTCCGGCAGCTCGCGTGAATTTTTCGCCATGGACACCGTCATGCAGGCCACGGCCTACGGCTCCGGTGCGGACGATGCCCTGCAGGCGGCGGAAGAAGAGATCTACCGGCTGGAGCAGCTTTTTTCCTGTCAGGCGCCCGAGGCAGAGCTTGCCCGCTGCAACCGCGCAGGACAGCTGACCGTCAGCGCCGAGACCGCCGCGCTGGTGCAGACGGCGCTCGATCTTTCCGAGGCGACCGGCGGCGCATATGACCCGACGCTCTATACTCTGAGCCTCGCATGGGGCTTTTCCGGCGGAGCTTACCGCGTCCCGGACGCGGAGGAGCTGCGCTCGCTTCTTGCCGTGACCGGCGCATCCCGCGTCAGCGTGAACGGCTGCCGCGTCACCCTGCAGCCCGGCACACAGCTCGATCTCGGCGGCATTGTCAAGGGCTACGCCGCGGGGCAGCTCCGGAAGCTCCTGACGGACGCAGGCATCCGTTCCGCGATCGTCTCGCTGGGCGGCAATATTGCCGCCGTCGGCACCAAGCCGGACGGCAGCGACTGGCAGGTCGGTCTGCAGGATCCGGAAAATCCTGATACATATTTCGGCATTCTGTCCGTCCGCGACGCGTGCGTCGTCACCTCCGGCGTCTACCAGCGCTATTTTGAACAGGACGGCGTGCGCTATCATCATATTCTCGACCCCAAGACCGGCTACCCTGCGGAAAGCGGGCTCCTGTCCGTCAGCGTCGTCTCGGAGGACGATACGCTGGCCGACGCTCTTTCCACGGCCCTGTTCGTCATGGGCTTTGACGAGGGTCAGGCGCTCTGGCGTTCCGGTACGCTTCCCTTTGAAGCCGTCTGGATGCTGCAGGACGGCAGCGTTTATCTGACGCCCGGCCTTTCCGGCAGCTACCGCTCCGAGCGTGCGTTTCAGGTGATCGCATCATGAAGCAGAGAACATGGATCCTTATTTTTGCGGCGCTGGCCGCCGCGTGCCTGCTCGTGTGGCTTCTGCCGGGCAGGCAGGCGAAGCTTGCCGCCGTCTATCAGGACGGGCAGCTCATCGCGCAGCTCGACCCGCATAAGGACACGCAGCTGCGCGTCAGCGGCCCGGCTGGCGAGAATATCATCACCGTATCCGGCGGCGAGATCCGCGTCACAAAGGCGGACTGCCCCGATCAGCTCTGCGTGCTGCATGGGCCGCTCGCCGAGCGCGGCGGGCCGATCGTCTGCCTGCCGAACCATCTGTCCGTGCAGTGGCTGCACGGCAGCTCCGGCGTCGACGCCGTCAGCGGAACAGGAGGTCTTTCATGAAGCTTCGCAAGCTGACGCTGACCGCCGTTCTGACCGCTGCGGCGCTCGTCATGTTCGTCCTGGAAAGCCAGCTGCCGCCGCTGACCATGATCCCCGGCATCAAGCCCGGGCTTTCCAATATCTTTACGCTGTTCACCATGGAGGCGCTTGGACCGGGCTGGGCCTTCGGCCTGTTTCTGGTCCGCGTGGTGCTGGGGAGCATGATCACCGGTCAGCTCTCCGCGCTTCTTTACAGTCTGGCGGGCGGACTTGCCGCGTATGCGGTGATGCTCGCCCTGCGGCGGCCGCTGCACGGCCCGCAGCTGTGGGTCCGGAGCGTGCTGTGCGCCATTGCGCACAACCTCGGGCAGCTGGCCGCGGCGTCCGTCATTGCCGCGTCCTGCGCAGTGTGGTATTACCTTCCAGTTCTGATACTGGCCGCGATAGCTTCCGGGGCCCTTACCGGACTTTGCGCACAGCTGATCCTCAGCCGCCTGCGCAAAGCCGGATTCGTCCCGGTAAAAACGAGTAAGAGGAGGAAACAAACGGATGAGACCTAAAATGCACGGCGTGCATGTGCCGAACCGCAAATATACCGCGGAGCTGGCCGCGCTGCGCCTGCCCATCCCGGAAACGGTGGAGATCCCGATGTCCATGCACATCGGCGCGCCCGCCATTCCGGTCGTCAAGCCCGGCGACAAGGTCAAGGTCGGGCAGCTCATCGGCAAGGCCGGCGGCTTCGTCTCCGCGCCCATCTACGCCAGCGTATCCGGTACCGTCAAAAAGATCAATCAGGCAGTCGCCTCCAGCGGCCGTCTGATGCAGACCGTCGTCATCGAATCCGATGGCGAGCAGACGCTTCTGGAGGAGCTTCACCCGCCGAAGCTCGACACCATGCAGGATTTCCTCGACGCCGTCCGTGAAAGCGGCCTCGTCGGCCTCGGCGGCGCGGGCTTCCCGACCGTCGTCAAGCTGACCGTCAAGAATCTGGAGCAGGTCAAGGCCGTCATCATCAACGGTGCGGAGTGCGAGCCCTACATCACCTCCGATACCCGCACGATGCTCGACCGCTCGCAGGAGGTCCTCGAGGGCGCGCGGCTGGTGCAGCACTTCCTGCAGGTCAAGCGCGTGATCTTCGCCATTGAGGACAACAAGCCCTTCTGCGTCCGGACCTACCGCAAGCTCGTCAAGGATGAGCCGGGCATGGAGGTCTGCCCCCTCAAATCGCTCTACCCGCAGGGCGGTGAAAAGGTGCTGATCTACAACACCATCGGCGAGGTCGTCCCCGAGGGCAAGCTCCCGCTGGATGTCGGCGCGATCGTCCTCAACTGCACCACGCTCGCCAACATCGCGCGGTACTGCAAGACCGGCATTCCGCTCGTTGAAAAGTGCATCACGGTCGACGGCTCCGCCGTCGCCAAGCCGAAGAACGTCATCGTCCCCATCGGCATGCGCATCGGCGACGTGTTCGAGGCCTGCGGCGGCTTCTGTGAAGAGCCGAAGAAGGTGCTCTACGGCGGCCCGATGATGGGCATCGCCGTCCCGGATCTCGACCAGCCCGTTCTGAAAAACACCAACGCCATTCTGGCTCTGACGGAAAAGGACGCCGTTCTTCCCGAGCCGTCCGCCTGCATCCGCTGCGGCCGCTGCCTCCGCCACTGTCCGCTGCGGCTCATGCCGTCGCAGATCGAATCGGCTTACAACGCCGGCAACATGGAAAAGCTGCAGGAGCTGAAGGTCAACCTCTGCATGGAGTGCGGCTGCTGCTCGTACGGCTGCCCCGCCCACCGGCCGCTGGTACAGACCAATAAGCTGGCCAAGGCGAAGCTCGCCGCATGGCGCAAGGCGCAGAGCGAAAAGCTGGACGCCGGAAAGGAGGCCGTCAAGAAATGAATCTCGTAATTTCCGCTTCCCCGCATATCGATTCCGGCGCAACGACCCGCAAGATCATGGGCGACGTTCTGATTGCCCTGTGTCCGGCGCTCATCGCCGCCATCGTCATCTTCGGCTGGCGCGCGCTGCTCGTCACGGCCGTATGCGCGGCCGCATGCGTCTTCTTCGAGTGGGGCTTTGAAAAGCTCTGCCATAAGCCGTCCACCATCGATGATCTGTCCGCCGTGGTGACAGGCGTCATTCTGGCCTACAATCTGCCGGTCTCGATCCCGCTGTGGCAGGCCGTGTTCGGCTGTCTCGTCGCCATCGTCGCCGTCAAGCAGCTGTTCGGCGGCATCGGCAAAAACTTTGCCAACCCTGCCCTCGTCGGCAGAATCGTTCTGTTTTTGTCCTTCTCCAAGACCATGACCGCATGGGTCTTCCCGGACGCGGTCTCCACGGCAACGCCTCTTGCCCAGCTGGCTGCCGGCCAGTCGCCCGATTTTCTGCAGCTGCTGCTCGGCAACCATGGCGGCTGCATCGGTGAGACGTGTGCGCTGGCGCTGCTGCTGGGCGGCGCGTATCTTCTCATCCGCGGCGTCATCACGTGGCACACGCCCGTGAGCTTTATCGGCACGGTATTCGTTCTGTCGCTGATCCTTGGTCAGGACGCCGCGCGGCAGATCCTGTCCGGCGGTCTGCTGCTCGGTGCGTTTTTCATGGCGACCGATTATGTGACCGCGCCGCAGACGCCCTGGGGCCGCGCACTCTTCGGCATCGGCGCAGGCCTCCTGACCTGCCTCATCCGCTTCTACGGCAGCTACGCCGAGGGCGTGTCGATCGCGATTTTGTTCATGAACATCCTGACGCCGTACCTGTCCAAGTGGACTGCGAGCAAGCCGTTTGGAGGTGCAAAGGCATGAAAAACACGCAGGAAATCCGGAAATCCATCGTGGTTCTCGTCGTGATCTGTCTGCTGACGTCAGCGGCGCTCGCCGTCGTCAACCACTTCACCGCGCCCGTGTCGGCCGCCAATGCCGCCGCACGCGAGCAGCAGGCCCGGCTGGACGCCGTGCCGGAGGCTGCCTCCTTCGAGCCAATCGATCTGGCGCTCCCCGACGGCGTCGTCGGCGCCTACACCGCGCTGGACGCGTCCGGCACGCCTCTCAGCTATCTCTTCACCGTCGAGGGCAAGGGCTTCGGCGGCACCATTCAGGTGCTGTGTGTCATCGGCAGCGACGGTCTGATCCGCGCCTGCCGCACGATGGACGTCTCGTCTGAGACGACGACGCTCGGCGGCCAGACGGCAAGCGAGAGCTACACCGGCCAGTATACCGGGCAGGACGCTTCTCTCTCCGGCGTCAGCGCCATCTCCGGCGCGACCATCACCTCCACCGCCTACCGCGGCTGCGTGGAGACGGCATTTGAAGCGTTCGAGCTTGTAAAGGAGGCGCAGAAATGAGTAAATTACAAAACTTTCTGAAGGGTCTCATCAAGGAGAACCCCGTCCTCGTGCTCGTGCTCGGCACCTGCCCGACGCTGGCGATCTCCACCTCGATCGTCGCGGCCTTCGGCATGGGCATTGCCGCGACCGCCGTTCTGATCCTGTCCAACATGGCCATTTCCGCCATCCGCAAGGTTGTGCCGGATCCGGTGCGCATCCCGTGCTACATCGTCGTCATCGCGGGCTTCGTCACCGTGGTCGAGCTGGTCATGGAGGCCTACGCCTTCAGTTTGTATCAGTCTCTGGGCGTCTACCTTTCCCTGATCGTCGTCAACTGCATCATTCTCGGCCGCGCCGAGATGTACGCGAGCAAGCACGGCGTCGTGGATTCCGCCATTGACGGCGCGGGCATGGGCCTCGGCTTCACGCTCGCCATCTGCGCCATGGCCGTCATCCGTGAGACGCTCGGCGCAGGCACGTTCTGCGGCTATCCCGTCCCCTGGTTCCATGACAACCCCATCGGTATCCTGACCATGGCGCCGGGCGGCTTCTTCGTGTTCGGCTGCATGATCGCGCTCATCAACAAGATCTCCAAGGGCAAAGCCATCAAGAAGAAAGAATTTGGCTGCGCCGGCTGCCCGGGCTGCGGCAAGGGTGCCTGCGAAGGAAAGGGGGCGGCTGAGAAATGAAAACCATGATCCTTGTCATCCTGACCGCCGCGATCACGAATAACTACGTGCTTGTCAAGTTCCTCGGCATCTGCCCGTTCCTCGGCGTCTCCAAAAAGCTCGACCAGGCGACCGGCATGTCGCTCGCCGTCATCTTCGTCGAGGTGCTGGCGACCGCCGTCACGTGGCCGATCTATCACTTCCTGCTGGCCGGCAAGGTCGATTTCACCTACATGGAGACCGTCGTCTTTATTCTGGTCATCGCTGCGCTCGTTCAGCTGGTCGAGATTGTGCTCAAGCGCTATGTTCCCTCGCTCCATAAATCCCTCGGCGTCTATCTGCCGCTCATCACCACCAACTGCGGCGTTCTTGGCGTCACGATGAACGTCATCTCCGACGGCATGAACTACGGCGAAGCGCTCCTGACCGCCCTCGGCTGCGGCCTCGGCTTCTTCCTTGCAATGGTGCTGTTCTCCGGCGTCCGGTCGCGCGTGGAAGAGGCGGAGCCGCCCAAGAGCTTTGAGGGGCTGCCCATCACGCTGATCTCGGCAGCCATCGTTTCCCTGTCATTTTTCGGACTGACCGGCATCATTGACCGGCTGTTCGGTTAAGGAGGCGGCACCATGGAAATTCTGATCCCGATCCTGGCTGTTACGATCATCGGCCTCATCTGCGGCGTCGGACTTGCCGTCGCCTCCAGCGTGATGGCTGTCAAAGAGGATTCCCGCTTTGCCGAGATCCGCGAATGCCTGCCCGGCGCAAACTGCGGCGCGTGCGGCTACACCGGCTGTGACGGCTACGCCAAGGCGCTGCTGGAGCCCGGTACGAAAACCAATCTCTGCGTTCCCGGCGCAGGCGCGGTCGCGTCGAAGCTCGCTTCTCTGCTCGGCGTAGAGGCGGAGGACGTCACGACGAAGATCGCCGTCGTCCAGTGCGCCGGCACGTGCGAAGCCACCTCGGTCAAGGCCGACTACCGCGGCATCGAGTCCTGCGCGGCTGCAAAGATCTTCTACGGCGGCCGCGGCAAGTGCATCTTCGGCTGCATGGGCTTCGGCGACTGTGCCAAGGCCTGTCCGCAGCAGGCGATCTCCATGCGCAACGGCATCGCCTTCGTCAGTCAGCCCAAGTGCATCGGCTGCGGCATCTGCGCGCAGACCTGCCCGCAGAAGATCATCGAGGTCGTCCCCGACGTCATCCGCACCGAGGTCATCTGCTCGAGTCTGCATAACGGCCCCTATACCCGTAAGGTCTGCTCCAACGGCTGCATCGCCTGCCACAAGTGCGAAAAAGCCTGCCCGCACGGCGCAATCACCGTCGATAATTACCTTGCCCGCATCAACTGGGACGTCTGCACCGGCTGCGGCGAATGCGCCAAGGTCTGCCCGACCGGCGCCATGGTCTACGGCGATTTCTCCGGTGCAGCCAAGCGCGCCACCAAACGCACCACCGCCTGATCCTCTGTATATACCAAATCGGCAGCCACCTTGGTGGCTGCCGATTTCTTTATTCATGAAATATCAATTTTTTCCTGCTTCTGCAGCATAACGGTAATAGGGCAGCAGCGCCTCATACGCTTTCTCAAACGCTTCCTTCACCGCTCCGTACTGCGCCGCACGCTTCTCATCCGGCGTATAGGTGTGCTCGATCCGGATCATATCGTCGATCACGTCAAAGTTCCGGTACAGCCCGACGCCAACGCCGCCGGTCACCGCCGCGCCCATGGAGGTAGCTTCCTCCAGAAGCACCGGCGTATGCACCGTAGCCTCATAAATATCCGCCATGATCTGACACCAGACATTGCCCTTGGCACCGCCGCCGATCACCAGCATCTCCCGGATTGGCAGATTGCTCCGCAGGCACTCGAGGATCACGTTCAGATTCATTGTCACACCTTCCAGAACCGCGCGGATCATATCGCAGCGTCGGCTCTCCATCCGCAATCCGAGCCATGCCGCAGACGCCTGCGGATTCCAGCGCGGCGCGCGCTCTCCCAGAAGATACGGCAGAAACAGCACGCCGTTCGCGCCGACCGGGCTCTGCGCTGCCTGCCGGTTCATACGCGTATAAACGCTGTCGCCGCCATGCGCCGCCTGCTCCGTCTCCAACTGGCAGACCTGCTGCTTCAGCCAGTTATAGGATCCGCCGGCAGACTGCATCGTCCCATTCGGCGCATACAGTCCCGGGACGATGTGCGCCCATGTCACAGTCCGCATCTGCTTGTCGAATACGGGCTCCTCGCTCGTCGATGCGATCCACGCAGACGAACCGACATAGCTGAAAGTCCGGCCCGGCCGGATGGAGCCTGCGCCTACGTTTGCACAGACCCCATCGCCGCCGCCCATTACAACAGGCGTATCCATCGCAAGGCCGGTCTGCTCCGCGGCCCAGCGCGTCACGCCGCCTGCCACGAAGGTCGACGGAACAATCTGCGGCAGCTTTTCCCCATCGATCCCGGCGCATGTCACGATCTTCTCCGACCACTGCAGCTTCTGCAGATCCATGCAGCCGTTCGAGGTGGCGTCAGACGGCTCTGTGTACCAGTTCCCGGTCAGACGCAGGACAATGAAATCCTTCGCGTTGAGGGTCTTATATGTCTTTGCGTAGATCTCCGGCTCATGGTCCCGCACCCACATCAGCTTCTGAATCCCGTAGGACGCCGTATTCCGGTGTCCTGCGATCCGGTAGAAGTCCCAATCGGAGATTTCTCCGGCGATCGCCTGCTGCTGCTTCTGCGCGCGCTGATCCGCCCAGATGATCGACGGGCGGAGCGGATGGCCTGCTTTGTCTACACACAGGCAGCCCATCATCTGCCCGGAAAAAGAGACTGCAGCGATCTGCTCCGGCCTGATCGCAGCTTTTGCGATCAGATTCCGGCTCGTCGTACAGATGGCCTGCCACCAGTCCTCCGGATCCTGTTCCGCCCAGATCTCATGGAAATAGTGACACCCATAGGAATAGACCTCACTGGCGATCAGCGCCCCGCTTTCACTGAACAGCGTCGCCTTATTTCCAGATGTGCCAAGATCATGTGCCAAAATATACTTCATATCGTCCTCCCGATTCAGAGCCGTTCAGGCTGCTTATTTCGCATGGCTGTGCCGGATGCGGTCGTACAGAACAGCCGCAATGATAATTGCACCGGTAATTACCTTCTGCATCCATTCCTGCAGGCCGAAGATGACCATGCAGTTCACAATGACTGCAAGCAGCACCGTACCGAAGATCGTGCCGCCGATGTTTCCATCGCCGCCGGTAAAGCTCGTGCCGCCGATGATGACCGCCGTGATCGCGTCCGTTTCCAGTGCCGTTGCGCAAGACGGCACACCGGAATACATTCTTGCGGCCATGATCACACCCGCAAGCGCCGTAAACACGCCAGAGAGCACAAACGAGAAAATCGTCGTCGCAGCCAGATTGATGCCAGAGAACTTCGCAGCCTCCGCATTGCCGCCAACCGCAAAAACATCACGGCCAACATTCGTCTTGTTCAGAATAAACCAGCAGACTGCAAAGGCCAGCACCGCGATCAGCAGCACGCTGGGGATCCCGAACAGCTTTCCGTTGCCGACTGCGATCACCGGATGCAGGGGGTCGATCGGCAGCGGGTAGCCGCGATTGAGCGCGATCGCAAATCCGCGCAGGATCGTCGTCATGCCGAGCGTCGCAATAAAGGAGTGAATCTTGCCTTTTGCGACAATCACGCCGTTGATCACACCGATCAGTCCGCCTGCAGCCAGCGTCAGAAGGATCGCCGGCACACTGCCGACACCCATGCTGATCAGCCACGCCAGAAGCATGGTCGCCAGCGCGCACAGCGCGCCCTGACTCAAGTCGATATTCCCGCTGATGATCACAAACGTCATGCCAAGGCCTGCAAAGAACGTCGTATTGTTATTGATCAGCAGCTGCAGCAGGTTCTTGGAGTTCAGGAAGACCGGATTATAGATCGAGGTCACCGTCATCATGGCAATGATGACGATCACAAGACCGCCGTAATTTTTCAGGAACCGGCCGATCGCCGTGTGTCCCAATTTTCCCTCTTTTGCACTCTGTTTCATTCTTTTCCTCCCGCGGCATACTGCAGAATCTTTCCGATAGTCACGTCCCGGCCCTCGATCCGTCCGGAGATCTCCCCGCCGGACAGGACGATCACGCGGTCACAGACGACCGGGATCTCCGACATGTCGGACGTAAAGAACAGCACGCCCATTCCGCTTTTTTTCAGTTTGCTGATCAGCTGATAGATCGTCGCCTTCGCACCGACGTCAATGCCGCGCGTCGGTTCATCCAGCATCAGGATCTTCGGCTGTGCGAGCAGTTCCTTTGCAATGACGACTTTCTGCTGATTGCCGCCGGACAGATAGCGGACCCTCTGCTCCGGCCCGGCGGTCTTGATTGCAAGCTCCTGTATCATTTCAGCCGCATCGGCGTTTTCCTGCCGGCGGTCGATCATTCCAAATTTACCGGTTCTCTTGCGATATGTCCTGCACATCGCGATATTTTCCCGCACGCTGCGGATCAGCACCAGTCCCTGCAGCTTTCGATCCTCCGGGACAACGCTGACGCCGTGCTCCAGCGCATCGCGCATATTGTTCAGCTTTGTCGGCGCTCCATACAGCCGCATGGAGAAATTCTCATTTCTATCCAGACCGGTCAATGCGCGCAGAAGCTCTGTTTTGCCTGCGCCGACCAACCCCGTGATTCCCAACACCTCACCGGCATGCAGGGTAAAGCCGACCGGCTCCGTCTTCGGGGTGAGCTTCAGACCTTCCACCTCAAGAAGTGTCTCGCCTCGGAGCTCTCCCTCGTTCTCGATCTCGCTGCGCAGCTTCTGCTGCGTCTGCATCAGATCTTCGCCAACCATCAGAGAAACGATCTCTCGCTGGTTGGTCTCTTCTTTTTTCCTGGACGCGATAAAATGGCCGTCCCGCAAAACGATCAGCGTATCTGCGATCTCAAACACCTCGTCGAGCAGATGGGAGATATACACGATCGCGACGCCGCGTTCCTTCATCCTCCGGATGATCGTCTGCAGCCGTTTTACCTCTTCTATGCTGAGCGACGATGTCGGCTCGTCCATAATGACCACGCTTGCCTGCTCTGCAACGACCTTTACGATTGAGACCAGCTGCCGGTACGAGATCGGAAGCTGATCCACCCGCATGCGCGGATCGATATCAAATCCAAGCTCATCGAGAATTTTGCCGGCCTTCCGGATCATCTCCTTCTGGCTGACTGCCGCGCCGCGGCGCTCGGTGCGTCTACTCAGAAAAATATTCTCCGCGACCGAAAGCGCGGGAACAAGCGCAAGCTCCTGTGGGATGATCGCGATCCCGTTTTCTCTTGCCGTTTGAATGTCATAGCTCTGAAACTCTTTTCCGTGGATCCGGATCTGCCCGCCGTCCGCCTGATGAACGCCCATCAGAATATTCATCAGCGTCGACTTGCCTGCGCCGTTTTCTCCCATCAGCGCGACGACCTCGCCGCTGTGCAGCGTCAGATCCACGCCCTTGAGGACGCTCACGCCGGAAAAGGACTTTGTGATCCCGCTTAGTTCTACAATTGCCTGTTGTTCCATTTGGCACCTCTTTTCGCAGCAGTCAGCCGGAGCGTCTCCGGCTGACTGCGCATGCTTGTAACCTGTCAGACTGCCTTACGCGAGGGTCTGCGGCAGCGTGATATCGCCGTACTTGGCAAGGAACGCAATGTTGTCCGCGGCAAATTCCTCAACATTTTCCTGCGTGATCGGAAGCACAGGAAGCGCAAGGACTTCTACCTTCTCATAACCGGCGATCGCGCGCAGGCACTCGTAGACGCCGAAATAGCCGATCGCATACGGGAACTGCGTAACGCCGCCCTTGATGGCCGTGCCGTTCTTGATCGCCTCGGCGACCTCATCCTCAACGTCATAGCTGATGATCGTGATCTTATCGGAAAGACCAGCCGTATCGACCGCGGACAGCGCACCGATCGCGGGATCGCCCTGCGTGCAGTAGATACCGACAAGTGTGTCATACTTCGTCAGCATGGGCGCGATCTTCGTCAGGGTATCTTCACGGGTGCCGTCCTGCTCAATATAGTCGACCACGTTGATGTTGGAGCCTTCGATCGCGTCTTCAAAGCCCTGATAGCGCTGATCCATCGCCACAGATGCAAACTCAAGCTTCGTCATAATGATGTCGCCGCCATCCGGCAGAAGCTCCATCATCAGCTTACCGGCCGCATAGCCGCCTGCATAGTTGTCGGACGTGACCGTGCCTGCCGCAAGATCCGTGCGCTCCGGCGTCGTATCGACGCTGATGAACGGGACGCCTGCGTCAGCCGCCTTCTGCAGGCAGCCCGTGATCGCGGAGGAATCCGAGCAGTTCATGACCAGGCCGTCATAGCCCTGCGCCAGATAGGTATCCGTCAGCGTCTGCTCTTTATTGAGGTCACGGCTCGTGTACTGGATGTCCAGCTGCACGCCGAACGCTTCGCCTGCCGCTTCCATGCCCTTGGCAACGGACTGGAAGAAGCCGACCGACGCATCCGCCGGCATACCGGCAATCTTCAGCTTCGACAGATCCAGCGTATCGCTGTCAGACGCCTGTTCTGTCGGTTCTGCCTGGGTCTGGTTCTGGGCAGGCTCCGCCTGCTCCGTGCTGTTGTCCTTCGTGCCGCCTGCACACGCCGCTAGCGTCAGGCACATAACGGCCGCCAAAAGAAACGCCACCAATCTTTTCATTTTTACTCCTCCTGATTTGTGTTTTTTATAATAATACTGCATTTGCAAATATTATTCCACCCCAAACTGCACTCAAATAATGATCGGCGTTATGCCGAACGAGCGGATCACCTGCAGCCGCTGCTCCAGTTGTTCCGGCGTATGCTTCGGAAAAACCGTTGCCTGCATGCCAAGATCCTCGTATTTGCTGCACCCGTAATCATGGTATGGGCTGAGGTCCAGTTTGCCGATCCCGTGCGCCAGCAGGAAGCTGCACATGGCTTTCAGATTTTCGTCGTCATCGTTCTGACCGGGTATCATCGGATATCGGACGATCAGCTGTACGCGGCTGGCCGCAGCCAGCTTGAAATTCTGCAGGATCCGGTCATTTCCGGCACCGGTCAGCTGCTTATGCCGCGCAGTGTCCATATGCTTCAGGTCAAACAGCACGCCATCCGCCAGTTCCAGCATCTCTGCAAACGTCGCTTCCCCGCAGTTGCCGCAGGTATCGATATAGATCCCGATCCCCTGCAGCAGGGCGGCGGTCTCCCGGATAAAGGGAAACTGCAGCATCGGTTCTCCGCCGGAAAACGTCACGCCCCCACCGGAAGCCTCATAATAGTCGCGGTCTCTGCGCAGCAGTTCTGCCAGCTGCTGCGGCTGATACGCCGTTCCGAGCAGCTGCACGCTGCCGTAGCAGCAGGCCGCCTCGCACCGCCCGCAGCCTGTACAGCGGGACGGTTCGATCCGATGCTGTCCGTCTTCCATCCGATGAACGCCATTCGGGCAGACCTTTACACACATTCCGCAGTTCCGGCAGAGCCGGAAATTTACCTTGATCTGCCGGGCGGGCGAAATGGATTCCGGATTGTGACACCACGGACAGTGCAGCGAGCAGCCCTTCATAAATACTGTCGTCCGGATCCCGGGGCCGTTGCCGATGGAAAAGCGCTGAATGTCAAAAATATTGCCTTCCATATCACACTTCCGTCCGGTCGATCATTTCCTGCTGCTGCTCCGGAGAGAGCGAAACGAAATACGCACTGTATCCGACCACCCGGACAAGCAGATTCCGGTACTTCTCAGGATGTGCGACCGCATCCTCCAGCGTCTTTCTGTCTACAACGTTGACCTGCGTATGCATACCTCCCTTCCGGAAATAGCCCTCCAGGATCGCAGCCAGATTCAGATACCCGTTTTCCCCATGGAACGCACGCGGCTGGAACTTGACATTGATACCGCCGCTCGGTGTCTTCGTAAACGGAAGCTTCGCGACACTGTTGAACATGGCCGTCGGGCCGTTGGCTTCGGTCCCGTAGACCGGAGACTGGCTTTCACTGATCGCTTCACCCGCGCTCCGCCCATCGGCCGAGGCAGCGCAGACCTTTCCAAACGCCCGGTGATGCCAGAGGGAATAGAAGCTCGGGTACAGCTTCCGGCCGCCTGCTGTCGGCGACGCCGCCATGACCTCTTCCACATATATCTGCCCGACTTTCTCTGCATAGCGGTCGACGGCATCATCGTCGTTGCCGAATTTCGGATACTGCTCCCGGATGTAGGTCTGTATGTACTCTTCGCCTTCCCAATTGCTTTTCAGCAGCTCTGTCAGCTCTGGCAGCGTAAATCTCCACTCCCGGAACACCAGACGGTCGATCGCATACAGGGAATTGGCCAGCGTCGCAATTCCGACAAAATGGCAGTTGATATGCCGCTGTCGGGATCCGTCCGCATTCATGCTTGAAGCCTTGCGGATGCAGTCCGTCATCAAAATCGACTCAAAGCTGAACGGTTTCAGCTCCTTCCAATACGCATCCGACCGCTCCACGTGTGCCTTGGTCCTGCGGATGCAGTCCCGGATCTGCAGCCGGAGTGCCCGCAGGATATCGTCCATGGACCGCAGCTGGTACACCGGCGGCGTAATAACACCCTGTACCCGGCCCGTAGCCATACATGCGCCGCTGTTCAGCGCATATTCCAGCAGCTTCGGCCCGCATTCCCATGCCTCCCGCAGTTCGTCCTCATACCCCGGCAGGAAGCTGTTGTTGCAGCCGTAATATCCATAGCCGTATGCATCCTCCCGCGAAACGCCGTTGGCCACCAGCGCCTCCACGACTACATGGTCGTTAAAGAAGCTCGGATAACCCAAGCCGCTTGCCGCGATCCTGCAGGCATACCGGAAAAAGTCCGGATTGATGTTCCTGTGATAGCGGACATTGACCGTCGGCTGCTTCAGCTTCAGCTCATATATGGCATCCAGAATGATCCACGATACCGTATTCGTTGTATCGCTGCCATCCTCCCGCATGCCGGAGACAAGGATATACTGCAGGCTGTTTTTGCAGAGCACACGCTTGGGTTTGTACGACTCCCACGCATATCCGATGATCTCATTGCTCTTGATAAACAGGCATTCCATCAGCTCCAGTGCCTGTTTCCGCGTCAGCCGGCCTGCCGCAGCATCCTGCGCATAATACGGATACAGGATCTGGTCCAGTCTGCCGTATGCGTAATCCCGCGCGCCGCAGACCACCTGCAAAACGAACATGCCGAACCAGATCAGCTGCACCGCTTCCCGGAAGCTGCCCGCTCCGCCGCAGCTGAGATGCCGGCACACCGATTCAATTTCCGCCAGCCTTTTCTGTTCATCCTCCGGCTTTCCCTTCGCCAACTCCGCAGCGCGCGCGGCATAGCGCGCGATAAAGCCATTCATTGCTTCCGCAGCATCAGCCGCGTTTTGCAGGAACGCAGTCTGCGCCTGCGTCAGTGCCGGATCCTCCAGCCGCTGCAGCGCCTCTGTCCGGATCCCGTCAAAGCCCTTCTCCAGGAGCCTGGCCCAGTCCGGGATACAGTGTCCATAGGAGTTGAACCAGACCGGTGCGAACCGTTCGTCCTCATCTGTGATCTCGATGATCTGCAGCGGGTCGAACGTAAACAGCTCCGTCGCTTTGAAGTTGTAGCGCCGGCACATACGCGCGAACGCCTCCTCCTGCTCCGGGCTGAGGATCTCCTCCCGGCACATGCCGACGATCAGCTCATTGTCCCGGATATCCACCGTTATATTCTCCAGCAGGTGCTGCAGACACCGGACATATTTGATGTCATTCGGATCATTGCGATGCGCCCGTTCCGCTTCCAGCAGCAATACAGCCCGTTCAAAAAACACGCCGTCATCGCTGATCGTTTCCAGATTCTCTTGAAGTTTTTTTATTCTCGGCGTCATTTCTGCCATCCTTTTCATACTGCATTTCATTTTCTCAATCATTAAGCGCATCGTTGAGTTTAACGTTAAGCTTAACGTTAAACTGACATTAACACAAAAAATTTGGTTTGTCAATACAGAGTTTTTGGCATTTTTTACTTTTCGTCCGCCGAAAATAAAAAACAGCCTTCTGCCGCTATTGACAAACCACAGATCTGAATAATATTATGGTCATAAGAGAAGGAAACGCTTGGGAGGACAAGCATGGAAAAAAAGCCGACATTAAAAGATATTGCCATGATCTGCGGATGCTCCGTTACCACGGTTTCGCGCGCGCTGCAAAAAAGCCCGACCATTTCAGAGGCAACGCAAAAGAAAATCGCCGGCATTGCCAAGGAGCTGGGCTATATCCCCAACTCACTCGCCATGAGCATGCGCACCGGATACACCAATACCATCGCAGCCTGCATTCAGGATTTCCGGAACCCGTTTTTCTCCGCAATGGCGAAGTATATCGAGAGCTACTCCCGCAAGCTGGGCTATTTTGCGCTTTTCTCAACGACCAATGAATCGCCGGATCAGGAGTATCACGTCTGTGAAACGCTTCTGCAGAAGAATGTCGACGGGATTCTCCTCTTCCCCATTCAGCAGGACACGTCCGCCGTTGAGCTTCTGATCCGACAGAACATTCCCTTTGTTCTGGTCGGACGGTATTTTGATGAACTGAACACAGACTATGTGCTGACCGATGATGCGCAGGGCGCATATCTTGTCACGCAGCATCTGATCAGCCGCGGCGCGCAGCGGATCCTGTTTCTCAATGTCAGCGCCACCATTTCCTCGGCCCGCTGCCGCCAGAGCGGCTATCTGCGCGCATTGGACGAGTCCGGATACACGCCGCATATTCTGGAGGGCTCCATGGTCTATGGAAAAACACGTGAGATCCTGTATTCCATCCGGGACGAGCTGCCGCAGTATGACGCGATCATGACCTTCTGCGACATCATGGGTTTCGAGGCCTACAATGCCCTTGCCAAAATAGGCTATCGGATCCCGGAGGACATCATGCTCGCCAGTCTTGACGGCCTGCAGCAGGATATCGTGCTCCCGATCGAACTGACCTGTGCCGGTACCAACCGCCGTCTTATGGCGCAGAAGTCCATGGATCTTCTTCTGTCCAAGATCCGGGGAAGCGCACCGGCTGAGCCGCAGCATATCTGCATTGAACAGTACCTGCTTCAGGGCAGCACAACGTAAAACGTAAGGAGATCCTTCCATGAAAAAAATCCTCATGATCGGCACGGGCGGGACGATCGCGTCCGGGAAGACGGCGGAGGGGCTGATGCCGGAATTAACGACCGAGCAGCTGCTGGCCTTTGTGCCGGCGGTGTCTGCGCTTTGCAGCGTGGACTGCCTGCAGCTTCTTTCGCTCGACAGCACCAACATTGCGCCCCCGCACTGGCTGCAGATCGCGTCGGCCATCCGTGAGCGCTATCTGCGCTACGACGGCTTTGTCATCTGCCACGGCACCGATACCATGGCCTATACCGCGGCTGCGCTGTCCTATCTCATTCAGGGTGCGGCCAAGCCGATCATCCTGACCGGCGCGCAGAAGCCTATCAGCTTCGACTCGACCGATTCCAAGGTCAACCTGACGGACGCATTCCAGTGCGCATGCAGCAACACGCTGCACGGCGTGATGATCGTCTTCAACGGCAAGGTCATTCAGGGCACGCGCGCGTGCAAGACGCGCTCAAAGAGCTACGAGGCCTTTTCCAGCATCAATTACCCGTACCTCGCCGTCCTGCAGGACGGGCGTATTCTGCAGTATATCGAAAACGACTGCCTCCCGGAGCCTGTTTTCTATGACCGGCTCGACAGCCGCGTCATGCTCCTGAAGCTGATCCCCGGCGCGCGGGCGGAGCTTGCCAGCTGGATGCTGACGCAGTGCGACGCGCTGATCCTCGAGAGCTTCGGCGTGGGCGGCATCCCCTCGTATGAAGGGAACGATTTTCTTTCCGTTCTGGAATCCGGCCTGCGGGCCGGGAAGACGATCGTCCTGACCACGCAGGTGCAGAACGAGGGCAGCGACGTCGGCGTCTATCAGGTCGGCCACAAGATCCGTGAATGCCCGCAGGTGCTCGAAGCCTTTGACATGACGACCGAGGCCATCACCGGCAAGCTTATGTGGATCCTCGGCCAGACCGGCGATCCGGAACAGATCCACCGCCTGTTTTATACGCCGGTGGCGAACGACATCCTCAATTACCGCGCGTAAATCCCATATCAGTCAGGAGAAATTACCGTGAAGATCAAGAAAATCATCGGCCGTATCCTTCTTGTGCTGCTGTGCATCGTCCTTGTGATCGCGATCGTCGGCGCTGCGCAGTTTTTCCATCGGTCAGACCCCAAAAACAGGAAGCAGTATGACACCACCAATCCGTTCATCACCGGCGAGACTGCGATCTCGGCGCACCGCAGCGGCGCGGGCGACTTCCCGGAGGAAACGCTGGCTGCGTTCCGCGGCTGCGCGGAAAATACAGAGTTTCAGGTCGATTATTTTGAATTTGACCTCCATATGACGGCGGACGATATTCTGGTTCTGTCGCACGATTCTACGCTGGATCGTGTGTCAGACGCTGTTTCTGTGTTCGGTGCGGAAAATGTGCTCGTCCGGGACAAAACATTGGCAGAACTGAAGCAACTGAACATCGCGGCGCAGTTCGTGAATGACGCAGGCGAGACGCCGTATGCGGAGCTCCACGGCGACGCCGTGCCGGACGAGCTGCGGATCCTGACTCTGGATGAGGTGCTGGACTATCTGACCGCAGCCGGGAACTATCATTACATCATCGAGATCAAGGACGGCGGCGAAGTCGGTCTGGCCGCGGCGGATCATCTGTACGGGGCGCTGGCCGCACGTGGCCTCCTTGACCGTGTCATCGTCGGCAGCTTTAGGGATGAGGTCGCGGACTATATCACGGCAAATTACCCGGACATGCACCGCAGCGCCAGCCCGGAGGAGGTCGTGCAGTTCTATTTTGCCGCGCTGACGGGCAAGAAAAATTTCACCTGCTCCTATGACGTCCTTCAGCTGCCGTTCGGCGACGCGGGATCGAGCTTCGGCATCAATCTCGGCACCGCGACCGTCATCAACTTCGCCCACGCCAATGATCTTGCCATCCAGTACTGGACAGTCAATTCCGAAACGGACATGTCCTACCTCGCCAGCATCGGCGCCGACGCCCTGATCACCGACTATCCGGACAGAGCCGCAGGCGTTCTGGAACGCTTACAATAGCGCTGAAAAGCCGGGATCCGCTTCAATACAGCGGATCCCGGCTTTTATTCCTTTTTCGCCTGTACGACCATCATGATCCCTTCCGTGAGGCTGATCTCGGCCTCCGGGGCTTCAAATTCGTTGCTGACGCCGAGGGGGAAGCGGTTGGTGAGCGTGACGCCCTCGAGCTTATATTTGACGCCGCGCAGGCATACGCCGGTGCAGGCGTCGGACAGGGAAAACACAGACAGCGCCCAGCCTGGGCGCTTCGGCAGCCGGAGCGTGCCATGGGTCAGAAACGTGATCTCCGTGTCCTGCCCCAAAATCGTTACCTGCGCGCCGCGCGCGGCAGCTCCTGCGGCGTTCTGCAGGTTCGCCATCGTGTGATCCAGCCGTCCGCCCAGCGCGCACAGCAAAACCAGCTCCCGGTATCCCCGCTCCAGCGCGCAGCTGATGGCGTGACCCGTGTCCGTGTCGTCCTTCTCAGGCTTCAGCTGCTCCATCGCAACGCCCGGCGCAACAGTCCCGGAAAACGAATCGAAATCTCCGACAAACAGGTCTGGCCTCAGCCCGAGCTGCTCGCAATACGCGTAGCCCCGGTCGCAGGCGATCACAAAGTCTCCGTCACTTCGCGCCGGTACCGGCCCCAGCTCTCCGCCGGATATGATCAGGCAGCGGTTTTCCATGTTACGTTCCTCCTTGTCCGCCATGCGCGCCTTTCAGGCGCTTTGCCGCGTTGCGCAGCATTTCCAGAAGGCTCGACGTGACGCTGACGCCCGCCGCGATCCCCAGGACAAACGACGCCGTCCGTCCGCCGTAGACCTCCGCCATCATCCAGTTCTGCGTGACGAGCGCGTTCATCGCGTAATAGAGCGTCCCGCCGGGGATCAGCGGGATCAGCCCGACGATCAGATACTGCTGCGCAGGCGTCTTTTTGACCCGCGCGAGCGTTTCCGCCCAGACCGCGGTAGCCGCGCTGGCCGCGAACGACTGCAGAAACGCCGACTGTGTCACCTGACCGGTCAGCAGATACACGCCCCAGCACAGCGCGCCGCCGAGCGCGGCCAGCGCCAGCAGCTGCTTGCGTACGTTATACAAAAGCGCAAAGCCCGCCGAACCGAGCAGCGCCGTCAGAAGTCCAACCAAGATCTGCATGTCTTATCCTCCCACCAGACTTCCGGCCAGCGCAAAGCCCAGCGCCAGCGCCGCCGCCCACAGAACGGCCTCGATCAGGCGCATCACACCGGAAATGGTATCGCCGATGAAAATATCCTTGACTGCATTCGTAAACGCCACGCCCGGCACCAGCAGCATGATAACGCCGATCATCACCTTATCGCTGTGCAGCGCGGGCAAGCCCCGGCACGTCAGACAGATCGCAGCGCCCACCGCGAATGCGGACAGGAAGTTGAACAGCACCTTATTTTTGCACAGCAGCGGCAGATACAGCTGCAGCAGGCAGATCGCCAGCGAAAAGGTCGCCGCGCTCAGCCCGTCCCAGGGCGTCCCGCCAAAAAAGATCGCCAGCGCGCCGCCTCCAAGACTGCTGCCCACAAACAGCCGCCACCGGGCCGGACGGCAGCTTTTGGCCAGATGCAGCCGGTCCGCCAGCTCCTGCACCGGAAACGGCTTTTCGCAGTAGCTGCGGCTGATGGCATTGATGGCTTCCAGCTTGCCGAAGTCCGTCACCGTGGATTTTTCGATCCGGCGCGTCTGCGTGACAGCGGTCTCGTCCGCGAAGCACATGGTCAGGACGATGCTGGAGGTAATGACGAACACGTCCATGCGCACCGCGCCATAGGCCTTGCCCATGCGCGTGAGCGTCTGCTCGACGCGGCGCACCTCCGCGCCGTCGGCGAGCATGCTCTCGCCCAGCTCCAGAAGCGTATGGAGCATCAGTTCGGTATCCTGCACATGCGCACCTCCTGTGGCTTTTCAGTGTTTTCCAGTATAGCACGCCGAACCCACGGCGGCAAGTGCGGTCTTGGTTGACATTTTTTTCGGTCTATGCTTAAATATCCACAGAAACGCAAAGGAGCGCCTGCGTATGTTCTTTTTTTACACGAACCCCATCCTGATCGCGGCTGCCGTGATCCCGGCCATTTTCCTGCTGGTGCATGTCTACCACGCCGACAAGCTGGAAAAGGAACCGGCTCCGCTGCTCATTTCGCTCGTTTTATACGGGATCGCCGCGACGTTCATCGCCCTCATCCTCGAGCGGCTCGGCAGCGCCGTTCTGGGGCAGTTTTTCCCGGAGGACAGCGTTCCGTATAACGTTATCATGTACTTCGGCGTCGTGGCCTTCTCAGAGGAGGGCGCAAAATATTTCCTGCTGAAGCGGCGCACGTGGAACTCCGCGGCGTTCAACTGCCAGTTTGACGGCGTCGTCTATGCGGTCTTCGTGGCGCTGGGCTTCGCGCTGTGGGAGAATATCAGCTACGTTCTCATGTACGGCCTCTCCACCGCCCTCGTGCGCGCCGTGACCGCCGTGCCGGGGCACGCGTGCTTCGGCGTGTTCATGGGCGTCTGGTACGGTCTTGCCAAGCGCCTGCACGGGCAGGGGCGCGACGGCGCGTCCAAGCTCTGCCGCGTGCTGGCCCTGCTGCTGCCGGCCTTCCTGCACGGCTGCTATGACTTTATTGCCACGATGGAGTCGATGCACTACGGCTGGCTGTTCGTCGGCTTTGTCGCAATTTTGTTCCTCATCGCGTTCCTTCTCGTCAAGCGCCAGTCCAAACACGACCGGTATATCAACAACTACGACGCGGAATATCTGTAAGCCCGATTCACAAAGCAGCATTGCCCGTTTTGTTGAAAACTTTCTGGTTTGTTTGTAGGGGACGATGCCTACAAAGATGTTTTTTTACAGTCACAGCCCCGGCCGGATGGCCGGGGCCGCTGTTTTATTCTGCAATTTCGTCGAGGTTCAAGGTCAGATCTCCGGTGACGAGTGTGTTGTCCTGCAGGCTGCACCGCAGGCGGTAGGTATAATCGCCAAACTTATGGGCGGACATCGTTTTTCCGCCGATGTCCCACGCGGAATCCTCCGGTATGCGGCTGATCACGAACACGCTCTGCGTGCCCGGCACGCAGTCCAGCAGTCCGTCCCGCACCGGGAACGCGTCGCCCACGTCCGTATCCGTATAGCCGCTGGCGGAGACGATCCGGATCGAAGCTGCATCGACCTCCCCGTGCAGGACGGTGTCGACGTCGACGGTCATGGATACAATGAAGCAGACGGAGCGGCCCGCTTCCACGCGGAAATAGGCGCATTCACGTACCGTTCCCTGTACGGCGATGTTGCTTTCAACGATTGCTTTGAAGTCCTCCTTCTGCACTACCGGTTCTCCCAGCGAAACGAGCGCGGGATCCTCCACGCGCTCCGCCGTTCCGGCCTTCCGCCCGATGATCAGGATCGCAGCTGCCGCGATCAAAAGACAGCCCGCGGTCACGCCCCATTTGATCTTCCCGTTCCGTTTTTTCTGATTCGTTTCCATCGCAGATTGACCTCCTTAAAATCCGGATCGCTTGACGACTGACTTCCTTCCTTTATTCCATCGCCGACAGCTTTCTGCATTCGGCGGTGATCTCCTTTTTGAGCTGCTGCATCTGCGGCTGATCGAGATCGCGGGGATAGGCATAGTCCCGCAGGTCAAATTCGCGGACGGTGCTGTCCGGATGCATGACGAGGATCCGCTGGCCGAGCAGCAGCGCCTCCTCCAGCTGGTGCGTGACGAGGACGATCGTGCGCGGCATCTCACTTTGCACGCGCAGCAGCTGCGACTGCAGCTCGCCCCGGGTCAGAAAATCGAGCGAGGCAAACGGCTCATCCATCAGAAGCAGCTGCGCCTGACTGGCCAGCACGCGTGCAAGACCCAGCCGCTGCTTCATGCCGGTCGAAAGCTCCATCGGCGTCAGGTCGGCATAATCCTCCAGCCCGACGAGCCGGACGAACTCCGCCGCCCGCTCATACCGCTCCTCCGGCGTTTTGCCCACGCCGCAGGCCATGGCGACGTTCCGCTGCACGTTCGTCCACGTGATAACATACGGATCCGGACTGAGCATGGCGCTGTGCCAGCCCTGCGGCAGGACGAGCTCGCCGGAATCCGGCTGCTCCTGCCCGGCCAGAAGCTTCAGGAGCGTGCTCTTTCCGCACCCGCTGCGCCCGACGATGACGCTCAGTTCTCCGACCGGGAACGTCACGGACAGATCCCGCAGCACCTGCCGCGTGCGGCTCTCGCGCGCCTGCCCGGAAAGGACGACCTCGGTCGTGTAGGACGTATAGGATTTATTCACGTGCCGCAGCGAAACCGCATCCATAAAAAGTAACCTCTTTTTTCTAAATTCTAACTGTATCTTATCAAATCTGCTGCAAAGAAACAAGTCCTCTGCCCCACAGATTCTCTTTCCAGCCTCTTGCAATTGCTTCCATATCAGCGTATGATAGTTGCGCATTTTTGAACCGGAAAGGATCTTCGTCATGCGATCACCCATAAAAAGCAATCAGATCGACATGCTGCACGGCAGGCTTCTGGGTAAGCTCGTGCTCTTTGCCCTGCCGCTGGCGCTCAGCAGCATCCTGCAGCAGCTGTTCAACGCCGTGGACATCGCCGTCCTCGGTCAGTTCGCCGCCAGCGAGGATCAGGCGGCTGTCGGCTGCACGTCTGCCGTCATCAATATGTTCCTCAACCTGTTCCTCGGCATCTCCGTCGGCGCGAATGTCGTTATCGCCACCTATCTCGGCCAGCGCGCGGACGAGCGCGCCCACGCAGCTGTTCACACGGCCATGCTGATCGCACTGGTCAGCGGCTTTGTTCTGATGGGCGTGGGTCTTGCGACCGCGAAGCCGATTCTGGAGCTGATCCAGACACCGGACACCGTGCTGGACAAGGCAGTCCTGTATCTCTCCATTTATTTTCTCGGCATGCCATTCATCATGGTCTATAACTTCGGCGCGGCCATCCTCCGCAGCATCGGCGATACGAACCGGCCGCTCATCTGCCTGACGGTCTCCGGCGTTCTGAACGCGGGGCTCAACGTGTTCCTCGTCGCCGTGTGCGGCATGGACGTGGACGGCGTCGCCATCGCGACGGTCATTTCCAACGTCGTCAGCTGCATCGTGGTCGTGTGGATGCTCTGCCGGGAAAAGGGCGTCATCCATCTTTCGCTGCGCGAGCTGCGGTTCGACCGGGAGCTGCTTGGCCGGATGCTCGCCATCGGCCTGCCCGCTGGTCTGCAGAGCACGGTCTTTACCTTCTCCAACGTCTGCATCCAGTCCACGCTCAATTCCTTCGGCACGGACGCTGTTGCAGGCTCCGCCGCGGCGCTCAACTACGAATTTTTCTCCTATTTCCCCGTTGTCGCCTTCGGGCAGGCCGCCGTCACCTTCTGCAGCCAGAACTTCGGCGCCGGGCAGTATGACCGCTGCCGGAAGGTCTTCCGGGATACGCTTTTGTTGTCGCTCGCCTGCGCGGAAGTGATGGGACTGACGTTCGTCTTTGGCCGGACGCTGTTCGTCCGCTTCTTTACCGCCGATCCCGGCGTCGCGGAATACGCGTATCTGCGCATCTGCACGCTGCTGCCGTTCTATTTTCTGGTACCGTTCTACGAGATCGGCGGCGCAGCCCTGCGCGGCATCGGGCATTCGCTGGCACCTGCGCCTCTGACCGTGGCGGGCACATGTGTGCTGCGCCTCATCTGGGTATTCACGGTCTGCCCGCGCTGGCCGGATTACCGCGTGCTCATGGTCGTCTATCCGATCACATGGGCGCTGACCAGCATCGCCATCATGATCTGCTGGTTCCACTACGACCGGAAGCTCGTCAAAAAATTCCGCGCCGGTCAGACGGCATGACGCTTGTATGCGCCCACGCCGCCTGCTATAATAAAAGCCATCAACCATAAGGAGCCTGCCATGAAACGATATACCCGCGCTGTTCTTCTGATCCTCGCTTTGTGCCTGCTGTTCTGCCTGCCGGCGGCTGCCCTTTCGCCGCAGTCTGCCGCGGAGGATCTGTCCGAAGCTGCGATGTTCCGCGGCACCGATCAAGGGCTGGAGCTGTCCCGCGCACCGAAGCGCAGTGAGGCCGCCGTCATGCTCGTGCGGCTGTACGGCGCGGAGGAAGAGGCGCTCACGCTCTATGAAAGCGGCGATCTCATCCAGCCGTTTGGGGACGGAAACAACTGGTCCGCGCCGTATCTGGCGTGGCTGTACAGCCGCGGGCTCGTCAAGGGCATGAGCGAAACGCAGTACGGCGTGAACCTGCCCTGCCGGGCGGGCGATTACGCGCTGTTTCTCCTGCGCGCGCTCGGCTATCAGGACGGCGTGGACTTTGACTGGGCCGAGACAGCGGCCTTCGCCGAGGCGCACGGCTTCTATCCCGACGGCCTGTTCGGCGGGACATTCACGCGCGGCGATCTGGTGCTCATGACGTGGTTTGCCCTCCAGTCCGACTGCGCAGACGGCAGCGGAACGCTTTTGCAGAGCCTGACGAAGAGCGGCGCGGTCGAGCCCGACGCGTCCAAAGCGCTGGAGGCGTCGTTCCGGAAAAGCCCCGTCCGGCTGACGGACGGACAGCTGACGCTGGACGCCGCCGCATGGCGCAAGGCCAGCGCAGACATGGAGATCCGGGTCAATTTTGAATCCGGCACGGAGCTTGTCTCCGGCGAGACGCTGCAGTCGCTCGTCCGGCCGGATCGCACCGGCCGCATGGCCGTGCAGATGGACGAGGTGCAGTCGCTCGTCTCCGGCTGGGCCGCAAGCTACGGAAGCTATGACACCGGCTACCGGTTCGATTCCTACGTCAAGGGCATGACGACCATTGATTTCATCAAGTGCGACTACCGCATCGACGAGCCGACCGTCACGAAGCAGCTCCTGCAGGCGATCTTGTCCATGGAATCCTGTGAGCTGACGGCGGAGCTGGCCTGCTACCGCTACGGCGCGCCGTTTGGGTTGTCGGGTACATACGTGGAGGTCGACCTTGACAATCAGCAGCTGACGTTCTTCAAAAACGGCACGCTCATCGTCAATACCAACATCGTCAGCGGCATGGTCGGCCCGCGGCATACGCCGACCGGCCTGTATGAGGCGCACAACCGGCAGACGAACTGCACGCTGACAGGCGCGGACTATCAGGTCTTCGTCAAATACTGGGTCAGCGTCATCGGCGACGTCATCGGCCTGCATGACGCGTCGTGGCGCAGCGTCTTCGGCGGCGACCAGTATATCTACAACGGCTCCCACGGCTGCGTCAACATCCCCGAGACCGCCATGGCCAAAATTTTCAACAACATCGACGACGGCACGCCGGTCCTCATCTTCGGCCAGAACACCTGGTACCAGCCCGGTTCCGCCGATTCCCCCGCAACGAAAAACCCGCTCCGCGGCACCACCGCACAGCAGTAATGCAGAAAACGAGCCCCCTGTATCTGCCGATACATGGGGCTCGCCGCATGGTTCAGACAAACAGCAGCACTGCGCACACAGCCGCAAGAATCGCGCCTATGACGCTCGCGACCGTGTAGATCTCTTTCGATTCCGGGTCGTTCTTTTCTTTTGCAAGATAATAAATACCCGCGCCGAGGATCAGGATACCGATGATGAGCCCGATGATTTTGATGATCATGCTTTTTTCCTCCAGTTCAATAAAAAAGCAGAGTTTGTAATGACGAGCACAGAGCCCGCGTTATGGACCAGCGCACCGACCACGGGGTTCAGCGTCCCAATGATGGCCAGCGCGATGGCAATGAAGTTGAGCGTCATGGAGAACGTCATGTTGAGCTTGATGGTCGTCATCATCCGCCGGGACAGCGCGATCAGATGCGGCAGCTCCCGGACCTCGTCGTCCACAAGGGCGATATCCGCCGCGTCCACGGCAATATCGCTGCCTACGCCGCCCATCGCAATGCCGACGTCCGATTTTTTCAGCGCAGGCGCATCGTTCACGCCGTCGCCGATCATGCAGACCGGCAGCCCCTCTGCCTGATAGCCGCCGATGGCGCTGGGCTTATCCTCCGGCAGGCAGTTTGCCCGCACCTCGCGGATCTGCAGCTTCGCGGCGATGCTTTTCGCGGCGTTTTCATGGTCGCCGGTAAGTAAGACCGGCTGAACGCCGAGGCTCTGCAGCGAGGCGATCGTCGCCGCGCTTTCCTTCCGCAGCGTGTCGGAGAGAGCAAGGAAGCCGATGAACACGCCGTCCGCCGCCACGTAGGTGACCGTGCAGCCCTGCCGGATATAGCCCTCGGCAGAGGGCACCGCGCCGATCGCAGCGCCATGCTCCCGCAGCAGCTCGGGATTCCCGGCGAGGATCTGCCGGCCCTCGATCCGCGCGCACACGCCGCGGCCGGGGATCATCTCGAAGTCCTCCGCCGTGGCCAGCTCCGCGCCCGTTTTTCTGCAGCAGCGCACGATCGCCTTTCCCAACGGATGCTCGGAGAGCTGCTCCGCGGAGGCGGCCAGACGGTAGACCGCTTCCTTTTCCCAAGTCTTGCAGACGCTTTCCACCGCGGTGACCTCCGGCGTTCCGTAAGTCAGCGTGCCGGTCTTGTCGAAGGCGATGACCTTCGCATTCGCCAGCCGCTCCAGCGCGTCGCCCTCCCGGACAAGGAAGCCGTGCTTCGTCGCGTTGCCGATGGCCGCCATGATCGCAGTCGGCGTGGCCAGCACCAGCGCGCAGGGGCAGAACACGACAAGGATCGTCACCGCCCGGATGACCTGCCCGCTGAGCAGCCACGTGAGCGCAGCCGCGCTCAGCGCGATGACCACGATCCACGTTGCCCACCGGTCCGCCAGACCGACGATCTTCGCCTTGCCCGCATCGGCGGACTGCACCAGCCGGATCATGCGCTGGATGGAGCTGTCCTCGCCGACCTTTGTCGCCTCCATCTCAAAGGCGCCGAACTGGTTGACCGTCCCGCTGGATACCGCGTCGCCGGCCGTTTTATCGACCGGCAGAGATTCGCCGGTCATGACCGCCTGATTGATGGACGTCTGACCGGAGACGATCATGCCGTCCACCGGGACGCTCTCGCCGGGCAGCACACGGATGCGGTCGCCGACCTTGACCTGCTCGGCGGGGATGATCTCCTCCCCGCCCTCCCGCAGAACTCTCGCCGTCTGCGGCGTCAGGTGGACCAGCTTCTCGATCCCAGCTCTGGCTCTGGCCACGGTCAGCTCCTCCAGAAGTCCGCCCAGCTGCATGATGAACGCCACCTCACCGGCGGCAAAGATCTCCCCGATGCAGACCGACGCGATGAGCGCCAGCGACACCAGCACGTCCGCCTTGATATCGAACGCCGTCACCAGCCCGATCACAGCCTCCAGCACGATCGGCACGCCGCACAGAATGATCGCGATCCATGCCAGATCAAACGGCAGCGGCTGCAGCTTCAGAAGGCTGCAGAGAACGGCCGCGCCGGAGATTGCCAGCAGCACGATGTCCTTTTTGATGCCGCCGGCCTCCAGCAGCCGCTCCAGCCCGGCGATCAGCTTTTTCATATCGATCCCTCGTTTCTGTTTGTTGTTACGCCCGGATTATACCTATACGGGTATAAGTTGTCAAGCATGAAATTGCCCGTTCCGCACATAAAAACGCGCCGCAGGCACAATATGGCCTGCGGCGCGTTCAGCGCGTTCCGTTTTTATGCAAACAGCGGACTTTTAACGGTCCCGATGGAAATATATCCGTCCAGCAGCGCGCGGATATCACTGTCCGGCTCGCACTGCTCCGGGCCGGGACGGCTCTTGCCGATCTGCAGGGAGGCTCCGTCCGCCGAGGGCATGTAGACATTCTGGTAAAACCGGCAGTGCGCGATCTTCCGGTCAAACTGCATCCCGCGGCATTCCTGTTCCTCGCAGCCCGGGAAATTGACGTTCCAGATCTCGCCCGGCCCCAGCGGCTTCTGTAGAAGCGTCTCGATGACGCGGGGCAGATACCGCTCCGCGGTCTGCCAGCTGCCGCCCTCGTATTTGGAAAAGGCGATGGCCGGGACGCCGTTCATCACCGCCTCGAGCGCCGCGCCCATCGTACCGGAATAGGCGATATCAAACCCCGCGTTATAGCCGAAATTAATGCCGGAAAAGACGATATCCGGCTGCTCCGGCATCAGCGCGCGGATCGCCGTCTGGACGCAGTCCGCCGGTGTGCCGCCGACAGCCCACGCGTCCTGCACCGGAGCCGGGAACGCCGTGCGTTCCACGGCGATCTCGCCGAAGATCGTCAGCTTCTGCGACATGCCGCTGCACTGGCTCTGCGGCGCTGCGACCCAGACGTCGCCGAACTGCGCGGCAGCCGCGGCCAGACGCGCAATGCCCTCCGCCTGAATGCCGTCGTCGTTGGAGATCAAGATTTTCAGCCTGCTCATATCCATACCTCTTATTTCATTCTTTTTCCCCATTCTAGCACAAGCCCGGCCCCAACTCAACCGCCGCGGCGCACGTTGTTCCGCCTGCGCCGCCTTTACATTTGCGCGCGGATGTGGTAAAATTCTCAAAAGTGTTTCCAAATTCACGATCACGAAGGAGTGTACGGCCATGCTGCTGCGAAATGCCGCCGATTATCTTGAACGTTCCGCCGCGCGCGTCCCGGACAAGACCGCGTTTTCCGACGCATCCGGTGCTGTCAGCTACAGCCGGATGCTCCATGACGCGCAGGCGCTCGGCACGGTGCTTTCCGCCGTTCCCGGCTGCTGCAACGCGCCCGTGGCCGTCATGATCGGCCGCACGGTGAAGAGCCTGACCGCCATGCAGGGCGTCCTGCAGAGCGGCAACTATTATGTCCCGCTCGACGAGCAGATGCCAGAGGCGCGCATGCGCCGCATCCTCGATCAGGTCCGCGCGCGCGCCATCGTCTATACGGAGCAAAACCGCGCGGCTGCGGAAAAGCTGGCCGACTGCGCGCCTCTTATTTCGCTGGACGAGGCCGTCACGCACAAGCCGGATCCCGCGCTTCTGCATGCGCGCCGCGAAGAGATATTGGACATTGACCCGGTCTACGTCCTCTTCACCTCCGGCTCCACCGGCGCGCCAAAGGGCATCGTCATCTCCCACCGCGCCATTCTGGACTTTACCGCGTGGATGACCGATTTCTGCGGCTATACCGAGCACGAGATCTTCGGCAATCAGGCGCCGTTCTACTTCGATCTTTCCGGCAAGGATGTGTACCAGACGCTCTCGCTCGGCGCGAGCTGCCATATCTTTGAGAAGAAATACTTCACCTTCCCCATGCTCCTGCTCAAGGCCATGGAGGAACAGGGCGTCACCGCGATCAACTGGGCAACGAGTGCGTTCCATCTCGTCGCGGCCTCCGGCGCGCTGACCAAATACGCGCCCACGCACCTGAAAAAGGCCGCCCTCGGCGGCGAAGCGCTGCAGGCGCGCTATGTGAACCTGTGGAAAGCAGCCGTCCCCGGTCTGCAGGTCGTCAACATGTACGGCCCGACAGAGACGACCATCGACTGCGCCGCCATGCACCTGACGCGCGAGTACCGCGACGACGAGCCGATCCCCATCGGCAAAGCCTGCCGCAACAAGCAGATCCTCCTCTTAAAGGACGATCTGACCCCGGCTGCGCCGGGAGAATCGGGTGAAATTTGCGTGCGCGGCTCTGGACTGGCCGCGGGCTACTTTGCAGACCCAGAAAAAACCGACGCCGCCTTTATCCAGAACCCGCTCTGCCCCGATTTCCGGGACATTCTCTACCGCACGGGCGACATGGCCGTGCAGAAGGAGGACGGCTATCTCTATTTCCTCGCCCGGCGCGACGGCCAGATCAAGCACATGGGCTACCGCATTGAGCTGGGTGAAATTGAGGTTGCCCTGCACAGCGTCGCCGGGATGCAGGCGGCTGCCTGTCTCTATGACGGCGCGCGCGACCGCATTCTCTGCGTTTACGCGGGCGAACCGGAGGCGGACGCGCTGGCAAAGACGCTGCGGACGCTGCTGCCCAAGTATATGCTGCCGAACCTCTATGAAAAGCTCGAAAGGCTTCCCTACAATGCCAATGGCAAGATCGACCGCGTTGCGTTGAAGGAGCGGTTTTTGCATGCAGAGGGCTGAGAGCTACGCGGCGCTCGCGCCGCTTCTGTCCGCGCAGCTGCGGCGCGGCGTTGTGACCAACTGCTTTTTGTCCGCGGAGGACTATCAGCGCGAGCTGCCGCGCGGCCTGTATTATGAGGCGCGCGGGGGCTGCCTGCTCCTGCTGCGGCAGCGATCCGATCACTTCATTCTGAACTTTTACCTGCAGCCCGGCGGGACGTTTTTCCTGCCGGAGGTGCAGAATCCCATCGTGACGGAGCTCAGCTGCCGCGCGAAGGATGCGGACGCCATGGCCGCCGCAGCAGAGCAGCTGCAGGGGCTTGGCTTTACCGAGTGCTTCCGCCGTCTGCGGCGCACGCGGCCCGCGGTCGAAGCTCCATGCACAAAGGAAACGGCGAATGTGCCGTTTGAAGCGGTACAGGCGTTTTTATATGCGCAGTTTGACCCTCTCACGGGCTGCATCCCGCCGGAGGACGCGCTGCGCGCGGCGACTGCCGCAGGCGAAATGCTCTGCCTGACGGATGAAGCCGGGATCACAGGGCTTCTTCATTACGCACCCGGACGCGCATCCTGCGAGCTGCGGCATCTTGCCGTGCGCGAGGACTGCCGCGGGCGCGGCCTTGCGCAGCAGCTGCTCACGCAGATGACCGCGCGCACCGACGGGCAGAAATGCATCGTCTGGGCGCGGGCAGGCAACACGCCCGCCGAGCGGTTTTATGAAAAGAATCAGTTCCAGCCGGATGGATGGTCTTCTGCCGTCCTGCGGCTTGGATGAAAGGAAGTTTGATCCATGAGAAAACAGATCATTGAAATTCTGAGCGAAATTTGCCCGGGCGTCGATTTTGAGACGGAGACCGCCCTCATTGACGACGGCCTGATCGACTCGCTCGACATTGTCGCCGTCGTGACCGAGCTGATGGAGGCCTTTGACGTGGAGCTTGGCGTCGACGATCTGACGCCGGAGAACTTCAACAGCGTCGAAGCGATCGAAGATCTCATCGAGCGCAAGCAGAGCTGAGATGTCGTTTGCCTCTTTGCCCTTCGTGGCGCTGGTCGCGCTGAGCGTCGTTCTTTACTATCTCGTCCCGAAAAGGAGTCAGTGGATCATTCTGCTGCTGGCCAGCATGGCGTTTTACCTGTCCGGCGGGGTCAAAAGCGCGGCGTGGCTCGTGCTCGTCGCCGGGATCACGTGGCTGACAGGCCTGCTTCTTGCCCGCCAGAATGCGCGCCCCGCGCCGGATAAGGACGCGAAGGCGGCCGTGCGCCGCGCGAAAAAGCGTATCTGCGCCGTCTGCGCCGTGCTGTGCTTCGGGCTTTTATACCTCATGAAGTACTGGAACTTCACTGTTTCCGCGCTTCCGTCCGCCATCGGGGACACGCTTCCCCGGTGGGATTTTGTCGTGCCGCTGGGGCTGTCCTATTTTATTTTTCAGGCCGTCGGCTACGTCATCGACGTTTACCGCGGAAAGACGCAGGCACAGCGGAATCCCCTCAAATACGGCCTGTTCGTCTCCTTCTTTCCGCAGATGGTGCAGGGGCCGATCAGCCGCTATGACCAGCTCGCGCCGCAGCTGACGGCCGAGCGGACGCTCGACTGGCGCGACCTCAAGTTCGGTATCCAGCTTTGCCTGTGGGGCTACTTCAAAAAGCTCGTCATCGCCGACCGGGCCGCCGTGCTGGTCAATGCCGTCATCAAGGACAACTGCCCCTATGGCGGCGCGGTCATTGCCAGCGGCATTCTGTTCTACTGCATCCAGCTCTACTGCGATTTTTCCGGCGGCATCGACATTACCCGCGGCGTGGCGCGCCTGTTTGGCATCGATATGGCGGAGAATTTCCGCCGCCCGCTCTTTGCGACGTCCCTCACGGACTATTGGCGGCGCTGGCACATTACGCTCGGCGCGTGGATGCGGGACTATGTGTTCTATCCCATTTCGCTCTCCAAGGCGTTCGGACGTCTGTCCCGCTGGGCGCGCACGCACGTCGGCGGCACAGCCGGCAAGATCTTTGCCACGTCGCTGTCCACGTTCATCGTGTATTTTATCATCGGCATCTGGCACGGCGCCAACTTCCGCTATATCGCCTTCGGCCTGTGGAACGGCGTGCTGATCACAGCGTCTTTGCTTCTGGAGCGGACATTCCTGCAGTGGAAGACTGCGCTGCACATCAATGATAAGTCCGTCGGCTGGCGCGTGTTCATGACGCTGCGGACGGCGCTTCTGGTGTTCATCGGCCGGTATTTTACGCGCGCGCCGCGCCTGCGGAGCGTCTTTACCCTGCTGAAGACCACTGTCCTGCACCCGCAGCCGTCGCAGCTGCTGGACGGGACGCTTCTGTCCCTCGGCCTTGCGAAGACGGATTTTCTCGTCATCGCGCTGGGGCTGGCCGTTTTGCTGGTCCTTGAATCCCTGCAGGAGCGCGGCGTGCAGATCCGCGCGGGGCTTGAAAAAAAGTCCGGCTTTGTGCAGTGGGCGGCCATGACGGCGTTGCTGCTGGCTGTATTCCTGCTCGGGGTGTTCCGCGCGGGTTATATCCCGTCCGGGTTTATCTACACGCAGTTCTAAGGCGGTGATGCAATGAGTTCTAAAAAATGGGTACTGGTCTTTCTCGTGACCGTTTTCGTGCTGGCGGCGCTGCTCGCCGGGCTGAACCTTGCCGCCGACCCGTTCGGCGCGTTCGGGGATAAGCTGCTTGGCTGGTTCTCCTATGACGAGACGAACAATCCCCGCGTGGCAAAGTTCACGTATCTCGAACAGCACCATGAGGACTATGATTCTTACATCCTCGGCTGCTCGTCGACCAGCTCGTTCCCGGTGGATGGGTTCAACGAGCTGTATGACGCGAGCTTCTATAACCTCATCATGTACGGCGCGGACATGCGCGACTGCGAGAAGATCACGCAGTATCTGCTTGAAAACTATACGGTCAAAAACCTTGTCCTGAACGTCTATCTTGACAACGGTCTGGAATACGACGAGGAATCCGACCGGCTGACCAAGAATCTTCACTATAAGGAAGACCCGGACACGTCTGCCCTGTCCTATTACACGCGCTATCTCTTCGCCGACCCGCGCTATGCCCTCGCCAAGCTCAAGGCCCTGCGCACCGACACCATCCTGCCACAGACCTTCGACGTCTTTGACGAGCAGACCGGCTGCTATGACAAGCGCGTGCGCGACGCAGAGCCAATCGGAAGCGAGGAAGCCTATCTGCAAGCCTATCCGGTCTTTACCGATTACCCGCGCCAGTCCCTGTCCCTGCCGCACACCGAAGACTGCATGAAAAGCGTCGCAGCCATCCGGGACATGTGCGAGGCCGCGGGCGTCAATCTCGTCGTCGTGGCCGGGCCGGTCTATGCCGAGTATCTGAAAAACTATCAGACGGAGGATATCGCGCGGTTCTACCAGTCTCTTGCCGCCGTCACGCCGTTCTGGGATTTTTCCTCCAGCAGCGTCAGCTGTGAGCCGCGCTATTTCTACGACGGCACGCACTTCCGCAACAACGTCGGCGAGATGATGTGCGCGAAGATCGCCGGGCGGACCGATCTGTGGATGCCGGACGATTTCGGCACGTATGTGACGGCCGAGACCCCCGCGGGCTACTTTACAGACGTCCTGCAGCCGCCCGCGCTGCCGGCTGCGGAGATCAGCGCGCAGGTGCCGATCCTCATGTACCACCACCTGTCCGAGGACGTGACGAACAGCGAAATGGTCTCGCCGGAGCAGTTTGAAGCGCAGATCCGCGTGCTCAGCGAGGCAGGCTATACCGGCGTTTCGTTTGACGAACTGCAGGCCTATGTCCTGCGCGGCGAGCCGCTGCCGGAAAAGCCGGTCGTCATCACCTTCGACGACGGATATCTGAGCAATTACACCCTTGCCTACCCGATCCTGCAGAAATATAACATGAAAGCGACCATTTTTGCGATCGGCGTCTCGTTCGGCAAGGATCATTACAAGGACACGGACTACGCCATGACGCCGCACTTCGGCGCGGCGGAAGCGCAGGAGATGGCCGATTCCGGTCTCATCTCCATCCAGAGCCACACCTATGACATGCACCAGTGGCCGCCGTATGAGGACGGCTCCCCCGCCGTGCGCGAGAATATCCTCCCGCTCGCGGGCGAATCGGAGGAGGCTTACGTGCAGGCGCTGACCGATGACTTTACAAAGAGCCGCGCGCAGCTGGAGGCCGCGACCGGCCAGCCGGTCGACGTGTTGGCCTATCCCGCCGGGCAGTATTCCACGCTCGCGCAGGTGACGCTGCAGGAGCTTGGCGTCCATGTGACGCTCTCGACCAATCCGGGCGTCAACACCGTCGTCAAAGGCCTGCCGCAGACGCTCTATGCCATGCTCCGCTTCGGTATCACCGACGATCTCACGCCCGAAGCCCTGTTGGAGCTGATCGGCGCCTGATTCCCAAGATACAAAAAATCCGGAAGCACTGTGTGCTTCCGGATTTTTTGACTTAAAACAGCCGCACGAGCAGCTGGGAGACGAGCACCACGGCGATGAGCGCGATGGGATACGTCGCCGCGTAGGCGGAGGCCACGTTGCTGGTGCCCGTCACATGGATGAGCGTGCCGAGGGCAGGCGTCGAGGTCATGCCGCCGGTGATGGAGCCGAGGATGTTCAGAAGGTTCATCTTCAGCACATGCTTGGCGATGAGATACCCCGCCACCATCGGCAGAAGCGTCATGAACATGCCGTAGACAAAATAGATCGGCCTGAAGTAGCGCACAAAGCTCATGCCGCCCGAGACACCGGCTCCGATGAGGAAGACCATCAGCCCCAGCTCCCGGAAGGTCTCGAGCACCTTTTTGCTGGGCATGAGATCCGCCCGGCCGATGTGGCCGAAATGGCCGAACACCAGCGACACCAGAAGCGCGCCGCCCGTCGTGGTCAGCGAGAAGAAGTTAAAGAACTTCACCGCCCCGAGCAGAATGCCCAGTACCGCCGCCACAGCGAAGGGCGTGAAGCCGAAATCGTCAAATTCCAGCAGCTTTCCCTTATACTTCGCGGCGTCGCCGGTCTCCACATGGGTGATCTTCCGGCGCTCCTCGTCCAGATCCGCGTGGACGACACGCGGCATCAGCTGCACAAACAGCACGACGCCGATGACGCCGAACAGATACGCAATGCCGTAGCCGACCGTGACCGCATCCTGATACTGCGCCGCAACTGCCTCCTTCGTCGCCGAGAAGGCCGGCGTGGAGGTCAGGCTGCCCGCGAGCAGGCCGGAGATCATGGCCGTCAGCTGTCCCGGGTCGTAGCCCGGCTGACCGCTCTCGATCGCACGGCCGACGAGCAGGCACAAAATCGCAGTCAGGCCGCCGGAGAGGATGATCACCACGCCCAGCAGCACGTAGGACTTGAAGTTGTGCTTCATGTTCTTGAAGAAGTTCGGCCCGGCAATGAAGCCGACCGAGGTCACGAAGAACACAAGGCCCAGATTTTCAATGATCTTCAGCGCCTGTGAGGCATAGTTGATCTCCTCGATCACAAATCTCGAATTGAAGTGCGTGCCGAAGAACGCGCCGTAGATCAGCGCGATGACAAACACGCCTGCCGTGCCAAGGCTGATCCCCTTGATGGTGATCCGCCCGAGCAGATACCCGACTGCCGCAATTCCGAAGATGGAAAGCATCAGGAAGCTTGCGGCATTGATTGCTACGCTCATCTCTTTTCTCCTGTTATTTCAAAGAATTGATTTTCTCATTCCGCCGGATGGAGCTTTCTCGCGTAGTCCGGCAGCAGCTGCGGCGAGAGACGGTCATCCCGCACGCCGGCCTGCTTCTTTTCTTCCTCAAACTGCGCCACATGGCCGAGCGTCAGCGCGCCGACGGTCACGTCCTTCGCCTTCGCGGCGGCATGCTGACCGGCGTTGCGGCCAAAGACGATGACGTCGAGCAGGCTGTTGCCCATCAGGCGGTTGCGGCCGTGGATGCCGCCGACGACCTCACCGGCCGCAAACAGGTTCTCCACGTCCGTCTGGCCGTCCGGCGTGATATGCAGACCGCCGTTCTGGTAGTGGAGCGTCGGATAGACGAGGATCGGCTCGGTGCGGATATCAATGCCGTGCTTGGCAAACATCCGCATCATGGCCGGGATGCGTTTTTCGATCGTGCCTTCGCCGTTTTTCAGCTCGATCATCGGCGTGTCGAGCCAGACAGCCTGCCCGGCAGGCGTCTTGACACCCTTGCCGCGCTCGGTGCACTCACGGATGATGGAGGCCGCGGAAACATCGCGCGTCTCCAGCGGGTTCATGAAGACCTCGCCGTCCGCGTTCACCAGCATCGCGCCGACCGAACGCACCTTTTCCGTGACCAGCGCGCCGTAGATCTGCGCGGGATAGGCCGCGCCCGTGGGATGATACTGAAGCGTATCGGGATACAGGAGCTTCGCGCCCGCGCGGTAGCCGAGGACAAGGCCGTCCGCCGTCGCGCCATAATGGTTGGAGGTCGGGAAGCCCTGATAGTGGAGCCGTCCCGCGCCGCCGGTGGCAAGGATGACGGTCTTCGCCTTCGCGACCATCAGCTCCTTCGTCTCCATGTTCAGAAGGATGGCGCCGGCGCAATGGCCATTTTCGTCCTTGATGAGTTCGATTGCCGAGGTGAAGTCCACGACGGGAATGCCGCGGTTGAGGACCTCGTCGCGCAGCGTGCGCATGATCTCCGCGCCGGAATAGTCCTTGGCCGCATGCATGCGCTTGCGGGAGGTGCCGCCGCCGTGGGTGGTGATCATGGTGCCGTCCGGCGCCTTGTCAAATTCCACGCCAAGCTCCGACAGCCACTGGATTGCCTCCGGCGCGTCCATGACGAGCTTGTAGAGAAGATCCTTCTGCGCGGCAAAATGGCCGCCGCCGTAAGCGTCGAGGAAATGCTGCGCCGGGGAATCGTTCGGCTTGTCGGCAGCCTGAATGCCGCCCTCAGCCATCATGGTGTTCGCGTCGCCCATACGGAGCTTCGTCACGACCATGACCTTTGCCCCGGCCTTGTCGGCTTCGATGGCCGCGGAGCAGCCTGCGCCGCCGCCGCCGATGATGAGCACGTCCGTCTCATAGTCGGGCTTTGTGAGATCAAAGGTCTCGTGCAGAACGCGCGATTCGCCCTCCAGCAGCGACGCCAGCTCCAGCGGCACCTTCTGGCCCTTGTTGGGGCCGAAGCGCAGCTCGGTGAACTGCTCGGCGCGGTAGTCCGGATGGAATTTTTTCAGAAGCGCGTCCTTTTCGTCCGCCGTCATGCGGCGGGGGTCCAGCTTGATGTTTTCTGCGCGGGCCGCTTCCACCTTGCGGATGGAGGCCAGCATGTTGGGATCCTGATACATGATATGCGTCCTCCTTACTTCTCGATCTCGCGGTGGTTGTAGAGCTCTTTGATCTCGTCCAGCGGCTTTTCCATGAGACTCTCGATGAGCGCCTCAAATTTGCCGTCTTTGACCTCCTGCACGCGCGCGTCGAGATGCTCGCAGTGCGGAGCGATATATTTGCCGTTCAGGCGGCGCGCCAGCATGGCGACCTGCGGATGGGAGATGCCCGCGGGACAGCGGGACGAGCAGACGCCGCACATGACGCAGTCGAAGGATTCTTCAGCGCACTTGTCAAATTCGCCGCGCTGGGCGTAGGCAATGTACTGCATGACGTTCAGCCCCTGCGTGCAGGCTTTGGTGCAGGCGTTGCAACCGACGCAGGCATAGATCTCGGGATACAGCTGCATCATGACCGTCTGCGTGGGCTTGAGCTTTTCCATGTCGTAGACCTCCTTCACCAGCGGGAAGAAGGGCAGCGTTGCGACATACATGTTATTCTCCACGCGCGTCGAGCACGCGAGGCAGGCCTTCAGCTCCCGGTCGCCCGCGATGCGGTAGATCGTCGCGCACGCGCCGCAGAAGCCGTTGCGGCAGCCGCAGCCGCGCACGAGCTGATAGCCGGAATACTCCATCGCTTCCATGATGGTCAGACTGTCCGGCACCTCATATTTCTTGCCGAACAGGAAAACCGTCACCATATTTTCCATATCTGTTCTCCTTTAATACTCATTCGGCAGCTCGTCGAGCTGGTCGAAGCGGAACACCGGGCCGTCCTTGCAGACGTATTTGTCGCCGATGTTGCAGCGGCCGCATTTGCCGAGGCCGCATTTCATCTTGAGTTCCATCGTGGTATAGACCTGCTCGCGCGCGAAGCCAAGCTCCATGAGCCCCGCGAGCGTGAACTTGATCATGATGGGAGGGCCGCACATGACGACGGTCTTGTCCGTCGTGAAGCCAAGCTCCTTGACGTAGTTCGGGACGAAGCCGACGTGGCCGTCCCACTCCGGCTGCTCGCGGTCGATGGTCAGGTGGACGTTGATGCCGTCCTCCTTACACCAGATGTTCTCGATCTCCGGGAAATCGACGAGGTCTTCCTTGGAACGGGAGCCGTAGACGATATCGATCTTGCCGTAGCGGTCGCGGTAATGGCGGCAGTAGTTGATGACCGAGTGCAAAGGCGCAAGGCCGATGCCGCCGGCGATGAACAGAAGATCCTTACCGGCAAACGCTGTGTCGACCGGGAAGCCGTTGCCGTAGGGGCCGCGGACGGTGATCTGCTGGCCCGGCTCCATGGCGTGCAGCCATTCGGTCACGCAGCCGCATTTCTTGATGGAAAACTCCACGTACTCCTCCAGCGTGGGGCTGGAGGTGATGGAGAACAGCGCTTCGCCGACGCCCGGCATGGAGAGCATGGCGCACTGGCCGGGGATATGGACAAAGGGCTTTTTGCCGTCAAGGCCGACCACGCGGAAGGTCTTGACGTCGGGCGTGTCGACGCGGATATCCGTGACGACGGCAATATTGGGGATCAAGGGATCAGCTCTCATTTCGTTTCCTCCCCAAGTGTCTTGATGACTTTGACGATATTCATATGGATGGGGCACTTGGCAAGGCACCGGCCGCAGCCGACGCAGCCGAAGCAGCCCTCGTTATTATCCGGGAAATAGACCAGCTTGTGCATGAAGCGCTGACGGAACCGCTCGAGCTGGGTCGGTCGCGGCTGACCGGCGGACATCTTGGTGAAGTCCGAGTACATGCAGCTGTCCCAGCAGCGGAAGCGGCGGACCGTCTTGCCGGAGTCAAATTCCTTGATATCGTAGCACTGACAGGTCGGGCAGACGAACGTGCACGTGCCGCAGCCAAGGCAGCTCTCGGAGAGCTTTTTCCATTCCGGCCGGTCGAACAGTGCTTTCGTCTTCCCTGCGCCGACGGCGGACAGATTGAGATCTGCCAGCGGCAGCTTCTTCATAATTTCCCGCGTGCTCTCCTGCTGGGCGGCCACGGCGGCCTCGCCGCCGTCCGTCAGCACGGTGAGCTTTGCAGTCAGCGCCTCGCCCTTTTCGGTGTTCGCCTGCCAGTAGAGGTTCTCCGCGTCCATCCAGCAGCTGACGTCGCCCTGCGGCGCCGCCGGGTCAATGCCGAACGACTGGCAGAAGCAGGTCTCCTCCGGCCGGGTGCAGGCCAGGGTCACGACGGTGCCGTTTGCGCGGCGGGAGGCGTAATACGTGTCCTGCGGCTCCGCGAGAAAGACCTTATCCAGAATTTCAAAGCTCCTCGCGTCGCAGGCGCGCACACCGAAGAGGACGAACGGCTCTGTCTGGTCGCGCGTCTCGATGAGATCGAGCTGCTTTCCCGTCACACGGAAGCCGACGAGGTTTTCCACCTGCGGGAAGAGCAGATCCTTGGCCGAGCGGACGGTATTGAGCTTCTTTGTCAGCTCCATCCCATCCTGCCAGACGGTGAAGCTGGCCTGACCGGCAGCGTCGTCCGCGGGAATATAGAGCTTCTGCGCGGATGCCAATTCGCCGAACAGCGCCGGAAGCTTTGCGATCGGAAGCTGTTTCATCGTGCCTCGCCTCCTCTCTCATATACGACGGACGGCTCGCAGTCGTCCTTGCGGAAGTCCATGAGCGGCGGGCGGGAATCGAAATCAGCGCCCGCCTGATACTCGCCGTAAAGCTCGTTGCTGTCCTTGATGAACTTGCGGTTGAGAAGGTGCAGCGGGATATGCTGAGGACAGACGCGCGAGCATTCGCCGCAGTCGGTGCAGCGGGAGACAACGTGGAACGCGCGGATGATATGGAACATATTCTCCTCAAAGGAATCCGCAATGGCCTTGTTTTCAAAGCCGGAAGCATGATTATCAAACACACACTTTTCGCACGAGCAGGCGGGACAGACGTTGCGGCAGGCGTTGCAGCGGATGCAGCGCGACAGCTCTCCGCGCCAGAACGCATAGCGCTCCTCCGGCGTCATCGCCTCGAGCTTTGCGACCTCATCAAAGCGGCCGCAGTCGGGATTCTCTTCGCCCTGCTCGCCGAGCAGCTCGTCGAAGCAGACGATCTTTTTGCTTTTGCAGGTCCTGCACTTGAGAAGCAGTGCGTCGGCCTTTTTGATGGTCTCATCGCCGTAGATCGTGGCGACCTTCAGATCTTCCCCGTCCTCCGTCACTGCCGTGACGCCGGAAAGGCCCTTTTCCTTGATCGCTTCCATGTCGCACATGCCATCGCACTGCACGCCGACGGCGTAGACGTTCTCGCGCAGGATGCGGTGCTCCTTGAGAAGCTGGACAAACGAATAGCTGTCGCACGGCTTGAGGAACACGGCAGCTTTGCCGCCTTTTCTCGATTCCGCGATCAGATATTTGGACAGATTCGCGCCGGAGAAGACGCTCCAGACGAAGTTCTTCTCCACGTCCTCCACGCTTTCAAACGTGGCTGGGGTCAGATCATAGAAAAACTCGCCTGTCCGCCAGCCGATGACGCGGTCGACGGTCTTATCCTGCAGCAGCTGGATGGCTTTTTCTTTTACTCCTTGCATCTCAGATCCTCCAGTCTGCGGTTTTCGCCGAGCTTCGTGATGGTCTCGGCAAATTCATTCATGGTCTTGGCGAACTTCGCGCCCTCCGCCGCCGAGACCCATTCGACCCGCGTGCGCTCGCGCTCGATGCCGAGGAAGTCCAGCATGGAGAACAAAAGCGTCATGCGGCGGCGCGCGTAATAGTTTCCGGTCGTGTAGTGACAGTCGCCGGGATGGCAGCCGCAGAGGATCACGCCGTCCGCACCGCGCTGGAACGCGCGGAGAATGAACATCGGGTTTAACCGGCAGGAGCACGGGATGCGGATGATCTTCACATTGGCCGGATAGCTCAGCCGGTTCGTGCCGGACAGATCGGCGCCCGCGTAGGAGCACCAGTTGCAGCAGAACGCCACGATCGTGGGCGTCCACGTTCCGTTTACCTGCATATCGCATCCACCTCCGCCATGATTTGTCTGTTGGAGAAGCCCTTGAGATCCATCGCGCCGGACATGCACGCGACCGTGCATGCGCCGCAGCCCTGACAGACTGCCGGGTTGACCTGCGCCACGCGCCGGATGAGCGTCGTGCGGTTCGGGCCTCTGAACTCCTTATCGATATACGTGATCGCACCGTACGGGCAGACCTTTTCGCAGTTGGAGCAGCCGTTGCACATCATTTCGTCCGGCTGCGCCACGCACGGATTGCAGGTCAGGCTGTCCTTGCACAGAAGGCCAATGACCTTGGCCGCTGCGGCGGACGCCTGCGCGACCGTCTCGGGGATATCCTTCGGTCCCTGGCACATGCCGGACAGGAACACGCCTGCCGTCGGGCTTTCGACCGGGCGGAGCTTCGGATGGGCTTCGGTGAAGAAGTCGTTCGTGTCCATCGACGCGGTCAGCATCGTGGCCAGCGGCCGCGCAGACTTGTCCGGCTCGATGGCTGCGGCCAGCACGACCATATCGGCGTCAATGTGCAGCTGCCGGTTTTCCAGCAGGTCGGACGCCTGCACCTTGAGCTTGCCGCCCTCGGGCGTGACCTTGCCGACCATGCCCTTGATATAGTGGACGCCGTACTGCTCGACAGCGCGGCGGTAGAACTCGTCAAAGTTCTTGCCGGGGGTACGCACGTCGATATAGAAGACATACACGTCCGTATCCGGGTACTTTTCACGGCAGAGCATGGCGTGCTTGGCCGTGTACATGCAGCAGATCTTGGAGCAGTAGGGCTTTCCCTTCTCCGCGCCGTCGCAGCGGGAGCCGACGCACTGGACAAAGACGATGGTCTTGGGGTGCGTGCCGTCGGACGGGCGCAGGAGCGTGCCGCTCGTGGGGCCTGCCGCGTTCATCAGGCGCTCAAATTCGAGACTGGAGACGACGTCCGGACTCTGGCTGTATGCAAATTCGTTGAATTTGGAGAGGTCGATGGGATTGAAGCCCGTCGCGGCGACGATCGCGCCGTATTCCTGCTCCACGAAGGTGTCCTGCTGCTTATAATCGATCGCGCCGGCTGTGCAGACCCTGGCGCACACGCCGCACTTGCCGTTTTTGAGCATGTTGCAGTAGTTCGGGTCGATGGTCGCGACCTTCGGCACGGCCTGCGCGAACGGGATATAGATGGCGCGGCGGTTGTCCATGCCGAGGTTAAATTCATTCGGGACCTTTTTCTGCGGACACTTCTCGGTGCACAGGCCGCAGCCGGTGCAGACGTCTTCCTTCACGAAGCGCGCCTTGCGGCGGATCTTCACGTGAAAATTACCGACGAAGCCGCCGACGGATTCCACCTCGGAATAGGAATAGATATGAATTTTCTCGTTCTGCGCGCAGTCGACCATTTTCGGCGTCAGGATGCACGCCGCGCAGTCGAGCGTCGGGAAGGTCTTGTCGATCTGGGTCATCTTGCCGCCGATGGTCGGCTGCTTCTCGACGATATCGACCTCAAAGCCGGCCTCGGCAATGTCGAGCGCCGTCTGGATGCCCGCAATGCCGCCGCCGATGACGAGCGCGCGCTTGGTGACGGGGCTGGTGCCCGCGGTCAGAGGTGCGTTCAGGTGCACCTTTGCGATAGCCGCCCGGCCGAGGATGATAGCCTTTTCCGTGCCCTCCTCTTTATCCTTGTGGATCCAGGAGCACTGCTCGCGGATGTTTGCGATCTCGACCATGTAGGGGTTCAGGCCCGCCTTCTCGCAGGTCTTGCGGAAGGTCTGCTCGTGCATTCTGGGCGAGCAGGAACAGATGACCACGCCGGTCAGGCCGTATTCATGGATCTTGTCCTGGATCATCTGCTGGCCGGTCTGGGAACACATGTATTGATAATTGGTGGAAAAGACAACGCCCGGCTCTTTTGCAAGCGCCTGCGAGACCTTCTCCACGTCGACGGTCGCGGCAATATTGCTGCCGCACCAGCATACGAAGACGCCGATTCTCTGCATTGTCTTTCCTCCTTACTTCTTATATTTCCGGAACGCCGCGGCAATGGCCTGCTGCGGCAGCTCGTCGTCAAGGATCTCCGGGATCCGCTCGGGCTTCAGGCGATCCATGCCCTGCTGGCGTTCGACTGCGCAGCGGACAGCCTCGATGAGCTTCGCCGGCTCCACATTTCTGGGACAGCGCTCCACGCACGCGAAGCAGCTCAGGCAGGTATAGATGCCCTTGGAGCTTAAAAGCTCCTCGATCCGCCCGTTTTCGACCATGGAGACGAACTGATGCGGATGATAGTCCATCTCGTCATAGGCCGGACAGCTCGCCGAGCATTTGCCGCAGCGCATGCACTTTCTGGGGTTCACGCCGGAGATGCGGGTGACGGTCTCGATCAGATTCTGATTGTTCATGCGTCCTCCTCCCCGCAGCCAAGCGCCTGCGCCAGAAGCTCGGTGAAATAGACGACCGGCAGCTTCTTTTCCGTGTTCTGCGTCAGATTATACATGCACAGAGGACATGCCGTGATGAGAAGCTCCGCGCCCTGCGCGGCAGCGTCATCCGCGATCTTCTGCGCCTGCTTTGCGGCGTAGCTCTTATTTTCCACGGTCATATAGCCGCCGCAGCATTCGTTGCGCTGGGCATAGACGACCGGCTCTGCGCCGATGGCGCGGATGAAATCCTCGAGGATCTGCGGATTCTCGGGGTCGTCAAACTGCATCTCGCGGCTGGGCCGGAGCAGCATGCAGCCGTAATAGGCGCCGATCTTCTTCCCGGTCAGCGGGTGCGTGACGGCGGCTTTGACCTTGTCCCAGCCGATCTCGTCCCGCAGGACCTCGAGATAGTGCAGAACCTTCGTCTCGCCGGCATAGGGCGTTTCGGGCTTTAAGTAATTGTTGGCCTTCGTGCGGATGTCCTCGTTCAGCTGCATGTCGCGGTTCACGCGCTTGAGGACGTGATGACATGCCGAGCACAAAGACACCAGCGGCTGCCCGGCGTCCCGCGCGGCAATGAGCGCGCGGATGGACGCCAGACGCGTGGCGATCTCGTCGCTCGCCTGCGGGTAGACCGCGCCGCAGCACTGCCACTCGGGGATCTCGCACAGCGAGAACCCGAGCTTTTCCGCGGCGAGCCGCCCGGCTCTGTCCAGCTGCGCGCCCTTCGTTTTGAGCGTGCAGCCGGGGAAATAGCTGTAATTCATAATGACCTCCCCATCAGATCATATTCTCCGGGTGGAACACCTCGTCAAAGCGCTCCGCCGTCAAAAAGCCGAGGCTCACGCAGGCTTCCTTGAGGGAGATATTCTCCTTGTATGCCTTCTTGGCCGTCCTGGCTGCATTTTCATAGCCGATATACGGGTTGAGCGCCGTGACCAGCATCAGCGAATTATGGAGGTTATGCTCCATCTTCTCGCGGTTGGCGCGGATGCCGGAGGCGCAGCGGTCGTTGAACGACACGATCGCCTCGCTCAGAAGCCGCGCGGACTGCAGGAAGTTATAGATGCAGACCGGCATGAACACGTTCAGCTCAAAATTGCCCTGCGAAGCGGCCATCGAGACGGCCACGTCGTTGCCCATCACCTGCACCGCGACCATGGTCACGGCCTCGCACTGGGTCGGATTGACCTTGCCGGGCATGATGGACGAACCCGGCTCGTTTTCCGGAATGAAGATCTCGCCGAGACCGTCTCTGGGGCCGGAGGCCAGCCAGCGCACGTCGTTCGCGATCTTCATCATATCCGCCGCCAGCGCCTTCAGCGCGCCGTGGGCGAACACCAGCTCATCCTTGGAGGTCAGCGCGTGGAATTTATTTTCCGCAGTCCTGAAGCTCTTGCCCGTGAGCTTTGCGATCTCGGCTGCGACAGCCGTATCAAAGCCCTTCGGGGCGTTCAGCCCGGTGCCGACGGCCGTACCGCCGAGCGCCAGCTCCTTGAGCGGCTCCGCCGCCAGCTTCAGCATGGCCGCATCACGTTCAAGACTGCTGCGCCAGCCGGAAATTTCCTGTGAGAAGGAAATGGGCGTCGCGTCCTGCAGATGGGTGCGGCCGGATTTGACCACGCCCTCGTTTTCCTGCTCGAGCCTGCGGAACGTGTCGATCAGCGTCTGGACGGCGGGCAGCACGCGATCCTCGATCGCGCAGACCGCCGCAATGTGCATGGCCGTCGGGAACGTGTCGTTCGACGACTGGGACATGTTGATATCGTCGTTCGGGTGCAGGAGCTTTTCGCCCGCGATCTCATTGCCGCGGTTGGCAATGACCTCGTTGCTGTTCATGTTCGACTGCGTGCCGGAGCCGGTCTGCCACACGACCAGCGGGAAATTGTCCGCCAGCCTGCCGGAAATGACCTCGTCCGCGGCCTGCTCGATGGCAGCCAGCTTCTTCTCGGTCATCTTTTCCGGGCGCAGCGCGCGGTTGGCGCGGGCGGCTGCCTTTTTGAGGATGCCGAAGGCGTGGATGATCTCCGCCGGCATGGTCTCAAGACCGACGCCGATGGGGAAATTGTTGTGGCTGCGCTCGGTCTGCGCGCCCCAGTATTTATCGGCGGGTACCTGCACCTCGCCCATGGAATCGTGTTCGATCCGGTATTGCATCGTTCGCTCTCCTATCTGTTTATTCATAAATTGACGGCGGAAAACCGCAGAGATACGGCTGTATCCCGCGGTTTTCGACTTGCCGGTGCTTCCGCTCAGATCTCGACCTGACGGATGACCGCCTTCAGCTTCTCGGCGCTGGCGCGGAGCTTGTCGACCTCGCCGTCGGTCAGCTGGTTGAGGATCTTGCCGCGCACGCCCTGATTATCGACCAGCGCCAGCGTGGATAGACAGACGTCGGTCACGCCGTATTCGCCGTGCATCATGGTCGAGACCGTGACGGCCGTGCCGGCGCTGGACTGCACGCACTTGCAGAGATAGCAGACCGACATGGCGACGGCGTAGAACGTTGCGCCCTTGTTCTTGATGACCTGCGCGCCGGAGGTCTTGACGAACTGCTCGATCTCCTCATAGTTCTGCTCCCACTTGATGCGGCCGCCATCCGGGGAATGCTCCTTATAGGAGTCAATGTGGTTATTTGCGATGTGCACGAGGCTCCAGGGAACGAACGAGGAGTCGCCGTGCTCGCCGTAGACGTGCGCGTGCACGTTCTTCGGGCTGATATAGAACCGCTTGGCCAGCGCCGACTGCAGGCGGCTGGTGTCGAGGATGGTGCCGGAGCCGATGATATGGCTCTCCGGAATGCCGGAGAGCTTGTGGAACACATAGGTCAGCACGTCGACCGGGTTGGAGACGATGATATAGATCGCGTCCGGGGCTGCGGCGGTGATCTTCGGTGCAATGTCCTTGATGATGTTGACATTGGCCTGCGCCAGCTCCAGGCGGCTCTGACCAGCCTTGCGCGGCAGGCCGGACGTGATGATCACGATGTCCGAGCCGGAGGCCGTGTCATAATCGCCGGAACGGACGATCACCGGAGAACAGAACGGTGCGCCCTGATAAATATCCATTGCCTCGCCGAACGCCTTCTCCTTGTTGACGTCGATCAGAACGATCTCGGATGCGATCCCCTGGATCATCAGGTCATTTGCAATGGTCGCGCCGACGCTGCCGGCGCCGATAACTGTGATTTTGCTCATATTCAGATCCCCCATTTGTTATGCTCAGACATATTTTGGATAAATTTTTACCGATACAATTTTATCGGTTCTAACGGTAAAATTATATCGGTAAGTTTGGAATTATTCAAATGCTTTTTCCCGTACAGGCATGCTTGTTTTCATATAGTCCACTCCGCATGAAGATCCGGATTTTCTTACACAGAAGCCTTGTGATCCCGGATAAACTGAACAAATCCGACCTCAATTTCGCTCATTGCATACTGTTTGTGATATACCAGCGCATTGAGATACAGGCTCTGGTTATCCGTGCACGGCAGCTGAACAAGGTTCCAGCGCTTCTTGCAGTGGTCGGGAATGGCGGGCGCGAACATGTAGGAGTTGGGGATCTTCTCCAGCAGCGTCATCTGCGCCAGACGGTCGACGCAGTAGATCTTGCGGCGGACCGGCTCCTCGGCCTTGCCCTGCACGCGGAACACGTCGCCGTGGACGATCTCCGGCAGGCTGTCAAGATCGGTGCGGATCACGGATTCGCGGCTTGCCAGCGGATGCGACTTGTTCATGGTGACAAGATAGTGATACTTGCTCAGAAGCTCGAAGCTCAAGCCGCGGGCGCTGGTCTGTTCGTCAAAATAATCGCGGTACTCCGACCGGAAGCGGATGACGCCGATCTCGGTCTCGCCGCTCGCCAGCGTCTCCAGCGCGACGCGCGCGTGACATTCGCGCACAACGGCGTCGACCGGCTCCGCCTGCGGCAGACCCGCGAGATACTGCGCCGTCAGATCGAGCATCGCCGCCGAGCGCGGGATGCACACGCGCAGGCGGTTCGCCACCGCGCGCTTCGGGCCGAGCGCCTCGATGGCCTCGGTCTCGCGCAGGATGGACTTGGCGTGCTGCAGGAAGATCGTGCCACGCGTCGTCGGGCGGACACCGCGGGTGGAGCGCTCAAAAATGCGGAAGCCCAGCATCTGCTCGACGTCGTGCAGGATCCGGCTGAGGTTCGGCTGGCCGATGAATAAGTTCTCCGCCGCCTGCGAGATCGACCGGGTCCGCTCGATCTCAATGATATACTGCAAATGCTGTGTATTCATGCTTTGCCTCCTGATATTATATCAAATATAATATATCAGATTTCGCATCATTTTGCAACCACTGCGCTGTAAATCCCTGCACAAATTCAGATACCTGATTTTCTGTGTTCTTGTTGCTTTTCATGGTTTGCGGCTGTTGGAAGCTCTGCGAAGAACGTATTGACTCCGTCCCGGCTCTCCGCCCATACGCGCCCGTGGTGCGCCGCCGCCACGGCCTGCGCGATGGAAAGCCCCAGCCCGAAGCTGCCGGTGCGCGTCCGCGCGGCGTCCGCCCGGTAAAAGCGCTTGAAGACGTCCCGCAGCTGCGTATCCGACAGCGGCTCTCCCGCGTTGGCTACCGACAAGCGGCAGGCCACGTGCCCGCAGCGCCGCAGCGCAACCGTGACGGTCCCGCCGGAGGCGTATTTGCCCGCGTTGTCCAGATAGATCTCCACCAGCTGCCGCAGCTGCTGCCCGTCGCCCAAGACGGCGATCTCCGGCTCGATCTGCGTCTCGAGCGTCAGCCCGCGCTCAAAGAGCGCCGCCTCAAACACCAGCGCAGCATCCTCCGTCAGCTCGCTGAGATCCAGAAGCGCCGCATTCTGCAGGGGCTTCCCGCTCTCCATCCGCGCCAGCTCCAGCAGCCGCTCGACCAGCGCGCGCATCTGCTGCGCCATGGCGGCGATGCCGTCCGTGAACTGTCGCCGGTGCGCCTCGTCAAAGTCCCCGCTCTGCAGCAGCTCCGTGTTCGTCAGGATCACCGTCAGCGGCGTTTTCAGCTCGTGCGACGCATCCGCGACGAACTGCTTCTGCTGCTCCCACGCAGCCTCGACCGGCCGGACGGCCCAGCGCGCCAGCAGCAGCGCCAGCCCGAAAAACGCAAGAAGGCTCACCGCGATGATCAAAGCGCCGGAACGCACGAGGCTCCTCAGCGTCTGCTGCTCGCTCGTCGTATCTGCGAAGATCACGCTCTGCACCCCGGATGACGTCACGCGGCAGAAGCGCAGGTTATATTCCGGGATCTCCCCTGTCAATTCATTTCCGGACAGGGCCGTCTGCGCGATCCGCTCGAGAAACGCATGGTCGGAGAGGTCAAATGATCCGGCGTTGACCGCTGTGATGGTCCCAAACTTGTCCATCTGCAGCACAAAATACGGCAGGCGCACCTGCTGCGGCTGCTCATCGGGCAGGACCGGCTCCAATGGGTTGGCCGCGATCGCCTGCATCATGCTGATCGACTGTGTGCGCAGGTTCTGCCGCGTCAGCGTGTAGAACAGCCCGAAGCTCACGCCCAGCAGACACGCCGCGACCAGCATCAGAATCGCCACAAATTTCACCCGCAGCCGCTTAAGCATCCGCCGTCACCTCCAGATGGTAGCCCAGCCTGCGCGCCGATTCGATGCGCACGTTGGAGCCGACGCTCTTGAGCTTTTTCCGCAGGAACCCCACGTAGACCTCCACATGGTTTTCCACCGCGTTCGAATCAAAGCCCCAGACCTTCGCGAGGATGGCCTCCTTCGACGCGTTCTGCCCCTTCATCTGCAGCAGATACCGCATCACGTCAAATTCCCGCGCGGACAGCCGGATCTGCTTGTCCCCGCACAAAAGCGTGCACGACGCCAGATCGAGCGCCGTATTGCCGAACGACAGCTCGTTCACCTCCGTGCCCTGCCGCCGCAGCAGCGCGCCGATGCAGGCCATCAGCTCCCGCGTGTCAAAGGGCTTCGTCAGGTAATAATCCGCGCCCGCGTTCAGCCCCTCGATCCGGTCCTCGAGCGAGGATTTGGCCGTCAACATCAGGATCGGCGTCCCGCAGCGCCGGGCGCGCACCTGCCGCGCGACCTGATAGCCGTTCATCTTCGGCATCATCACGTCCAGAATCAGAAGATCGTATACGCCGGACTCGGCATATTCCTCGCCGGTCTCGCCGTCATAGACGGCTTCCACCTCAAAGCCCTTGCTCTCCAGCATGGCCTGCAGCGAATCGGCCAGCAGCTTTTCGTCCTCAATGATCAGAATTTTCATGGTTGTCCCTCCCGGAACCGTTCTTGTGTCATATTATACTAGACCCGTTCCCTGAAATAAAGCTGAAAGTTCTTCATTGTTTCTTTACAAATCGTTCTTACTTTTTTCAGCGTTATTTCAGAATTGCGCGGTATGCTGAAGGCACAAAAACAAAAGAAAGCCGCGCACACCGAATGATGTGCGGAAAGGAGCGTTTGAATATGTCCGATTTCAATTATGATTCCAACTATGAACCCATTCAGCATCAGCAGTCCTATTCTTATGAATGCAGCGGCGGCCCGCAGCCGTCCGCTTCTCAGCAGGCGCCGCAGCCGGAACCCGCGCCGCAGAAAAAGTCCGGCAAGGCCGGGAAGGTCGTCGCCCTGCTTCTGGCGTGCGCGCTGGTCGGCGGCGGCTCCGGCTGGGGCGCAGCCGCACTGGCATCGAAGAACAGCGGCAGCGCAGCCGCCGCTCCGGCAGCCGCTTCGTCCGACGCGTCCGTCATGCTTGAGGGCCAGCGCCAGACCGCCGCGCTGCAGGTCGCTTCCGTCGACACCAGCAAGCTCCTGACGGCCAGCGAGGTCTACGCGCAGAACGTCAACTCCACCGTCGGCATCACGACCTCCATCACCACCAACTACTTCGGCTACCAGACCACGGCCGCAGCCGCAGGCTCCGGCTTCATCCTGACGCAGGACGGCTACATCCTCACAAACTATCACGTGGTCGAATCGTCCAGCTCCATCAAGGTCACGACCTACGACGGCACGAGCTATGACGCGCAGCTCATCGGCTACGACGAGAGCAACGACGTTGCCGTTCTGAAGGTCGACGCGACCGACCTGACACCGGTCGTGCTGGGCGACTCCGATTCCGTCAGCGTCGGCGACAGCGTCGTCGCCATCGGCAACCCGCTGGGCGAGCTGACCTTCTCCCTGACCGCCGGCGCGATCAGCGCGCTGGATCGCCCCGTGACCCTCTCCTCCGGCACGACGATGAACCTCATGCAGACAGACTGTGCCATCAACTCCGGCAACTCCGGCGGCGCGCTCTTCAATATGTACGGCGAGGTCATCGGCATCACCAACGCGAAGTATTCCAGCTCCTCTTCCAGCTCGGAAGCGTCCATCGATAACATCGGCTTTGCCATCCCCATCAACCAGGTCCGCTCGATCGTCGAGTCGATCATCCAGAACGGTTATATCGTCAAGCCGTATATCGGCGTGAGCGTCTCCGACGTCTCCTCCGAGAGCCAGAGCTACGGTCTGCCGCAGGGCGCGGCTGTCCGCTCCGTCGTGGAAAGCAGCCCGGCCGCAGAAGCCGGTCTGCAGGAAAATGACATCATCACCGCCGCCAACGGCGACGCCATCACCGGCAGCAACGATCTTGTGAAGCTCGTCAAGGCTGCTTCCGCAGGCGATACGCTGGAACTGACCGTCTACCGTCAGGGCCAGACCATCACCGTCACGCTGACCGTCGGCGAGCAGAAGCAGGACGCCCTGCCCGCGCAGACCACGGACGATACCCAGTCCGACAGCCAGAACCCGTACAGCCAGTACGACCAGTATGGTGACCAGTACGGCAGCCAGAACGACGGCCAGTACGGCCAGCAGTACGGCGGCTCGTTCCCCTTCGGCTTCAGCTTCGGTGGTTAAATAAATATGCTTCCCTCATCCGGCCGGATAACTCCTCCATGTCAGTATCCAGCGTGTCGAAAAAGTCTTTTCGCCCCGCTGGGATAGTTTCTCGAACTTTTTCAAAGTTCGAGAAACTGGTTGATTGAACGCGAAGGGGGCTCTTTGCCCCCTTCACTCTTCCCCTGCGGCTCTGTCATCCAACTGCTTTTCGTAGTTTTTTGACAGCCTCTATCCTTCACGATTTCTTCCATTCGGCCGGAGTTTCCATATGACGCGCAAGCGTCCAGGCAAAAATTCCCCCGCTGCAGCAGGTGCAGCGGGGGAATTTTTGTTTCTCAGTTCAATTGATCTGCCAGCTCGCGGAAGCGGCTTTCATCAGCGTCGGACGCGGTGGCCTGCGCCATGTGCTGCGCCAGCTTCTTTGCCGCCGTATCCGCCGAGACGACCGTGCCCGCACCGGCGACGCAGCCGCCCGGGCAGGCCATACCCTCGAGCAGATATCCGTCGAGCTTGCCGGTCTTCGCCAGCGCCAGGAGCTTGCGGCACTCGCGCAGGCCGTCGGCCCGCTGGGTCTTCATCTCAAAGTCCGGATGCTCCTTGCGGATCAGTGCCTCCACAGCCGCAGCCACGCCTCCGGCCACGGCAAAGCCGCGCCCGGCCTTTGTGCCGTCGTCCAGCTCCGGGCTGTCCGGCAGCTTGGAGAAGTCAATGTCCTTCGCCTCGAAAATGCCCATCAGCTCCTCGTACGTCAGGACAAAGTCGACATCCGTGCGGATATCGTCCTGCATGGCCTCGAGCTTCTTCGCCGCGCACGGGCCGACAAAGACGACCTTGCAGTCTGGCTTTTCACGCTTGACCAGCCGCGCCGTGTAGACCATCGGCGTGTAGGTCATGGAAATATTGCCGGACTCCGCCGGGAACAGCCGCCGGGCCATCATCCGCCACGACGGGCAGCAGGAGGTCGCCATGAAGCGCTGCTCCTGCGGGACCTTCTCAAGAAAATCGCGCGCTTCCTCGATCGTGCAGATATCCGCGCCGGCCGCGACCTCGACCACATCGGAGAAGCCAAGCTCCTTCATGGCCGACAGGAACTTCGGCACGGTCACGTCCTTGCCGAACTGGCCGACGAACGACGGCGCGACGATGGCCACGACGTCGCTGCCCTCGAGAATGGAGCGGATGACCTGATAGATCTGGCTCTTATCGACGATCGCGCCGAACGGGCAGCTCACAAGGCACTGGCCGCAGGAGACGCAGCGGTCATAATCGATGCAGGCCTTGCCGTATTCGTCCACGCCGATGGCGTCCATGCCGCAGGCCGCTTGGCAGGGCCGCTCGAGATACGTGATGGCGTTATACGGACAGGATTTTGCACACTTGCCGCATTTGATGCAGAGCTTCTGGTCGATACGGCTCTTGCCGTTGACGAATTTGATCGCGCCCTTCGGGCACACCCGCTGGCACGAGGACGCGAGGCAGCCCTGACACAGTTCGTTCACGCGGTACTGCCTTGTCGGGCAGGCGTGGCAGGCATAGGGAATGATATTGACGAGCGGCGGCTCGTAATACTGCTCGGCGATGGCCGCCTGATCCATGCCCTCGGTCAGAAGCGTGCGCGTCTGCACGGGCTGGAGTGACAGGCCCATGGCAAGGCGCACGCGCTCGCCCGCGATGGCGCGCTCGAGAAAGACGGACTCGCGGTGCAGGGGGCTCTGGCCGGGAACGATCTTGAAGGGGATATCCTCCATGTCGGTATAATCGCCGGAATAGGCCATTCGGGCGACCTCAGTAAAGACCTTCTTTCGGATATCGGTGATAAGGGACGGGATTCCGCGCATGATCTGCTGCTCCTTTTGTAAAATTCGCTCACAGTATAGCACAGTTTGCGGCAAACGTCACTGTTTTCTTTTCCCGCGGCAAGTCTTGACAATCCTGCCGCTTATGTCGTAAGCTGGGGGCAGAATATAAGGCTCACGGAGGTCATTATGTCCAAATTCCAGATTTTTCTGATCATTCTGTACCTGTTCTTCTTCGGTGCCGTCGGCGGATGGGTGCTGGAGCTTCTGTTCCGCCGGTTCTTCTCCGGGGCGAACCCGGAGCGCAAGTGGCTGAACCCCGGCTTCCTGTTCGGCCCCTGCCTGCCGCTCTACGGGTTCGGCACGGTGCTGCTGTTTGTCCTTTCCGAACTGGATCACGATCTGTTCGGTTCCTTCTCCGGCACCTTCTGGTATTATCCCGTCATGTTTATCGTCATGGCGCTGGCCATGACATTGCTCGAGTACATTGTCGGTGTTGTGAGCTTCAAGGGCTTTCACCTGCACCTGTGGGACTACAGTAAGCTCTGGGGCAACATTCAGGGCATCATCTGCCCGCTGTTCACGTTCTTCTGGGGCGTTCTGTCGCTGGCGTACTACTTCCTGCTGTACCCGAAGCTGCGGAAGCTGGTGGAGTGGTTTGTGGCGCACCCGCTGGCGTCGTTCGTGGTCGGCGTGTGCTTTGGCATTTTCCTCATTGATCTCTGCTTCTCCATCCATCTGGGTGCAGTCGTACAGAAAAAGGCTGCCGAGATCGACAAGAGCGTATACGACGCCATCGATGTGCAGAAGCTGTGGCATAAAATGCAGTCCCGCGGCGGCTTCTTCCGCTTTGTGTCCATCAAGCCTTTGACAGAACGTATTGATGCGTTTGACGAGTTCCTGCACCGCAGACCGGGGAGTATGGAAAAGGAGAAATGAAAATGGTTTTCTGGATCTATATGCTGCTGTTCGTATTGATGATCCCAATTACGATGGTCTATTTCGGCCGGAGATTTTTCAAAAGCCCGCCGAAGTCCATCAACGCGACGTTCGGCTACCGGTCGACCATGTCCATGAAGAACTGGGAAACATGGAAGCTGGCGCATACGGTCTGCGGGCGGTACTGGTATCGCTGCGGTTGGATCCTGCTGCCGCTGTCGGTCGTTCCGATGCTGTTTGTGATCGGACGCAGCACAGAGACGGTCGGGTACACCGGGGTGATCATCGTGTTCATCCAGCTCGTGCCGATGCTCTGCGTGCTTCCTGTCACGGAACACGCGCTGCGGAAAAGCTTTGATAAAAACGGGATGAGAAAAAGCGTAAAATTATAATTGGCAGAAGGCTGACACTCTTTTCCTGCATCCCTTGCCTCTCCCTTTGGGAGAGGTGGCTGAGCGAAGCGAAGACGGAGAG